>CZCB01007620.1_pt1 | contig 16457 bp, 17 predicted proteins | sample 591991 | NCBI WGS metagenome assembly CZCB01 (sample SAMEA3556809, study PRJEB10932) | anaerobic digester metagenome | reverse complement strand
CAATTTTACTTAATTCTACGAAACATTGTGCTTTTATTTCATTTTTAGTTTACAGAGCCAAAATTTAATAAACCGAATTGGTTTATGCCTATAATAACATTATAAACCGATTCGGTCAAGATTTTTTTCACTCATTTTATCTTGAGATATATACGTTTGTAATTCTAATCTTTTGTCTACAATTTTCTAATTATCCTCGTTCTTTTCTAGCATTCAATCAAACTGCGATAATTGTATGAGTATCCATCGCTGTAAAATACTAAACCACTAAACTAATAATTACAAGAAAGACATATGACTTATTTTAATCAACTATATGACATGTGTACTCATATCCAACGAAAAAGATGAACAGTAAAATGTAGTAGGGTGAAATAAATCATGAAACGAAAAGTCGAGAAGTACGATTTTAAAGCTTTAGGTCAAGCAATAAAGGATGCAAGAAATTCGAAGGAAATGTCAAGAAATCAATTAGCGGATAAAATGAACATCGCACCTCGATATATTGCATCTATTGAGAATAGCGGGCAACATCCAAGCCTGCAAATCTTCTATGAACTTGTTACTATTTTAGATGTATCAGTAGACCAATTCTTTTTTCCAAATAAAGAAATGAACAAATCAACGAAACGCAGACAACTTGAAAGTCTACTTGACGAAATGGACGACAAGGATCTAACCATTATGACCGCTACTGCAAAGGGAATAAAAGAATCTAAATCAGAGTAAAAGGACGGAATTTTTGAGCCCTGGCAGGTTTCGTAAAAATATAATTCTTAAGAATATTTAATCAATAATATTAATAAAATACATATATTTTACTGTGTATTTAACCAATATTGAATAATAATTCAGTTGTAATATTGTTTTTGCGCAGTCTGCCGTTCCTTTTCTAGTGGCTATGCAATCTTAAAATTTATTGAATCTTATTAATCACTTTTTGTAAAAAAGAAAACATTAGCTTTGAATTTTTATTCTAAAATTGCAAATTTCCTATTAATCTTGGCATAATCTAAACAACTCTTTATTATGCTTGTTCTTTTTCTGATGTTAAATATATTCTTAAAGTGAGTCCTTCTTGTAAGTTCAACATGAACTCCACCTCAGTCCATGAAAAATACAAGCTACCCCCTTGGTGGATAGTTTAGCTTTTTCACTTTTAGAACATTATTTTTTTAAAAAATATCTATTAGATGAGTTACTCCCATTCTCCCTATAACGTGCTTCCTTAGTAAGCAAACCACAGCGTATTAAATCAGCTATGCCTCGTTTCACTGTACTCCTTGACATAGAAGTTTCTTTTGCAATGGTGTTTATGGCTGGCCAGCATTCACCTTTTGCATCACTTTTATCCTTTAAATACATATACACTGTTTTTGCACGAGCTGGTAGTTCCTCAGAAGAGTAGGAATAAATTGTTCCAAAATAACTCAAGTCATATCCCTCCTATGTTCTCAATGTCGGCCTTCGTTTATTTTCTCCTATTTCAGTTTTTGATAACATCTTCTGTGTATTCGTAATGCCTCCTATTCTTCTTTCTTCTTCAGATTCCAATTCCTCAGTTTCTTCCATTCCAAGTATAATATTTTCTTCCAAGGTTTCCTTATCTGCATATGCTACCTTGCGATGTGACTTTTCTTCCATGATATATGGCTCGCCAAAAGAAATACCCCAATCTAAAAATAGACGGAGTAATGTCTTCATTGGATTCGATCCTGTTTTCATAATAACAAAGTTTCCTTTCGGTAAAGATTTTAGTTCATCTGCTGTTAGCAGTGGTCTCTCCATCATCTGCAAGCTTTGTGAAGGATCATTTTTACCTCTGCTAATACTTCCACTCATTACAGTTCTGCTGCCAAGTGATTTAGATAAAACTTGAGCAGTTTCTGAATTTGGTGCAAATCCTCCAAATATAGTAAGCTGACAGTTATCTGTTATAATCTCGCTACCTTCCTTACCATAGTTTTTATCAAGCTGTGCAAAGGATTGAATTATAGGTACTAATGAAATTTTTCTAGAACGTCCAGCACTAAGCATCATTTCAAAGGATTCTATCTTTGGAATTGTACCGATTTCATCTGCATAAATCATGACACGATTTGGAAGTTTACCTCCATTTTCATCAGCTACTGTTAACATCTCACGATAAAACTGCTGTAAAAATAAACTGACCATAAAATATTTCGTATTGTCTTCCTCTGGAAGTATTAAAAATATAGCAGACTTTTTATTACAAAATGTCTCTGCATCAATTTCTGTATCAAAACATAAAATCTGTTCCATTTCGGTATCTAAAAATGCATTAAGTCTTGATAACACTGTAGATAGAACTGATGCCATGGCTTGTTCAGCAGAGTTTAATGCTGCACCTGCAAACCATCTTGCCTTATGCTCTGGATGAAGTTTATCCATCAATGACTGAAACTGACTCTTCCCTTTTACCTTGCTTGGTGCCATTAAGTCCTGCACCATTTTAAATACACTGATGATATGTCTTACGTCCACTTTTTCACCATCTTCCTCAGTGGGTGGAAGGTACTCTGCAATGAGTAAAATAACAGCTGTAAGAAGTCCTTCAGCTGCATCATAGAAAAAAGCATTTTGACCATAGGCAGAGCTGTCACCAGTTGAATTTATAATGGTTTTCGAAATAATCTTTGCATATTTTTCAGCCTTTGCTTTTGCAGAAATATTATTGTTATCTTCTATATATCTATCCATATACTTATTAACTAAGTGCAATAAATTATTACCATCACTCCGTGTAGGATTTCTTAAATCTATAACTGCTATATTGTATCCATAGCATTCTTTAGCAATTCTTCCATAGTTTCTAGCAAGATCACCCTTTGTATCAGTGGTTATAAAACTCATACCAGTTGCACAGGCATATTCCAGGTTAGGATAAAGAAAGAATGCAGTCTTTCCTACGCCTGCCGCCCCAATCATAAGACAATGAACATCATCAGTATCTACAAGTGCTGTTACATTATGTTTTGCCCCCTTGCATCCAACTATAATTCCTTGTTCTGTCGGCAGTTTTTTTCCTTTCCTCCAATCTGAGACATTAAATGGTATATGCTCGTAAGTTTTTAAAATTTCTTTCTTCGTAGCAAATCTAGCTGTACCATGTTGACCATCCCCAACAGTTTTTGATTTGATTCCATTTAAGGTGTAGTAATGTGCTATCAGCGAAATCCCTCCAATTACAAAAAACATCAAAGTCGCCATACCAATAAGCAAGTATAGCTGTGATTCCATAAGCCAGCCTCCTCTCTTTATATTTTAAAATTATATTTAACATCCTATTATCGCATAGCCATTTCATTAGTCTGTTTTTGCTCCTGCTTTAATTCTTGTAGCTCAATCAAAATAATTGCTTTTAGACTATGCTGAGCAATAGATTCATAACCGTTTGCAATACTTTCCTTTTCCCTTTTTGATAGAATTCCCTCATATTTGTCGACTTTTAAAATCTCCTGTTCAATTATATCCAGTCGACTGTTAAGTCTGCTACGATTTTCATATGCCTTGAATTCTGAGTAGAATTTACTTTGAACAGTATTTACACCTTTGGTACTTCCCATTTGTCTGTATTCTTTCTCAGCTAATAGCAAAGAAAAAGCAGATAGTTGTTTTAAAGTTTCAACTACCTGCCTACTGTTACTTGTTTTGCATTTATAGAATAGATTATTTAATTTTAATAGAGAATCATCTGTATCCTTAAGTTCAGATATCAGCTCATTGATCTCTAAACAGATTTTATCCCGTAACTTATACTGGGGATGTTCCTCTCTAGGTATTGCAGGAAGATTTAGGCTTGCTTTAAGATCTTCATTCCAATCCTTATATTCAGGCATAAGTTTATCACACCTTATTTTCCTATCAGCTAATATGTCATAAAATTTTTCGCTAGTTTCAATCCCTGCTATATCATAATCCAAACATAGCATTACATGATTAAGATGAGGATTTACTTCAATCAATTTTAACATCGCTTGTTCAGATACCCCGCATAATGACACATAGCTGTCATGCTGCCAATCCTTCTGATACATTGTAATAAAGGAGAGCATATCAATTGGTGCTTCAAATACATAAAGCTTATTGCTCTCTCCAATATAATTAAAGCTATAGCAAGGATCGCTGCTCTCTATATTTCCTTTGAACTTTTTACCTTTTGTATATAACCCTTGTTTATGTGCATGACGTGGAATTCCATTTTCATCAATTCCCACAAATACTGCGTTATGATACTCCTTTGTTTTATCTTTAGATAGTTCACAACTTTCATAAAGCATTTTTTTCCTAGCAAAGAAACCTATTATATCTCTATCAATATGTCTTTGTTTAATTAAATAAGCAAAAACCCTACGCATATCAGAATTCTTTTGAGGCAGGACAAATGGTTTTCTTTCCCCTTGTTCTTTTATATCTGCTGTTTTATATATTATTTCTCCTTGTTCGCCAAGTAATCTTGTTACAGCCTCTGGAAAACTTAAACCATAATAGTTCTGTAGGAAGTCAATGGCAAGACCACCTTCTCTAGTTTCGTGATCGAACCACCTATTTCCTCTTACGGTTATACTACGATCACTGGCAAGTCTTTTTTCTCTTCCAGAACGTAGCAATTTTTCTCCCTGTCCTTCCAAGAAATCAACAAGGTCAACTGAATTGGCTCTTTGCTTTTGTTCCTCTGTAAAATGAATATAAGTACTCATTAAATCCTCCTTACTATTTTCTTGTTTTATTTCTCAATCATCTATCCACTTATTATAATTTCGGATATAAAAAAACAGCCCTTCATTTGAAAGACCGTAGTTTTACTTTTGATTATAAACTTTTACACATCTAATTTAGTTAATGTCATATAAATCAGCCATAATTGTCAGAATTAACATTATTTCCCTTTTGGATTAAACTTCCCCTTAGTAACAACAAATAATGCAAGAGTTCCACCAGCTGCAAGCAATGCTTTTCCTGCATCCTTTATCCCTTGTGCTTTTTTCCCTCTGCAGTTCTCACAAGTTTTATATTTTGTACCTTTTGTAAGAGGTCTTTTACATTTTTTACATTCCATAATCATTCACCCATTAATTTAATCCTTTCCACACTTGGTAATCCCATAATTTTCTGCTCTATCTCTGGTAAAGTTTTTGACCAATAGTTTTCAGGAGAATCATCAATTTGGTCTAAACGTTCTACGAATCCATCTTTATTTAGAAATGTTATATGAAGATGGTCACCATAATATTTTAGGCTTTGTTGTGCTGCCTCTGTTTCTCCTATTTCTTGATATGCCATAGCCTCTACAAGAGAGACTAGATTAACAGCATAAAGGCTATCACGAATTTCACTCATACGAGAGCTTATTTTTTTAGGATTTGCACCTGACAAAAACTTTTCCCAGAATGATTCAGGTTGTTCTTTTATAAAGTCAACATTTGCTCTCTGACTTTGCATTAAAAGATTTCTACTATCCTCAGCATCCATAGCAATTCTAAGCAGCGCAACTTTTTTCAATTCTGGATCTTGAAATTTCATAGCTTGTAAAAATTTTTGTTGGCAACTAAAAGCTGTAGCAAGACGATCATACTCTTGACCATGTCTAACTTCCTCAACAGCTTTTTGTACAAGCTCAATTTTCTCAGCAATTTGAGCTAACTGTAGTTGAGAAGAATAGTTTGACATAGCTTGACTAATTTCTGGGGTAATCTTAATATTTTTCATTGGAATATGTGCAACTACACGGTTTGTTTTGGTATTCACAAGTGTAGCTAGAATAGACCCATCTTTTTTTGTCATCAATTTAAGAGCACCACTAGCTATTTTATCTTTTTGATCATCAGTTAAAACAGCAGTTAACATTTCCTTTGGAACATTAGCCTTAATCATATTTATGAATGATGGGGCAGTATAAAGCATTCCACTTATTTCTGACAATGTATCTTTTGCTTTTATCATTAAGGGCTTTGCAACATCTGGCAAAGACGAGAACTCTAAAGATACATCATCGTAAAAATCAGTATCTTCTATAAGATAATCATCAGATTGTATTTTAATTACCTTATCCATGTTTTATATTCCCTTTCCAAATAGTCTTTTATAAAATAGATTCGTACTTTCAGCTATAAGCTACAAATGCACAAACCTTTATTAAAATTTATCATTTTATATATATTATATATTACTCACTTAATAAAATTTATATATATTTATTATACAATAATTGGATATCTTTTTAAACAACAACTTTATTACAATTAAGCAAATTCCATCTTTTGAGGTTTACAATATAATATCCTGCTCATGATCATCTTTCTTATGTCCCTGAGCAACTTTCTTTTCCCTTAATTTTCTCATAAGCTTACTATCAATCTTAACTCCAACTCCTGACGATATCAGTGGAACATTATCTTCAAATATTTTACTCATATGATGAAACATCCTTGATACAATAAGTGAAACGGATGGATTATAAAATTTGTCCATATTGTCTAAAAAAAACTGAGCATATTTATTTCCTTGTTCTGCTGATAATATCAGATATTTTTTAGCCATCTCTTTATCCTCCAGTACATGCTTACCTAGTAAATATGTCTTTCCTAACATATATTGTGCATACTGGTTCCCATTATCAGATGCTATCTCTAAAAATTCTACAGCTCTTTTTGTATCCTCTTCATCTGTATTTTCTTTTCTAAGAATTAATTTTGCTTTAGTATAATATACGAATGAACTTTCTAAATTTATATTTAAGTTATCTACTTCTTTATTAATTGCATCTTTTCCATACACAAACAAATCGTCAGAATCTATTTCTTCTATAGTCACATTATCAGTCACACCAAAATCTTCAAAGACAATAATCCCTTTATTAAAATTATCTGCCTCTTTAATAATCATATTTTTAATTGATTTAAATTCCTTTTGCTTTGATAGTGGCAGTGGCTCCGGCAGATTATCCATGTAGCTATTAAGTACTTCATTACGCATTTCATACCATAGATTATACGCCTTACTTATTCTTTCATCCTTAGCCAGTTCATCTACAATCCCATTTACCATGTCCTTTAGTTTTGGCTGTAAGTATCCATATTGTTTCTTTCCCTTGCTTAATTTTAATCCTTCTGCAAAATTTATAAATAGTTCTTCTACTTTACTGTTTTGGAAAGTACCATTTTTCATTTCTGATATTAGTTGTAATAGCACTTCTCTAGATTCTTTTTTCAGTTCATCTCGTCTTTTACTTTGCTCTATATAAATTCCCTCTAGTTCTTGACCAAAGATGTTTTTTACCAATCCTGATTTCATTTTCTCTATACCTTTTTTAGTTAGATATCCTTCCTTGGGATCGGTCGAATAACAAATCATGTGAACATGGGGATGATGACCCTCATTATGAAATGCTGCATACCACTTAAAATTTTCAGGCTTTATCTTTAAAGATTCAGCTATATTTATGGAATAGTAAGAAAGCATATTATGCCAGCTTTCAGCATTATCAAAACCAAGTCTTGCAGCATCCTCTCTCCTTAGAGAAATAATCGGAGTCCATATATTGCCTTCATGACTTGCAACCTCATCTACAATCTTACTAAGTACGAGACTTTCATATCCACCTGTAAATAAACCATGTTTACCAAACTTTTCTACCCTTGGTCTGTTTGCAATATAATCTACATAGTTTTTTCGTTTCCCTATCTTATCAAAGTTTTCTTCTATTGCTATTGAAATAAATTCAGTTGCATTTTCTATTGTGGAGTTTTTAATATAATCCTCATACTCAAATAGTCTTTTACTACTTGGAAACTCCTTAACTATTTGGGTTATTAATTCTTCTTGTTTGGTTGTAGACGCAATATTTTTATTTTCTATATTAATCTTTTCTACTCCATCACGAGTTGCAACATAATTTACCAAATTTTTAAGATGAGCTGATGAGTTTTTACTTCTTCCTTTAAGATACGGGCATTTTAAAATAAGTCTTGGCACAAATTATCACTCTCCAATTCCCTGCTGAAACTTTATCGCCTCCTCCATAGATATCTTCCCTCTACTCTTTCTTACTTGCTGCACACATCTTCCTCGTAAACTACGGAGCTCTTCATCGCTAATTTCTAATCCCGCTGCAAGTATATTCATCATCATACTCATTTCAACTGATAGTCGGAATATATTATTAGCGTTTCTATTTTCTGTTTCTTTAAGTATTCCTTGTATTGCTGAGATTAGTATTTTAGATAGATATCCTGTAGTATCTTCATTTAACAGATATCCCATATAAAAGTTTAAAGCCTTATCTATAAATTCACTTCGGCTTTTACAGTTATCCTTTTCCAGCAGGCTATCCATTCTTTCTATTGTTTCAGGATATAGCCATACTGCTGTCCGTTTCTTTACTGTACTTTTTATTTCTGCCAATTTTGTTTCACCTCAATATTTCATATTTTGTCTTGACCACCTCTATGTGACATCTATAAATCCCCATTTTATTGGCTTTCTATTATTTGCGACCACCTATAACGGAACAAAATGCCTTTTTCGACCACCTTTGCCTGATTCTTTCAACCCACGGCACTGCCGGGGGATGTGACTGAGAGGAGGTCGCTTGCGACCACCTCTCTTTATCCTGCACCAAAATCAAAAGGGAAATTACCCCTAATTATTGTGATATTATATAGCTGAAACTCAAGTTATTTACCTATTCTTGTTCTCCTATAGCTAGTCGGCACATTTGCCCCAAAACTCGATTCACAATGGATTAGGTATAACTACTCCATCACCCTCTTTATAATGGCACACAGGGGCAAATACGCCCTCAAAAATTGTATTATTCTTGTATAGTAGATGGATTGTTGTCTTCTACCTTAGTTTTAGCTGTTTTTTTAGGTCTTTTAGCCTTGATTTCCTCTTCTTGTTTTTCATCGATGTATTCCCTTACATTAATAGGTACATGCTTTTCATAAAGTTTTTGCAGCTGATCTTCTAATTCAGCTTCTAAGTCCACTTCCTTTTTCTCCATATATCTTTTGACAGCTCTCAGCTTTTCAGCATCAACACTAATCCTAACTACATCCTTTTTCATCTAAACTTTTCCTCCTTCTATCTTCCTCAAAATTCATTTAAAACCTATTACATACTCATTGTCATCCCTTGATTTTGTTCCACAGTTTGGTCTGATGTCTCTTCAATTTCTACTTCATTTATTGTTTCAGCAGTTTCTTGTTCCCCAGCACTTTGACTTCTCCCAGCCCTTCTTCTTCCTCTAGTTGTTGTATTTCTAGAGACAGTTTCTGATGTGTTTTCATTTGTGACGGCCGCTATTTCCTCGCTATTATCATTTCTGTCCAGATATCTTCTGGTAGCAGATGGAACATATTTGTCATAGGTGTTTTTAATATGCTTTTGTAGTTCCTCTTCAACAGTCAACTGTTTTTCATTCATATAAAATCTTAAGGCATCCAACTTTTCTTTTGGAAAAGTCACTTGCAGTGATACTTTTTCCATGATCTATTTCCCTCCTTTAAAAATCAAAGCTTATAAATTCCATCCTCGGCTGTGCCTCAGGTTCTTCACCAGTAAACTCTTGAATCTTACTGAATTCTTTTGTATATTGTTCTACTTGTTCATCAGTAAGGGAAATAAATTCTCCATCACAACTATCTCCCGCAATAAAAAAAGGACCGGCAATAATGTCATTACCAACCCTTCGATTTAATTCCATCCCATTTAGTTTTCCTTCTTCATTACATACTAATATGCAGTTATCATCTAGATAAATGCATTCAAATAGTCCTTCAACTTCTCCTTGGATACCTTCTAAATCATTATTTATTTCCTTTTCATAAGGTAATTTCTGCGGTTCAATTTTTAAAACACGAATTGTTTCTTCTATATTATCCATATACAAATCCTCCTACATTTTCATATTTTGACTTGGCTCTATTTCTTCATCTACGTTAATACAGTAATCAAGATATAAGGTAATATCAAAGCATTCATCTTCAATTTCAATCTCTGCAATTTCTTCTCTTCTATGAAGTATATCTAGGAGCATTGTGCCGATTCCGTTATTTTCTTTTACTATTAACCCATGGTTTTCTTCTATTTCATCAAAGTAAATAGCCCAGCTTCCATTGGATGAATTCTCTGCAGCTTCCTTTATTATTTGCTCCGCAGCTATTGAAATTTGCTCTTCAATATAGGGCCTTATATTTGGCATAAATGCGGTATACCTTGCATAATTGTGTCCCTGACTATCAATTAAAATCCCATCTCCACCGTCCATATCAAGTGCCAATAATCCATGGATCTGTCCTATAGAGTCTCTATACATTTCTTCTTTTCTTTCTATAATGAAGTCCCTATCTTCTAATAAATTGTTACTGAATTCTTCAAACTCATCCCCATTCATTAATTCAATACCTTCAATTACACAATTTTGTGTATTAAATTCAGATATTTTTCTTTGTAATATTGCCTTTGTAATTAGCATAAAATCCTCCTTTTATTTCAGAATATGTGGTCTCCCATACAGTACCTGTTTATTTGAATCAAATAATTTTCGATATACTACCTTGCCCTTTGAATAAGAAGCATCGATAACCTTACCACCTCCTGCATAGACTCCCACATGAGTAATATTCATAAATCTTCCATTTGGCTGATGACTCCAAAATACTAAATCCCCAGGTATTAAATCATTTTTTGAAACAGTAAGATTATTATTTACACAAAATCTTGCCTGCTCAGCTGCAGTTCCAGGTATGATGATTCCAATTTGACGGTAGCTCCACATAGTCAAATAACTGCAGTCTGTGTATCTGCCCTGTCCCCTTCTTTCTTGTGAATAAGGATCTCCCAGTCTTGACATAGCAAGTCTCACTATTTCAGAACCTTTCTCTCCTTCTGGCAAATCATTATATAAATTCTCCAGTTCTTCTGGAGTAAGGCTTTGTATCCAGTCCTCCCATTCAGCAAAGCTATCGCCTTCACTTGGTGCAGGAGTTCCATATTTTATCCTATAATAGATTTCATTGGCATTTGCCATATCTTCATAGGTCATTGCCTTATCCATCTCTAATTCTATATTCTTATATATTTCTGATAGATTTGTTATGGGGATAGCCACTATATAAATTTCTTCATACTCATTACCCTCTGAATCAGTTATGGTTTTTGTTCGTTCCTCATAAGTAACAAAGCAGTCCATATACTTACCTTGATTCACCCTAGATGGATGATTTTCGCCGAAATACAGAGAATAAAAAATAGCCTTAACTCTGATTGAGTCTAGACTATCTCCATCTTCTATTTGGCTGTTTACCTCCTCTATCTTCCCATCAAGTATTAAAAAGCTCCTGCGCATATCCTCTATATGTCCCTTGTATTCTTCAGGAATATCCCCCGATATATTGGCTTCATTAAAGGATAAGTATAAGGCATTATTGTTATGACTTGCTGTTCCTGAAAGTAACCCGCATAGGATAACAACGATTAATATAAAAGGAGACAGGATTGCTGCAATAGTCCATCCTATTCCTTTTCTCAGTCTTTCATCTGACAAGGCCGATATTGCTGCCTTTGCAATAACTCCCATTGAAGCAGGATCTGCCATTTGTTATCACCACCATTTCATGCCAAATATGTCTCCTTGCTTAGGTTCGTATTCATCTATCTCTTTAAACTCTTCTATTTTATTCAGGTTTTTCTCTATTGCATTGTGAAGAATATTTGTATCAAATCCTGCATCAATATAACCTTCCTCTATGGTTTTCAGATAATTTTCTGATGGATTCCCCAGCCTATGCCCTGCTGTCATTATATAAATCATTGCTGTAGTTTTGTGATCACCTATAGTGATATCCACTCCAGCCTTATCATAAAAACTTGGATATCCTTCATATCTGTCAAGTGCTTTCTCATCATCAGGTTTGATACTCCATAGTAAAACTGGTACTGTACTTCCTTTACATGATTCTACAGTTGCTACTGCATTATGTCTTGACCCACGGAATACAAGCTCATAATCTTTCAGTTCCGATGTTCCAATGACTCTTGCAGTAGGACATCGGTGTTTCATCTGACTTAAATTTAGATTGCTTCCATAGGCAATATATAGTTTATGAGTTGAGTCTTTATCTGTCTTTGTTTCTTTCATCTTGACCTCCTACTGATTCATAGACATAGTAAAAGCAGGAGATTCATCTTCCTGCTCATCTATTTCCATATTATTACTTTCATTTTCCATAGTTTCTTCCTCTTCCAAAAGTTCTTGTTCTCTCTTTTTTCTTAGTCTTTCTTTTTGTGCCTCTGCCTGCTCTGGTGATTTCCAAGCTATATTTCCTTCTAAATTATCTAAGAGATGTTTTCTTGCTGTCTTGAATTCATCTCCTATCATTCCTAAACGAAGAAGCCACACACGAAATGTATATTTCTCATTTTCAGATACAGTTTTTATTGGACTTGCAGACCTTTGATTGTGAGCTTGGGCTGTTATTGCCATACAAAACTGTATATATGCTTTTAACTTTCCAGCATGTAAAGACCCATTAAAGGCACGAAACTCTATTGTTCCTTTTTGAAAAACTGAATGTAGATTCAGACATCTATACCTGCTGTCATGGTAATGCTGATGGCTTCCATCCCTTCCCTTGTACCAAAGACTTTGAATTCCACTTATTGTTTTTGGTTTCTGTTTATTTAACTTTTCCAAGAAATCCTTATTAATCTTTTTGCAATATCGGTTCTCCCTCTCTGAATCTACCTTTAATGCCTTATATATCATATCTTCTTTTGCTGCTACAATATTTACAAGATTTCTAAGCTGATAAGCTTCAAATGGTGCTGCATTGATATGAATATGGATTCCGCAAGACTTATTGCTGAAGGCTCCCGCTTCTCTTAGCTTTCGTATCATCTCCTGTACCTTTTCTATATCTTCATATCTGCAGATGGGACTTACAAGCTCTACACTATATTCTCTGTCAGCTAATTGTTTTCTATTTCCTACCTTTTTCTGACACTTAATACTGCCATCACTTACAAGTTTCCACTTCCTATCCTCATTATCTCTTACACTATAAGTGCCATAACCCCCTCCTTCATGATTAGCAGCAGAGCCAAGATATTCAGCAATTACTTCAGCAGCTCTCCTTCTTGTTATGCCTGTCATTTCAACTTCAATCCCAATCTTCTGCTCTCTTAAATCCACATATCCACCACCTTACCATTGTTTCTTCCCTTCAATGATGTCCTTAGCATTTTGAAACCCTGCATATTGAGAAACAGTTATAATATATTCTGCGAGTCTTTCATTCCTCCAAGCATCTATAAGCTGACCATGACATAGATCATGGAGTTCATTTATCTTTAATATAGTACTTTCAATAATTCTAGATATCTTTGTGAAATCTCCATCAGAGAGCTTTAGTTGGTCAATATATTCATTAAGAATATGGTCCAACTCATCAATATGTCTTTCGCTATACTGGTTATATGAAAGGAATGGATTTTCATATTCTTCACCATTGATACAGCACTTTATCTGTTCCAATAATCTTGGTCGATTCTTCTTTTCTGCCTTTAGATACTGCTCCATAAAACAAAGCAAGTCATTATCTCTATCTGGAGTATAGCTGATACATACCCTCAAATCATCCATAATGCCTTGCTTTTCTTCTCTATAAGACTCAATTTTCTCCTGCCTTTTTAACAACTGATCTTTTTCAATAATCACTATCTGCCACCTGCCTTTCCAAATAATTTTTCTTTATATGCTGGAGCATGGACAGCCAAATTATATCTTTCATTACCACATTTATATAAACAAACCCCTCTCTGGGGAAATTTAATCAGGTTGTATTCTGATTCTTCAAGCTGTAAGGTATCCATATAGAAATGCTTATCAATGTTTCCTGCGTTAAATAAAAAAACGTGTGCTGGGATAGAAAACAGTGGCTTTGTTAGCTCCCTAATTCCTTCAATATTGAAGTCCTCAAGATTTTGACTACTAAGTATTACCGCTGATTCTTTCTTTCGCACTCGCTTCATAAAATTACGTATATATTCTATTGCAGTAAGATTGGTAAGGAACAAATATAACTCATCAATCCCTGCTGCAGTATTTCCTTCTGTAAGTAGTTTATCTGACATAAAGGATAATATATTAAATAATAATGCATTCTTTACATTTTTACTGGCTTGTAATAGCCCCTTTACACCAAATACAATAAATCTATTGGAAGTAATATTGGTGTGTCCATTGAAAAATTTGCTTTCCGCTCCTTGGCACATAGAATGAAGTCCTAACAGAATTTCTTGTAATAATTCCTCTGTATAAAGCTGATAGTTTCCCTTGTCATAGCTCTTGTATTCTTCCTCTATCAAGGTATATAAATCTGATAAAATAGGATAATCAAATGATTCTAATTGACTGAAATTGGTACTGTCACTGATGTTCCATTTCTTATAAAGTTTGCCAAGCATAATTTCTATTACATCTATATGCCTATCATCAAAATCTTTATAGCATCGGAAGAAATCCTTTAAAAAACTTATATGCTGGCTTAGTTTGGTCGCTTGTCTAAATGCTATAGGAGCATCTTTATCCTGTGGACTTCCTCCTTCATCCCAAGTCTTTGGTTCTAATGGATTTATCATATACTCTCCACTCATTAAATCTACAAAGCACCCACCTATATTTTCTGCCAACTCCACATATTCATGCTCAGGATCTAGGCATATAACATTTTTTCCTGATTCTAAGATATTACATAATATTAGCTTTAACAAATAACTTTTACCTTGTCCTGAATTACCAAGGATTAGAATGCATGGATTAGTTTTATCATCATCTCGTTTATCAAAATCTACAATAATATTTGAACCAAATTTATCCCTGCCTAAATAAAAACCATTGGTATCGGTCTTTCCTGAATAGTTAAAGGGATAAAGATTGGCAACGGAAGATGCGGGAAGTACCCTTTCAAATTGGCTTCCAAATAAATTTCTACCCGTTGGACCAACACATAAAAAACCTTGCTGCTGCCTTAGCATAAGCCTATCTACATTTAATTTACTTCTTACAAGCTCTGTAAGCACATCTGTCTGGAGAAGTTTTAAACTATCATAATCACTTGCAATAAGTTCAATATATACTGCACAGTGAAGTAGTGGTTCTCTGTTCCTATGCATTTCTGATACAAGGGTAACAACATCCTGCAGATTGCTTTCTGCTGTTACAGTCTGCTGTAAATCATTTGTATTTGCAGTATTCATCCTATTCTTATTAGCTGCATTATGAATGATTTTCTTTTCTTCATTTGGAGTTACTTGTCTTGTATAGATTCTAAGGGTTACACCATCCTTTTCTCCTAGATGACGAAGAATTGCTTGTTCACTAGTGCTTGTAGGATATTCTCTAAGTGCCCATACGCATCTATAGGTGTTACCACATATGAAGTGATCGGTGTTAAATTTAATAATAGATGGTGCAATCATATCTATAAAGGTTTTTATTTTTTCATCCCTAGTATCAGATACTCTCCTTTTTGCCATAATATTTTATTACCCCACTTTCTTTTTTTGAACTAAAAAAGCCCTACACATTTGTGTAAAGCTAAGTAATATAAAAAAATAAAATATTTAATTAAAATAGTTTACTATCATATAAGAAAGATACCTAAAAATCAGTCTTTTCCTATTTGTTAGGAATTTCTTTGATTATTCCAAATTTATATTCTCCGTCTGGTGTTCAAAATCTAATCCAATTGCTATGTTTTTGCATCTCTTCCTATCATCAATAAGTTCTTGAAGTTTTAATGGATTCTTATCAATATTTAACAATGGAGCATATTTACTTATTAACTCTCCTTCTATTAAGTCGAAATTTCCTTCATATTCCACAATGCTAATTTCAACATTTTCTTTTAACCAACTAATAATTTTATTCGTGTCTTCTTTTGAGAATTTAAAATTATCTTGATTTGCTTTACCGATTAAATGTCCTTTCATTGGTGAATAACCTAGCACACAACCAATACTCCTAAAAAAAGTTCCTGGCGATTTATGTTCCAACTCCTGTTCTAGCCTCTGGCTTAGTGTTCTTTCTGCTTTTCCAATATATATGAATTTGAATTCTCTCTCTTCAAATATTAGTTGATACTTATTTGGCAGTTTTGAGTTTTCCTTTAACCTGATGCAATAAAAACCTTTCTTATCCAATATTAGATTATCTAATTGCGAAATATCCTTGAAATTATTGTTATTTACTAATCTATCCGCAATATCTACTTCCTTCAAGTCATAGTTCTTACTATTTGAATTAGTTTTTAATTTTTCAGTTCTTTTGGTATCTAGAATTTTTATTTCGCCAGCTTGTATCAGGTCCTTAAAATCATCAACGGTATAACCCCTGTCTCTTATACACATCTGACGCTGCCGACGAAGAGGAA
>CZCB01003685.1_pt1 | contig 16493 bp, 17 predicted proteins | sample 591991 | NCBI WGS metagenome assembly CZCB01 (sample SAMEA3556809, study PRJEB10932) | anaerobic digester metagenome | reverse complement strand
CACGGACCTCGGCTGCATCTGCCAGTCATTCTGTGGCATTTTACCCGAAAGGGCCAGAGACACCATTTCTTTTTCCTCTGGCAGTTGGTTATCTTTTTCAGCAGGAATAAAAACCTTCCCTATTTCAAAGATCAGCTGGGTGTCTACCTGCCGGTTAAAATTGTACTGCATAACCTGGAGAATGTTGGGAATAAGCGTATTGCGCAGCACTGCCTGCTCCTCGGTAAGAGGATTTTGCAGCTTTACGGCATTACGCCTGAAATCATCCGGCAGGAGATTCAGGTCGTCAAAAAGCCGGGGGTTCATGAATGAAAAGGTGATTATCTCCTGCAATCCGCAAGCTATCAGGGTTTCCCTGATTCGGTCCAGAAGTCTTCTCTCCCTTGAAGGCCGGCCCGAAGTCAGGACGCCTTTGGGAAGGGTCAGCGGGATCTTATCATAACCTTTGAGCCGGGCAATTTCTTCGATTAAATCGATTTCCTGGTTAAGGTCCCTGCGGAAAGAGGGCACCTCCACCATGAATACCGTGGCAGTTGGGGCTTCCCCGGTGTCTGAATGCTGCCGCTCGGCCTCCACTTTCAACCCCAAACGGTGCAAAATATCGGCAATATCTTCTTCGCTGACCGTATAACCTAGCACCTCATTTACTCTTCTGGCTCTTAAAGCAATGCGTGGCAGGGTGTATGGCCGGGGATACTTATCAATGATACCGCGGCGTATTATCCCCCCCGCTATTTGCTGAATAAGGCGTACCGCCCTGTTCTGTACAAAAAGTGCCGCTTCAGGGTCCACTCCTTTTTCATAACGCTGAGAGGCCTCCGAAGGGAGATTCATTTTCCGGGCTGTTTGGCGGATATTGGCCGGATTAAAGCAGGCCACCTCCAGGAGCAGGCGCGTAGTTTTCTCCGTAATTTCCGTGTTTTCGCCTCCCATCACACCTGCCAGGCCGACAGGCACACGTGCATCGGCAATAACCAGCACATCAGGGTCCAGAATCCTCTCTACACCGTCAAGGGTTACCAGCCTTTCCCCCGGATTGGCCCGGCGGACAACAATCCGCCCCTCTTCCAGCTTGTCATAATCGAAAGCATGCATGGGAAAGCCTGTTTCCCACATTACGTAGTTTGTAACATCGACAAGATTATAAATGGCGCGTATCCCTACAGAGAGAAGCCTCAACTGCATGTTTAGCGGTGAGGGGGCGATCTTGAATCCTTCCATTGCCCTCGCCGTATAACGGGAGCAGAGTTCCGGCTCAAGGATCTCCACACTGGCAATCTCCCGGATATCCTCCCCGCTTTCTTCAACCTCTGCGGGGGGAAGCATTATTTGGCCACCGGTTTGCGCGGCAACTTCCCGGGCCACTCCCAGCAATCCCAGGCAATCGCCCCGGTTGGGTGTAAGGTCGAGTTCCAGAACAGGCTCGTTTACAAATAGAATATCCGCTAAACTCGCCCCTGGAACACATTCTACATCAAGGATCAGGATGCCCTCTTCTTGCTGGACAAGATCCAGGCCCAGTTCCCCGGCCGAGCAGAGCATCCCCTGGGAAACAACACCCTTTATTTCAGCTGTCCGGATCTCTTTACCTCCCGGCATTACGGCTCCGGGAAGAGCCAGAGGCACCATGTCCCCTTTTTTAATATTCCAAGCCCCGCACACAATATTTAAAATGCCGTTTCCGGCATTAACCTTCACCACCTGGAGGTTTGTGGCTGTGGGATGCGGCGACAACTCCTCGATCCTCCCGGCCACAAAGCCTTCACCCAGGGGGGCAAAAAACTGTACTGAGCCTACTTCAATCCCGGCCATGGTGAGGCGCCGGGCAAGTTCTTCCGGCGGGTAGGGAATATCTACGTATTCACGAAGCCAATTGTATGGTACTTTCATTATCAATTACCTCCTTACAACTAATAGCGGCTTAACATACGTAAATCATTGGTATAAAAAAGCCTGATATCATCAATACCGTATTTGAGCATGGCAATACGTTCCACCCCCATACCGAAGGCGTAACCGGAAACCTCTTCCGGGTTGTAACCGGAAACCTCCAGGACCCGGGGATGGGACATACCGGAGCCGAGTATCTCCAACCATCCTGTTTCCCCACAGATACGGCATCCTTTTCCGTTACAGGCAATGCAGGAAATATCCACTTCGGCACTGGGCTCCGTGAAAGGGAAAAAGCTGGGTCGCAGGCGAATTTCCCTGTCCTTGCCGAACATTTCTCTGGCAAACATGAGAAGCGTCCCTTTGAGATCGGCCAGGGATATCCCCTTGTCTACCACCAGGCCCTCAACCTGGTGAAACATAGGAGAGTGTGTAATATCGTCATCCCTGCGGTAAACTTTTCCGGGGGAAATTATACGTACAGGCAGCTCGGGAGCCTGTGCCTGCATCGTCCGTACCTCTACGGGCGAGGTATGTGTGCGCAAAAGTATTCCCGGATTGATATAAAAAGAGTCCTGCATGTCTCTGGCCGGGTGATCCTTGGGCATGTTCAGAGCTTCAAAATTATAGTAGTCCAGCTCCACTTCAGGCCCTTCCGCTATTTTAAAACCCATACTGGTAAAGATCTCTTCTATCTCCTGTAAAACCATCGTTACCGGATGTTTCCGGCCAAGATTGAAGGGTCTGCCGGGAAGGGTGATATCGACACGCTCTTTTTCCCAGCGCTTTTCAGAGAGTTCACTATACAGCTCTTTTTTTCTTTCCTCCAGCATTGTTTCCGCTGCCGCTTTCAGTTCGTTGAGACGTCTGCCAAAAAGCGGCCTTTCCTCTGGGGAAAGCCGGCTCATATTACGTATGAGCAAAGTGATTTCACCTTTTTTCCCCAGGTAGCGAACGCGTATATTATCCAACTCGTTCAGATCCCCGGCGCCGGCAATTTCTTCTTTTAATTTCATCTGTAATCTATCAATACTTGCCTGCATTTTACCAACCGACCTCCTTCGGTATAAAATGTCTATAATTGGGCAGTGTTTGCTGCGGCTTAAGATTCCGCGCAGCTAGCCGGAGGGCTTATGAGAGTTTAGCATTATTAAGTTAAAAAACTTCCGCCCTTTTACGGGACGAAAGTTTCTTTTTCTTCCGCGGTACCACCCAATTTTTAACTCCAATGGAGTTCTCTCTTGACCATAACGGTGAAATCCGAGCCGGGCCTACTCGAAATTGGAATTCTTTCAGCCGGTAACTCCAGGGCGAACTTCTGCCAGGCCTGCTCGGAAGGCTTTCAGCCTAGGCCTTTCCTCTCTGTAGATTCGGCTTATGACGTACTTTTCCCCTTCATAGCTTTACAAAGATTAAATTTTAGGTGGAAAGAAGGCTTTTATAGAGCAAATAAGCCGCCACTGAACCGGTATTTTCAAACAACTTCCAGAAAAAGTCTGCCGTAAACGCCGTAAACATTAAAGGACCCCCTTATATTTTATCAGGGACCGTCATAAATTATAGCATATACCGTGTTAAAAAACAATGTCAGCAGGAAAAATGTTGACAGCGGCGGTATTCAAAAATGAAAATGGAAGCTGCGACAGCGGCATTGAGCGCATCAATTTTCCCTTCCAGAGGGATATATGCTCTTATGTCTGCCTGCTTAAGCAGTCTTTTCTGCACTCCCCGGTTTTCATTTCCGATCACAACGGCGCAGGGCCTGGCAAAATCCACGCTATAATAGGGAATTTCACCGCGAGGATCGGCTGCAATAAGCTGGAGATTCCTTGCAGCCAGGAACGCACAACAACTTTCAACAGTGTCTATCTGTAAGACTGGAAGGTGGAAAATACCCCCCATCGAAGCCCTTAAAGCTTTGGGGTTGTAAGGGTCAACCGTGCCGGGAAGTAAAAATATGCCATCAATACCCGCCCCTGCCGCCGTGCGGATAATAGTGCCGAGATTCCCGGGATCCTGGAGCCCATCCAGGATAAGAATAAAATGACAGTTTTCAAAAGCCGGAACAGCTGCAGGCCGGGGCAGGCGGGCAATAGCTCCCACTCCCTGCGGGCTTTCGGTCTGGGCAATTTCTTTGAATTTTTGGGAAGAGACCTTTATGCTGCCGGATTTTCTGGCGCAGGCCAGCAGTTCCCGGTTTACAGCCTTTTGTTGGAATTCATCTGTAAAAAGGATAGTCTCCAGCTCGATTCCGGCTTTGAGGGCCTCCTCCAGCAAGTGATAACCTTCCAGGATAATTTTCCCGCTTTTTTTTCGGTAATTGCGCTTACCAAGCTTCCTGTACTCTTTGATTATTTCATTCCTGCCCATTTTTTCGTCATATCCTGCCATGGTGAAATTACTCTTTTACGGTGCCGATGGAGAAAAAGATCTAGCAAAAGCTAAATAAAAAATACCATAAGAAAAAAGACCTAGTGCTTAGGTCTTCTCTCCCGGCTATTATTTACTTTCCCTGTGCGACTTTTACCAACGTGCTGAAAGCAGCCGGGTCATTAACGGCCAGGTCGGCCAGCATTTTGCGGTTTATTTCCACGCCCGCTTTTTTTAACCCGTCCATGAACCTACTGTAGGAAAGCCCGTTATTTCTGGCAGCAGCATTGATACGGGTAATCCACAATTTGCGAAACTCTCTCTTACGTGCTTTACGATCCCTGTATGCATAGCTAAGCGATTTTAGCACCTGTTGGTTGGCAACCCTGAAGAGTTTACTCTTTGAGCCAAAATATCCTTTAGCCAGTTTGAGGACTTTTTTTCTCCTTTTCCTGGTTTTTACGCTGTTTTTTACTCTGGGCATTTTACTAAACCCCCTATTTATCACATATATTTTATTAATTAGGTAACAATCTTTTTATGCTTTTCAGATCGCTTTTATCAACCAGAGCAGCGCCGCGTAATCTGCGCTTTCTTTTCGGCGCTTTCTTTTCCAGAATATGGCTATGGAAGGCATGAAACCTTTTAACCTTCCCGGATTTGGTCTTTTTAAAGCGTTTGGCTGCCCCCCGGTGCGTTTTCATTTTGGGCATAGTAATTCCTCCTTTTTCAAATTTATTTGGGAGCCAGGATCATCACCATATTTCTTCCTTCGACACGGGGGTTTTTTTCGACAACACCTGTATTTTCCAGTTCCTTGGCCAGTTGTTGACAAAGCTTCTCCCCCAGCTGAGGGTGCGTGATTTCCCTTCCACGGAATATTATTGTAACTTTAACCTTATCTCCGTCTTCTAAAAAACGGGCACAATTTCGAACCTTAACCTTAAAATCGTGTGCTTCAATGTTGGGTCTCATTTTCACTTCTTTAACCGTTATGGAATGCTGTTTCTTCCGGGCTTCCTTATCTTTTTTTCTTTGCTCGTATTTATACTTGCCAAAGTCCATAATCCGGCAAACAGGAGGTTTGGCTTGAGGCGCAATATTGACCAAGTCCAAATTTTGTTCCTGAGCCAGCCTTAAAGCTTCTTCCAGTGACATAATCCCCAGCTGTTCACCATCAGTTCCGATTACCCGGACATCTTTGGCCTTTATTTTTTCATTTATCAACAATTCCTTATTAATCTTAATGCCACCTCCCGGTTTTTCTCAGATAAAATTTATATAAAATAAAAAGCAGGTAAAGGCCCCACCTGCAAAAGATCCTGTCTCATAAAATTTTTGAGCAGCGTAACCCTGTTAACGGCTCTAAAAGCGTTGCAAGGTGAGAAGCTGGGGCTTCTACTTTAGTACGATAGTAAATATATCACAAAGGGAATTTCCCGTCAAACAGTTTTGGCTATTTTTTTTCATTTATCTCTTCTTTTATTTTTGCTACAAAAGAGTCCAGGGGAACAGCTCCGAGATCCCCCTGTTCACGGTGGCGAACGGCCACAGAACGTGCTGCGACCTCCTTATCCCCGATGACAAGCATATAGGGAATCTTTTGCACCTGCGCTTCCCGTATTTTGTACCCCACTTTTTCGTTGCGGTCGTCCATTTCTACCCGGACCTTCTCGCTACGTAACTGATCTTTTATTTCCAGGGCATAAGTACGCTGACGGTCGGTTATGGGGATAACAACGGCCTGTACCGGAGCCAACCACAGGGGAAAAGCCCCACCGTAATGCTCGATCAACAAGGCTAAAAAGCGTTCCATTGAGCCATAAACCACCCTGTGGATCATGGCGGGGCGGTGCTTTTGCCCGTCCGGCCCGATATAGCTCAAGTCAAACTTCTCCGGCATCTGGAAATCAAGCTGGATTGTCCCGCACTGCCAGGTGCGGCCCAGAGAGTCCTGCAGGTGAAAATCTATTTTAGGACCGTAAAAAGCACCGTCACCTTCATTAATTTTATAAGGCATACCTCTTTTATCCAAAACAGATTGCAACGCGGAGGTGGCTTTTTCCCACATCTCATCCGAACCCATCGATTTTTCCGGCCTGGTGCTCAGCTCTACGTGATAGTTGAAACCAAAAACTCTGTAGAAGCGGTCAACAAGCTCTATTACCCCGGCTACCTCATCCTCAATCTGCTCCGGTAGCATGAAGATATGGGCGTCATCCTGGGTAAAGCAACGCACCCGCATCAGCCCGTGAAGGGTACCCGATTTTTCATGCCGGTGTACCAAGCCCATTTCCGCCATTCGTAACGGAAAATCACGGTAGCTATGCATACCTGTTCTATAGATGAGCATCGAACCAGGGCAGTTCATGGGTTTAACAGCATAATCCTGCCCATCTATTTTGGTAAAATACATATCTTCCCGGTAGTGCTCCCAGTGTCCGGATTGTTCCCAGAGAAACCTATTCAATATTATGGGCGTTTCCACTTCCTGGTAACCCGCTTTTTGGTGCTCCTCGCGCCAGAATTTTTCCAGCTCGCGCCGCACAATTATTCCCCGGGGATGATAAAAAGGAAAGCCGGGAGCCTCCTCGTGAAAGCTGAAAAGATCCAGCTCTCTTCCAAGTTTACGATGGTCCCTTTTGCGCGCCTCCTCCAGTAAATGCAGGTATTCTTCCAACAATTCTTTTCTGGGAAAAGCTGTGCCATAGATGCGCTGCAGCATGGGGTTGCGCTCGTTACCACGCCAGTAAGCACCCGCCAGGTTAAGCAATTTAAAGGAACCCAGTTTCCCTGTGGAAGGAAGATGAGGTCCGGCACATAAATCGATAAATTCACCCTGCCTGTAGCAACTAATTGTGTCTCCCTCCGGCAGGTCGGAAATCAACTCTACTTTAAAAGGCTCCCCCAACTCCTGAAAGGTTTTCAAGGCCTCTTCGCGGCTGACCTCAAGACGCTGCAACGGAAGGTCTTCTTTAATAATTTGTTTGACCTGCTCCTCAATTTTCTCCAAATCTTCGGGGCTTATGGGGGTTGCAAAATCAAAATCATAATAAAAACCGTTGCTGATGGGAGGACCTATTCCCAGACGCACATTTCCGTAAAGTCTTTTTACTGCCTGCGCCAGGACATGACTGGCCGTATGGCGATAGACTTCTGCACCTTCCGGATCATCAAAAGTCAGAATATCTACAGAAGCATCCTCCTGCAACGGAGTGTTCAGATCGACAATCTTACCGTTTAAACGAGCAGCCAGGGCTTCTTTTTTCAATTTTGGCGAAAGCTCCCCCAGCATTTCCAAAATCGTTGTTCCGACAGTTATTTCTCTGGAACCCCAATCTTTAAGCTGAATAACTACTTTTTTCGCCGGAAGTTCATTACTTTCTGCCATTTATAGACCCCCTCCACCTTAAAATAGACTTTTGGCAATATCGTTGTCTTTGACCATCACCACCTTAAATCATAATTGATTAGCTCCCGGCGTGTCAAGGCCGGAGACAAAAGGAAATAAAAAAACCCTGTATTTTTACAGGGAAATGTTTCAATGTGGTGGGTCCTGTGCGGATCGAACGCACGGCCTCTTCCGCGTCAAGGAAGCGCTCTCCCACTGAGCTAAGGACCCTAGCTTTTTCATTACTTCGTGCTATGCTTTATTTTAACAAAAACATTTACAAAATGCAAGAGGACCTGCAACCTTTTTTACAGTTCCAGTTTTATTAAAAAGAAAGCGTTGTAACCGAGTTTATAAACAGTGCTTTGCTGGCGGCGGAGCTCCGAGTCAGGGCAGAGTAATTAAGACTCTTTAATGGTAGGGCGGAACATATCCAGAGCTCCGAGCAGTATATGGGCGAGGCCGAAGCCGGTAACTCCTGCTCCGATCCTTTCATCATGTTCGGATAATGTGTACCCCAGCAGGGTCACCAGGGCCCCCAATCCAATAACAGACCAACTGGTCATAGCGGGACTTTTTCTGTTCATAAAACGATCCATGAGAAACATTATCTGTGGCACCTCCTCAGGTATATAATTCCCTTAATGAAGAATTTATACCCTGTAAAATTACGGCAGTGTATCTTTTATAAAAATAAAGCAGGAATTAAAATACGAGGGAAAAAAGAAAAAAGGGAAATAAATATGTCTGCGGATCTTTTTAACCTCGCTGAAAAAGAGGGTATTCTAGTAGATTTTTACTATCTTCCTTGTGATATATTAGGCGCTTATTACCATGCCAAAAACAAACCGCCGGTCATATTATTACATAAAAACATTAAACATCATCGTCGTCTTTTACGTTGCATTTTTGCTGAAGAATTGGGGCATCATTTTAAAAGCGTCTACGGTAATAATTATTTGTTTTTTGCTCGTGCCGGAAAATATTTAGCTGCTAAGTACGAAAAGCTCGCTATCTTCTGGGCCGTGGAATACCTTATGCCGCTGGACAGGCTGGCCGAGGCCGTTAATTCCGGTCTTTTTTTAACCCATGAAATAGCGGAATTTTTTGACGTAACAGAACTCTTCGCCGGAACAGGTATTAAACTTTACTTTGAAAAAAGGAGGGATTATATGGTAAAATTGTTAAAGAAGTTGCCGGAGGAACTACAAATTTAGGAGGTTTTAAAATGGCAACATTAGTGGCCTTCATCGGTCTGTTTAGTTTTGTGGCAATGATAGTGGGTCTCATAGCCGTGGTAAAAGGGAACATTCTCACCCTGGGCATTAGAAACCGCAAGGCTGGCCTTGTCGTAGTCATAGTGAGCTTCGTTTTGTTTGCATTCATGCTGACTATCGACGTCAGCGAACCGCCTGACACCAGGGCGGACGGAAAGCCTCAGGGAACGGTCCAGGAGCAGCCTCAGCCAGAACCTGAGCTGCAGAGGCCAGATCCGGTAGCATCCCTGGAGCAGGATTATATCGACTTTGTATCGAACTCTTCCACAGAGATAAGCAAAGCGCTTCAGGAGGTAGGCAGGTTGTGCCAGTCCATGTCCTTCACGGAAGATTGGATTTTGGAAACAGCCGTAAACGTCGGGATAATACAGCACTATTGCAACCAGGTTCTTGAGAAGCAGCCGCCAGAAAAATTTAAAGAAGCGCATGACATTTACGTAAAAGCCTGCAGTTTTTATATCTTAGCCATGGACTCACTCACAAAAGGCATAGACAACTTTGACGCAGCGGAAATAGATAAAGCTGCAGCCTACCTGGACAGGGGCACGGAGCATATCGACGTTGCGACAGCCGAGTTCCTGAAACTTACGAAAAATTAAGGGGGTTTCTTCATGCCCTCCGGCCGCATAGTCGAAATCGTCAAAGGCAAAAAATATCAGGTCATAATCGAAGCGGGCAGAAATCCGAAAACCGGCAGGCGCTCCAGCATTAAGCGCACTATCTATGGCCGTAAAACCGAAGCGGAGAAACTCTGCTCCGATATAATCTACGAACTTGAGCATGGCACCTACATAAAACCGGACAAAACTACCCTGGCGGAATACCTGCGACGCTGGTTGAAAACCTATGCTATAAACAAAGCACCATCCACCTACGCTGGCTATAAGCGCATTGTCGAATCGCATATTATCCCCCAGCTCGGGAGAATTGAACTTTCTAAACTCCAGCCCATGCATATCCAGGAATACTACACAAACCGGCTACGGGAAGGCCGCAGGGACAAAAAGGGCGGGCTCTCAGCTGCAACAGTGCAGCGGCACCACGCCCTGCTCCGCGAGGCCCTGCAGCACGCCGTGAAGTGGAACCTTCTTTATCGCAATCCGGCAGATTTTACGGAGCCACCCACGCCGGAGCAGCCGGAAATATTCCCGCTTGAACCGGAGCAGCTGGACGCTTTGCTCGAAAAAGCAAAAGGGTTGCGGGATGAATATCTCTATATCGTGGCGGCTTATACCGGCATGAGAGAAGGAGAGCTCCTATCTCTCACCTGGAACAACGTGGACCTGGGAAAAGAACCTGTTTGCCGTGTTCGCCAAACAGTTGGATATATCAACGGCCAGGGCTTTGTATTCCGGCCTACAGCAAAACACAAAAAAGCCAGGCGCGAAATTCCCTTGATGGAGATCACCGTCACGGCATTAAAACAGCAGAAAAAAATGCTGGCAGAGGAAAAGCTCAGAAACGCCAAAAAATACAACAAGAAAAGCAACCTGGTTTTCCCGGACGAATACGGTAACCCTCTGGACCCGTCGGCCATGACCAGGCGCTTTAAGGCCCTGGCCCGGGAAGCCGGATTTCCCCAAGTCCGCTTTCATGATCTAAGGCACACCCATGCCACTATGCTTCTGAAAGCAGGTATACACCCGAAAATAGTTCAGGAGCGCCTGGGTCACCAGACTATCGGCATCACTATGGACACTTACACGCATGTCATCAAAGGGCTGCAAAAAGAGGCCGTGGAGAAAATGGATGAATGGCTTAAAAATAAAAAAGGGCACCAAATGGGCACCAAAGAACAAAATGACCGCTCTTGAAGCGGTCATTAAAATTGCTGTAAAGCTCGATTTAATGGTGCCGGAGACCGGACTTGAACCGGTACGACCTTATAAAAGATCGAGGGATTTTAAGTCCCTTGCGTCTGCCTGTTCCGCCACTCCGGCAGAAAAAAAATGGAGGCGACACCCGGATTCGAACCGGGGATAAAGGATTTGCAGTCCTCTGCCTTACCACTTGGCTATGTCGCCTTAATAGAATGGAGCGGAAGACGGGATTCGAACCCGCGACCCTCGCCTTGGCAAGGCGATGCTCTACCACTGAGCCACTTCCGCATGTTATGGTGCCGAGACCCAGAATCGAACTGGGGACACGAGGATTTTCAGTCCTCTGCTCTACCGACTGAGCTATCTCGGCATATTATGGCGGAGCTGACGGGAGTCGAACCCGCGATCTCCGGCGTGACAGGCCGGCATGTTAGACCACTACACTACAGCTCCTCTTGCGAATTTAAGTATACACAATTATTGATTAAAAGTCAACTCCACTGGCGGAAAAAATGTGTTCATGCACTAACAATAAAGTAACTAACTCCAGCAAATAAATATATAACTGACAAAAAAATTAAGGCGGCATGGTCGAGATTAAATAAAATAGCGCAGAAAAGAGGCTAAAACTTTTTTTCCTTCTCTGATGTTGCATAATAAATAAGGCTTTGTAACTCAATACTTAAATTAGCATTTCGTACATAAACGCCTTCCGGAACATGTAATTTGGTAGGGGCAAAATTAAAGATTACATTAATACCGCTTTGAATTATCTGCTCAACAGCTATCTGGGCCTGCTCTGAAGGAACAGTTAAAATTGCGACCTTTACTTTATACTCCTCCGCTATTTCCTTCATTCTGGCCATGGGCATCACTTCAACGTCAAGGATTTTTAACCCGATTACGTCAGGGTCTATATCAAAAGCTGCTACAACATTTACATATGAATTATTGGTAACATTATAACGAATAAGAGCAATGCCCAGATGGCCGGCCCCTACGACGACAATGTTAGTCTGATCATCCAGCCCGATTATTTTCAAAATTTTTTCTCTTAAAAAACTGGTATTATAGCCGGTGCCTCTGGTACCAAAAGCGCCGAAAAAGGCCAGATCTTTTCGGATCTGTTCAGCTGTAAAACCGGTCTCATCGCTTAATTCCCTGGAAGAGATAATCTGAACATCATTCCTGATAAGATTATCCAAAATGTGTAAGTATATAGGTAAGCGCCTTACCACCAATTTTGGAGCAATTTTGTTCATTTCTTCTCTACCTCTTCACCTTTAAGATATTTTTTTCCAGTATATCGACTATACCTCTAATATCATCCTTATCAAGCACAGGAGCATCTTTTTCCTGCTTTTTATGACCGCCTATTGTGACCAGCACCTGCCGCGGATCTATTTCCAATTCATCCCCCGACCAGATAACAATTTTAGGATAATCCCACGTTTTGTAGCCTTCCAGGATAATACAATCTACATCTCCGCAAAGAGGAACAATCTCTTCGGGAGTTGTATCTTTCTCTACCCGGCGAAATACTGTTAATCGCGATGGGGAAGAAAGAACAACAGCTTGGCATCCTTCATCCCAAAAATTAGCTGTATCACTCCCTTTTTTATCCACTTCCCCATGATCGCTGGGGTCATGTTTAATAACCCCCACTTTATAACCTTTTAATTGCAGTTCTTTAACGAGCCGGCGGATAAGAGTTGTTTTACCGGTATTGCTGTGCCCGACTACGGCAACAATTGGCAACATTAAGGAACCTCCTTAACATATTAGTCCTACTATAAGCCATAACAGTAAAACATATTGTAATTGAGATGGTAAGGCCTGTCAAGAGTGCTCTATATACAGAAGAAAAAACAAGCATCCGAAACTTGCAAATATAAAGAACAAATGGTAAACTAAACTGGAAATTTAATGATTTTTTTCAATTACAAGTAAGGAAGGAGGGTGATTAACCTGGTTAATGATGTTGTAATACAGCACTGTGAATTGCTTTTGGTTTAAAGCGGCACAAAGGGAGAAAAGCGCAGCCTTTTCTTCTTTCCCGCCCTCATGTCCAGTGTAAATCATCAGTGTGATAATTCCCCCCGGCCTGAGCAATAAAAGGCCGGCTTTGACAGCGATTATGGTCGATTCGGGGCGGGTGATAATCTGATGATCGCCCCCTGGCAGATACCCCAAATTGAACATAATCACCGATACAGGTTCGTGAACATATTCCGGCATACGCTCGTGGCTGTCCAGTACCAGCGCAACACGGCCGATTAAATTCTCACGTTCAAGCAGTTGCCGTGTTTTTTCTATGGCTTCTTTCTGCACATCAAAAGAAAATACTTTGCCCTGATCGCCTACCAACTGCGCTAAGAAAAGAGTATCGTGACCGTTGCCAGCCGTTGCATCTATGACCGTTTCTCCAATCCTGACACAGGACGATACAAATTTCCTGGCCATATATAACGGTTTAATAATAGCAGGCATTGTTTTTAGCTCCATTAAAAGTTTATTTACCTTGAAAGAAATAAGCGTCACTTTAACATTATCAGGTTAATAATTATAAGAAAACATCAAATATCAGAGGTGGGCTACGAGATGAAAAAAGAAAAAGGTGATTCCTGCTTTCTTTTACTCTTTTCCCTTTTAATATTAACAGTTTTACTTATTGGTTGTAAAGCCAACACTGTTTCCGAAGCCCCCCCAGCCCCACCGGAAGAAACCGGAGAGGAAGAAAGTATAATAGAGGAAGAAGAACCTGAGCCTCCGGGAGAGCCCTCCCCGTTCACAGGGCTTCCCGTTGCGGAAATATTTAATCGCCCGTACGCCATTATCGTAGAAAACCTGCCGCAGGCGCGTCCTCAATCCGGCCTAAGCGCGGCCGAAATTGTCTATGAAGTCCCCGTAGAGGGCTATATCACCCGCTTTTTAGCATTTTTTATATCCCCCTATGAAGACGACATCGGGCCGGTACGCAGCGCCAGGCCTTATCTGGCCTACATTGCCAAAGAGTATGACGGCATACTTGCTCACTGCGGGTATTCTATCCACACGGAAGCAGTTCTTAAAGCTATTAATGCCAAACATATTGATGAGCGCTTTAACTCACTCTACTTTAAAAGAATAAAAAGCAGGAATATGCCTCATAACCTGTATACTACACTTTCCAGGCTTGCCGTGGGTGCTGAAAAATTTAATTACCTTCAAGGTAGCAGCCCTGCTCCTGCTTTTTCTTTTGTAGAAAGAGATGTTCCGGAACACATTGTCTCCAGCATCAGCATTACCTTCAGCAACCAGAATCATGTTGAATACCGCTGGAACTCAGGGAACACGTATACCCGCTTTAATGACGGCAGCCTTTTTATCGATGCCAACTACGGGGAAGCTGTAGAGGTAAAAAATATTATCATCCAGTTCGTACAAGCCCGTACATTTACAGATGAGGGCCACCTGGAGATCACTCTTACCGGTGAAGGGAATGGCCTTCTTTTCAGCGGAGGAACGGTCGAAGAAATAAAATGGGAGAAAAACGGCTACGAAGAGAAGACTCGCTTTATAGGTACCGGTGGCCAAGAAATACAAGTATTGCCGGGAAATACCTGGATTCATCTTGTCCCTCAAAGTGGAAAAGTGGAGTGGTCTTTAAATTGAAGTAAAAGTGAATTAAAGCAAAACGGCCTGTTTCCGGAGTGCCTTCCCTCACCTCTTCCGGCAGACTGGGGCGGTCTGCTTCTCGCTAATATAAAGCTTCCCCCGGCTGTCGAGACTGGCATACAAAACATTTTTCACTTCCAGGCCGCAGCGTTTTAGCTCTTCTTCCAGCCAACCCCGGCTCAGTCCTAAATGTTCCAGGTTTTCCAGCAATACTTCGCCATCTAAAATTAGCGGGGCGGGGATGCTTTCATAAGAGGGAGTCAAGTTAAGGTCCTCCGGGGTAACAGATCTTTTGTTGTTCTTTAACATCACACTGAGCTCCCCGGATGTTTCCAAAATGGCATATTCTACATCCGCTATATTAAAGATATCCTTCTGGCGGAGTTGCCCCATAAGATCATTGAGGTTGTAGCGCTGCTTGCGCATTTCTTTCTCCATAATCTTGCCCCTGGAAATAAGGATGCTGGGGTAACCGTCAACCATCCTCCTTAAGAACCTGCAGTGCAGGCAAAGGTAAGAGATAAATATCTCTGCACCTACAAGGATAAACATGGGGATAAGGGCCAAATATAGAGGCTTTTGCAATTCCTGCATGGGAAACACCGCTATTTCAGCGATCATAATTGCTACAACCAGATCGAACGTGGAAAGCTGTCCCACCTCTCTTTTCCCCATCAGGCGCATTAATACTAATACTGCTATATATATGAACAATGCCCTTAAAAAAACTGTGATTAACAAATTATATCACCCTTTTTATTGTCCCCACCGGGAGACAAAATAAAAAGGGATTAAACCCTGTAATCCCTCAATGCATCTTAATATATATCCTTGTCCATTTTAATTATTTCTACCTGTCCATTACTTTCTATAAAGTTAATCACCTTGCCAATCACCTTCTCAAGATGAATTGTTTCATTGCTAACCACAGCCAGCCCTATTTCGGCTCTCCTCAGGGCATCCTGACACCCCACTTCGGCAATAGAAATGTTAAAGCGGTTCTTAAGCCTCTCGATAATGCTTCTGATAACCTGGCGTTTTTCTTTTAAAGAATTGCTTTCTAGTAAATACAACTCCAGCCTGCATATACCTACAAACATTTTCAAACGTGCTGTTTATCGGCTCTATTATACGGTAAACAGCCATCCACCTCCTTTACTCCCATCTCCTCTCCCATAATTGGCTTCATAGTAGCATCACCAAGTCATGTTGTCAACTCTATAAAAACAGCCCGGAAGTATCAACATTTCCATAATATTTTCTAATTCTAAGTATAATTTTTCTAAATTAGGTTATGATATCTGCGAAAGGAGGGAAATTCTCAATGACAACTTTCCTTACTATTCACTTAATACTGGGAATCTGGTTAGCAATAGTCAACTTTACTCCCATCATGGAAACTTCTTCTCTTGCTATCAACAATGTTATCGTTGGAGTTATCATTGCCGTCTATAACGCCTATTATCTTTTTGCCAGGAGAGGTGTTGAAGCGAAAGAATCATAAAAAAAAGCTATAAAAGTGGATTACTGTGAAATTTAAAAAAAGGTGGCAGAAGCCACCTTTTTTTGTTTAAAAACAGGATTAGCATATCAAGCGGAGGAGAGCAGAAAGGCACGAATCAAAAAAAGATAATAAAATCAAGCTTCTTCTCCCACCAGGGAGCGCACCCACTCGTCTAAATCGCCAATCTGCCTTTCCCCTATTAATGCAACAGTTTCTTTATTGCCAACTTTACAGCGATAAATCATGTTGTTATTAAGGTTCCAGGCAATATAGCGTGCTTCGTCCTTTTCTGTGTGACGAAATATTAACACCACCTGATTATGAAGAGTTTTTATTTTTTTATAGCCGACATATCTTTTCGCGTTTTTCCCACTTCCTATTTCATCCTGGATGGTATCCGGTAAATCTTTAATATAATGAAGATAAATATTCCGAAAAGAAAGGTTATCCATAGCAATAACTGTTTTCAGATCAAATAAGTTGGTCCACATGTTATTTTTAAAAACAGCACCACAGGAACATGTAAAAGTTTTAGTGAAAAATTGTGTCCAGCATTTAGGGCATCTTCTCATAAAATATTCCTT
>CZCB01004907.1_pt1 | contig 16529 bp, 16 predicted proteins | sample 591991 | NCBI WGS metagenome assembly CZCB01 (sample SAMEA3556809, study PRJEB10932) | anaerobic digester metagenome | reverse complement strand
TTCACCATCCTGCACACCAATGACTTTCACGGCAACCTGGAACCGGCAGGCTCCAACCCGGGCGCGGCCCGCGTTGCAGCCGTGATCAACGCTGTGCGCGACGAAGTGGGCGCTGATAACGTACTGCTGCTGGACGCCGGCGACGAGATGCAGGGTTCCCTGCTTTCCAATCTGACCGACGGCATCCCCACGATTGATTACTTCAACACCATCGGTTACGACGCGGCGACTTTTGGCAATCACGAGTTTGACTGGGGCCAGACCGTTCTGGCCGACCGACTTGAACAGGCACAGTACCCCTTCCTTGCAGCCAACGTGACGATGGAGGGCGAAGGCGGGGTGTGCGATGACACCACCTGGACGCCGGCCACCTTCACCCCCACTTCCGGCACGCCCATCACGGTGGAGCCGTACACTTTCCTTGAAGTGGCGGGCGTGACCGTCGGTGTGATCGGTGTAACCACAACCGAGACCCCCTTCATCACCATCGTCGAGGCTACCGAGGGGCTGTGCTTCCAGGACCCGGCTGAAGCGATTGGCCGGGTTTATGCTGAAGTGGCCGCGCAGGCGGATGTGATCGTGGTGCTCAGCCATCTGGGCGTGAACGACGGCGGCTACGGCTACGGCTTCCAGGTGATTGGCGACATGACCCTGGCCCAGCAGCTGATCGACGCCGGCACCCCGGTGGACCTGATCATTGGCGGGCACAGCCACACCAACTTCAACGGCCAGCCGATCATCGTCGGTGACACGGTCATCGGCCAGGCGCACTATGCCGGGCGCCGCGTGGGCCGGGCGGACATCACCGTCAGCCCCACGGGCGACGTGAGCATCACCTGGACGGACATCCCCGTGTCCACCTCCGGTCCGCAGGACCAGGACATCCTGGCCTTGATCGAGTCCTACACCAACGACCCGGATTACCAGGAACTGATCAGCCAGGAAGTGGGCTGGACGCAGGTGAACCTGGTGCGCGACTACAACGGCGACAACATGATGGGCACCTTCGTCAACGACGCCATCTACAACTTCTTCAACGAAGATCTGGACGGTGACCCGGAACTCAGCGTGGACATGGTCTTCAACAACCCGGGCGGCCTGCGCATCGACGTCTGCGCGACCGAGGACTGCGCTCCGGGCCTGCTGGATGAGCCGTTCCTGCTGACCTACGGTGACCTGTTCAGCGTGCTGCCCTTCGGCAACCAGACCGTGATCGGCGAGATGACCGGCGCGGAGATCCTGGACCTGCTGCACCAGAGTGCCATGCTCACCAAGGGCGCCATCCAGGTAGCCGGCGTGCGCTACTCGTTCGTCCACAACCGCCTGGCTGACCCCACCCCGGGCGTCAACATGGTGCTGAGCGCGGAGGTCTGGGACCGCGCGACCGAGACCTGGGTGCCGATTGATCCGGCGACCACTTACATCATCGCCACCAATGAGTTCCTGGCGCCGGCCGGGCAGGACAACTTCCTGGCCTTCCAGGGCATCGAGAACTACACCTACCACGGTGACATGCTGGATCAGGTGATCGCCTACAGCCAGGCCACCTACACCCAGGAGAACCCCTACCGGGGTCCGACGGGTGACGGCACGCTGGATGCCCGCATCCAGCGCATGTTCGCCAACTTCCTGCCGGTTCTCGCAGCCACGCCGCAGTAAGGCGAATCCCCTCTAATAGAAACCGCCCTCCGACCGGAGGGCGGTTTTCATTGCGGGAAAGGGAGGCGGAGTGAAATCAGACGGCGTCCAGCAGATCGGCCAGCTCGGCGATGTCGCGGCAGACCCAGTCGGGGCGGATGGGGCTGGCGGCCAGGTCCTCGGGGCGAGTGACGCCGCTGAGCACCAGGATGGACTTCAGCCCGGCGCGCTGCCCGCCCAGGATGTCGGTGTCCAGCCGGTCGCCCAGCGAGGCGCATTCTTCCGGCTGCAGGCCCATGCGCTCCAGCGCCATGCGGTACATGGGGGCTTCGGGCTTGCCGATCACCAGCGGTTTGCAGCCGGTGGTGGCCTGCAGCGCGGCCAGCACCATGCCCGAGCCGGGCACCAGGCCCTCGTCGGTGGGGAAGACCACGTCCGGGTTGAGGCCGATGAACTCGGCCCCGGCGTGCAGCTGCAGCGTGGCGATCTTGAGCATCTGATAGGTCATCTCGCGGTCCAGCGCGGCCAGCACCACCGCCGCGCCGCGCTCGACCAGCTTGTAGCCGGCCTGCTCCAGCTGGTCTTTGAGGGCCTTTTCGCCGATGGCGTAGACCGGTGTGCCCGGCGGGTAGCGGGTCTGCAGGTACTGCAGCGCGGCCGTGGTGGCGGTGATGACCTCCTCGGGGCGCACGTCCGCGCCGAAGGAGGCGGCTTTGGCGGCGAACCCGGCCGGGGTGCGGGTGTTGTTGTTGGTCGCCAGGATGAAGCGCAGGCCGCGCCGGCGCAGCACCTGGAAGAAACGGGCCAGACCGGGCAGGGGCTGGTCGCCCCTCCACAGCACCCCGTCCATGTCGATCACAAAGCCGCGCAGCCCTCGCAGGTCCTCAGGCCGGGCGGGGGAAATGCGGGGTTCAGAAGGCGTCACAGGGCTGCCTCGATGGCCTTGAAGTAAGTCTCCGCCAGGGCGTTCACCTCCGCTTCGGTCATCCCCGGGGCGTTGAGGGCCACGATGACCTGCCCTCCGGGCGATACGCTCACGCTGCCGTCGATGTCTCCCTCGCTGCGGCGCACCATCACCAGCCAGGCGATGTCGCGGCGCTTCCAGACTTCAAAACCGGCCGTGGGAGTGGCCTTGAGAATCGCTTCGTAAATCTCTCCGGCAGGCTTGCCGGACATATTCCGGGTTTCCTGGATTTTTGCCATAGGGGTCCTTCCTTCCGTTGGGTTGAATACGTGGTAAAACGCTGGCGGGCGACGGCCCGGCCAGGCGTTGGAGTTCGTGTGTCAAGAAGGATATTAGCATTGTACCCCGGATGAGCCGGATTGTTCACAGCCCACGGCCGCCTAGTGTGGAAAATGTGAATCTTTTATTCAACTGGTTGCAAAATTGTTATAATAATATAATCAGGGAATAATACCTTTTTATTTCTGACAATCGCAGCCCATTTCGCAAGAGAGATGCCCGGGGCGACCCGGCGCGTGGTACAGTTTCCGTTAAAGATCACAGGAGGCTGTTTTGAACCTATCTCAGCTCTTGCTGCCCGAGGCCATACTGCTGCAGGATCATGCCGGCAGTTCCACGGAGGTCATTGAAAAGCTGGGCGAGCTGCTCCGCCAAAAAGGCTGCGTAAAAGATGATTTCGTCGAGGCCACCCTGCGCCGGGAGGCCACCATGCCCACCGGGCTGCCGCTGGGCGGGGAGTATAACGCGGCCATCCCGCACGTCGATCTGGAGTACGTGCTCTCGCCGGCCGTTGGCATGGCCACGCTGCGAGAGCCGGTCGTGTTCCGCAACATGGTGGACCCGGACGAGGAGGTGCCTGTCCAGCTGGTGTTCATGCTGGCGCTGGACAGGCCCAAGGCGCAGAAGTTCTACAACCTGCCGGGTGTGTCCATCCCGCACGGCACTTCTTCGCCCGCCGCTCCGCTGGCCATCCCGCTGAACTGGCTGCTGGACCGCATCCCGGGCGTCAAGGACTGGGATCTGGACCCGGACAACATTCAGAAACGCTTCGGCCCCACCTTCGGCGATCCGATGGTGATGGGTCTGATCATCGGTCTGGTGCTGGGCGTGATCGGCTACCTGCCGGCGGCGCTGTCTGGCACCAGCAGCTTCCAGGACTTCGCTGTGGGCACGCTGGGCCTGGGCATTAACCTGGCGGCGGTCATGGTACTGCTGCCCCGCATGGTGTCCATCCTGATGGAAGGCCTGATCCCGATTTCGGAATCGGCCCGCGACTTCATGCAGCGGCGCGCCTCCGGGCGTGAGGTCTACATCGGCCTGGACAGCGCCATCCTGATCGGCCATCCGGCGGTGATCTCCTCCGCCCTGGTGCTGGTGCCGATCGCCATCCTGCTCTCGGTGATCCTGCCCGGCAACCGCATCCTGCTGTTCGCCGACCTGACGGTGATCCCCTTCGTGCTGGCGATCCTCGGCCCCATCTGCCGCGGGAACATCGCCCGCATCATCACCATCGGCACCGTGGTGCTGGCGATTGGCTTCTTCGTGGGAAACACCATCGCCCCGTTCATGACCCAGGTGGCCACCGCTGCCGGGTTTGCCATTCCGGAGAGCGCCGCGGCGGCGACCTACATCGTCTCCATCGCCGACGGTTTCATCTGGCTGCCGCTGGCCTTCCTGCTGCTGACCCAGTCGCTGGGCTGGATCGGCCTGCTGATCATCATCGCTGCGCTGGTGGCGGCCTGGTTCTTCTACCTGCGCAATCCCCGCGCCTGGGAAGCCAGCGCTGGCGGCCCGAGCCGGGAGGAGCTGGAGGTTGAGCGCCCCGCTATGGCGGATTAGCGCTGTGGGTACACCGGATTGAAATTGCGTGGGCCGCAATGAGCGATTGCGGCCCACGCCCCATCGAACGGGCAGGGGTAAAGGAAATCTTCCATGGTGCGTGCTTTTCTGGATCAGATGCTGGGTGAGTTTGGCCGCAGCCTGCTGGTTTTTTATGAAACCAACAGCCTCTGGATCAACCTGCTGGTTGTCCTGTACGGCGCATTGATCGTGCTTTCCTGGTCCAATTTGAAGAATATTCGCCGCGCGCTGATCCTGGCGCTGGCGGAAAAGCTGCGCGAGCGCCCGGAGCTGGCCTCTGTAAAGAAAGCCGCCCTGGAAGTGCCCTGGGAGCAGGTGGTGGGGCAGGTGCGCTACCCCTTCGTCGCCCGCCAGACGGACCTGCTGCCGCAGCGGTTGAGCGTGGAGGCGGTGCAGAACCTGCTTTCGGTGGAGGATCTGACCGAGGAGGCGCTGAAGCTGGTGAATCCCGTACCCGCGCGCGAGGGTAAAGGAAAAGCCAAATAGTCCGGCTTACCGGCCGGGTCCGAACGTGAGCGCGACCGCCCGACGGGCGGCCGTTTGCTTTTAAAGCCCGGGCGGTCATACTTTTTTTCCTTCTCCAGGGGGTGGCTGCTGTTCAAATTGAATCAATTTTCTTGCCATCTCTCCTCTGGTGGTGAAAAAAAGAGAAATTTGATTATTGACTCGCAATTTTCTGCTCGCTATAATGAAAATGATGATCGAAGTTGCTTCATTCTGATCATCTTTCTGCTCACTTAAGTTCCAATTTGTCATACAGGTTGAAATATGCTGGCTGAAGAGCGTCGTGCGTTCCTGCTTCAGGAGCTAAACAATAACGGCTATCTCCAGGTGGCCGAAATCGCCCGGCGGTTGAACAGCTCTCAGGCGACCATCCGGCGCGATCTGTTCGCGCTGGAGAAGGAAGGGCTGCTCATCCGCAAGCGCGGCGGGGCCATTCGCGCCTCGCAGCAGGTCACCCTGGAGCTGCCGTATGATGTCAAGCGGGTTCAGGCGATTGAAGAGAAGGAGGCCATAGCCGAGGCGGCCGAGCGGCTGGTGGAGGAGGGGGACACGCTCCTGCTGGACGCCGGGTCAACCACCTACGCTCTGGCGCTGCGGCTGCTGACTCACCGCCGCATCACCGTGGTGACCCCGGATCTGCAAATTGCGGTGAAACTGGCGGCCAATCCCAATATCACGCTCATCTGTACGGGCGGCATAGCACGCCCGTATGTTTATTCTCTGCAGGGCTGGCAGGCGGCGGCCTTCATCGAAAACCTGCGGGTGGACAAGACCTTTCTCGGCGCGGATGCCATCCACCCGGATGGAACCATTTCCAACGTCAACATAGACGAGGTGGCCATCAAGCAGGCCATGATACGGGCTGCCCGCCAGGTAATTCTCCTCGCGGACGGGAGCAAATACGAGCGAACGGGTTTCTTCAAAGTCTGTGATCTATCCGACGTGTCGCTGGCCATCACCGACACCGGTATTTCCCCTGACATGCTCAACCTGCTTCACTCGCTGGACGTCCGGACAATCACCGTCGAGCCCAAACGGGCCGAGAATGATTGAGAAAGGAGGTGTTCCTAGACGACGAAAAACATCCCCTGGCTCAGTAACGTGACCTTTTTGTTCAATAATCATTCGTCGTGGCTGTTGGGAAAGAAGGAGAAATATCATGGGTTTCGCTGATATCATCAAGACGATTTCTGATTTCCTGATGGGCCTGGGTGTGCCGCTGCTGCTGCCCATCATCATCACCATTCTTGGTCTGGTCTTTGGCCAGAAGTTCAGCCGGGCGCTGCGCGCCGGCCTGACGCTGGGCGCCGGTTTCATCGCCCTGAATCTGGTCATTGGCCTGCTGATCGACAACATGGTGCCGGTGGTCAACAACATGGTGGAAGCCACCGGGGCCAACCTGACCATCATGGATGTGGGCTGGGGCGTCGGCGCGGCCATCGCCTGGGGCACGACCGCCGGCTCGCTGGTCATCCTGGCCTGCCTGGGCACCAACATTATCATGCTGGCCACCCGCCTGACCAAGACCCTGAACGTGGACATCTGGAACTTCTGGAACCAGGCCTTCACCGCCTCGGTGGTGTACCTGATCTCCGGGAACCTGCTGCTGGGCCTGCTGGCGGCAGTGGTCCACACGGTCTACGAGCTGTTCATCGCCGACCTCACCGCCAAGCGCGTGCAGGAGTTCTATAACCTGCCGGGCATCTCCATCCCGCACGGGTGGGCGGTCACCTCAGTGCCGATCATTCTGGCCGTCAACTGGGTTCTGGACCGCATTCCGTATGTGAAGGACATCCACTGGGATGAAGGCTCCATCCGCGAGAAGTGGGGCATTTTCGGCGATCCCCTGATCCTGGGCGTGATCCTGGGTGTGGCCGTGGGCATCTTCGGCGGTCTGTGGCGCGAGCCGGTCCGCCTGCTGACTCTGGGCGTTACCGTCGGCACCGCGATGATCCTGATCCCGAAAGTGATCGGTTTCTTCATGGAAGCCCTGAGCCCCATCGCCGTTTCGGCCCGCGAGTTCATGGCCAAACGCTTCGCCGGACGTGAATTCTACATCGGTCTCGACTCGGCGGTGCTGATCGGCCATCCGGTGACTGTGGCGGCCGCCATCGTTCTGATCCCCATCGTCCTGGGCCTGTCGCTGATCCTGCCGGGCAACCGGGTGCTGCCGTTTGGCGACCTGGCCGCGCTGTTCTACTTTGTGGCCATGGTGCCGTTCCTGTCCAACGGTAACCTGTTCCGCTCGATCGTTTCCGGCGCGGTGATCATGACGGTGGTCATGTATGTGTGCACCTCCTTCGGCTCCGCGCTGACTCAGATGGCCACCAGCATCGGCTACGCCCTGCCCGAGGGCGCGGTGGACATCACCGCTCTGTCGGCGGGCAACTGGGTCACCTGGGTGACCTACCAGGTCGGCCAGATTGGCTCGAACGCGGTGTCGCTGGTCATCATGATCATCCTCATCTTGGCCACGGGCGCGCTGGCTGCCTGGAAGGCGGGACTCTTTGGCGCCGGCAAGCAGCCTGCTGTCTCGGGCGACTAGTCTTCTGATATAAATGGAGCGGGCTGCCGGGCTGCACTGGCAGCCCGCTCACCCGGGGATCACCCGCTGTAACTCAAGGGGGGCGGATATACACCGCATCGATTTCCGGGCGGCTCTGAAAGTTGGGCCGCCCGTCAGGGGAACAAGATTCATCATGAAGGTAGCCGTTTACTACAACAACCGGGATGTGCGCATTGAGGAGCGCCCCATACCCGTACCGGGTGAGGGCGAGATCCTGGTGCAGACCCGGGCTTCGGGGGTGTGCGTGGGGGACACCATGGAGTGGTACCTGACCCCGCGCGCTCCGCTGACGCTGGGCCATGAGGCTTCGGGCGTGGTGGTCCAGACAGGGCCGGGGATGGACCTGGTGCGCCCCGGTGACCGGGTGGTGGTCCACCATCACATCCCCTGTCTGATTTGCGAACACTGCCGCCGGGGGAATTTCACCATGTGCGAGACCTTCCGCCGGACGCACATTCACCCGGGCGGTTTTTCCGAGTACTTTACTGCCTCGCGGGAGCACGTTGAGCGCGACACCCTGATCCTGCCAGACAACGTCTCCTTCGAGGTGGGCACGCTGGTCGAGCCGCTGGCCTGTGTGGTGCATGCCATCCGGCGGGCGAATATCCGGCCGGACGACAGCGTGGCGCTCATCGGCACGGGGGCGATGGGCCTGATGTTCATCCAGGTACTGCGTGCCTGGGGCGTGCGCAAGTTGATCGTTTATGAAGTGCTGGAATGGCGCCAGCAAAAGGCCCGCGAATTCGGCGCCGAGGTGGTGCTGACCCCCTCGCGGGATGTGGAAGAGGAGGTCCGCCGGGTGCAGTCGATCCTGGGTTCGCCCGGGGCGGACCGGGTCATCGTGGCGGCAAAGGACCTGAGCGCGATGAACCTGGGCATCCGGATTGCCAACAAAGGCGGCACGGTGTTGTTCTTCGCCACACCGCACCCTGAGGATTCCATCCCGCTGTACCCCTCGTATGTGTTTTTCAATGAGCTGACCATTACCTCCAGTTACTCTGGAGATCACAATGACACGCGCACCGCGCTGGACCTGCTGGCCTGCGGCGCTGTGAACGGCGAGGCCCTGATCAGCCACCGTTACCCGCTCGAGCAGCTGTCAGACGCCATCCTGCAGACCGCCAGCCGCCAGGGAAGCCTGAAGTGCGTCATCACATTTGAGGAAAATCACTGATCCCGCGTTCGCAGGGAGAATCTTATGGCCTACAGCATTGATCTGTCTGGAAAAGTAGCCATTATTACCGGCGCGGCCCGGGGCATCGGCGCTGCCACTGCCGAGCTGCTGACCAAAGCCGGCGCGCAGGTGGTCATTGACGATCTAGCCCCGGAGGAGACTGTCCAGCCGCTGCTGGACCGGCTGGCGCAGCTGGGTCCGCGGCCGTGGTACCTGACTGAGGACATCTCTAAGGAAGAAAGCGCCCGGCGCATGGTGGACCGTACCCTGGAGAAGTTCGGCCGGGTGGATATTCTGGTCAACAACGCCGGGGTGGTAGCCGGCTGGGAAAAGAGCCTGGAAGTGCACGTGATGGGCGTGTACTACTGCTCGGAAGCCGTCCGCGAGCACATGGCCGCCCGGGGAAGCGGCAGGATTGTCAACCTGACCTCCACCTGCGTGCATTCAGGCGGTACGGGCATTCCACAGTACGTCGCCTCCAAAGGCGGCACCTACGCCCTGACCCGCTACCTGGCGCGCACCTACGCCCCGCTGGGAATTCTGGTTAACGGCGTGATGCCGGCCGTGGTCATGAGCGACATGATCATGACCCGCTATAAATCCGAACAGGAGATGCTGGAGCATTACATCCCGATGATGCCCATCCGGCGCATCGGCTATCCGGAGGACATCGCCGGGGTGATCCTGTTTCTGTGCTCCGAGCTGTCCAGCTTCCTGGTGGGGGAAATCATCGTGGCCGACGGCGGGCGCATGCATGTCGGTATCTAGTCGTGACATTTTCGAGGAGGAAAGGCTCATGAAGAGCATTGTGGAAGAACTGGATTACTTGACCGGCATCCCGGCAGTCTCGGGGATGGAAGACCGCATGGTCGCTGAAATGGTGAAGCGCTTCACTCCGCTGGCCGATGAGGTGGAGGTGGACAACCTGGGCAACGTGACCGCCACCTTCCGCGGGACGGAGGAGAACGCCCCGAAGCTGCTGATTTTTGCCCATGTGGACGAAGTCGGGTTGATGGTAACCAAAGTGGAGCCGAACGGGTTCCTGCGCTTCGACCGCATCGGCGGCATACCGGAAAAGACCCTGCGGGGCACGTTTGTCGACGTACACACGGTGGACGGGAACGGGTCTGTGCTGGGCTTCATCGGCACGCATGCCCATCACCTGACCCCGCCGGATCAGAAGTATGTCGTCCCGACCACGGATAAGCTGTACATCGACGTGGGGATGAGCTCGGCGGAGGAGGTCTACGCCTGCGGCATTCGCACTGGCAGCGTGGTGACCTACCACCACATCTTCCGGCGGGTGGGCGAGCACCGCATCACCAGTAAGACGCTGGATAACCGCATCGGCGTGCTGCTGCTGATCGCCCTGGCCGAGCACCTGCACGAGCACCGGCCCAGCGCCACCATCTATCTGGTGGCTTCGGTGCAGGAGGAGTTCAACATCCGCGGGGTGATGCCGGTCTTCACCCGCCTGGAGCCGGACGCGGCCCTGTGCCTGGACATCACCTCGGCCTGTGACACCCCGGACCTGAACATGCGCTACGAGATCGCGCTCGGCAAGGGGCCGGCGGTGCTGCAGATGAACTTCCACGGGCGCGGGGCGCTGGCCGGGCTGATCCCCAATCCCAAACTGCGCCGTTTCATCGAGCGCACGCTGGAAGACCTGGGCCTGCCCTACCAGCGCCAGGTGATCATCGGCGAGGTCACCGATGATGCCTACACCCTTGTGCTGGGCAAGCGCGGGGTGGCCATGGCGCACATCTCCATCCCCATGCGCTACTCGCATTCACCTATTGAGACCTCAGACCTGCGTGACATTGAAGCGGGCATCCAGCTGGTTAAAGCGATCGCGGACCGCTTCGACGGTTCGCTTGATCTGCGCCGCGGGCTGCCCTAGACTTACATATAGAGAAAGGATTGATAAACAGGACAGATGCCATGAACAAGTACTGGACACAAGACCTATTTGGAACATGCAAGCCGATCATCGCCATGTGTCACCTCATGGCGCTGCCGGGCGACCCGGGGTATGACCCGGCCTGCGGAATGAAACAGGTGGTGAAGGCCGCCCGCGAAGATTTGCTGGCCCTGCAGGATGGGGGCGTGGACGCGGTGATGTTCTCCAATGAGTTCAGCCTGCCGTACCTGACCCGGGTGGAGGCGGTGACCGTGGCCGCCATGGGGCGGGTGATCGGCGAGCTGATGGACGACATCCATGTGCCCTTCGGCGTTAATGTGCTCTGGGACCCCAAAGCGTCGCTGGATCTGGCCGTGGCGGTGGATGCCAGCTTTGTGCGCGAGATCTTCACCGGCGTATATGCCAGCGATTTTGGCCTGTGGAACACCAACGTGGGCGAGACGGTGCGTCACCAGCACCGCATCGGCGCGCAGAATGTGAAGCTGCTCTTCAACATTGTCCCCGAGGCAGCGAAGTACCTGGCCGACCGGGACATTGTGTCCATCGCCAGATCCACGGTGTTCAACAACCACCCGGACGCGCTGTGCGTTTCGGGACTGACCGCCGGCACGCAGACCTCCGCCTCCACGCTGCGGAAGGTTAAGGACGCCGTGCCGGACACGGTTGTGTTCGCCAATACCGGGGTGCGGCTGGAGAATCTGGAAGAACAGCTCTCGATCGCCGATGGTGCGGTGGTGGGTACCACCTTCAAGTACGATGGCCGCTTCGAAAACCACATCGACCGGCACCGGGTGAAGGTGTTCATGGATAAGGTGCGGGACTTCCGCCGGAATCTGGAGTGATCATGGTGCTGTTGTCCCCATCTCTGGTCTCCGCACCGCTGACCTGCCTGAAGGAGACGGTATCCCGGCTGGAAGAGGCCGGCGCGGACATGCTCCACTTCGACCTGGAGGACGGCAGTTTTGTGCCGGTGATGAACCTGGGCACCCGGCTGATTGAAGAGCTTCGCCCGCTCACCCGGCTGCCGTTCGATGTCCATCTGATGATGGTCAACCCGGAGTGGCTGATCCCGGAGCTTGCCCGTATGGGGGTGCAGCGGGTTTCGGTGCACTACGAGGCCTGCGAATATCCCCGGCGCACGCTGGGCCTGATCGCTCAGCACGGGATGCAGCCGGGGCTGGCCTTTAATCCCAAAACTCCACTCCCCGAGATGGGATACCTGCGGCCCTTCCTGTCCTTTGTTCTGGTGCTGACCACCGAGCCAGAGGCAGGCCACTGCGCTTACCTGCCCGAGGTGCTGGAGAAGGTGCGCGCAGGCCGGGCACAGGCCGGGCTGGAGGGGGTGCAGTGGCAGGTGGACGGAGGCATCACGGCCGCCAACGCCGCGGAGGTCATCCGTGCGGGAGCGGATATTCTGGTTTCAGGACGGGGGGTGTTTCACGGCGATATCAGGGAAAACATACGTGCAATCAAGGCGGCAGCCGCCTGAGAGGAGCAAAAGCATGCTTCAGGCTGATGAAGTTGGGCTGGAAGGGCTGGCTCTGGAGGAGAACAACATCCTGCTGAGGTACCGGGCTGCGGACCGGGAAGACATCATCCGCAAGCTGGGAGCGCTGCTGTACGAGCACGGCTACGTCCGGGATACGTTCGTTCAGGCGGTGCTGGACCGGGAAAAGGTGTTCCCCACCGGGCTGCAGGCGCGGGTGGCCGGGTTTGCCATCCCCCATACAGATACCGGGCACGTGATCAAACCAGCTCTGGCCATCGCCACGCTGGCGGAACCGGTCGAGTTTCAGGCCATGGGCACCGAAGCCGACACCATCTCGGTGGAGATCGTGATGATGCTGGCGGTCAACAACCCGAAAGCGGTGGTCACCGTGCTGCGCAGCGTGGTCTCACTGGTGGAAAACGATCAGGCGCTGCGCGGGATCCTGCAGGCCAGCCAACCCGGTGAAGTGAAACGCATTATTGAGGCTCATATTCAGCAAATGGCTGAAAAGTACGCCGCTCAATCAGGCAATCAGGCGCAGTTGTCACACTAATCTTCGAGGTGAGAGGATGTATAAGGTAAAAATACTCGTGGTCTGTGGTTCCGGCGTGGCCACATCGATGCACGCAGCCTTCAAATTGCGCGAATACCTGGACAGGCACCGCATCAACGCGGTGATTGACGGGGCCGGGAACAACGAGCTGGAAGGCCGCGCAGCCAATTACGACATCATCATCTCCAACACCATGGTGACTGCCAACGTCACCGCCCCGGTGTTCAGCGCCATCCCGCTGCTGACGGGCATCGGCGAGGAAGAGCTGGTGGAAAAGGTGATCGCGGAGATCCGCAGGATTCAGGCGGAAAAGAACTAGCCCGCCGGACTTAAAATACTGGAATCAGACAGCCGCCTGACCGGGCGGCCGTCTTCCGTTAAGGACCGGATGGATAGTCAGGCGAAAATGCTACCAGCTGCCGTTCTGGTCGCGCGACCAGGCCCAGTCGATCAGCTGGCGGGCGGGCGGTGTGCACAGGCGGGCCGGGTCGGGCAGGATGCCGGCGCGGCCCAGGTTGAGGCGGTCGGCGTCCCAGCAGCTCATCACCAGCGGATCGGGGTCGGAGAAGACGGGGTCGGCGTGCAGTTCGACTGCGCGCACCAGGCCTTCGAAGTCGGCCTGCGGCAGGGGAATGATCTCTCGCCGCTGCTGGAGATAGGCGGCTGCGCGGCGGCCGTGGTCCGGGTCGCGACCGTCGGAGTGCCGCTGGCAGTCGTGAAAGATGGCGAACAGGGCCAGCGCCTGCGGGTTGACCCGGTTGAAGTGAGCCAGGATCAGCCCGTTTTCCAGCACCCGCCGCCAGTGACGCCGGCCGTGGATGCCATCCAGCGAGAGTCTGCGGGCAAACTCGGCCTCGGCCAGCGCGATCAGATGCTCGTCCGGCAGCGCGCGGTCGACATCTGCGCGGGTGAGGGAGAAGGTGGACCCGTTGAGGGCCTGGTGAAAGACGAATGGGTCGTTCATCGCTCGGGCAGTGATCCTCGTTTCAGTATACCAGACCGAGCGAACAGGCCGGGCCAGGCCAGTCTATCGGGTTGGAGAGCCTTTCTCCTCGGGGATGCCGGGGAACACCGCCCGCATGGACGAGCTGTGGAAGCAGCGCGACCACCAGCGGAAGAGCACCGGTTGGTGGCGGTAAAGCGTGCGGTATTGTCAGCCCAGAAGGGCGCGGCGGCGTTTGCGTGGTCGACGGCCGGGCAGCAGCTGCAGCAGACCTGCGCCGGCCAGCAGGATGGCGGCCGCAGTGATGGCGAACATCACCGGGATGCCCACCGCGTCGGCCAGGATGCCGCTCAGCCAGGGCCCGCCGAACACGCCCAGGGCGTAGACCGACTGGTGCACACCCATGGCGGTGGAGCGCTGCGATTCGTCCACCTGCTGGATGCTCATGCCCATCAGCACCGGGTAGCTGATGCCGATCGACAGCCCGATAAAGAGCTGCGAGGCGAACAGGATCCCCAGTGAAGCGCCCACAGCGGCCATGCCCACCCCGACGGCCATCAGCAGGAAGCAGATCACGATCACGCGGCGCTGGCCCAGCCGGACGGCCAGCGGGGTGGCCATGAAGTTGCCCGCGATCATCATGAGCATGTTGAAGCTCAGACGGGCGCTCTGGTACTGGTCGGTAGCGCCGAACTGCTCGGCCAGCAGCGGGATGAAGCTGAAGGTGGCCGCCCAGTCGCCGTACTGCAGCACCGCGCTCATCAGCGTGGGGATGAGCACGTCAGGGCGCACCACCAGGTGACCGATCTGGTCCGGGCTCATGATTTTGAGCTGAGCGTTTCGCTTCTCCGGGTAGAAGGCCATCAGCAGCGCCGCAATCAGGGCGGTGGCGGAGGCCAGCTGAAAGGCCAGCTGGAAGCCCCCGCTCCACTCGTTGATAAAGCCCGTGCCCGCGGTGCCCAGGATCCGCCCGACGGAGGAGGCCAGGGTCAGCAGTGAGGCGGCTTTGATGGCTTCCTCCGGCTTGAACAGGCTGCTGAAGGCGACCATCAGTGGCACCCAGGCGCAGGCGGAGATGCCGGTGAGCGAGCGGCCGATGAAGAGTTCTGTGGATGTGCTGGCCCCACCCATCATCCAGGCTCCGATGCTCCCCAGCAGCAGCCCGCCGATTACGAAGGGCCGCCGGCGGCCGGTCAGGTCGGAGGCGATGCCAAAGGGGAAGCGCCCCAGCATCTGCCACAGGCCGTTCATGGCCAGAATGGCGCCCACCACCGCCAGGTTGCTTTCGATGCTCTGGACGTACAGCGGAAGCGTGGGCAGGTAGAGGTACAGGCTCATCCACAGCAGCAGGCCGGCGATCACCAGTACCACGATGCGGATTTTTGCGGGCCGGGAGGTCATGGGAGTCTCGGATAGGGGGATGGATTGCCAGCGCTATTGTACTCCCATTGGGCCGGGCGAGGAGGGGGTTGTTTGCGGGTTCCCGGATGTGTAGAATGAAGGTGAAGCTGTTCGCCGGGGTTCAGGGAGGTTTATGATGGGCGATTTCTGGTGGCGGAAAGAGGAGCCGAAGGATAAAAAGGACGATATCCGGAACTACGATATCAATGAGATCATGAAGAGCGGGAAGTTCACGCCGGAAGAACGCAGGGCGGAATACCGCCGGAGGAAAAAGTCGCCGTCCGGGGTGATCGACGGGGAGTATAACGATCTATACCGGGGGAATCTGGAGTACAATGACATCTACCGCGACTGGGACGCGGATGCGTAGGAAGCAAGAATTCTTTGGCTTCTCTGTTGGTGCGCGCTAAATGGTTTGAGCGGTAATAAAGATCGATCCGTCCTGTCAGAGGCGATAAATAGTAGACCGAATCCAGCCTGACGGCTGGCTGATCAGGTGCTCTGGCGAACCGGAACGATAACCGGGTCCTTGAACCGGTGCTTACTTGAAAAAGTCCCCCGGATGTTGCTTCTCGACATACTATCGAGCAGCACATGCTGCCCTCTTTCCCAGACTTATCATGATTAAGCTCACTTCTTTTCCGGTTTCTGAGTGCTAATATTAATTTGTTGCAAATCCTGCACACCCCCTCTGGTATCCTAATCGCATAGCTTACCGGTTCCCTGGCCTAACCCTCACTACCCATTCACGGAGGGCCTATGAACCCATCCCAGACCAAAGCCAGCCGCTTGCTGCAGATCGAAGCGCTGCTGCTGGCGCACCCCGAAGGGATGAAACCCGCTGAAATTGCCCGGCGGCTGGGTGTGCACCGCTCCACCATATGCCGCTATCTGCCTGATCTCCCCTTGCACATCTACTTCGACGAGGCCGACGGCCATCGCTGGAAGATCGACCGCTCCGCCGACCTGGTCAACGTGCGCTTCAACCTGCACGAGGCCACCGCGCTGCACCTGGCCACCCGGCTGCTGGCCCGCACCTCCGACCGGCAGAACAGCCACGCTGCCGCCGCGCTGCGAAAGCTGGCGCTGGCGCTGGAGCGCTTGGCGCCGCACATCTCCCGCCATATGCACCAGTCGGCCGAGGCCATGGAGTCCGGCAGCCAGCGGGCCGACCCGGTCTACCTGCAGGCGCTCGAAGGATTGACCTGTGCCTGGGCTCAGGGCAGAAAGGTGCGCCTGTGGTACTGCAAGGGTGCCGGCGAGCCGGTGAGCGAGTATATCTTCTGCCCTTACTACCTGGAGCCCTCAGCGGTGGGCCGCTCGACCTACGCCTTTGGCTGGTGTGACACGGCCGGAGGGATGCGCACCTTCAAGCTGGAACGCATCCAGCGGGTGGCGCTGCTGGATGAGGAATATCAGGTACCGGCGGAATTCAGCCCGGCCGAGCTGCTGGCGGATGCCTGGGGCATCTGGTTCAGCGAGGGGGGGCCGGTGGAGGTGGGGCTGCGCTTTTCCG
>CZCB01005791.1_pt1 | contig 16547 bp, 12 predicted proteins | sample 591991 | NCBI WGS metagenome assembly CZCB01 (sample SAMEA3556809, study PRJEB10932) | anaerobic digester metagenome | reverse complement strand
GCACGTAGAGCACGTGCCCGCCGTCGAGCTGGCCGGCCGGCAGCAGGTTGAGGCCCGTCACCAGCAGGCCGGCCCAGCCGGCCCATGCGACCGGATGCAGGCTGACGTCCAGCCCGCCGTAGGGCAGCGGTGACCCGGCGAGCAGGTAGCGGATCCAGTAGATCAGCGCCGGGATGCCCTGATAGGACTCCGGTGCGGGCAGCAGCCGGCCGAAGACCAGGTATTTGGCTCCCAGATAGAAGATGGAATTGCCCTCCAGCAGGAGCACCGGCCCGCCGGACGGGGCTGCGGGCAAGGTCGAGACGGTGGAAAGCGACAGACCGATCAGCAGCACGGGGACGGCGATGATAAAGCCCGCCAGCGGCCCGGCGATGCCCACATCCAGCAGGTGATTGCGGTTTTTGGGCGGCGCTTTCATGCTGATAAAAGCGCCCATGGTGCCGAAGGGGCTGAGCGGGAAGGGAATGAAATAGGGCAGGGTGAGCTGGATGCCGTGATACCGCCCGGTGAGGTAATGGCCCATCTCGTGCGCGCCCAGGATGGCCATGATGCTCAGGGCAAACGGCCAGCCGGTGAGGATAAAGCGCACGCCCTCTGCCCAGGTGCCGGGCAGGTCGTTACCGGCGGCAAACAATGCCCCGGCGAAGAGCACGCTCATCATCGTCAGGACCAGCAGCACCAGATTCACCAGCCGGTTCGACGGCCGGGGTTCGGGCGGGCTGGGCACCAGATAAACCGCCTGACGGCCCTCTTCAACCCGGAAGAGCGGCGTCAGGCCGTGGGGGCGCAGGCTCGAGTAGAGAAAATCGTACGCGCCTTCCGAATCCGGGTTGAGCAGCTGCCCGCCGTAGCGCACCAGGTAGCTCCGCCGGGGATCGCCGAGGGTGCGGTCTGTTACAGAAAAGACCCGCCGGACCAGCGCTTCGACCTGGTCGTCGATCGGATCTTCCACTTCCGTTGGTTGAGCCCATTTATAGTCCATCATCCACCTGTAGGGCTGGTACCGGTTATTAAAAAGGCGGGAATGGATGGGGGTCGAACCCACCGCGGCCCGCATAACGGCCCGCCACCGGTTTTGAAGACCGGGGAGCCCACCGGGACTCAGCCATTCCCGTCATTAAGAATACTTCAATGGGAGGGAACCTGTCAACCTGAGTGGGAAGCGCGGCGGATCAGAACAGGAAGGGGAAAAACCGCATCAGCAGGGGGACCAGGGCCAGCACGACCGCGGAGAAAACCACGCCCAGCAGCGCGCCGGCCAGCACGTCGGAGAGGTAGTGCATGCGGGTGACCACTCGCGAGAGGGCCACCAGCGGCGCCCACAGGGTCAGGGCGACGGCCAGCCAGGACGGACCCAGTGCCCAGGCCAGGATGAGCAGCAAAAAAGCGCGGGCGGCGTGCCCGGAGGGGAAGGAGTGCGGATCGGTCTGCCGGTAGACCGCGCCCCAGTCGCCGTCCGGTCGGGCCCGTTTGACGGTGAACTTGATCAGCATGACCAGCACCGCCAGAGCGAAGACGCCCACCGCCATGATGGCCGCACGGGCGTGCCATTCGCCGCGCGAGAATAGCCAGATCAGCCCCAGACCGGGCAGCCAGAACCACGAGTCCCCGGAGTGGGCCAGCACAGCGGCCAGACGCCAGGCCAGGCCGCTGTCGCGGCTCAAGTGCAGGCGGGATGTCCAGTGCTGGTCCCAGGCGAGGATGGATTTCAAGGTCATGGCAGGCAGGTCGGGCCTTTCCAGATCAGCAGGGTGTGTCGAGCGAGAGTATACCTTGAAGCGCGGCTGCGCGCAAAGCCCTCCGGGAACGAATGGCGCATCGCCATCGTCTACGGTGTGGTGCAGGAGCGGTCCTGCAAATAGTGGTTTGAACCCCGTATAATCAAATTAGCGGATCCCTGATGGACCGGACAAGGAGCGTAGACGTGAACCACCTCAAGGACAACACCCGGCGCTGGCAGCGCCCGTTCGCGCTGTTTCTTCTGCTGAGCCTGCTGGTCACCGCGTGCGTGCCGTCCGCGCGGCCCGAGCCGGCCCAACCAACCCCGACCCCCACGACGGAGGGAGTGCCGCCAACGCTGAACCCCTCCGCCAGGCTGGACCTGCCGCCGGCGGTGGTGGAGTCGGATCCGCCTGCCGGTCTGCTGGGCGTCGACAGCCCGGTGACCTTCTATTTTAACCAGCCCATGGACACGGGCACGGTCGAAGCGGCCCTCCAGGTGACCCCGGAAGTGCCGGGTGAGCTGGCCTGGCTGGACGCAGCCACGCTTCAGTTCCGCCCAGCCGAGCCGTTCGCCCCGAACACGCAGGTGCAGTTCACCCTGGCGGAAACCGCCCGCTCCAGCAGCGGGCTGGCGCTGGGGGAAGCGGACCAGTTCGTCTACCAGACCCCCGGCCCCCTGCAGGTGACCGAGCGGCTTCCGCTGCCCGGCACCTTGGACCTGGACCCGACCGCGGCCATCGCGGTGACCTTCAACCAGCCGGTGGTGCCGCTGGGCGCTGATTCCGCAGACCTGCCCGCCGCCTTCACTCTGGAGCCGGACACGGGCGGGCGCGGCGAGTGGCTGAACACCAGCACCTACATCTATTACGGTATGCCCGCGCTGCAGGGCGGGGTGGAGTACCGCCTGCGCCTGAACCCAGAACTGACCTCCGCGCAGGGCGCGCCGCTGGAGACCGAGCCGGCGGAGTGGACCTTCACCACGGCCCTGCCGCGCCTGCTGTCGGTCGATCCGGAACCCACCCGGCTGCTGGCGCTGGACGCAGCGCTCACCCTGACCTTCAACCAGCCGGTGGACCCGGACAGCGTGGAGGCCAATCTGACTCTCACCACGGAGCAGGGCGAGGCGGTGCCCTATCAGGCCGAGTGGCAGGAAGACGGCACCCGGCTGGTGATCCAGCCGGAGGACCGGCTGGCGCGGTCTTCTCGCTATTTCCTGCGGCTCTCCGGCCAGGCGGCCGGGCTGGGCGGCACGCCGCTCGGCGTAGATTCGGCCTGGACGTTCGTCACAGTGGGAGATCTGGCGGTGCTAAGCCTGGAGCCGGACCCGGCGGCGGAAGGGGTGAACGTCTCCAGCGGATTCGGGTTTGTGCACATTAACCTGACCGCGCCGCTGGACATGGACCAGGACCTGGAGGACTTCGTCCGCCTGGACCCGGAGGTCCCCAACCTGAGCGTATACTTCAGCGACCCGGACGGGTACAGCATCAACGTTCTGGGCGCTTTCACGCCGAACCAGACCTATCGCCTGACGCTGCAGCCCGGCCTTCGCGACCGCTGGGGGCAGGAGATGGGCGAAGCGTTTGTAACCGAGGTGCGCACCTTGCCGGTGGACCCCTTCCTGACCATCCCCATTCTGCAGATGAACGCCAGCGCGGTCTTTGTCGGGCCGGGTGAGGCGGTCATCGGGGCGCAGGGGACCAACATCGACCGGGTAGACCTGCAGGCCCGCCCGGCGCAGCTGGCGGAATACCTCCGCCTGCTGGACGGATTCGTTTCCTGGCCGGGCATGGCGGGGGCGGAGTCTTGGAGCGTGCCGGTGACGCTGCCGGCCGACCGGAACACCGGCTTTGAGCTGCCCCTCACCAGGGACCAGGGTCCGCTTCCGTACGGGCTGTACGCCTTTTCCATTCGCGCTCCGCAGCAGACCACCCCCTTCCAGGCGGAGCCGTTCTTCGTGGTCTCCAGCCGCATTCACCTGACGCTCAAGCAGGCGCAGGGTGAGCTGGTCGCCTGGGCGGTGGACCTGGAGACCCGCGAACCGGTCAGCGGACTGGAGCTGGCCGCCTGGACTTCCTCCGGAGCGCAGGTGGGCAGCGGGGTGACCGACATGCAGGGCCTGGCGCACATTGAACTGCCGGAGGACCTGGATGTGTACTCGCCCGTGACGGTGGTCGGCGGCGAGCCGGGGCAGGAGAATTTCACCCTGGCATCCAGCCACTGGCATCAGGGCATTTCACCCTGGGAGTTCAACATCCCGGCCACCTTCGCGGGCAGCGATCCCCAGATCTACCTGTACACCGACCGGCCGATCTACCGCCCCGGGCAGACCGTGTACTACCGTGCTGTCGCGCTGCAGCCGGGCGTCAGCGGGTACACTCCGCTGCGGGGCATGGGCCTGGATGTGGAAGCGTTCGGTCCCTTCGACATGATCACCGGAAAGCGCCCCGGACTGCACGCCGCCCGGCTGACACTGTCAGACTACGGCACTGCCTCGGGCCAGTTCACCCTGCCGGAAAACGCCCCGGCCGGAATGTACACCCTGAGCACATCGGATTACCCCGGCGCGGTGCTCACCTTCCAGGTGGCCTCGTACCGCAAGCCGGAAATTGATCTGCAGGTGGAGTTCGCCGCGGAGGAGATTCTCTCCGGTGAGGATCTGGCGGCGGAAGTCCAGGCTGATTATTTCTTCCGCGGCCCGGCGGATGGCGTCCGGCTGATCTGGCAGCTGTACACCATCCCGGAACCGGTCGTGCTATCAGACGGATACCAGGCCGGGCGGCTGGACCTGTCCTGGATGAGCCTGTCCATGCCGGGGCTGCTGGGCGGCGGCCGGCTGGTTGCCCAGGGGGAGGGGCGCACGGATGCGAACGGCCGGATGCTGCTCTCCTGGGAGGGCGCTGAGCTGGCAGAAGACCTGCTGGAGCAGGAACTGCAGTCTCTCACCCTGGAAGTGACCCTGGTGGATGAATCGGCGCTGCCGGTGAGCGCGCGGGCGGATGTGCAGGTCCGCGCGGCGGATTTCACCATCGGCGTGCGCCCGGAGTCCTGGTCCGGCCAGGCCGGGGAGGAGCTGGGCTTCTCCATCCGGACCCAGGACTGGGAAGGCGAGTCCTCCGGCGGGCGCCGGCTGCGGGCGGAGTTCCAGCGGGTGGAATGGACCCATAACTGGAACCTGGGGCCGGAAGGCTGGGCAGAGTTTGAGGAAGAGGTTGAGCCGGTTGGCTCTACGGACTTTGAAACCGGGCCGGACGGCGCCGCGCGGTTGTCCTACACCCCCGAAACGCCGGGAACCTACCGCCTGGTGGTTGGCGGTGAAGGCGCGCTGACCGAGGTGCTGGTCTGGGTCGGCGGTGCGGGAATGGCCCCCTGGCCGCAGCTGCCCAACCAGCGGCTGGAGCTGACCACCGAGCGCATGGATTACCGGCCTGGCGACCTGGCTCGCGTTTTCGTGCCCAATCCGCTGGGCGGCGAGGTGCTGGCGCTGGTCACAGTCGAGCGGGAGCAGGTGATCACCACGGAAATCCTGCGCCTGAGCGGCACCAGCGAGGTGCTGGAAATCCCGCTGGTGGAGGCGTACGCGCCCAATGTGTATGTCACCGTCACGCTGCTGGGCTGGGACAGCGAAGGCCGGGCGGATTTCCGCTTCGGCCTGCTGGAGCTGCCGGTTTCCCCGGTGCGCCAGTCGCTGAACCTGGAGCTGGAAGTGCAGCCTGAACAGGCTGAGCCTGGCGAAGAGGTCCGGTTGACCCTGCTGGCCCGCGATGCGGACGGCCGTCCGGTGCAGGGTGAGTTCTCGCTGGCTGCGGTCGACAGGGCCGTGCTGGCGCTGGCGGATCCCAACGCGCCGGACATCCTGCAGGCCTTCTACAGCCGGCGGCCGCTCAACGTGTGGAGCAGCCTGGCGCTGGCCGTCTCGGCTGACCGCATCGCTTCTTCGCCCATCGGTGGGGGTGGCGGCGGAGGGGATGAGGGCCTGCTGCAGCTGGACCCGCGCGCGCAGTTCGAGGACACCGCCTTCTGGAGCGCCGCGGTGGAGACCGATGAGAACGGCCGGGCGCAGGTCTCCTTCACCCTGCCGGACAACCTGACCACCTGGGTGATCACCGCCCGGGGGCTGACCGGCGACGCCCGGGTCGGTGAGCTGGTCAGCGAGCTGGTGACCACCAAATCGCTGCTGGTGCGCCCGCTGGCGCCGCGTTTCTTCGTCGCCGGCGACCATGTGCGCCTGGGCGCGGTGGTGCAAAACAACACCGCCGGTAATCTGGAGGCCAGGGTGCAGCTAATCGCCAGCGGCTTCAGCCTGGACGCGGACCATCAGCCCGTGCAGACGGTGGATCTGCCCGCCGGAGGGAGGCAGGAGGTCTACTGGTGGGGCACGGCGGAGGACGTGGAGGCCGTCGAGCTGATCTTCCGCGCCGAGGCCGGCGATCTGCAGGACGCGACCACGCCTGCGGGCGGGCAGGTGCCGGTCCTGCGCTACCGCGGCCGCCAGACCTTCGGCACCACCGGCATCCTCGAGCAGGCCGGGCAGGAACTGGAGCTGGTCTCCCTGCCGCGCAGCAGCGATCCGCGCGGCGGCGAGCTGCGCGTGGAAATGACCCCCTCGCTGGCGGCGCTGGCGCTGGCCGAGCTGGAAGGCCTGCGGGCCGAGGATGACGACTTCACCGAGCCAATCATCTCCCGGCTGCTGGCCAACGCGCAGACCTACCTGGCCCTGAGCGAGGCCGGGATGGAGGACCGTCTGGTTCTGCTGCGCGAGGTCATTCCGGCGGACGTGGAAGCGCTGCAGCAGCGCCAGCTGTCGGACGGCGGCTGGGGCTGGGCGCCGCTGGCCGATCCGGATGCGCACCTGACGGCCTACGGACTGCTGGCGCTGGTCCGCGCGCGGGAGGCCGGATTCGACGTCAGTGAGGCGGTGGTATCGGCGGCGCAGAATTACCTGATGGCCACGCTGATCACCCCGTCAGCGGGCACGCCGGACTGGCAGCTCAACCGCCTGGCCTTTATCAATTACGTGCTTTCGGAATCGGGCCTGACGAACGTCCCGCCGGACGCGCTGCTGCCTTACCGGGAGCGGCTCTCGCCGTCCGGGCAGGCTTTACTGGCGGCTGCCCTGCGCGGCATCGACCCGGACAGCGCCGATGCCGCCGCGCTGGTGGAAAACCTGCGGGGCAGCGCCGCGCGAACTGCCACCGGAGCCAGCTGGACCGCGCCGGACGACGACTGGCGGAACTTATCCACGCCGGTGAGCACCACGTCGGTGGTGGTCTCGCTGCTGGCCGAGCTGGACCCTTCTTCTCCGCTGCTGGCTGAAGCGGCGCGCTACCTGGTGGCGAACTGGAAGCCGGCCGGCGGCTGGGGGAGCAGCTACACGACGGCCTGGACGCTGAACGCGCTGACCGCCTACATGCGTGCCAGCGGCGACGCGCAGGCCAGCTTTGACTTCGCCGCATTCCTTAACGGGATGGAGCTGGGCGGCGGCAGCGCTGCCGGTCCGGGCGGGCTGCAGCCGGTTCAGGCGGAAACGTCGCTGGCGCAGCTGTTTCCGGACAGCCCCAACGCGCTGGTGATTGAGCGCGGCGAGGGGCCGGGACGGCTGTACTACCGGGCTTATCTGGACGTCTCCATGCCTGTGGAGGAGGCCCGGGCGTTCTCGCAGGGCATCGCCGTGGAACGCGAGTACCTGTCCGGCGGGCAGAACTGCCGGGAGGCGGAATGCACACCGATCGACCGGGCGGAGCTGGGCCAGGTCCAGCCGGTGGTGGCCCGCCTGACCATCACGCTGGCCGAACCGGCCTACAACGTGGTGGTGGAGGACTTCATTCCGGCGGGCATGGAAGTGGCCAACCCGCAGCTCAACACCACCGTGACCCTGGAAAACCCCCTGGCCTACGTCGACGCCCGGGACCCCTTTGCCTTCGGCTGGGGTTGGTGGCGCTTCTCCGAGCCGGCCGTGCGTGACGACAGCCTGATGTGGACCAGCGACTTCCTGCCCGCCGGCACCTACCAGCTGGTGTACTACCTGACCCCGGTGCAGCCCGGCGAGTATCAGGTGCTGCCGGCCCGCGCCTGGGCCTATCATTTCCCTGAGGTGCAGGGCCAGAGCGCCGGGGCGGTCTTTACGATTGGCGAATAACCCCTGGCTAGAACCCTTTTAGCGAGCGCTCCGAGAGGAGCGCTCGCCTCTTGAGGAGCGCTCGCTTCTTGATTGCAGAAAAATTGAATCCGGTGGGCGGGCCATCTTCCTGTATAATCGGCAGGGTTTTCTCCCTGGCTGAAAAAAGAAATGGACGGGCCATCCCACCGGATTTTGTGGTATTTTTCACAATTTACCCATTCAGGATAAAAATCCTCTGGTTTGGGATATCAGTCACATGACTTTTTCGGTCTAATGGAGTATAAGCGTAATAGAAATCCTTTATTAAACGCGCGTGAGGAGGTTGGATCTATGTTGGAAGCTGCCATAGTGGCCGGCATATTGATCTGCGCGTTCTTCGCGATCCGCGCGTCTCGGCTGCTGGTTTCGGCCCTGTGGTTGGCCGGTACCAGTGCCCTGGTCGCCCTGATGATGTATATGCTGGGCGCCCCCGAGATCGCCGTCATCGAGTTGAGCGTTGGCGCAGGGCTGGTCACGGTATTGTTTGTTTTTGCTATCAATTTGACAGGTGAAGAAGAAGTGCGCTGGCCTGCTCCGCTGCCCAAACCGCTGGCCTGGGCGATGGTTCTGATCCCGGCGGTGCTGCTGGGGTGGATGGTGCTGCCCAACGTGCAGAGCAGTCTGCCGGCGCTGATGCGGGGTGATTTTCAGGCTGTGCTCTGGGAAGCGCGCAGCCTGGATATTCTGCTGCAGGTCGTGCTGATCTTCTCCGGCGTGCTGGGCGTTCTGGGTCTGATCTCGGACACCGAGCCGGCCGGTGAAGCGATCGAGGAGGAAGGCGCGTGAACACCGGTATTCCTGCCATTGTTTTTATTGCGGTTCTGGGCCTGCTCGGCGCGGGCCTTTACGCGCTGCTCATCTCCCGCCATCTGATCAAAGTGGTGGTAGCGCTGCAGATCCTGGTCAAAGGGGCCATGCTGGGTCTGGTCCTGGCGGGCCGGGCGAGCGGTCAGATCGAAACCGGCCAGGCGCTGGCGCTGACCGTGATCGTGGCCGATACGATCGTGGCTGTGGTGGGGCTGGCGCTGGCGGTGCAGATCCGGCGTCACTTCAACACCCTCGATATCACCAAACTGACGACACTGCGGAGGTAAGATGGCATCCACTCTCGTTCTTCTCGCCATTGGACTCCCCTGGTTGGGCGCGCTTCTGGTCTGGGCAGTCCGTGACCAGCGGCCGGCCCTGCAGCATGCTCTGGCGGTGGGGTTCTCCCTGGCGGCCGGGGTGGCGGCGCTGCTGCTCATCCCCCAGGCCGGCACCGCCACGGTGGTTGATTTACCGGTGGGCGGTTCGTTTGGCAACTTCACCTTTGTGGCGGACGGCCTGGGAGTGTTCCTGACGGCCGTGGCCACGGTGGTGGGCAGCCTGGCGGTCATTTTCTCGGTGGACTACATGCACGGCTCCGAGCAGCTGGGCCGCTACTATGCGCTGGTGCTGTTCTTTATCGGTGCCATGGTCGGGCTGGTGCTGACCAGCAACATGCTTCTGATGTTCGCCTTCTGGGAAATCACGGCGCTGTGCTCTTATGCGTTGATCTCTTTTTACAACGACGATCCGAAAGCGGTTGCCGGCGGTATCAAGGCCCTGATCATCACCCAGTTCGGCGGCGTGGGGCTGCTGTTCGGCGCGGTGCTGCTGTACGCCTACACCGGCAGCTACGACATCCACCAGTTCCTGCAGAATCCGGCCGCCATGCCCGGCAACATTCTGGGCCTGATGGCCTTCGGGTTCCTGGCTGCGGCCGCGGCCAAGTCGGCCCAGTTCCCCTTCCAGACCTGGCTGCCCGATGCGATGGAAGCGCCTTCTCCCATTTCGGCGCTGATCCACGCCGCCACCATGGTCAACGCCGGCGTGTACCTGCTGGCCCGCTTCTACCCGGCCTTCTCGCCGGTGCCGGGCTGGACCACGGCAGTGATGGTGGTCGGCATGCTCTCGGCGCTGATGGCGGCCGTGATGGCGCTGGTGGCCTCGGACCTGAAGCGCACGCTGGCCTACTCGACCGTGTCCCAGCTGGGGTACATGGTCTACGCGGTGGGCGCGGGCGGCATCTTTGCCAGCCAGTTCCACCTGTTCAGCCACTCGATTTTCAAGGCGCTGCTCTTCCTGGCGGCCGGCGCGGTGATCCACGGCGTGGGCACGCGCGACATGCGCCAGATGGGCGGCCTGGGCAAGCACATGCCGCTGGTGCGCACCGTGTTCGTGATCGGCGCGCTGGCGCTGGCCGGCATCCCGGTGTTGAACGGCTTCTGGAGCAAGGAGCTGGTGCTGGAAGCCGGCGAGCACGGCGGCCCGATGTGGATCTGGGCAGTGATGGTGTTCGTGGCCGGGCTGACTGCGCTGTACACCTTCCGCATGGTCTGGATGGTCTTCTTCGGCCAGATGCGCGGCAAGCTGCACGTGCATGACGCCGGCAAGGCGATGAAGACTGCCATGGTGCCCCTGGCGCTGGCCTCGCTGGTCAGCTGGCTGCTGGCCGGTCCCTTCAGCGCGATGCTGGAGCGGACGCTGCCCGCCCATGCGCTGCATGCCCTCTCCACCGGCGAGATGATGATGGAAGTCATCTCCAACCCCTTCACGCTGGTTGCGCTGGCGGCCGTGGTGCTGGGTCTGGCGGCCTGGTGGTGGCGCGAGAAGCTGGCCGGTCTGGCTCAGGCCCTGCAGGGGCTGGGCCGCGCGGCGCAGAACAGCTTCGGCTTGGAAGACATCAACCGCGGCATCGTGCGCGGCACGCAGCAGGGCGCGGAAGCCCTGCGGGTCACCCAGACCGGGCTGCTGAACTGGAACGTGGTCGGCATCCTGATCGGGCTGGCCGTCATACTGGTTATTCTTGTGATGGGAGCGTAACATGCCTGCATCTGCTTTGACCTGGTTAATCGCTCTACCGCTGGCAGTATCGCCGCTGGTGTACCTGCTCGGCCGGCTGTCCGTCCTCAAGGGAGCGCTGGTCAATTCAGCTCGCTGGTTGGCTCTGCTCTTTCTGCTGGCCTGCGGCGTGCCGCTGTTCCAGGCCGGCCAGGCGTACCTGGCCACCCTGCAGCCCATCGACTGGACGGTGGGGATGGTCACCATGCGCCTGGATGGGATCTCGCTGCTGCTGGCTGCCACGGTGTGGGTGGTCGGCACGCTGGTGGTCTTCTACTCCTGGCGGTACATGGAACATGAGACCGGGGAAGAGAAGTACTACGCCCTGCTCATCATCATGATGGGCTCGATGATCGGCCTGGGCTGCGCCCGCGACATCTTCAACATGTGGGTCTGGTACGAAGCCATGGCGATCAGCTCCTTCATGCTGGTCTGCTTCTACCGCCAGCAGCCCTCCGCGCTGGAGGCCGGGTTCAAGTACCTGGTGCAAAGCGCGGTCGGCTCGGTGTTAATCCTGCTGGGCATCATCCTGGTCTTCGCCGAAACCGGCGCAACGGATCTGGTCCTGATTGCCGAGATGGCGAAGTTCGCTTCCCCTGTCCCCATGCTGGCGGCCGGCGCTCTGTTCATTATCGGTTTTGGCGTCAAGGCGGCGCTGGTGCCGCTGCACACCTGGCTGCCCGACGCGCACTCGCAGGCCCCCAGCGGGATCAGCGCCATGCTCTCGGGCGTAGTGATTGAAACCGCGCTGGTAGCCATCCTGCGCACGACCGGCATGCTGAGCTCGATCTCGATGACCTGGGGAGTGCTGCTGCTCGGGTTTGGTGCGGTCAACATGCTGCTGGGCAACCTGATGGCGCTGCGCCAGACGCAGGTCAAGCGCCTGCTGGCCTTCTCCAGTCTGGCTCACGTGGGCTACATGCTCATCGGCTTCGGCGTGGCCCTGGCCTTCCAGCAGGCCAGCAGCGCGGCGGGCGGCTTCTTCCATCTGATCACTCACGCGCTGATGAAGAGCCTGGCCTTCCTTTGCGCCGGCGCGCTGATGTACTACCTGTACCAGGCGCGCGGCTCGCACCGCCCGCTGATGGTGGACGACCTGGCCGGTGTGTCCAAACGCTACCCGCTGGTGGCGCTGGCCTTCTCCATCGCGGTGCTGGGCCTGGGCGGCCTGCCCCCGCTGGCCGGCTTCATGTCCAAATGGCAGATCTTCGTCGGCGGGGCGCAGACGCAGAACCCCTGGGTTATCCTGCTGGTGGTGTTCGCCGGCCTGAACAGCGTGCTCTCGCTGGGCTACTACGCTCCGCTGGTCAACCGCATGTACCGCTTGAAGCCGGCGCAGGTGGTTGAAAGCGGGGTGAAGCCCTCCTGGCAGCTGGAGCTGCCGCTGGTGATCATGGCGGCCGCGGTGGTCGTGCTGGGCTTCATGCCCCACCTGATGAGCTGGCTCACCGGACCGGCGGCTGCCTCGCTGCTGGCTTCGATTGCACGGTAAGGAGTTATTCGAATGGAAGTACTGCTTTCACCCCCTCTGGCCTTCCTGATCTACATGCCCCTGGTCGGGCTGCTGGTGCTGGTCGGGCGCTCGATGGCTGCCAAGGCCGACCCGAACCCGGTCAAGCGCAGCATCTACTCCAGCGGCGAGGAAGCGCCTCACTACGCGGCTGCCCCGGGCTACCGCCCGTTCTTCTTGATCGCGTTTTTCTTCGCCATACTGCACCTGGGCATGCTGGTGCTGGGGACCGGGTCCTTTTCGTGGCAGATCGCCCCGTACATTATCGGGCTGTCGCTGGCGCTGGTTGCACTGTTACTGGGATAGGCAGGGAAGGAGGTAATTATGAGCGATCAATCATCGAATCCGCTGGCTTCCGTAATGGACGGGCTGAAAAGCTGGGCGCGCATCAACTCGCCCTGGGTGATCCACTACAACAGCGGCTCGTGCAACGGCTGTGACATTGAAATCCTGGCCACGCTGACCCCGCGCTACGACCTGGAGCGCCTGGGCGTCAAGCTGCAGGGCAGCCCCCGGCATGCGGATATCCTGATCTGCACCGGGCCGGTTACCCGCCAGTCGAAAGAGCGTTTGAAGAGAATCTACGAGCAGATGCCCTCGCCCAAGTTTGTGGTGGCAGTCGGCTCGTGCGGCACTGCCAGCGGCGCTTTCCGCGGCTGCTACAACATCTGCGAGAGCATTGGCGATGTCATTCCGGTGGATGTGTACGTGCCGGGCTGCGCTCCGCGTCCGGAAGCGATTATCTACGGCGTGGCTCAGCTGCTGGAAATGATCAAGTCCGGTGCTCCTTCCGCGGAGATGCGGAAGGCTGAGGAACCGGCCGCCGTGGAAGGCTAGAGGATTGGCTATGAATACAGAAGAACTGCTGCAGCAAGCTGAAGAGCTGTTGAAACCCTGGGCTAAAGAGGTCAGCCGGCCGGAAGACAACCGCCTGGACGTGCGCATCGAGCGCGAGGACCTGCTGGCGGCCGTCGACGCGTTGATCCTCAAGGCTCACAGGGGATACCTGGCCGCCATCACCGGCCTGGACCATCCCGAAGACGAGCAGGTGGAGCTGGTTTACACCTTCCCCGATATGGCCGCGCTGGTCAACCTGCGGGTGAGCGTGCCCTACGCCGATGCGCAGGTGCCCACCCTGTGCGACCTGATCCCCTCGGCCACGCTGTACGAACGCGAGCTAATGGAAATGTTCGGCGTGACCGTGGTCGGCACGCCGGATCCCGCCCGGCTGCTGCTGTCGGATGACTGGCCGGAAGGGGTGTACCCGCTGCGCAAGTCATTTACCGGTTTTGACCAGCTGGAAACCGAGTCGGAAAGCTAGCAGGAGCGCAAAATGGAAGCGAAAGAACCCAAGAAATTTATTGTACCGATCGGACCGCAGCATCCTGCGCTGAAAGAACCCGGCCATTTCGAGTTCTCCGTCGACGGGGAAATCGTGACCGGCGCCTCCATCCGCCTGGGCTACGTGCACCGGGGCATCGAGAAAGGCACCGAGCAGCGCAACTGGATCCAGAACATCTACCTGCTGGAGCGGGTGTGCGGTATCTGCTCGCACGTGCATGCCATGGCCTACACCCTGGGTGTGGAAAAGCTGGCCGGTGTGACCGCCCCTCCGCGGGCGCAGGCCATTCGCGAGCTGGTGGCTGAGCTGGAGCGCATCCACAGCCACATGCTCTGGCTGGGCGTCGCCGCGCACGAAGGCGGTTTTGACACCCTGTTCATGTACTCCTGGCGCGACCGCGAAGTGGTCATGGACCTGCTTGAAAGCCTGACCGGCAACCGGGTGCACTACTCCACCAACGTGCTGGGCGGCGTGAAGATCGACGTCACCCCCGAGCTGGCTGATACCATCCGCAAGGGCTGCGACTTCCTGGAGGAACGCCTGCAGCACTACCTCAGGGTGGTGACCACGGACGAAACCTTCCTGGCCCGCACCCGCGGCGTCGGCCCGATGACGCTGGAACAGGCCGAGCTGCTGGGCGCAGTCGGCCCCACGGCCCGCGCCTCCGGCGTGACGCGCGACATCCGCATCGACGCGCCGTACGCCAGCTACGCCGAGTTCCCGGTCACCGTGGTGACCGATAACGGCGGCGACCTGACGGCCCGCTTCGTGGTGCGCATCAAAGAGCTGTTCGAAAGCTGCCGCGTCATCCGCCAGATCCTGGACAACATGCCCGAGAGCGAGCTGGTCGCGAAGGTTCCGCGCCGCATCCCGGCCGGTGAGACCATCTCCCGTGTGGAAGCGCCGCGCGGCGAGTTGTTCTACTACATCAAGAGCGGCGGCGGCGACCGCCCCGAGCGGGTGAAATCCCGCACGCCCAGCCTGTGCAACTGGAGCACCATCTCCACGGTTGCCGTCGGGCACAAGCTGGCGGACATGCCCATGCTGCTGGCCGGTATTGACCCCTGTTTCTCCTGCAATGACCGCATGATCCAGATTCGCCGCAAAGGCCATGAGGATCAGCTGTGGACCTGGGAACAATTACGCCGCTACGGAATTGAGTATTACCGATGAGCCTCTCACTTCACCCCCTCATTGTGTTGTTGTTCTTCCCTGGCGGGCTGTTCTTGCTGGGCAGCGGTATGTTCTACGAGTGGATCGACCGCAAGCTGGTGGCCCGCTACCAGAACCGCCTGGGACCGCGCTGGTTCCAGCCGCTGGCTGATGTGGTCAAGCTGCTGGCCAAGGAAGAAATCATTCCTCAGGGCGTGCATCCCGGGCTGTTCATCATCCTGCCGGTCATCGCCCTGGCCAGCGCGCTGACGGCCGCGCTGTACACCCCGCTGCTGGGGCTGCAGCCGTACTACAGCTTCCAGGGCGACCTGATCGTCACCCTGTATTTGCTGAGCGTGATGACGCTGAGCCTGGGCCTGGCGGGCGCCAACTCGATCAACCGCTTCTCGCTGGTCGGCGCCACCCGCACCATCACCCAGCTGTTCTCCTACGAAGCGCCCTTCATGCTGGCGCTGCTGGGACCGGCCATCGCCGCCGGAACCTGGCGAATCGCAGGGATCAATGAGTTCGCCGGCCAGTCGCTGTGGATGATCCTGACCCAGCCGATCGGCTTCATCGTCGCCCTGATCGGCCTGATGGGCAAGCTCGAGCTGCCGCCCTTCGACGCCCCCGAGGCCGAGACCGAGATCGTCGCCGGCGCGCTGACGGAATACTCCGGCCGCGGTTTCGCCCTGTTTCGCATCGGCAAGAACGTCGAGCTGGTGGTCGGGCTGACCCTGGTTTCGGCCTTCTACCTGGGCGGTCTGATGAACCCGCTTGAGTTTGTGCTCAAGACCCTTGGCCTGCTGCTGGTGATGGCCGGGCTGCAGTCGCTCTTCGCCCGCCTGCGCATCGACCAGACGGTCGGTCTGTGGTGGCGCATGGGCACGCTGGTGGCCCTGCTGCAGCTGCTGGCCATCGTCATCGGCCGTGCCCTGCCCGGGCTGTTCTAGAAAGGGAGCAAGCCATGACCATTGGATCCATGATTGGTGATATCGTCGAATCGTTGTTCAAAAAGCCGGTAACCCAACAGTACCCGTTCGAGCGCAAGGAAGCCCCCGAGCGCTTCCGCGGCCGGGTTCACTATGAACCGGGCGGCTGCACCGGCTGCCAGCTGTGCGTGAAGGACTGCCCCGCCTACGCCCTGGAGCTGATTACCATCGACAAGGCGGCCAAGCGGTTTGTCATGCGCTATCACATGGACCGCTGCGTCTACTGCGGCCAGTGTGTGATCAGCTGCCGCTTCTCCAGCCTGCGCATGGCCCACGACGAGTGGGAGCTGGCGGCGACGTCGCGCAGTCCGTTCGTGATCGACTACGGCCTGCCGGAAGATCTGGCTACGCTGCACGGGACCGAGGCCGAGCCGGAACCCGACGCCTGCCGCAATGTCTGAAGGTAGTTGGAATGCGGTCCGTGTGGCCGTCGTAGGGATCGGAAACGAATTGAATGGAGACGACGGCGCGGGCGTGCAGGTGGCCCGTGCCCTGAAGCAGGCCCTTCCCGCACGGGAGGGCCTGCTGGTCATCGACGCCGGGCCGGCTCCGGAGAACTTCACCGGAAGCCTGCGGCGCTTCGCCCCCGACCTGGTGGTGCTGGTGGACGCCGCCGATATGGGCGGCCAGCCGGGCGAGGTGGCCTGGATTGACCCCGGTGAAATTGACGGGATGAGCGCCAGCACGCACTCGCTGCCGGTGACGGTCTTCAGCCGGTTTTTGACGGAGGAGATCGGCTGCCGGGTGGTATTCATCGGCATCCAGCCGCTGCGGCTCGACTTCGACCTGCCGCTCTCAGCGCCGGTGGAA
>CZCB01000329.1_pt1 | contig 16557 bp, 10 predicted proteins | sample 591991 | NCBI WGS metagenome assembly CZCB01 (sample SAMEA3556809, study PRJEB10932) | anaerobic digester metagenome | reverse complement strand
AAATATTATTGCATTACCATAGCACACGGTTTAAACCGTGTGCTATGGTAATGCTAACGAATAACTAATTTTTTAATTATATGAATTTATTGCCTGCATAAAATTAAAGTCAAATACTCATTAACATTTACCTATTTTTTTAATTCCCAAATAGTACCATCAAATAATTCTTTTTTTATTAATCCTACATTTCGGGCATAATAGAACTTTTTAGGTTGATTATTATATTGCTCTATATTTTCAAATACTCTAATTTCATAAAAATTATTACCATTAATATTCAAAGTATCATAAAAATTAATATATTTTAAATTTGGATAATCGGGTGCAATATCTCCAATATTAGCAGGTGCAAAAAAACTATAATTAGTATTCCATTCATTATATATTATATACAGAAGGTGTTCCAGGAGCTAAAATTCCACCAACTCCTATCAACGTATCATTTATTGATGAATAAAAATTTTGTTCAAATACTTCGCAATTAAACTCTCTTTCATTTGGGGCAGCTTCCATAATTTTAATTTCTTGTTTAAAAAGAAAAATACTATCTTCTATGCCTGATGAGGTATTCTTATAAACCCAAAAGCTACCTACAGGAAATAAAACATAATCTTTAAATTCCTGTGACATATAATAAGTTGGATACTCTTTTGGTTCTTTTGTGCAATCAGATGCTATGCATAAGATTGATATTATTAATATAAAAAGGTAAAATTTTGATTTCATAATAAAAATTTTTTAAATTACTTAAATGCAAATTTACAAAAAAAAATTGAAATAATCCATATTTTTTTATTATTTAGATAATTTATTAGATTAAAGTTTTATTAATTTTTCCGTTCTTATAATTTTATTGGTTCTATAACGTTTTGTATGGGTAAAGATTAAAAAAAGAGAAATTTTATAAAAATGAATTTTTTAGTATTGTTCTGTCAAATATTAACCACAAAGTTCTCAAAGAAGGCACAAAGAACACAGAGAATAATAGAATTAAATTGTCTGAACATTGAATTGTGAAACTAAAGGATTTGGAGATTGAATATTTAATTTGTGCTTATTTGTGTGCATTTGTGGAGTAATAAATAACTATTGGATAGATAAAATAATTTACCCACAATAAACGCTATAGAATATATCTAATTCAATAAATTATTAATAATTTTGTATTGTGAATTAATTATAAAACATTTTAATTTATGAAATTTGTATATTTGAAGAACTTTTTGGTATCTTTTTTCGTTATATTTTTTACAGGAAATATTATTTTTGCTCAAGATAATATTTATAGAATAAAATTGGTAGTAAATGATTTACCTGTGGAGCAGACGTTTACTCTTATTAGTGTGAATGGTAATAATATGGATCCTATTGATAGCACTAAAAGTCAAAATGGGGTTATAAATTTTATTTATTCTAAACCTCTTGCTAATGGTCAATATTCTATTAGTTGGGAAAATGATAGAAAATATATAGATTTTTTATTTAATAATGAAAAATATATTGAGCTGTATACTTCTCATTATGATCCTATCGCTAATTTAGAAGTTATAGCATCACAAGAGAATAAATATTTTGTTGATTATTTGAAAATGAAAAATGAATTAATTTATGTTGTCAATTTAGGTGATCAAATATATTCTAGAAATCCTAAAGATCCAAGGTTACAAATGATTATTAATAAAGTAGATAGTTTAAATAATGAGATAAATAATTTTTCTAAAAAAATTCCTCATGATTTATTAGCATATAAAGTAATAAAAGCTACTGTACCACCATCGATAGATGAATATAATAGTTCGCATCCAGAGTCACCTTATAAGGATATTAAAACTTTTTATAAAAAACATTGGTTTGATAATATTGATAAGCAAGATTCTACATTAGTGAATACCTCAGTGATATATGATGCTGTCAAATTTTATTTACAAAATCTTGTAGAACCTCAGGATACAAATCAATATAAAAAAGCTGTAGATTTTATTCTAAGTCAATTTTCTTGGAATGATAAACAATATAAATATGTCTTAAATCTCCTTTTAAACACTTTCTATATTCCAGAATTAGAGCCAGTTTTTCTATATATTTATTTTAATTACATGAATGAAACTCAATGCAATGGTAGTGTAGATGATGAAAATTATAGAAAGGCAATGATGATTACCAAACTACGTAAAGGTGTTGATGCTCCAGAGCTCTCTGGCATTACTACAGATAATCAAACTTTCAAATTAAGCAGTTTTTTGGGTAAGCCCATATTTTTAATTTTTTGGGCACCAGATTGTTACCATTGTAAAACCGTGATGCCTTTTATTAATAATCTTTATGATAAGTATAATAATAGTATAGAATTTGTAGGTTTTGCCATAGATAAAGATATGCAAGCTATCATAGATGCGGCAAAAGAAGAAAAAATAAAATTCAAAGTTATCACAGATTTACAAGGTTATGATGGTGAAAATTGTCTTCGATGGTTTATCTGGGGTACGCCAACTTTTTTTATTATTGATAAAAATGGTAAAATTTACTCCTCTCCTTATTCATACGAGGGTATAGAGCAAGATTTAGAAAATGTTTTAAATTTATAAGCTCTTTTTATTATTTTATCAAGATTTTTTAGAATGTTAATAACTTAAAAAATTGTAGAAAATTCAATTATCTGTTTAGCAAAATTTTGTTGTAATTTTACGTTCCCAATTAAAATAGTATATAAATCTATATTTAAAGTAGAATTTAATTAGATTTATTAACATAAAAGTAGATAAAAATTAAAATATTAAGATATTATGAGTAAAAATGTCAATGAGAATAAGAAAATAACCTATGAAGAAGCTATAGCCCGCTCTATTGAATATTTTCATGGTGATCAATTAGCAGCTACTGTATGGGTAAACAAATATGCTATCAAAGACAGTGAAGGGAATATTTATGAATTGACACCTGATGATATGCATTGGCGTTTAGCAAATGAATTAGCTAGGATAGAAAAAAATTATCCCAATCCATTAACAGCTGATTTAATTTATTCTCTTTTAAAGGACTTTAAATATATTATACCACAGGGAGGCCCTATGGCTGGCATTGGTAATAATTTTCAAATATCTAGTTTATCCAATTGTTTTGTCATTGGTAATCAATGTGATTCCTATGGTGGAATAATGAAAACTGATGAAGAACAAGTGCAATTGATGAAACGTCGTGGTGGAGTAGGGCATGATTTATCTCACATTAGACCCAAGGGCAGTCCTGTGAAAAATACAGCTCTCACCTCTACTGGTGTAGTTCCTTTCATGGAAAGATTTAGTAATAGTACTCGCGAAGTAGCCCAAGATGGTAGACGTGGTGCTCTTATGCTTACTATATCTATCAAACATCCTGATGCGGAGGATTTCATCAATGCTAAAGCAGATCTTTCTAAAGTAACTGGTGCTAATATTTCTATAAAAATTGACGATGAATTTATGCGTTGTGTCATAGAAGGTAAACCTTATATTCAGCAGTTCCCTATTGATTCTCCGACACCTAAAGTTACAAAATCTATTGATGCACGAAAGCTATGGCAAAAAATCATTCACAATGCATGGAAATCTGCTGAACCAGGTGTAATATTCTGGGATACAGTTCTTAGAGAGTCTGTACCAGATAGTTATGCGGATCTAGGGTTCCAAACTACATCTACTAATCCATGTGGAGAAATACCTCTGTGCCCATATGATAGTTGTAGACTACTAGCAATTAATTTATATAGTTATGTAATAAATCCTTTTACAAAAAAAGCATATTTCGATTTTGATCTTTTCAAAGAGCATGCAGCCTATGCTCAACGAATAATGGATGATATTTTAGATTTAGAATTAGAAAACATTGATAAAATTATAGCTAAAATAGATTCTGATCCAGAACCATTTGATATAAAAAGAACAGAAAGAGAATTGTGGGTTAAAATTAAAGATAAAGCTATACAAGGTCGTAGAACAGGTATTGGCATAACTGGAGAAGGCGATATGCTAGCAGCTTTAGGTTTGCAATATGGCAGTGATGTAGCTATTGATTTTAGTGAAGAGGTTCATAAAACTCTAGCTCTAAATGTGTATAAATCATCTGTACGATTAGCTATTGATAGAGGTGCATTCCCGATTTTCGATTTTGAAAAAGAGAAAAATAATCCTTTTATTAATAGATTATTTGCTATCGATCCAGAATTAGAAGAAGAAATGAAAAAACATGGCAGACGTAATATATCTATGCTTACAATAGCTCCTACTGGTAGTGTAAGTATTTTAACTCAAACTACTTCTGGTATAGAACCTGTATTTTCTATATTTTATAAACGTCGCAGAAAGGTTAATCCAAATGATAAGACTGTAAAAATATCTTTTGTAGATGAGCTAGGCGACGCTTGGGAAGAGTATAATGTTTTTCATCCTAAATTTTTAACTTGGTTAGAAATTAATGGTTATTCTATTAATGATATTATTTCTAATTTTTCAGATGACAAAATAAATGAATTAATACAACAATCTCCGTATTATCATGCTACTAGTAAAGATGTGGATTGGGTTGCAAAAGTTAGAATGCAAGGTAGAATACAAAAGTATGTAGATCATAGCATATCTGTTACTATTAACCTGCCGGAAAAAGTAGAAGAAAATCTGATAGATACATTATATCGTACTGCCTGGGAAAGTGGCTGCAAAGGTGTAACTGTCTATAGAGAAGGAAGTAGAAGTGGAGTATTAGTTTCAGCAAATAATGAAAAGAATGAATTTGGTGAAACTCATGCGCCTAAACGTCCTAAAAAATTAGAAGCTGATGTGATACGTTTTGTTAATGAAGATGAAGAGTGGATAGCTGTCGTAGGACTTTATAATAATAGACCTTATGAGATTTTCACTGGTAAAGCCGAGCATTTATACATACCAAAAGATATTACTAAAGGCTTCGTGATTAAGGAAAAAGATGCTACTATGGAACATGCACGCTATGATTTTGTGTTTTATGATAAAGATGGTTATGAAGTTATCATCCGTGGATTGTCTAGGACTTTTGACCCCGAGTTTTGGAATTATGCTAAATTAATCTCTGGCATTCTACGTCATGGTATGCCACTTCTCAAAGTTATTGATTTGGTAGATAATCTGAAATTTGATAATGAAAGTATAAATACATGGAAAAAAGGCGTTAATAGAGCTCTGAAACGTTATGTGCCTGATGGTACTAGAGTGAGTGAGTCTTGTCCACAATGTGGAGCAGAAGATTCATTACAATATAAAGAAGGCTGTGTGGTTTGTTCTAATTGTGGCTATTCTAAATGTGGTTGATTTATCTATATAGTAGTTTTTTTACTTTTATTTTAATATTTAATGTAATTTTGTGAGTCTGCAATGTATTTATTTTTAATTTATTAAAAAATGAAACTCATTACTCCAGCATTACTTTTACCACCTATTTCTTTATTTATTGATTTATTACAAGTAGATGAATGGATATTAGAAATAAATGATACCTACGCTAAACAAACTATGAGAAATAGATACTACATAGCAACTAATCAAGGTATCAGAGCAATGATTATACCTATAAAAAAGGTTAATGGCAGTCATACTATCACAAAAGATATTCTGCTAGACGAAAGTGCAGATTGGTTAAACTACCATCACAAGACATTAATAACAAATTATAGAAATAGCGCATATTTCGATTATTATGAAGATGAAATTATTGATATCTTTTCACATTATAAAAAATTATATGAATTAAATATGGCTTTTATAAAATGGATTTTAAAACAATTAGATATAAACATAAAAGTTTCAGTTACAGAAAATTACGAAAAACAATATTCTATAGATTACATAGATGATAGAGATAAATATTCTAAATATGAAAATATACAATTACCATATTATAGACAAGTGTTTATCGATAAGTTTGGCTTTATTAGCAATTTATCTATCTTAGATTTATTATGTAATTTAGGAGCAGAATCTGTAATTTATTTAAAAAATATAATTAAATGAAAGCATACGTTACACAATCATTAATACCTATGTATAGAGATCCTGACTATCATAGTGAGTTAGTAAATGAAATATTATTTGGAGAAATTATTGAATTAAATGGTTCCTACGGCGATTGGACAAAAGTAAAATGTTTACTTTATGATTATGAAGGATGGATATGTAGCTATGCCTTTGAAATAATAAATGATGATGAAGATATAACAAAATACAAAATTATTACTTCTATAACAGCTCAAATAGAGTGGAAAAATCAAATGCTTTGGGTTAGCAAAGGTGCAAGAATATATAATTTTATGGGAGCCAATATTATTAATGGTAAATTTAGAGAAAATAGTACAAAATTATCCTTTGGAAATATTCTAGAAGATGCTCAGAGCCTATTATATACACCATATAGATGGGGTGGCAAAACACCTTTAGGAATTGATTGTTCAGGATTTGTACAACTTGTTTTCTATACAAATAATATAATTTTGCCTAGAGATGCAGCAGAGCAAAGTGAATTAGGTGAAGCCCGTATATTTGCTCAAGATGCTTATCCTGGAGATTTAGCATTTTTTGGCACTACAGAATTTGATGAAGAAAATCATAAAGATAGAATTGTTATTAATCATGTAGGTATAGTATTAAATAACTCGACAATAATTCATGCTTTTAAAAATGTACATATAGATATGTTTGATCACTATGGTATATATAGTGAAATCTTGAAAAAATATACTCACCAATTAATGTTTACAAAAAGAATAATTGAGTATTAGACGCATATCACATATGCTATTGATAGATTGATAAATAGTTTTTTATATATCCACCATTGTATCTTCCTCAAGAGCATAAACTTCATCATCTAGTACCTCTTCTGTGTCTATATTTATAATAGTTTCTATATAATCTTTGATGAATTCATTGTAAATTTTTATAGAGGTAATGCATTTAATGTTTTCTAATTCATTAATGATGTGATAAGCAACAGGTTTACCTAATTTCAAATATAAATTTTTACCATTTGAATTAATGCTAAAAAATAAAGAATTTTTACCATGGGCGTTTTCTATCAATTCAATAAGCTTGATCCAATCTTCATCATTGGGATCCTGAAGTGAAATAATAATTTTTGCTTTATCAAAAGCTTTTTGAACATCTTCTATTGTATAAATAGAATTAATTGATAAAAAAGCTTGATTAGAATTTTTATTAATTTGCCATTTACCTAAGAAAAAATACGGATTATCAAGTTTTAATAAAGACTGTGCATAGCTAAAATCATTCCTAAAAAATCTAAGAGAATAATTGGAATTATAATCAGAAATCTCAGCTATCAAAAAGGGATTATTATTTTTATCATTTTTCGATTGAAGGGACTGCACTAATCCACCAAAGAATATTTGTTTTCCATCTTCGGTAGTTTTACTAATATCTATCAATTTATTTGTAGTAAAATATGTTAATAAATGTTTAATAGGATCTAATGGATGACCTGAAAGATAAAAATCTAATGCTTCATGTTCTTTTTCTATTAAAGTTTTAGAATCCCATTCTTGGCAATCTGGCATTGGAAATTCTGAAGCTATCTCTTCATCACCAAATAGACTAGCAGTTGCATTATGAGAAGATTGATAATCATTAGCAAAGCGCAGCAACCTATCTACTGTATTTTCATTATTGTCATAAACATAGAAAAATTGAGATCTTTTTAATTGTAGACTATCAAAGGCACCTGCTTGAGCTAAGGCCTCTACTACTCTTTTATTTATAGATCTAGAACCTATTCGACGAGCAAAATCAGTAATATTTTTAAAAGGTCCATTGTCCTCACGCTCTTTTATGATAGCTTCTGCACCGATGTTACCAACATTTTTTATGCTATTTAGTCCGAAACGAATTGTTTTATCATTAATGACAGTAAAGTTAGTATTAGATTCATTGATATCAGGACCTAAAACTTTAATGCCTAATCTATCGCACTCACTCAGCATTTTATTAAGTTCTTTCAGGCTAGTATGAGTCAAAACACTAGCCATAAATTCAGCAGTATAATTAGCTTTTAAATAAGCAGTTTGATAGGAAATTATAGAATAAGCCACAGAATGGGATCTATTAAATCCGTAGTTGCCAAACTGAGCCATATCTTCATAAACTTTTTCAGCAATTTCTTTACTAATATTATTTTTTACACAACCATCTATAAATTTTACTTTCATTTGTTCAATAAGTTCATGAAGTTTCTTTCCCATAGCTTTTCTCAAAGTATCAGCTTCAGCTTTAGAAAAACCAGCCATTTTTTCACTTAATTGCATGATTTGTTCTTGAAAAATCATAATACCGTAAGTATCTTCTAATACTTCTGCCATGATATTATGATGATATTTTATGGGTTCAGAACCATTTTTTCGTTTAATATAAGTAGGTATATATCCCATAGGGCCAGGTCTATATAAAGCATTCATAGCTACTAGATCATCTAATGAAGTTGGTTTCAAATCTTTAAGATATTTTTGCATACCTGGTGATTCAAACTGAAAAACAGCTACAGTTGCTCCATTCTGGAAAAGTTCAAAAGTTTTTTTATCATCTAAAGGAATATTATCTATATCAATACTAATTTTTTTTCGTTTATAAATCAATTCTAATGTATCTTTAATAATAGATAATGTTTTAAGTCCTAGGAAGTCCATTTTTAGCATTCCTGCTTTTTCGATATCTTTACCTTCATATTGAACGACAGGAATAGGAGAGTCTTTGGCCTGAGCCAATGGTACAAAATCAGTAATATCTGAAGGACTAATAATAACACCACAGGCATGTACACCGGTAGACCTCACATTACCTTCGAGAGTCATAGCTATATTAATGACTTGCTTGGCCTCTGGGTCCTCATCATATAATTGTTTGAATTCCGGTGATTCTTCTAAAGCATCATTCAGTTTAGTACCTGGGCGTGCAGGCACAAGTTTAGCTATTTTATCAGCTTTAGACAAAGGAATACCTTTTACACGACAAACATCTCTAATAGCCATACGAGCTTGCATTGTTTGGAAAGAAACAATTTGTGCCACTTTATCACTACCATATTTTTCTATAACATAATTCAAAACACTTTGCCTACCGGTATCATCGAAATCTACGTCTATATCTGGCATAGAAATACGCTCTGGATTTAGAAATCTCTCAAAAAGTAATTTATATCTTAGTGGTTCTACATTGGTGATACCAATACAATAAGATATTATGGAACCAGGAGCAGAACCACGACCTGGACCAACTAAAACGCCCATTTGTTTAGCAGCTTTTATGTAATCTTCTACGATAAGAAAATATCCCGCAAAGCCCATTTTTTTTATTACTTCTAGTTCATATTCTATTCGTTCATTTACTTCTGCGGGCAGTGGATTACCATATTTATTTTTAGCTCCTTCGTAAGTGAGAAAAGATAAATAGTCAAAATCATCTTTAAAATTTTCGGGTAAAGTAAATTTCGGTAAAATAATATTATTCTCTATAGAGTAAGATTCTACTTTTTCTGCTATTTCTAATGTATTTAGAATGGATTCTTCATCATCAGGGAAACATTGTAGCATCTCATCATATGATTTCAAATATTCTTTGCCAGAATAAATTAGAGAACTATCATCTCTATTAGTATTTAGACGAATTAATAAATTGTGAGCTTCTTGATCTTCTTTATTTACAAAATGCACATCATTGGTAACAATTGTTTTTATTCCAAATTCATTAGCTAAACTTTTCAGTATAGGATTTACTTTAGCTTGATCTTCTAAACCATGATTTTGCAATTCTAAATAAAAATCATCACCGAATAAGTCTCTGTAAAAGGCAACAGCTTGCCTAGCTTTATCCATATTATTTTGTCTGATATAATATGGTATTTCTCCACCTAAACAAGCTGAACTAGCTATTAATCCTTCATGATAATTCGTTAATAGTTCCTTATCTATTCTAGGAGTGTAATAAAATCCATCAATAGAAGCCTTTGAGACTAATTTTAAAAGATTATGATAACCAGTAAGATTTTTAGCTAATAAAATAAGATGAAATCCAGATCTATCAATATCACTTTCTTTTTTATCCATAGAACGTTTGGCTACATAAATTTCACAGCCTAAGATTGGCTTAACATTAGTTTTTTTGGATTTAAGAAAAAAATCTAATACTCCATACATATTTCCGTGATCAGTGATGGCTACTGCAGGCATTTCTAATTGTTGAGCTTTAGCAAAAACTCGCTCTATATTAGCTGCACCATCGAGTATAGAGTATTGTGTGTGTAAATGTAGATGTACAAAGTTTTTCATTAAATTCAATTTTTTGTAAAAATAAAAAATTCCAGTGATTTGAAAAAATTCTTTAACGCAAAATGAGTTTTAATATATTTATCTAAATATTTAATTAATTTAAACAAGTAATTTGATAATATAACTAATAATAACAAATATATATAAGAGTTGTATCAATTTGAAACAATGATGATACTATTAGATGAAAAAATATGAAAAAAGGACAGAGGTAGGAAATGAAGGGGGAATGGGTTATTTAATAAGTAAAAAAGGAGATAGTAGAAAGGTATTGAAAATAATAGCAATTTTGTTAAACTTTACATGATATTTTAATATTTCAATTTTATTAATCTAAAATACCGCTCCCACGCCCATCTGTCGTGCGATGACAAATTCAATAGTCGTCCAATGTCTGATTCCACTTTACCTTTTAAGTACTTATTCATCACTACAAACCACATAAGATAGTTCTGTAAATACTTTGTAGCAACTCCTCTGAATCTCATCATCCAAACCAAAAAATTAGTTATTTTTTTCTCTACTATGTTTACACTATAAACTGCTAATCCTTTTGTTTTACGTCTAACTAATATCTTTTCGGTTTGTGATTTAACTAATACCTTTTTGCTTGGTGATTCTTTCACTGCTTGCGTAAACTCATCGTTTGGCTTAAAACATATCAAATTTTTCTCTGATAATCTTCGCTTTAGCTCTTCTTTTATCTGACTATTTTGAACTCTATTTTCTCCAGTGTGTTTAAAAAGCAAATTACCTTCCCTATCTGTCATAACCAACACAGCAACATTGGGATGGACAGTATTAATAGCTTTCTCTTTTTCTTCTAAAGTTTTATATTTACGTCCTTTTTCTGAATATTGCATTAATAACTCGTCAACTTCTGTTATTCCAGAGAAATTAATTCCACCCTCTAATCCTTGAATGGCAGCCAAGATTTTATGTCTCCATTTGAAGCTTGTTGGTAAACTTATGCCAACTTCTCTAGCACAAGCTCTGAGACTTTTACCTTCTAACATACATTTTATATAATCCATTAAAAGATAATATTTATGTGAATAATAAACAAGTGATTTTGCAGTTTCTCTGAATCTATAGCCACATTTGTTGCATTTATAGACTTGTCTGCCATCACTCACACCAGCTTTAGTTACATATTCACAATCACATCTGGGACAAATAGGAGCAGTTGATAAAATCTTAATCCTCTGATAATCAAGAGCTGTCAATCTATTCTCATTGAGGAATTGATAGAGATTATCTAAAAATTCACGCTTGCCTTCTTTGGTCAGAGCAAGCATTTTTTGTATGTTTTCAACTGTATATTCCATAATTTTTATTTCTTACAAAATTAATAAAAATATTTGACATGAAAAGTTAAACATAAATATTTTTTTCCACCCTTTTTGACTTATACTTAATTCTTATTACCTTACTTTTTTAATTGTCGAAATAAAAATTGCACTGGATGCATAGCAATTCTTTGAGTACCTTCTTTTATTTGCTGACGACAGCTTGTCCCTGGAGCTAAAATAATCGCTCCTGGATGTTCCCTTATTGTTGGAAAGAGAACTAATTCACCTATTTTCATACTAACTTCATAATGTTCTTTTTCGTAACCAAAAGAACCTGCCATGCCACAACAGCCAGATGGTATTTCTATTATTTTGGCTTTTGGCACTATTTTCAGAGCGTTTATTGTGGGTTGTGTACTTATTATAGCTTTTTGCTGGCAATGTCCGTGGACTAATATTTCACCTTCATAATCGTTGAAATCTTGGCTTGATATTTTACCATTTTCTATTTCTTTACTAATAAATTCTTCTATCATCATTGCATTTTTTGCAATGCTATTGGCTTTTTCTTTTAACTCTAATGAACATAAATATGGATATTCATCTTTGAAACCTAGAATGGCACTGGGTTCTATACCTAATATTTCTTTCTCATTACCTCCATTTTCGTAGAATATTTTTATATTTTTATCTATGATTTTTTTAGCTTTTTTGAGCATTCCTTTAGATATAAAGGTCCTAGCACTTTCCTTATTAGGCACTACATCTATATGATAGCCTATGCCTGTAAGTAGTTTGATGGCATCAATTCCAATTTCCACGTCATTGTAATTGCTAAATTCATCAATAAAAAGTATTATACGTTTTTTAGGATTTTGAGGATTTAATTTTTTTAAATTTTTTTTAACATATTGATTAAGAGTAAATTTATACATTAAAGGGAAATTACGATTAGGTGCTACATTGAGAATTTTTTTCAAAAAACTATTAAATATTTTTTGTTTTAAAAAGAAATTATAAAACCAAGGAATCCATTTAAAAAATGATTGTATTTGAGAAATATAGGCAATAGCTAATGTTCTGAGTGGTATATGATGGTCTCGGTACCAATGTTGTAGAAATTCTGTTTTGTATTTTGCCATATCTACATTAGATGGGCATTCAGCTTTGCACAATTTACAAACTAAACATAAATCTAGTACTTCATAAAGTTCTTTGCTATCAAACAGATTTTTGTTATTATTATTTGTTAATATTTCTCTTAATGCATTAGCTCTAGCACGAGTGGAATTTTTTTCATCTAAAGTAGCTTGATAGGAGGGACACATGCCGCCAGTAGCCCAATGCAATTTATGACAATCTGCAGAACCGTTACATTTTTCTATTGCTCTAATCATTCCTAATTCATCTGAAAAATCATAATATGTCGTAATATCAGGCGTTGATCTATCCGGTGTGTATCGCATTGAGCTATCCATGGGAGGAGAATCAATAATTTTTCCTGGATTAAATATATTATTTGGATCCCAATTTTGTTTTATTGCTTTGAAAATAGAATAAATTTCTTCACCAAAAACTATTGGAATAAATTCTCCACGTAGCCTCCCATCTCCATGTTCACCACTGAGTGAACCTCTGTATTTTTTAACTAATTCTGCAGTTTTTTCTGCTATAGTTCTGAATCTTTTAATATCATTTGAGCTTTTCAGGTTTAGTACTGGGCGCAAATGCAGCTCTCCTGTTGCTAAATGTCCATAATATACACAAGATAGATTTAAACGCTGTAATTCTATATTTAAGTCTTCAATAAAATCAGATAAATCTTCAGGTCTGATAGCTGTGTCTTCTATGACAGCAACAGGTTTAGCATCACCTACCATATTTGAGAGTACACCTAGTCCAGCTTTTCTCAGAGCCCATACTTTATTCATATCTGGTCCGAATATCAATGGAAATGCATATCCAAAATGATTATCTTTCAATTCTTCTTCGATTTTTTTAGCTTTTTTTATAATCTCATCTTTATCATTTCCCCATATTTCTACTATCATTATTGCTGCTGGGTCTCCTTCTACAAAAAATCTATTTCTTTTTTGTGTGAAGTTTTCTTTTGTCAAATCTAGTATTGCCTTGTCTATTAGCTCCACACTTGTAGGATTGTGATTCAATGCTATTAAGTTTGCTGCAAAAGCATCAAATAAAGAGTTTAAATGTACACACAGTAAGCCTTGCTCTTGTGTTGAGAGTTCTATTAGGTTTAATTTTATTTCGCTAAACATTGATAAGGTACCTTCGCTACCAGCTAATAATTTTGAAATATTAAAATTATTTTTTTCTGTTGAGAAAATATTAGTATTTAACAAGCTATCTACAGCATAGCCCATATTTCTTCTTTTGACATCAGGATGAGGAAAGTTATTTTGTATCAATTTTACATTTTTTTCGTTAGAAAATAATTGATTGAAATATTTATAAATATTACCTTCTAAATTATTTAAACCACATTTATATGCGAAAGTATCTCTATCAATATCATTAAAAATCACTTCGCTGCCATCACTTAATATTGTTTTAACAGATAATACGTGGTCTCGTACAGATCCATAAATCAGAGAATGTGCTCCACAACTATTATTACCTAGCATACCTCCTATCATACATCTATTACTAGTACTGGTTTCTGGGCCGAAAAGTAGATTATATTTTTTTAATTCTCTATTTAATGCATCTAAAATCACTCCTGGTTCTACAATTGCGTATTTTTCTTGAGGATTTATTTCGATTATTTTATTGAAATGTTTAGATACATCTACTACTAAACCGCTTCCTACGACTTGCCCAGCGAGAGATGTACCTGCTGTTCTAGGTATTAAACTTATGGAATTTTCATTAGCAAAACTAATTATTGCTTTTAGATCGTCCACATCTTTAGGATATGCTACACCAAGTGGAGTTTCCTTGTAAACTGATGCATCGGTAGAATAAATGATTTTATGCAAGGTATCAGTATATAATTCTCCTTGTAGATTATTTTTTAGCCAATCAAAGTTCATTTTTTTAAAAAATAAAATTTATTTAAATTCTATAGGGAAAGAATTCTTATTAAGAACAATGCCCTTCATTTAGTAAATCTTTTAGCTCTTTTACTGGATTAAATGTAGTTAGTGGCACATTTACAAAAATTGTCAGCCAGTAACCCATAGCACCATTCCATAAACCTGGATGCTCTAGAGCTAATATATCTTTGCCTTTAAATGATTTGTCGGAAATAAAATATGTATCTTCCATAATATAATCTAAAAGATTAAATTTTTCTCCAACATAATTATATGGATAGCAAACGATATCTACAGGATTGAAGTGAGTAGAGCTATCCCAAATATTTTTTTGACTAGGATCATTCATATTTACCTGAGCAGACTCGATTATTTGCAATGATTCATCACCGTTTTCGTCATTAATGATAAAAGGTCCACCACCTGGAGCTCCAGTATTTTTTACCATACCAGCGACTCTAATAGGGCGATTTAATAGAGAAAATAGATAATCGATCTTTTCCATTTTGTCCAAGCTAAAAATATAATCATTTATGGGCTGTTGCCATTCATTTTTGCAATAGTTCAGCATCTCATCTAGGTCCATTTCTGATAGATTAGCATCATCTAGCATAATAAGGAATGACTGCACTTGTTCCACTACGTCCATTAATAAACCACCTAATATTTTTTTGTATTCTATAGTTTCATCTTTCCTATTGTCTAGTGTTACATTATCAATATTTTTAATAAAAATGATTTCCTCATTCAAATCATTGAGATTCTCTATCAGTGCACCATGACCACCTGGTCTAAAAATTATATTATTCATCTCATCTCTTACTAATTCTAAATTATCTTTGTATAGAGCCACTGTATCTGTACTTGGCTTTTGAAAACTATAAGTAATATTTATTTCAGTATCATATTGGTTTTTATAAGAATCTAAAATTCTATTTAAAAGCTCATTAAACATTTGCTCATGCTCAGGGCTAATGGTGAAATGTATATTTACTCCATTATTATCTTTAGCATATTGAATGCCCTCTATGATATGCTCTTCTAATGCAGTACGATAGCCATCTGTATATTTATGAAAAGGCAAAAGTGCTTTAGGTTTAGCATGTAAATTTAATCCTTCTTTGTCTAAAACTAGATGAACTATCAAATCGAATTTCCCCTCTTCAATAACTTGTTCATAGTTATACCCTTGCGTAGCTAGTATATTTTCTAAATCTTCGAAAAAAGCAAATTTTTTGATATTATCAAAAAACCATTCTAGTCCTTTAGTGCTAGGATGATCTTTATCAAAATTATCTAAATACTGATACAGAGCCTTAAACATACGTGTAGCAGCACCAGACGCAGGTACAAATTTTGTAATTGTAAAAAAATATTGATCTTTTTCAAATTTATTTTTGTAATAAATTTTTTTATCATCAGTTAGTTCTATTATTCCGTCATTTATTGTAGCTGGTCTTAAAAGTTCTACAAATTTCATCCCAGATTTTAAGATTTCTATTTGTCTATTTACCTCTTCTGTGGTGAGGCCATGATGTGTGATATGATCGATATCTTTTTGTGTAAATTCCATAACTGATTTATTTGTGCAAATTTAATAATTTTATTTCTTTGCATTAAAGGGATAAATCATATAATAACAATGCTATATGCAATTAACAATGAGCTACTGACAACAATTTGAATTAAAAAATTAGAAAAACATTTTATCTTAAACTGATATAATTTATAGTTTAATGAAGTTTAAAAATTTTACTTCAACTTTTCAACTCATCAACTTATCACCTCTTCTCCTTTTCTCCCCATCTCCTCGTCTCCCCATCTCCTCGTCACCCAGTCTCCCCGTCTCCTATCACCTATCACTAGCATC
>CZCB01012726.1_pt1 | contig 16570 bp, 16 predicted proteins | sample 591991 | NCBI WGS metagenome assembly CZCB01 (sample SAMEA3556809, study PRJEB10932) | anaerobic digester metagenome | reverse complement strand
GGTAAAAATATTTGACCAAAAAGGAAACTGGTATGGTTCTGATTTAATAAGTGTTATACCCAGCACTGTGGAAGTCTTTGTTCCTATCGTTGAGGATACCCCTAGTAAAACAGTTCCCGTAAAACCGGTTTTCAAAGGTGAGCCGGCTGCCGGTTACCACATTAGCAGAATAATAATTGAACCGGAAACAGTGAAAATCCTAGGCAGCTATGATCGTTTAAATCTTATTGACCAAATGGAGACCAACCCCATTTCTTTAAGCGGTCTTACCGAAAGTATTACTAGGGAAGTAAATTTAAGTGTACCTTCTGGGGTAAGTCTTCTCTATGGGAACAAGGTTAAAGTAGTGGTTCAAATTGAAAAAAGTACTGTAGTCAAAGAAATGGAATTGCCTATAGTGATTAAAGATGGTAGCAGCAAGCATAAAATTACCGTTGTTCCGCTAACAGCAAAGATCAAGCTTGAGGGCCAGAAAGATATTTTAGAGAATCTTACTAAGGATAATTTCCAGGCATTTGTTAGTGTTTCCGGTTTAGAACCGGGAGTTTATGAAATCAATGTGCAAGTTGATGCCCCCAATAATGTGCAAATATTAGAAACAAATCCGGTTAAAGTAAAGGTGGAAATTAAAGAAAAACAGGAAAGCACAGAAACCAGTAGTGATGAAGGTAATAACAATTAAAGAAAAAATGTAAAAAGGCGAAATAATAAAAATACTTCTGCTGATTTGATAGTAGAAATTAAGGAGTGATATTGTGGGTAAAATTTTTGGAACTGATGGTGTTAGAGGACAAGCAAATTTGGAACTGACTGCAGAGTTAGCTTTTAAACTAGGTAGGGCTGCCGCTTTTGTACTGAAACCTGAGGAGGGTTGTAAGAGGGAAATCATTATTGGCAGGGATACACGTATTTCGGGAAGTATGCTGGAAAATGCCTTAGCTGCCGGAATCTGTTCGGCGGGAGTAGATGTGGTAAAAGTAGGAATTGTGCCTACTCCAGGCATTGCCTTTTTAACCAGAGAATTAAAGGCTATGGCAGGTGTTGTTATTTCGGCTTCTCATAATCCGGTGGGTGATAACGGAATTAAATTTTTTAACAGTAAAGGTTTCAAACTGCCTGATGAAGTAGAAGATGAAATTGAAAAAATTATATTCAACGGTTTAAAAGAAGTACCCTATCCTGTGGGTAAAGATGTGGGCAAGGTACAGGTTTGCCATAATGCTCGTGAACTTTATTTAAAATTCCTAAAAGAAAAATTCAAGGGTGATTTAAAGGGGATAAAAATCGTTGTTGACTGTGCTAACGGTGCTGCATCTGAATTCACCCCCCCTTTATTAAGAAGCTTAGGGGCAGAGGTTATTAGTATTTTCGACCAACCAGACGGTTTAAACATAAACGAAAATTGTGGTTCCACCCACATAGAAAATTTATGTGAAACAGTTGTAAAAGAAAAGGCTGATTTAGGTCTGGCCCATGATGGGGATGCTGATCGCCTTTTAGCTGTAGACCATTTAGGAAACGTGGTAGACGGTGATCAGATTTTGGTTATCTGCGGTCTGGATTTGTTAAGGAAAAAGGCCTTGCGTGAAAACAGGGTAGTTGTTACGGTTATGAGTAATTTAGGTTTAAAACAGGCCTTTGAAAAAAACGGTGTTTTAGTTGAGGAAACTAAAGTAGGAGACAGGTATGTACTGGAGCGGATGCTAGAAACAGGGGCCGTTCTGGGTGGAGAACAGTCAGGACATGTAATTTTCTTAGATGATAACACAACAGGTGATGGGATCTTAACGGCTTTAAAATTGTTGGAGGTTGTTAAAAATTCCGGAAAACCCTTGGCTGAATTGGCTTTACAGATGGAAAAGTTGCCCCAAGTCTTGGAAAATGTTCGTGTTAAAGAAAAGAGTGGTTGGGAAGCCAATTCTAGGATAAAAGCAATAATTGAAGAGAAAAAAGCTACTTTAGGAAAAGACGGTCGAATTTTAGTTAGGGCATCCGGTACAGAACCTTTGATTAGAGTTATGGCCGAAGGTAAGGATCTCAGTCTCCTTGAGCAGGTAGTACATGAGATCGCCAAGGTAATTGGGGAGGAATTGAATTAAAACCACGGATGAACACGAATTTTAGATGGCATTACGGCTACTAGGCGAATGTTTTTGGGCGGCATGACGGCTCACGGGCTAGTCTGCATGACAGCATTACGTCTTTTGGGTTTAGCTTAGGGGTCCGCATTTAGTTTTGGGATATTCTGCAAGATGCATCCGATGAATGTAATTTTTTGGGATGCATCTATTGAACTCCCTTCGGTCGCTTTACTAGCCACTAAACCAGCCATTAGTCACTAAATTACAGTCGCCAGTCACTAATTTGAAAGGTTGCGAAGATTATGCTCATTGGGATAGGTACGGATATAATTGAAATTGAGCGTATAAAAAAAGCTATTCAGACTAGACCTAAACTTCTGGAAAGGGTTTTTACAAAAGATGAATTAGAATATTGCCAGGGTAAAGGAAATTTTTTTGCCTCTTTAGCCGCGCGTTTTGCGGCTAAAGAGGCAGTTAGTAAGGCCCTGGGTACAGGGTTTAGGGGGTTTAAATGGCAGGATATAGAAATTATTAACGATCATTTGGGTAAACCGCAAGTTATTATTAAAGGCAAGGTTAAAGATAAAGCTGAGGAATTAGGCGTTACCAGGATAGAGTTAAGTCTAAGTCATTGCCGGGAATTTGCCGTGGCTATGGTTGTGGTGGAAGGAGGACAAGAGGGTGTTTGTTGTAACCGGAAAAGAAATGAAGCACATTGACCAGGTAGCAATGGACCAATGGAACATTCCGGAATTGGTGCTTATGGAAAATGCGGGAAAGGCAGTAGTGGAGGTCATTAAGGAACAATTTCCTCGAATAAAAGGCAAAAAGATTATCATTATCGCCGGTAAAGGGAATAATGGTGGTGATGGACTGGTAGTAGCCCGTCACCTTTCTAACCAAGGTGCTGACGTGAAAGTATTTACTTTGGGTAATAAAGACTATAGGGGAGCGGCTTTAGTAAATTATCGCATGGCCCAAAAACTCCCTATTCAGTGGTATAAAATCGAAAATAAAAATAGTATACATTTATTAAATTTAGCTTTACACTACACAGATATTGTAATAGATGCTCTTTTTGGCACCGGGTTTAAAGGTGAGGCCCAAGGGCTGGCTGCAGAAACCATTGAAACCATTAACGGTTCTTCTTCCTATAAAATCGCCGTTGATGTGCCTTCAGGGTTAAATGCGGATACGGGTACTGTCAGCGGACCTTGTATTCAGGCAGATTTAACGGTTACTTTTGCTTTGCCGAAATTAGGTTTATTTATAGGTTCAGGTGATCAGTTTGCGGGGAAGGTAGTGGTTAAAGATATCGGCATACCTCCTCTTTTAATCGAAAGTTTAGGTTTAGAGAGACAAATAATCACCAAAGAAATGGTGGCTTTAAACTTACCACGCCGCAGAAAAGACAGCCACAAAGGGAGTTTCGGTCATTTACTAATTATAGCCGGTTCTTTAGGGATGATGGGAGCAGCTTATCTGGCTGTTGGAGGAGCCTATAGCCTAGGAGCGGGATTGGTCAGTGTATGTGTACCTCAGTCTATTCAAAGCAGTTTGGCTTCTTCTTGTCCTGAAGCCATGATCTGGCCTGTTTCCGAAACAAATGAGGGAACTTTAGGTTTTGTTTCCGGTCCGGAAATAATAAATAAGGTTCAAGGGAAAACAGCTATTGTTTTCGGCCCTGGATTAGGTCAACATAATGAGATTCAATCACTGCTAAAATGGCTTATTTCTCAGGTTGAAGTTCCCTTGATTATTGATGCTGATGGATTAAATGCTTTAGCCGCGGATTGGGATGTTTTAAAAGAGGCAAAAAGTAAAATAATAATTACACCTCATCCCGGTGAAATGGCAAGACTTTTAGGTATTTCCACCGGTCAGGTGCAAAAACAAAGGTTACAATTAGCCTGTTCTTTGGCTAAGGAAAAAGGCATTTATGTGGTTTTAAAAGGGTATAAGACGATTATAGCAACTCCGGAAGGGAAAGTGTTTATAAATCCTACCGGTGGCCCGGCTTTAGCCACCGCCGGAACCGGGGACGTGTTAGCAGGAATGATTGGAGCTATGGTAGGTCAAACCCCAGATTTATCTCAGGCTTTGCTTACAGCAGTTTATCTCCATGGTTTGGCAGGTGATAGGGTAGCCGAGGAAATTGGGGAAATCAGTAGTAAGGCAACAGATTTATTGCAAGTAATACCGAAAATTATCAAGAAGGAGTTTGAGCATGCTGCAACCGGTTTGGATAGAAATTGACACAAAAGCTATTAGACATAATTTTTTAGAGGTAAAAAGGTTGGTCGGTTCCCAAACCAAGATTATGGCCGTAGTAAAAGCCGATGCTTATGGTCATGGAGCTTTCCAGGTAGGTAAAGTTTGTTTGGAGGCTGGTGCTGATCGTTTGGCCGTTGCCAATTTGCAGGAGGCCATAATGTTGCGAAAACAGGGGATTACTTGCCCGATTATGGTACTAGGTTGGACACCCCCAGAAAACTACCAGCAGGCACTGGATAATGAGATTATCTTAACCATGTATGATGTTCATGAGGCAGAGCAATTGAATGCCCTGGCTGAATCCCGGGGGGAAAAGGCCCTAATTCACTTGAAAATTGATACGGGGATGTCCAGGCTGGGGTTGGTGGCCAACGAAGATAATATTAAGCAGGCGGCTATAATCATGGGATTGTCTTTTGTAAATGTGGAAGGGATTTATACTCATTTTTCTAGAGCTGATGAAAAGGATAAGGCCTATTCCCATTGGCAACTTAACAGGTTTTTGGATTTTACCGCTAAATTAGAAGAAAACACAGGCCGAAGAATTCCTCTCAAGCATGCGGCTAACAGTGCAGCCATCATTGATTTACCGGAGGCTCATTTAGACTTAGTGCGGCCGGGGATAATCCTCTATGGCTTAAAGCCTTCGTCAGAGGTTGATCTAAGTCGAATAGATTTACGGCCTGCCTTTAGTTTAAAGGCCAGGGTTACCCGGGTAGCCAAATTTCCGCCCGGCACACAGGTAAGCTATGGAGGAATTTTTACTACGCAGAGAGAAACTCTGGTAGCTTCTTTACCTTTAGGTTATGCGGACGGTTATACTCGCCTCTTAACGGGAAAGGCTGAAGTATTAGGTAAAGGTCAAAGGTTACCGGTTATAGGTAAGATATGTATGGATCAATGTATGATAGATATTACGGACAGCCCGGAAATAAAAAAAGGTGATGTGGTAATTTTAATCGGAAAAGGGGAAAAAGATGAAATAACTGTGGATGAAATTGCATATAAATTGGGTACTATAAACTATGAAGTAATTTGTATGTTTTCTTCCCGTATACCACGCGTATATATTTCTGAATAACATTAACTACCAGGATTAATTGCAGGGGGAAAAGCAGGTATTTTGTTGACATGCGGCGTAATAAATATATATAATTATATAGCGTTTACTATGGAATATTATGATTAAGTTGGTGGGTTAACTTTGGGAGGTGCTTCCGTGTGTCGGATTTAAAGCGGATAATGATATCATTACCAGATTACCTATTAGAGGAAGTAGATGGAATCGTAGCTTTGGAAAAAAAGAATAGAAGTGAATTTATACGCGAAGCTATGAAATTATATATAGAAGAAAAAAAACGTAAGAGTTTACGGGAACAAATGCGCCGGGGATATCAAGAAATGGCTTCCATAAATTTATCCTTGGCTCAAGAAGGTTTGGCCAATGAAGATGAAGTACAAGATCTATTTGATAAAGCTCTTGGAGTGTAGATGCCATGTTAGTTGTAAAACGTGGGGAAATTTTTTATGCTGAATTAAGCCCTGTAGTGGGGTCGGAACAGGGTGGTGTCCGACCCGTACTAATTATTCAAAATGATATCGGCAATCAGTATAGCCCTACAACGATTGTGGCAGCAATTACGACCCAGATCAGTAAAGCCAAATTGCCTACTCATGTGGAAATCTTAGCAGAGGAGAGCGGTTTGGCTAAAGACTCTGTGGTCTTAGCTGAACAGATTAGGACAATTGATAAAAGAAGACTTAAAGAAAAGGTAAGTGTTTTAAACGAGGAGTTAATGAAAAAAATTAACTATGCCCTGGAAATAAGTTTAGGGTTAATAGAAATTTAGTTACTGTTTTTGTACATAATTTAGCCTACAGTAGCATACACTACTTTTTTAAAATTATATTTTGACGCTTATACCTAACCTGCCCTGCAGGTTTTTTTAATTGTAACAATTTCGAAATAGTCTTACTATATAATTAGGGAGAAAGAATTTCAGGGGAGGAAAGGGTATGCGTCCGGTTATCGGTATTACTGCAGGGTATGAGGAAAATACCAGTCGCCACTTTTTAACGGATTATTATATTAAGGCCATTGAAAACTTGGGGGGTAATCCTTTAATTCTACCTACGGTAAATAGTGAGTTGGTGGAATATTATTATGCATTAGCAGATGGTTTCATTTTTTCCGGAGGCGGTGATGTTGATCCTGTATTTTTTGGAGAAGCACCTGTAAAAGGTTTGGGCAGGATAACCCCTGAACGGGATGAATTTGAGCTTTCTTTAGCGCGCATAGCTTTAAAGGGCAAAAAACCTGTTCTGGGAATTTGCCGCGGGATACAAATTTTAAATATTGCTGCCGGTGGAGATGTTTATCAGGATATTTCCGAAATATCGCCTCTGGAACATAACCAAAAAGCACCTTTATGGTACCCTTTTCATTATATTGAAGTTAGTCCGGAGTCAATACTACATAGTTTACTTGGTCAAACTAAAGCTAAAGTAAACAGTTTTCATCACCAAGTGGTACGTAGGGTAGGCGAAGGGTTAAAAAAGGTGGCTTGGACCTCTGACGGTTTAATTGAGGCAATTGAAAGTAAAGACCCGTCCAGGACAATTATAGGTGTTCAATGGCATCCGGAATGCTCCTGGGACAAAGATGATTTCTCCCAAAAGATTTTCCGGTATTTGATTAATAAAGCCTGTGAAAGAAAGGAGAGGGATATAAATGGAAACAGTAAGCAAATTAGCTGAGGTGACCCGTGGCCCTATGGTGGAAAGTGTCCACCGTGGGGTTATCGTTATAGTAGATATAGAGGGAGAGATTATTTATCAGCTTGGCGATCCCCAGTATGAAACATATTTAAGGTCGGCGGCAAAACCTTTACAGGCTCTTCCGATTATTGAAAGGGGAGCAGCCGACAATTTTCAGCTAACCCTTAAAGAACTGGCTGTTATTACAGGTTCTCATAACGGAGAAATAGAACATCAAGAGGCGGTTCAGGGAATATTAACCAAAATAGGCCTTACCGGGGATAACTTACTGTGTGGAGCAACAAAACCTATTCATAGACCTACAGCCAATAAATTAGTGTCTGAAGGTAAAAAACCGGAAGCCATTCACAATCCCTGCTCAGGTAAACATGCCGGTATGTTAGCCCTAGCAGTTCATGAAGGCTATAGTGTAGAGGATTATTATTTGGCTGAACATCCGGTTCAGCAAATCATGTTGCAGACTGTAGCTGATCTGGCTCAGGTGAATAAAGAGAAAATAAAAATAGGTATTGACGGTTGCGGTGTACCTGTCTTTGGTCTGTCCGTAAAAGCCATGGCGCAAGCCTATGCTAATTTAGCTAAACCAGTAAATTTAAGCCCTCAACGACAAAAAGCCTGTGAAGTTTTACAGAAGGCCATGTCAGAATATCCTTTAATGGTTGCAGGTACCGGTCGCTTTACCACTGACCTCTTAGCACAAATGGCACCTCAGGTCATTGCCAAAGACGGTACTGAGGCGGTATATTGCCTGGGTATTCCTGAAAAGGGCTGGGGCGTGGCTATTAAGATTGAAGACGGGGGAGCCAGAGCCTTAAATACAATTGTGCTCAGTGTTTTGGAGCAGTTAGGTTATCTTCCCTCACATGTTAAAGAAAAACTGGAGGATTATTATTACCCTGTATTGAAAAACTTTAGAGGTGAGGAAGTAGGCAGGATTAGACCGGCCTTTACCCTGAAGAGATAAAAAGGATGTGATTGAGAAAAATGGATTTTGCAGCTGTTTTAGCCCAAGAATTAAACTGGCCCCAGGATAAAATCGCCAGAACTATTGAACTTTTGGATGCAGGGAATACCATACCCTTTATCGCTCGTTACCGAAAAGAAATGACCGGGGAAATGGATGAAACCCTCTTACGCACCCTGGTGGAGCGGTTAACTTATTTACGGAATTTGACAAAAAGAAAAGAAGAAGTCCTTAAATCTATCAGTGAACAGGGAAAACTTACCCCGGAACTGGAAAAGGCTATTCATGAGGCCCAGATTCTCCAAGAAGTAGAAGACCTTTATTTACCTTTTAGGCCTAAACGGAAAACCCGGGCCAGTGTGGCCAAAGAAAAAGGCCTGGAACCTTTGGCTCAGCTTTTTTTGCAGCCGGATACCCAGGAAAAACCGGAGAAATTAGCCTCAGAATTTATTAATCCGGAGTTAGGTGTGGAAACAATTGAGCAGGCTCTCCAAGGTGCTCAGGATATAGTAGCGGAAATTGTGGCAGAAGATGCAGAATTAAGAAAGTTGGTTCGTAGTTTAGTTTGGCAGGAAGGAATCATAACCAGTAAAGCTCGGGACAAAAATGCTGTTACTCCTTACGAAATGTATTATGACTATCAAGAACCGGTAAAGAAAATTCCTCCTCACCGGGTTTTGGCTATTAACCGGGGAGAAAAGGAAGAAGCTTTACAGGTAAAAATAGAGCAGCCGGAAGAGAAAATTTTGGCCGGGATTTTTGAAAAATATAAAGATAATATCAGTCCTACCTGTATGGAACTTGTCCTGGAGGCTTTTCAGGACGGTTATAAACGCTTAATAGCACCGGCTATTGAACGGGAAATCAGAAATGAATTAACCGGGATTGCTGAGGAGCAAGCTATTAAAGTTTTCAGCAAAAATTTACATAACTTATTATTACAACCACCTGTAAAAGGTAAAACTGTGCTAGGTATTGACCCGGGCTATCGTACCGGTTGTAAATTGGCCGTTGTGGAGGAGACAGGCAAAGTACTGGCAACAGGAGTCATGTACCCGCACCCTCCTCAGAATCAATTAGAAGAAGCCAAGCAGATAGTGAAGGACTTAATTAATAAATGGTCTGTTGATATAGTAGCCATAGGCAATGGTACTGCTTCCCGGGAAACGGAATTAATGGTGGCTGATTTAATTAAAGATTTAAAAACTCCTGTTCAATACATAATCGTTTCTGAAGCAGGAGCCAGTGTATATTCCGCTTCTAAACTGGCTAAAGAGGAATTCCCTGATTACGACTTATCTTTACGAAGTGCTGTTTCTATTGCCCGCCGACTGCAGGACCCGCTGGCAGAATTAGTAAAAATTGAACCGAAAGCAGTAGGAGTAGGTCAATACCAGCATGATGTAACCCCTAAGCGGTTAGACGAAGCTTTAGCCGGTGTGGTGGAGTCTTGTGTTAACTCAGTAGGAGTAGAACTAAATACGGCTTCTGCTGCCCTTCTCCAGTATGTGGCAGGTTTAACCAAAGCCACAGCAACCGGGATTATTAAGTACCGGGAGGAAAGGGGTAAATTTACCAGTAGGGATCAGTTGTTAGAGGTTCCCCGCCTGGGACCTAAGGCTTTTGAACAGTGTGCCGGTTTTATTAGAATTGCTGACGGCAATAACCTCTTGGATAATACTCCGGTTCACCCGGAATCTTATTGGGTTGCGGAAAAACTTTTGTTAAGCCTCGGATTTCAGGTCAGTGATTTAACAGACAGTGAAAAATTAGCAGAAATAAGAACTTCATTAAAAAAAGTAAACATTAAAGAGATGGCGGAAAAACTGGAGATAGGGGAACCAACCTTGAAAGATATAGTAGAAGCACTCCAAAAACCAGGCCGGGATCCTAGGGAAGAATTACCTCCGCCTTTATTCCGTACTGATGTTTTAACAATGGAAGATTTAAAACCCGGCATGGAATTACAAGGTACTGTACGAAACGTAGTTGATTTTGGTGCTTTTGTGGATATTGGTGTTAAACAGGACGGGTTAGTACATATTTCTCAATTAGGGGATAAATATATTAAACACCCCATGGAAGTCGTGGCGGTAGGAGATATTGTGAAGGTGAAAGTTTTGGATGTAGATGTGAACCGCGGCCGAATTTCTCTCACCATGAAAAATGTTTAAATAAAATTAAACCACGGATGAACACAGATATTGGACGGCATTACGGCTTTTGGGTTAACTCTTGGGTCAGCATTACGGCTGACGAGTTATACTGCATGTCGGCATGACGGCTTTTGGGCGAATATTTTGGGGCGGCATGACGTCTCACGGGTTAAAATGTATGACGGCATTATTGCTCTTGGGCTAATATTTTGGGTCAGCCACTATTTTTGTGATATACTGCATGATGAATCATTCAAGAGGCAGGGAGCAAGAAGCAAGAGGCAAGAAATATTGTAGACTGTTTCATCCAAAACTTATTTTCTATGTTAATCCTTAGTTTAGTAATTCTTAACCTTAGCCTCAACCTTAACCTTGCGACCGAAGGTCGCTTTACTAGCCACCAGCCACTAAAAACTAGCCACTAATAATTAGTCTACTAGTGGGCGAGATTCTAGTCACAAGTCACTAGTCACTAATTCAAAGGAGGTTCTCAATTTGAATACCCAAGAAATATTAAATATTGCTTTAAAGGCTGCCGGACTAAAGGAAGCTCCTGCGGACAGCGGGGTGATTGTGCCTGGGGAAGGGATTAAAAAAATTGCTTTCGGCGTTGATATTGATACGGCTGAAATAATGTTGGCCAAGCAGTTAGGATTTGATTGTGTGATTACCCATCATCCCCAGGGTCATCACCGGGTAGATTTATATAAAGTAATGGATAACCAGATTGACCGTATGGTAAAAGCCGGGGTTCCTATTAATAGAGCGGAAAAAGCTTTAGCGGAACGTAAGGAACAGGTAGACAGAAACCTGCACGTAAGCAACTATGATCGTGCCGCTCATGCTGCCCGCTTGTTAAACATGCCTTTTCTGGCAATTCATTCTCCTGCTGATTTACTGGTGGAAAATTATTTACAGCAGTATCTGGATGATAATTTATGGGATAGTCCCCCACCCCGTGTGCAGGATGTTATAGATTTACTTTTACAGATTCCTGAATATAAGAATGCTTATACTAAACCTAAAGTAAGAGTAGGGTCTGAAAAAAGTTATGCTGGCAAAGTATTTGTAACTATGGCAGGGGGCACCAGCGGAGGTAAAGATGTTGTTAAATCCTATTTCGAAGCCGGAATTGGGACTTTGGTAGTAATGCATCTGCCTGATGATGTGATTAAATCTGTAAAAGAACAAAACATTGGTAATGTAATTGTTGCCGGTCATATGGCCAGCGATTCTATTGGCATAAATTTAGTCATCAAAGCTTTAGAAGAAAAAGGTCTGGAAATTACACGTATGTCTGGGGTAATCGAACCATGTTAGCCATTACCAATGCTCACATAATAACAATGGAAGAAAAGGACTATAAATCAGGCACTATTCTTATCGAAAAGGGTAAAATAAAAGATGTAGGGGAAAGGGTGGAGATCCCTTCTCATTGTAAAGTGGTGGATGCCCGTGGCAATTATGTTTTACCCGGGTTTATTGATGCCCATACTCATGCAGGTATTGCTGAGGAAATATACCAGATAGAAGGAGATGACACTAATGAAATAACAGACCCCCTGACCCCTCACTTGAGAGCCCTTGATGCCATTAATCCTAATGATATAGGTTTTAAAGAGGCTTTGTTGGGAGGAGTCACAACAGTTATGGTGGCTCCGGGTAGTGCCAATGTAATTGGAGGCATGACGGCTCTCTTAAAAGTAAAAGGAAAAACTTTTCAGGAGATGATTATTAATCCGGAAGCGGGTTTAAAGATAGCCCTAGGGGAAAACCCTAAACGTGTATACGGTGAACAGAAAAAAATGCCTTATACCCGTATGGCTACGGCAGCTTTACTTAGGCAGGCTTTTATTGAAGCGGATAATTATCGCCGGAAAAAAAGCAGAGAACGGGACTTGAAAAAAGAAAACTTAGTTAAAGCATTGAACAGAGAGATTCCTGTTCGTGCTCATGCTCACAGAGCCGATGATATTTTAACTGCTTTAAGGATTGGGAAAGAATTTAACTTACGGATGGTAATTGAACATTGTACGGAGGGACATAAGATCCTGCCGGAATTATTAGAGGCCGGTGTCCCGGTGGCCGTAGGACCTTCATTAACTAATAGGTCTAAAGTTGAATTGGGAGAGTTGTCTTTTAAGACACCGGGTCTTTTAGCCAAGGCAGGGCTTAAGGTGGCTTTGATCACGGATCATCCGGTAATCCCTGTCCGGTACCTGGTTTTGTGTGCTGCTTTAGCAGTTAAAGAAGGTATGGAAGAAAAAGAAGCTTTAAAGGCTTTAACCGTAAATCCGGCTAAAATTTTGGAAATCGAAGACCGGGTAGGAAGTATTCGTCCAGGTAAAGATGCGGATTTAGTGATTTGGAGCGGTTTTCCTCTGGATATCAGGAGTAACCCTCTCCAGGTCTATATCAATGGTCACTTGGTTTTTGATAATTACGACAGAAATTAACAAAAGTTGTCAAATTTCGGTGAAGGAGTTAAATTTTCTACGACGAAATTTTATTACATATACCAAGTTTCCGGAGGGACAAAATGAAAAAAAACGGCACCGATATCCTGATAGTGGATGACCAATCAGGAGTAAGGATTTTATTAGCTACGGCCTTTGAGGAAAGAGGGTATAAAGTGGCAGTTGCGGTTAATGGCAAAGATGGTGTGGACAAGGCTAAAAAATTAAAGCCCGGTTTAATAATGATGGACATTAAAATGCCTGTACTGGACGGAGTTACGGCTCTCTATAAAATCAAAGAGAATAATAAAAACCAGAAAGTAATTATGATGTCCGCGTATGGTGATGCTCAGACTATTGAAAAAATAAAAAAGACAGGGGCTTTATTTATTGCCAAACCTTTTGATTTAAAGTGCGTACTAGATTATGTGGACAGTATTTTAAAAGCGGGTGATTTGGAATCATTGGCGTAGATGTCTCTCTGGATAATAAATTGTCTTCGGGTTAAAGGTGTTGGTCTGAATAATTTTGAACTTTATAGTCTGATTAAAAAAAATCGCCTTAAAGTTAATTCTGACAAAAGGGATAACTTTTAAACTAAATCTTTAAAAAGTCGCCTTATGGCGACTATTTTTCTTGCTGTTTTGCTCAAGTTGTAATAGGATATACTACAGGTTAGCACTAGATTTAGGGAGGATTGGCAAATTGATTTGTGTAAGAACCCGTACTCCTCAGGAAACGGAATATTTGGGGCAAAGGATGGCCAAATTTTTAAGTCCGGGGGATCTTATCTCTCTTACCGGCGACTTAGGGGCAGGTAAGACTTTATTTGTGCAAGGGGTAGCCCGGGGATTAGGGATTAAAGAAAACGTGACTAGCCCTACTTTTACCATAATCCAAGAGTACTATGGAGGGCGATTGCCTCTTTATCATATGGATGTTTACCGGCTGAAATCCAGTCAGGAGATGGAGGATTTAGGCTATGAGGAGTATTTTTATGGAGAAGGGGTTACTCTCATTGAATGGGGTAATTTAATTACAGATATACTTCCTAGGGAGCATTTAGTACTGGAGTTTGTACCTATAGAAGAAGGCCGGGAGATTAATTTTTACCCTCGCGGTAGGCATTATGAAAGGATTGTAGAGGAGTTGACCGGTTATGATTATTCTAGCCGTCGATAGTTCTACACCTGTCCAAGGGGTAGCTATCGTTGATGAAGAGAAAATTTGGGCGGAAAATTTTTTAAATACGGGTCTCACCCATTCGGAACAGTTATTACCCGCTATCAACCAGACTTTAAAGCAGGCAAAAATTACCCTGGCTGATATTGACGCATTTGCCCTAACCCAAGGGCCAGGTTCTTTTACGGGATTACGGATTGGCATGGCTACAATTAAAGGTTTGGCTCAAGTTTCCGGGAAAAAAATCGTTGCTATTCCCACTTTAGATGCATTAGCTTATAATTTATGGGGTTATGAGGGTATTATTTGTCCTATTTTAAATGCTCGCCGCAATGAAGTATATACTGCTTTATATGAAATGCAAGCTGAAGAGGTAGTGCGGATTAGTGATTACCAGGCCGTTAACCCGGAAGAATTGGCCGAAATCTTACTGAAAAAAGAAAAACCTGTTACTTTTTTAGGTGACGGTGTTTTAGTATATAAAGATTTATTTGCTGAGAAACTTTCAAGTAAGGCATGCTGGGCACCTTTACATAATTTAATGGTTAGAGCTTCTTCTGTAGGAATTCTAGCTTTACAAAAATTAGCCCAGGGAATTTTTGATGATTTATTTACTCTGGAACCTATGTATATAAGAAGGTCCGAAGCTGAAGTTAAGTTGGAGGCACGTCAATGTCAGAGATAATAAATCAGGTTAATCTACGGAAAATGGAAATAACGGATATTATTAAGGTGGCGGAAATAGAAAAGGCATCTTTTCCTACACCCTGGTCTAGCTATGCTTTTACCTGTGAGCTTTTGGATAATCAATTTGCTCATTATATAGTTATGACTCTAAAAGATGAACCGGAAAAAATCATCGGTTACGGAGGAATGTGGGTTATTATAGACGAAGCCCATGTAACGAATATAGCCATCAGTCCGGAATATAGAGGCCGGCGCTTGGGGGAAATTCTTTTACTAAAGATGATGGAAGTGGCCATAGATAAGGGCGCTTTGCGGATGACCTTGGAGGTTAGGGTATCCAATATAAGGGCCCGAAAGTTATATGAACGTTTAGGTTTTAAGAGTGCCGGATTAAGAAAGGGATATTATGTTGATAATCATGAAGATGCCATAATTATGTGGAAGGACTTAATGGAAAGTATTTCAGGGTAGGTGACCGGTTTGCAGAATACAATAATTATGTCTATTGAAACCAGCTGTGATGAAACAGCTGTAGCTATAATTAAAAATGGCCAAGAAATATTAGCAGATGTGGTAGCCTCACAAATCGCCACTCACCAAAAATTTGGCGGGGTTGTGCCTGAGGTGGCTTCCCGTAAACATTTAGAACTGATTAATGTGGTAATAGACCAGGCTTTGCGGGAGTCAGGGCTGAATTTTCGAGACCTAACTCATTACGCGGTAACTTATGGCCCGGGATTAGTAGGTGCCTTATTGGTAGGTGTTTCTACAGCCAAGGCTTTAGCTTTCGCCGCTGAAAAACCCTTGATTGGGGTAAACCATATTGAAGGACATGTCTATGCCAACTTTTTAACTAATAATGATATCCAGTTTCCGTTGGTTTGCTTAATAGTTTCCGGAGGGCATACTAATTTAGTAAAAATCCTTGACCACGGTCAATACGAATTTTTAGGTGCAACTCGGGATGATGCTGCCGGTGAGGCTTTTGACAAGATTGCCAGAGCTTTGGGTTTAGGATATCCGGGAGGCCCGCAAATAGAAAAATTAGCTAGGGAAGGTGATCCCCAAGCAGTTGAATTGCCCAGAGCCTGGTTGGAAGAAGGCAGCTTTGATTTTAGTTTCAGTGGGTTAAAATCAGCGGTGCTCAATTATCTTAATCAGTGCCATATGAAAAATATTGCTGTTAATAAAGCGGATGTAGCTGCCAGTTTTCAGGAAGCGGTGTTGGATGTATTGGTGGAAAAAACCATGTTAGCTGCCCAGGAGTCCCAGGTAAAAACGGTGTTGCTGGCCGGAGGAGTAGCCGCTAACAGTTTCTTAAGGGATAAGTTAAAGAGAAGGACCCAGGAGGTAGGGATTAAGTTGTATTATCCTCCTATAAAATACTGTACGGATAACGCTGCTATGATCGGGGCAGCAGCCCATTACAAAGCTCTCAGGGGAGAGTATGCAGACTTGGACCTAAATGCCGTGCCAAATCTTAAGTTTGGATAGAGATAGCAGATAAAAAGCTGACCTTGGTCAGCTTTTTGGTTATATAGGATTTAACAGCGAATTAATTTTCTTGTTTCCTGTTTCTTGCCTTCTGCCTCTTGAATAGTGGATAATTTTGTGGATGAAAACCTGTGGATAATGTGGATAAAACTGTGCATAACTTGATATATAAGGGATTGGTGTGTGGAATATTTTTAACACCATAAAAAAACCACATGTTTGTGGATAATGTGGAAAATCTAAGGAAAAATCGGTGTTTTTAATGTTTTTTCTGTGGATAAGCTTGTGGAAACTGTGGATAGAGCATATGTTCCCTTGGGGATGACTCACTAAAATATATGCAATTCGAAAAGTAAATATACATTATTTTTTAGTATACTAGGGAATAGATTTATTAAATTAGGTTGTCTATTTATAGAAAAGAGGAAAAGCTGTGGATGGAAAATTAATTCAGGTTTTATATCATACCGTACAAAACTATAATATTCTCCCTTTGAC
>CZCB01001988.1_pt2 | contig 16608 bp, 18 predicted proteins | sample 591991 | NCBI WGS metagenome assembly CZCB01 (sample SAMEA3556809, study PRJEB10932) | anaerobic digester metagenome | reverse complement strand
ACATACATAGCTCTAAACTCAATGCGCTTTAGAACCTTATTATATATTTCAGGGAATTGTGTTTTTAGCTTTTCTGTATCAATCCTGGTCTGTGCCCTAGGCGACCATTTGATTGTATAATCTTTAGTGTATGCTATCTCTTTATCTTTAATGCGATCTTTAAGTCTGTTCTGCGCTTCTTCCATTGTCTTTGTCAGTTCTTTAATCTTTGCCTTACAATCAAAGATAGTAGCCGCTAAATCATTCGATATGTCGTCGTCAAGTACAATTTCTGAGTTCTTAACTACTGAGCTATAAATACTGTTTATAAACTCTGTATCAGTAGATTGCATCTCAGGTTCTTTGAGGGCCAATACATTGTCATACCAAAAGCTTTTAGCCGCTGGTATTATTGTATCCCTCAGTAGCTCATCATTTCTGAATACGTCATAGTGATAAAATTTATTGCCACCTACAAGACAAGCAAATGCGCCTTTTTCCAAGCCTAATATCCATAGATACCAATTTAATTGGTATATGTAAGATGTAAGTAAGTCGCCGCTTTCCCAGGCATCATTATTGTACTCACTTGTAGTTTTGCACTCAAGTACACCAATAGGTTTTCCTTCGTCATCTACAATAAGTCTGTCCACGTTGGCGAGAGCCCATTCAAAATCTTTGTGCTGCAGCGTAGCGTTGATGCTTACAAGTTTTGCACCGGTACGTCTTGCGTATTCTTCTGCAACAATTGGTTCAAGCAGGTGGCCAAAGTGCATACGCTCTTGCGCAGCTTCACCTGGTTTCAAGGCGTCTTGGAATTGCCCAGTTTTGTTTAAGTAAATCTGTCTAGCAGATGTGAACGGGCTTACTCCACAGATTGCTCCAATATCGGAACCGCCTATGCCTCGTGTCCTGGCTTTTAACCAAGCTTCTTCATCGTCGCTTTGTGCGACGGTACTGTAAACCTTACAGTTAGTTAGATACCTCAACGCATCCATTTACTCATACCTCCTTTGCATCTGTAGCTATGACCTTTTCTAGTAACTTAGGTAAACCCTTCTTAACAATTTCAACGGTCGCTCTATCTACAACCCTGTCGATTATTGCATCTTTCTGTGAATAGATATATTGCTTGATTCCCTTGTCTATCCCTTCCCTTATTCCATATTTCGCTTCGTGATTTTCATATCCATGCGTTTCAACAATGCGTCTTGCGATTTCCTGAGATACCAATTCAGCTATGTAGGCTTCATCAATTTCAATTTCTAACTTCACTTTCCTCGACCTCCTAAAAGTCTGATGGTGCGTAGTAGTTTTTACGCGCCGCTTCTATTTCTTCTCTGGTTATAGGAACTGTTGTAAGATTCTCAAACAACTGGGTACCAAGCGGTAATCTACGATAGTCACCTTTGAATTTATCTACAAGGTGCTGCGTAGTTAAGAACTTTAGCAGTAGCCTAAGATCATCCTTGGCTAGTCCTGTGTAGTCTTCAAGTGTAGCACGACTAAAGTAAGGTAACTGATACAATATTTTAGCCATCTCATTAGCGTCTACTAATGGTAACGTAAGGAACATAGATCTAAGCTTAGCAATGTTAGAATCTGATGTGTCTGACGTTATACGTTCTTGTTCACTTAGCTTATCATACCCAAAGCTCTTTGCTTTATATATGTCATTCATAAAATCTACAACGAAGTCCACATGCTCAGGCTTGACTATAACGTTTTCAAATGTCTCGTCGGTAGAACATACGCAACATGCTGCTGCAACAGATAATCTTGCTATCTTAAGTCTTTGGTCTGCAGCCTCAACTATAGGCACCTTCGAGGTGTAAAATGCACCCATCTCTGTTGCCTTGTCAAGGATGCGTTGTGTTGCTTCATCTGTGATTTTGATATTGTCTGGCTTGCGGCTCCATGCCCACAGCACCCTCGCATTGCAAGCATCCGACGTATATACATGCGGTACTGGTGGCATGCCTTTGAGGGACTTGTTGACAAGTATTGGGTCAACGTCTCCTGAAGCAACTGAGATAGCGAGGTCCAAGCGTCTAACGTCTTCTGCTTTACCCATGAGCTTAAGGATCGCATTAACTCCATAAGTCTCTGAATTAAGCTGTTTACCATTTCTAGGATTTGAGATATAAATTGCTCTAGTTCTACTAGTAGTTTCTGCAGTGATGACTCCTGTTGCTTTTGCAATTCCGCTTGACCTAACGTCTGACAATATTGCGAGTTCGTCTTCACTAAGTCCTGAGAGTTCGTCAATAGTTATTAATCCTCCATCATTTAGTGGGAATGCGCCCCAGACCAAGAACCACCTTTTGTTGTTCTGTTGCATATTGTATACTAGCCCAGTTCTTCTCGATGATTCACCTGAATGTAATTCACCCAGTCTATAGTGATGCATCAGACGCTCTACAATAGTAGTTTTCGCTTGGCCTGAGTCGCCAATTATCAGTAACTCACCCCAACCACGTTTTACAAACTGATCTTGAAAATAAAAGTTAAGCACTGTGTGATATATTAAATCAATAGCAAATGCCACATTACTTCGTTCCCAGATATAAGTTACGTTTCTCTCAAGGTCTGTATGTATCTCTTTGAATTTATCGTGTATCGTTTGGCCATCAGTTACTTGGAACAGCTTAAGATACTCTATAACTTCATCGCTGAGTTCGAAATCGCTTATCAAGTCTTTCTCTGGGTACACCTTATCAAATATATATGTAGCATATTGCGATGATGGGTCTGGATACATGTAGCCCGCCATTGTATACCGCTTATTTGTTTTTAAGTCATTTCCTATGCAGTACCCTGTACGAACTACATATTCATGCTCTTTAGAGAATCCAAAGTTAGCTTCTGCCTTAGGAATCAATCTAATTTCTTCAATATTCATGTACTCTTCAATGTCTATCCTGCAGCGATCACATCTTGCATTTATACCAAGCATCTCATATATGACCGCTTGCTGCTGCTTATCTGTACATTTTATTAGTTTCATCAAGTCCTTATTAGATGGCTCAACTGTGAAGATTAACTCACCTGCGTGCACTGATAGATTGCACTTTGCACACTTCTTATTGTCACCATCTGCAGCATCACCACAGAATGCTTTTATGCGTTTAGGACATAGATATGGCGTGTTATCTTTACCGCTAACCATTACAGGTACTCTGATTCTTTTTCCGTATAGTGTAGCGTCTGAACTCTCAGACAAATGTACCTCTTTAGCTTCGCCCTCATCAGCAACCCTGTCCTCTTTAAGCAAGGGGTCGATGTATTTAGTTGCGTTATCTAGAAGTGCCTGAAAGTCTTCTGACGTCTGATTGCATTTTACAAAGAAATCAGTTATATCACCTTTAACAGGAAAGTCGCTGGGCCAATTAACTACAAAAACGTCTACAACTCTGTAGAGCTTCTCACATAGCTTTTTGGTAGCGTTCCTACCTGCCTCATCGTTGTCTTGGGCAAGATATACACGTTTCTTGTTCCTAAATAGCCTAGTCCAATCAGCTTTCCATGTACCAGCACCACTAGTGGCGCAGGCAGCAGGAAATCCATACTGCTCAGCGATGATGCGGTCCATCTCACCTTCGCACCATACTATGTAGTCAATTGAGTCATCTAACACACGATCTATACCAAAGATACGTACCTCACCATAAGTGTTACCATACTCATCTACATAGTTAAGTACTTTCCATTGGTCATCTGTTGAGTTCCATTTGTAACGCCTAAAGTTTACCAATACATTGAACTCATCATATATTGGTATAGTAATCCTGTCCCCGTCCCATCCTAGTTTGAACTTCCTTAAAGTGTCATCTACCAAGCCTCTGCGTTCTCTTAATACGTCGCGGATAGGTCCAGTCAGGCCCATCAGCGCTTTATGATAGTGCTGAGCCAGCCCTGGTTCAATATCTGGTCGTGTAGGTCTAGTACCATCAGGTCTAGGAATTTTAAGGCTATCGCCAAGTTTAAACCACGCCTCTTCACTAGACAAGCCTTCTATTGAACGAAGCATTGTGTGGATGTTGCCCTTGGAATGGCAACTGTTGCAGTAGTACACACCTTTTGACAAGTTAACTGTAAGAGATGGATTGTTGTCTGTTTTGGATTCGTGTAGGTCTTTGAAGGGACATTCTGCTTTACATTCTTGACCTCTGCGTTGTACATTGTTTAATACGCTCAAGAAAAATGCTTCAGTATCAACCTCAGCTAAAATCCTGTTAGTATATTCACTCCATCTAATGCTGCATACCCCCTCACAAAAAGATTAGGGGTGCATCTGCACCCCTTTGCAGAACTGATTAGAATTCTGTTGCTTCTATGTTTAGATCAGGGGTATTAGCTGAAGTGTTATCTTCCATATCGTACTCAAGATTCTGAATCGAATTACGATACATCTTATACAGTGATAGACCAAATTCTCTGTCAGACTCTTCAGTGGCACCTGCTGGAGTAGGTACACATATGAACCATTCATTTCCACCCTTAGCTTGAAGCTTTTCATTCAACGTATAACCATAGTTCCACATGTTTTGCATTGTTACTTTAGCTAAGCTATAAAGCTTCTTGCCTTCATTATAGCTTGTTTTTGCAAAGCTTAATATGATAGGCATGCGCTCGCCAGCAAAGAATCCGAAGAAGTTAATGTATTTCGTGCATGTAGGAAGTGATTCCTTGCCCTGCTTAGTGTTATCAAATTCACAACGCTTACAGGATGCACATAATAAAGTTGTTCCATCGGACATTGTGCCAAGCTTACCGTCTCTAGCGATACAACGAATACCGCCTCCCTCTGAACGATCTCTCCACCAGATGTTGTTGTTGAACTTAAATACAGGGATGAACACTTTACCATTAAGTTTTTCTTTAGTGAGTGAATTGATAATGTCGCCCTCATTAGCAATTTTGTCCTTGCGTTCAGGACTTAGTGTTTGAATCACTTTGACGCGTGGGATAATTATATCATTGGCATCGTCATCCTCAAAGCCAAGTGGCATCCCAGTCTGATTTGCTACTTCGGTAGTTTCTTCTTTGGCTACCAAGTCTTTAATTTTGTCCTTCATAATAAAAAGACCTCCTTACTTGTATTTATAAAGGTTTTTAACCTCTATATTTATAATTATATCATATTTAATGGAATAAGTAAATACTGCATTTTACGGCTAAATTTTATTTCACTAAGGCATCTACCGCCTCTACGCACTTTGTTGCCACAGCATCTGCAACAGTATTAGCTATTATGAATCTATTGAGTGTGTCTGTGTCTAACACAAAACCGTTATTTTTCACGGATAGCTCTACAATCTGGTCATATATACCTTCTTTAAGTGTAGTGCTTTCAACACGTGTCTTGATTGCGTCATACAGTAGCCTTCCTGAGCTGTCTTGATTTATAAGCTTACTAGCTGTCACTTTTCCAAATGATACTGCATGACCCTTGATGTGATAAAAGGTAACTTCATAGCCGGTCTTCTCGCATCTCATTTGAGCATTCATAATCTCAACCCAAATATCTTGGTTCTTAACCGGTGTTCCTGAGGCCGTTATCCAACCATTATTCATCCAGTTCTTGCACCATTCCTTAGTCATAGCATTAAACAGATATTCAGAGTCAGTAATGATCTGAGCGTGCTGTCGAGCCTCATATACATAGCCTAAGGCCGTAAGCAAAGCCAGTAGTTCACCACGTTGATTCGTAGACTCCAATTCATAATTAGATAGCAGCGCGGTGTTGATGAGGTTAAGATTCTCATCCATACACATTATAAATACTCCTCCAGCTGATACACAATCTGGCTTGCCATTTCTACGACAAGCGCCATCTATAGCTATTACAAGCATTATATCGTGCCTCCTATTGCCTTGTCAATTTCTACTATGGCCTCATGCATTTCAATACAAACGTCTTCTTCAGGTGTTTGGTCGAAATACTTGCAATGTATCTTTAGTTCTGATATACCTTTATGCAGAGCCTTTCTTGCCTTTCTCAATAATTCCACTGTCTGTTGCTCCAATTGCTCCGAGTAGGTTTTGTATGTATCCCATCCGATTTTTGCCGTATTTATTTGCTCTTTTAATTGTTTATTCTCTACCTGCAATGCTTCAATTGTATCAAATAAGTTAAGCACTTGTTCAACGCTTGCTGTTGCGCCCCGTAATCCTTGTTCATATAGTTTTTTAATGCCATCATGCTGCTTCCTCACTTCTTCCATACTCAACCTCACGTTATTCCACCTCCCCAACGAAACGCTTGAATATTGGGCAATTAAGTGATTTGGTACCTTGCTGGTTTGTCGATTCACCAAAGGTATCAATCTCAATGAACTTACCAATGTATTTCTCAGGATTTTTCCATATTTCTATACGCTGTGCGTCAGAAAACCCTGAGCCGACTCCGAGCTTGTTACCTTTGTAGTCTACCACTAAAGAACCCAGCATATCTTCAAACTTACCAGTGCCTTCAATCATATCTACAACCTTAAGAGTGTACTCTTCTGTATGTTTAACCTTTAACAGTGACTTGGACCTCTTTAACTCATAAGGCGCTTCGGCGCAGTTTAGCATTACTCCCTCGCCGCCTCGGGCCCATATCTCTGCAACTATTGACTCAACCTCAGCCATGCTCTTAACAAATCCTAGAATAGGCACAGGTTTTATAAACTGTAAGTTTTTATGCACGCCATATGAGGCTATGTACTTAGGCCATTCATCAAGACCCAGTTTTTGTATGCTATCATCCATTAACGTGGCACCCAACAGAATCTTTCTAACCAGTGCGTTGTCCTCTGATACTCCATTATAGAAGTCCTCAAGGGGCAGCATATCGAAGATATTATAGGTCAAACCGTGCTTAATGCCTTTTGTACTCGCAAGCGAGTTCGTGGCTTGTCTAAGGGCCACAGAGTCTTTAAAAGTACCTATTGCTAATAGCTCACCATCATAGACACGATTATCTGGTAGATAACGGGCCTCTTCCATTATATCTACTAAACCAGTATCTTCATGTCCAGATCTACTGAATAATCTACATACGCCATTTTCTTTTATAAGTATTCTGCGTATACCATCCAGTTTCTCAGTCACTATGCATGGCCACTTTATTTTATGCGCTGGTACGTCATCAATCTTAGTACCTAGCATACATCCTACGGTAGGGATAAAATTCTTGCCGTATACAGCATTTAAGGTCTTAGCTGTTACACCTATCTGTAGGTCTTGTGTAACTATTGCTTTAGCAAGTTCTTCTGCAAACAGATTATCTGGATACATAGCTTTGGTGCAGTTAATAAAACGTGCTGCCATCGCCAGATCATAATCTGTACCTGTATTATGCGACTTGAAATACTTTATTGCATCACGATACGTTATAGAAGCTTCTTCGCCTGTGCCTTTAAACTCTGCAAGAGCTTTGTTTAACTTTGCTGTTGATATGCCTGTCTTATTATACGGGTCATAAATAAATCTCAGTATCTCCTTAAGTCCAGGCACATTCTCATTCTTCTTAAGCAAGTACTGTTTGTCATTGTAGCTTGACGTCCTCTGAATTAGACTAATGACTTTAGCAGCTTCATTCATTGAAATATCCCTCCATTATTTTTTTGATACTATTCTTAAATGTATTTATAATCTGATTGACATATGGCTGAGAGACTCCTACAGCAGTAGCCACCTCCTTGTTTGAGATATTGTATTCAGCATCGCGCCACACCTTAATAACTGCCTTGTGCTTTGGGTTTGTCAATCTATCATACGATATTTGTATAGCTCTATTTAGAGTGCAATAAAGCTCCTTCTGTAATAGCTCTTGCTCTGTATCTACAATGTCAGTTGAAAGCAACTCTAAATATTCATGTTTGGTCCCATCTTCTTGGTAAGCTATGCTGTTATATGATACAACTTCTAATTGGCGCTTTTTGTTTAGCGTCCGTATGTATGAGCAAAGTGCATTATAGATGCAGCACGTAGCGTACGTTGAGAACTTATAGCCCTTGGATTCATCATACGTCATAGCAGCGTTCCATAAGGCCTCGTAACCTATACTCTGCGCTTCAGAGTCATGCATAATATTAAGACGTTTAAGTTGCGCAAATATTAAACCCGCATTGTCCTTTATTATCTTATCCATAGGCTCCCCTATTTTTCGTATATAATCTCTAAACCATAGGCAATCGCAGCGGCATGCTCAATTTTACAACCTCTAGCATCTTCCCAGCCTTTGCAGAAGTATGCTGCGTGGCAGCGACTCATGTTCTCCAGTGACTTGGCCACAAAGCAAAGCGGAATATTCACAACACCACGTAATGCCATCTGATCTTTGCTATACCACGGATCAGTGAATAGTGTGTTCACAACTTCATAGCCCTTTTCTTCAAGGGCCTTAATGGCTTTCTCTCTAGTAGCGATGATTTCTTCTTCGCTCTTACCTGCCATTGGTTGAGATATCATTGCTTTTTTGCGCATATCTTATTCCCCCTTTATTTCTTTACCGCAATATGTACAGTACTTTGTTAGTGCACCTGTGTATCCGCATTGACAGTACAGTGCTTTATCAATCAAATCCTGAACATCTTTGACAGACCTACAAATTCCTCCCACTGCACCAGCTGCAATCATCTCTTTAATGAATATCTCTTGGTGCGGCGTCGCTGTGCCTGTGTCATCTTTTAACTCGGCAACCACGAAACGACCTCTTGCACATATGAATAAGTCGCTGTATCCAGAGTGGTATCTGTCGCAGATACGAATAACCTTTATACCGTTGCGTTGTTGCGGTTCAAGCCACCTTATTACAGCCTTTAGTAAGGCGGCTTCTTCTGTATATACCCTAGAGTCTATGTGCATCAGTAATCGCCTCCGATTTAAGATGGTTAAGCACAGAATAGCTTGCGTTACCCTTACCCTGAAGAACATCTCTATACAATATGCAGTCTATTGTGTGCCTAGCCATCATTATATAATAGTGACAATGATTTGGCTGTATAGACTTATCAGCGTATATTCTATCGTATGACTGTTTAAAAAGTTCATAAGACCAATTAAGACTAAAATATATTGCTATGTGACAGTTGGTAAGCGTTAAGCCTTTATCGGCTGATGCAGGGTTTGCAATCAGGTACTGAATCTCTCCGGCCTTGAATTTTCTAATTGCCTCATTCTTTTCAGCAATGTTAGTTCCTCCATAAATGCAGGCACATCTACTGCCAAAAATGCTTTGAATAATCTCAAACTCTTTTCTGTAGTTAGCCCAGATAAGAACTTGTTCTCCTCTTATACCATCTTGCTGAAGTAAGTCTTCGAGTGCTTTAAACCTCCAGTCGTCAAGTAGGTACCATTCTTTCTCATCTGCTCCATAAAACTTATTCTCCTTAGCAGCTTGGGTATCTAGTATAAAACCAGAAGTAACCTGGTTTAACTTGTTTAGTTTTGCTGCTGAGCTTGGAGCAGTTATTCTTATATCATTACCAAGCTCTATAAACAAATCATTCTTCATCTTGCGGTAATGTTTCATTAAGTCTTCAGGCATATCGTATTCTACTTCATGAAAAGTACGCCCAGGCGTGTTTAGGACATCTTCTTTATCTATGTATAAAGAATACTTTTTGATTCTGCTATATAACTCATCCTTCATATCTGGTCTAAGCGCAAGCTTTTCATACTGAGGCTCATATGATAGGTTTATGAAATATCTCTCTTTGAACTGGGAATAACTTGGCTGCCAGCCATAATAATCTATGCATCGCATCTGCATATAATATTCCCATTCGCCGTTTGGCGCTGGTGTGCCAGATAATAAATAGAATCTATTCACTGTTTGTGCAAATTCAACCATTGCTTTACTTACTTTTGATCTTGGGCTCTTAAGATCTGAGCTCTCATCTACAAACACACCATGAAAGCCCATTTTATCGAAGTAATCTTTGTAGTTTATAAATGATTCAGTATTAGTAACGTATATATTAGCTTGTTGTTGCATTGCCTTTATACGCTTAGCCTTTGTTTGAGCATGACAGTTAACGATTTTTATTTCAGGAAAGAACTTCTCAGCATCCTCAAGCCAAGCATTGTAGATAAGTATCAACGGGCATATAACCAACCACTTATGTGAGGGGTTAGCTACAATATCATCTTTTATTATAGTTAGCGCAAGCGGTGTCTTACCAGTTCTTGTGTCATAGAAAAATGCAAACCTATCATAATATTCTGCTAATTCACGGCCAAGTTGCTGGTGTGGTCTTAGCGTTAATCTATCTGACACAACACATGAGCGTCTTGGACCATTAGCCAATAAGTCTGATATGTTATCGCGTAACCGCATCTCCTTATAAAAGTAGTTTTGTATGGCGAGCGGCGCTGTGTCTATATTATTCTCATCAATATTGCGAAGTAACTTTAGTATTTCAGGTGTGTTGTGTATAGACATCCTATAATTTGTTCTTATACGATTTACATGAACAGGATAAATTGAAGCGAGCTTTGTTTGTGTGTCTATATCATTACGGTCACATCTAACTTCTATGTAGTTATTTGTAAATATAATCTTGTTATCCAACACGCAACACCCCCTATAATAGTATGCCGATGTACCGAAAGCGAGAAAGGTACACCGGCTTTTTAATCAACCACGGGCCGTCATATATCTGACTAGCCAGTAGCTAGATTTCTAGTGAGCTGGACAGCAGCTAAACTACTGGGAGGTCCAACTCAGATTACCAGTCATCGCCGACTGTCTAAAGCCCATAATTGTTGGGTTACCAGAAATAAAGGAGTCAATGGCAACCTATGGGCTTTAGACAATTGGCGATGAGGCCAACTGTCTTGTGAGGTGATTTAGATTTCGTCAGCGGTCTCCGCATCGGTATCTTCATCCATAATGCCCGCAACATTAGGCGCTTCGGGAGCCTTAGCAACAGCAGAAGCTCTTTTTGCTTTTTCAGCAAGTGCTGCATCGACTCTAGCCTGGTTTGCTGCAATAGTTTCCTCAGAGGCGCCCCGCTGCTTAGCCTTGTAAAGAACTGACTTTGCGTTGATAATTTCTCTCTTCAACTGCTCGTCGGTCATCTCTTCAAGAGTCAAGCCAGCAAGCTGACCTCTCGGCTTCTTAACAGGAGCCGGCATCTCGATCTCTGCTGTGAATACGTCACCAGCAGACAAGCCTTCTGGAACTGTGAGTTCCACTGTAAATGTTTTACCCATGGTAATCCTTCCTTTCAATTAATAAATTTATTTATTTATCTTAATAATATTATATTCTTTATTTCATTAAAAGTAAACCCCCTATTCTTACGAATTTTCTTCAGGAGTTAACGCATAAAACAAGATGCTACCCGTGATGCAGAATAATTGGCTTTATCTTACTTTCTCACAATCTCAACATTCTTAACATTCTCAACTTTCTAAGCGTTATTCTTCATATTTTATATATGTATAAAAACTTTTAAAGATTTTTATTTTCAAAATTGAAAAAATGATTTTTATGTCAAAAAGTTAAGAATGTTGAGAATGTTTAGAAATTGGGATATTTAGATAATTTATTTTCTTTCTTATATATTCATTATTTTTGGTAACCTTCGCCGGACAATATTAGCTCTAGTCGCTCACGCGTGGTTCGCGTATAATTAGTAGAGTAGATCCCAGCGTCCCAGCGTTTCTTTGCACCAGTCTCACCCATGTTGTAGGCCATCAAAGCCTTTTCTATATCCTCATATTTATGTAGGTATAACGACAGCATAAATACACCTGCATGTATATTTTGTTCTTCATCTAAGAAGTCTGTTATTCCAAGTTTCTCAGACAACCATTCGTGGTTAATCTTGTTAATCTGCATGAGACCATAGTCATTTGTCTTACTAATTATAGTTGGCACAAATTCACTTTCACGCCACATAACAGCAAGGACTAACGGGTAGTATTCTTCAATCTCATAATCTACACATAAGTTGTATGTGTGGCGCTGCAGCGCTTCGTCTAATGGCACATTGTAGATCTCAGGACCTTCTTCCTCTTGTTCAGCTGATTCTTCTACTAGTATAACAAGACCTTCTTCCTCTTGTTCAGCTGATTCTTCTACTAGTATAACAGGACCTTCTTCCTCTTGTTCAGCTGATTCTTCTACTAGTATAACAGGCTCCTGCTCAATAACTTCTACTATTGGTTCCGGCGTCGCCGTGATACTATATTCCACCACTGCAGGCTCATCCTCTAGGTTAATATGTAACAGAACGGTTAATAGTAATACGATCGCCAACACCAAAACCCCTATCTTGACTTTAAACATTTCAATTCCTCCTTTTTTCTTCTATTCTATCATTAAAAATGCGGTAGTACATAGGTTCGTGAAAAACCATAAGTAACTCCTTAATATATAATACAGAAGCTTCTGTGGACTTGTAATAAGTTTTATACAAGTTCGTAATGATGTTTTAAGGTATTTATACGCCTTAATATCACGAACTTGTTACATGTATTATAAGTAAATATAATGCCCGGGTAATCTCCGGGCATTATGCTAAATCTTCTTGGTATAATTTAAACATATCCAACCAGCACCGCTTTTAAGCTTGCCCCATCTGCCTTGAGTATCTACAATGGTATATGTTCCCTTATCTGTAATAGCACCCTGTATTTTATAGTTAGTGCCTGGGCCACTCCTTATGTTTAGCTTATTAGCAGTAACCTTAACCAAGTAGGGAGCGGGAGCGGGAGCGGGAGCGGGAGCGGGAGCGGGAGCGGGCGGCGATGGGTCTAGCCTTTTAGTGTAACCGAGATGTATCCATCCTATGCCACTTTTCAGCTTGCCCCAATCATCCTTGGTATCTACAATGGTATAAGTGCCTTTGTCTTTTATAGTTCCTGTAATGCTATTTGCAACACCAGGACCACTTCGTATATTCAACGCATCAGCTGTAACCTTTACTAGAAAGGGGGTCTGGGTCTGGACTCCTAGTCTTTTGTTCACCTCTGCAGCGATGTAAGGAAACTTGCTGCCCAAATATGGTCCAGGGCACACGGTATTAGCGAACATATCATGCCTTGTTAAGTTACCGCTTTTGTCGCCTGTGTATACAAGTTTATCTATACCATTACGTTTGCAAATATCTACACATAAGTCTATCGTTCGTGCCAGGACCTTATCACTAACAGGCCAGTCACCACCTACGGCACTATTAGCAACTTCTATAGTAACTGCTTCGTTATCATTGGCAGCATTAGAACTAGTCCACGCACGGTTCTTCTCTTCTACATACATAGCGATCCTACCATCAACACCAACGGCGTAATTCGAACTTGCTCTGCGCTCTGGCTTTGCAAATATCTCGCCGCATGTTTCTACAGATAATGGGCCAGCCATATGATGTATTGTAATCTTCTTAATCTTTTTCCTTCTTGGGTTAGTACTATTAGGTGAGATCTTTATATATTGTACCAATGGGCTGTTACTCATTTTTAATCACCTTCCACCGTTCAAGTATTTCTTTTAGTTTGTCGTAACCAAACATTGCTGCATATGCAACCATAAAGCCTACTACCACAGCAGCGACGATGAAATACCATGTAACTGCTATCTGTGAAATTTGGCAGTATGCAAAGAATGCAACTAGCGTTAGCACTAGAGAAACTATAACTGCTAGCAATGATGTAGGAATCTTATCCCACGTTGCTTTCTTTATCACCTCAGTGATAATATTTGTTAGAGCTACTAACAGACCAATTATCGTTAGTAAAGTTGTTATTTCCATTATCCCTTCGCCTCCTCATCATCATTATCGTCTACGTATTCGCTCATTTTCTTTCTGATTACTTTTTCAAATAGACCTAAACTTTTGATACCAGCATCTCTTAAGTTTTCAATTATAGATAATGTGTCTCTCAAAAACATCAATGTAAATACAACTTGTGTAAACCAAATCGCAATTTGTGCAATTAGTGTTAGCCGATATGCAAAACCACATATAAGGAGCATAACACCGAAGATAATTAGTTTATCAATTGTACCCTTAAAAAACAATTGGCTACTTATCTTACATGAAGCGATAGACTTTCTCCAACCACCAGCCTGTTTTTTAATAGCATATAGCTTAGTAATTAAATCTAGTGCCATCATACCTAGCACAGCTAATGTACCATATAGGTATTGTTCTTCTGGAAAAAAGAAACGGTACAAAAATGCTCCAATAGCCGACAATGCGACTAGTATACGATTTTCAAATAACTTAGAAATGTAAGAGCCTATACCATTGGAATCCATCGACACCACTCCTCCATTTTTGATTTATCTGTTCATTCTTCCCCTGTTCTATCTACAAGAGTAATATACTCTTCATAAGGGTTACTAGTGACGGTTATTTCATTTGAGTGCCCGTAGACGGATATCAAACACTCGCCGTCATACATTGGTACGAAGTCAAATTCTGTGTCATACGTTATAAACTCTGTAGCAAAGTAATCCTTCCTTACAATAACTCTGTAGCACTCGTAATCTCCATCTATGCTGAGATGTATTGTAGTTCCTGTGTCAGTTATAGTGACTTCTGGTATATCATGATATGGAAACTGTCTGTTTATTGGGATGACCATAAAACTACTAGTCCCATACTTTGGGGTGTAGAAGCCATATGCGCCAAGGCGCGGAAATGATTTAACACCAAAGTCTTTAACTGCATGATGCGTTATGCGTCTAGGCTCTGACTTAAAAGTTAAATCAGTAAAGTCTCCCATGAAAGGCTTGGAGTATTTATTTCCAAGCCTATTTCCATTCTGGTAGTAAGCTACAAAATCATTATTAGGCTCATGACCGTAAAACGTTTTGCCGCCATTATTGTGAGTCATCACTAGTTCAAACGTCAATTTCATACTGCACCACCTCCTTTACAGGAGTATGTAGCTGTGCTGTACTCTTTATTGCACTTTATACAACTTATGGTTGATCGTTTAGTCTCATAATAGAACAATTGACCACAATCACACTTGATGTACCCTTCCCTCATAGCTTCCTGTTCTGGTTTTGGTGGAAAGTAGACTTCATCCTCTTTCCATTCTAATTTGGTTCCGCACTCATTACAGAATTTGGAGCCTTCTTTAATCTCGTGCCCACAATTTGGGCATGTGCCATATTTCTCAACCATCATGCTTAAACCCCCTCCCCAAACTGTAATGTAAACTCTACATCTAAAACATAATCTTTTGTTTTTGGAATATATGGAACTGTGTAGTCTGCTGTTATAACGCTGCCTACTGGAGGAGGGGTAGTAAATACTACTTGTGGTGTTTTGTACTCTTGTTTTATGCACTTAATATAGTCAATAGTTCCAACAACATGATCGGCGGTAGGATTTATTCGATACCAAGTAAACTTCAAGTAATTATACGGACTATCTATAGTACATTGTCGAATTTCTGGAGTATTAGTGTTACCAACAGTCCATGTGTCTATATTTTCGTAAGTCTCCCCATCGTAAGAACCTTCTATTGTTAATTTCATGCCTGTAGCTGCACTCAAAGAAGAATATCCACGCATAGCCCCTTCTAGTCTTATTCCAGCAACCATATCTGAATTTACAGGTATAACCCTTTCTCGTTCTCGGAGTGGTGTTCCTGCTCCACCTGTAGAATCCCCCAAATTAGCAGAAAAACCTTTGTAAATATTTGTGTCAATCTCTTCTGTTGAAGTGGTGTCTACTAGTTTCCATAAAGGAAATTCCTTTCTGTTGTCTCCTGATATGCCCTCTAAAACATATTCGTTTGTTATGTTCCCATCCACTTTAATAACGACGTTGGACATATCGTATCTGCCTAGGTCAAATGTGTCTGATTCTCCATCACCCACGCCAATCGCCACATCCGTTAATGCATAAGGTTGCCATATTAATGAATTTTCCAAGCTGACCCTACAAATATCCCCTAACGACATCTCTCTAATGTCATAATTAGCATCATCAATGCCTAATCTTGTCGAAAACGAGATTTTTTTATTCGCCACATCAACACTCTGTGTCAGCGGGAAATCTCCGATTCTATAACCTATTGTCCCCATTTCGGTAGGCTCTCCGATATCACCTAACCATAACCTAGGATTCATGCTACTATTATCAATAAAATAATTAACTAGTTGATTAGTCGGGTATCTACTAAAAGTTATATTATTTGTGTCCTGTAACTCCACAAAAACCGTAGCATATATAGTTACTACATCTAGTTCTGTTTTTGTTATACTTAGTGGATTGCCTTCAGAGTCTTTAATCATGGCATGCGTAACCAAGTAACTTGCCGTAGAACCGTATGCAACACCAACTTCTGTAATTGTTCGCCCCACATATTCTTCAGGCATTAAGGTTATTTTCTTTGTTACCTTTGAAGTTGGATAAGCTTTTATTTTTTCCTCCACCTCTGCTGTTTTTGTTCCCAAATGATTAAATAATCTAGTCCTGTCTGGTGTTGGTGTACCTGAACCTGTTCCAAAATGGATATTAGCAAAGTAAGTTGAGAAATTGCAAATTCTGTTATACATTTGGTTTAGAATAATGTTCTCTGCATAACCAACCCACTCACCATTCTTCACAATATCAAATCTGTTGTGAAAATTTACTCCTGTTTTAATTTTCATATCTCCACCTCCTA
>CZCB01002880.1_pt1 | contig 16617 bp, 21 predicted proteins | sample 591991 | NCBI WGS metagenome assembly CZCB01 (sample SAMEA3556809, study PRJEB10932) | anaerobic digester metagenome | reverse complement strand
CCAAGCCCATAGCGGACTTTCACCGCCTAGTTACTGCCCATGTCGGGCGAACATACAAAAACACGACACGCCTCACAGGCTGCGTCGTGTTCCAAATGGTGCCGAAGACAGGACTTGAACCTGCACGAGCGAGAAGCTCACTAGACCCTGAATCTAGCGCGTCTGCCAATTCCACCACTTCGGCGTATCAAGTTCATAAAATATAATAGCATAAGAAAAGCGCCAATGCAACTGAAATAATTTTGGAATTGACTCCATTTGCATTCAGCCGTTCAATAGCGGCGGCGCCTCACACCGCCTCTTTATTGATTATCCGTCGGTATGGGGTATAATAGTAATATAATTACCCTCCAAGGGTATATTATGCATGCCATAACGAAAGGGGAACCAGGTATGAAAGCCGATAAAAATGCTGTCATATCCAGGCTGAACAGGATAGAGGGCCAGATACGCGGTATCAAGAATATGGTGGAACAAGATAAATACTGCGTTGATGTGCTGATACAGGTTGCGGCGGCAAGGTCCGCTTTAAACAGCCTGGGAGCCGTGATACTGGAATCCCATATACAGGGATGCGTCAAAGACGCGATACAAAGCGACAAAAGCGAAAAGATAATAAACGAACTGGCCGAGCTTATAAAAAAATACTTGAAATAGGCAGCCCCTAATGGAACTGCCTGCCCTTTAACATTTCCTCGGTCTTTCGCAGCTCAAACGACATCTCCCTGATTTTTTCGCCTAGCCGGGCTACTTGGTCCGCCAGCCCGGCGTCCTTGACTCTTGCATTATTGTTATCCACCATTATAAGGTTTATAGCCTCGATACCCTCCATGCTGCTTATATTATTCCTTTTTATAGTTTCCAGCTGTTCTCTTATGTTATCCAAGTCCTGTCGGTTATCCATCGCAAAACCTCCCGATTGTTATATATAATATTCTCTCCCCGGGAGGCGAAAAATAACCGAAAAAGGGAGAGCTACCCCAGGGGGGAAGGATAGCTCTCCGTTCTTCCTTTGTGCCTTAATTTTTCTTCCTTAGCTGCTTGCAGTATAAAACTATTCCTCCACAATATAATGTGTGAATCATAATAGCCCACCCTTGGGGCGAGCTATCAATCGTCCATATTATCCTCCAAGATTTTCTGCAGCCTTATCCTGCGTCTTAGGGTTTCATCCCCTTTTACCGAAATGGAAAGGTCAATGACATCACCCTCTTCGGCGCCTTCCGGTAATAAGGCTGCGGGCATGCTGAAGGTTTTTCCTTTTTTATTGTATTCCACTACCGCCCATCCATCCTCTATCCTGTCAATTACCAGGGTGGTTTTCACAGGTTAATTCCCCCTCTAACGGTCGCTGCTGAATTGGATCTCCCGGCCGTCGGTTGTGAGTATTATGGTACCCAAAATGTCGGTCCTCAGCACCTTAACCCCGGCACCTTCCAACCTGTCCAGCGTCTCCCGGTGGGGATGTCCGTAGTCGTTATCCTTACCGCAGCTTATGACTGCGTACACCGGGCTTACCTTTTCCAGGAACTCCTCGGAAGTGGACGTATTTGACCCATGGTGACCCACTTTCAGCACCTGGGCTCTCACCCGGCTTGCGTCAATCTCCTTTTCAGACAGCCTTTCCGCATCCCCCATAAGTAGTACACTTACGCTTTTGTATTCTAGCTTGACCACCGCCGAATGGTTGTTCAAATCTTCGTAGTCTTCCCTCACCGGGGCAAGCATGTTAACCCTTAGGTCCCCATCCTCAATCATCACCAGTCCCGCCCTTGCCCTGCGGAACCGATGTCCCTTGTCCACCACCGTTTGAACAAAGGTTTCAAAGGTCTGGCTGGTATGCACCACCCTTGGCATGTATACGCTGCCCACGGGAATGGTTTCAATCACTTCGATAAGTCCCCCTATGTGATCCTCGTGGGGATGCGTGGCCACGACGTAATCCAGGCGGTTTATACCCAGGGATTTAATGTAGTCCTTAACTAAGCCTCCGGCCCTACGGGTTCCCCCGTCAACCAGCATACTTTCGCCGTTGGGAAACTCGACGAGGATGCTGTCTCCCTGGCCAACGTCAAGAAAGTGTACCCGCATTTCCCCCGCTGCGAGTGGAGCAACGGCCGGCTCATCGGGTATAAGGTTGAGGCCGGCCAAAACAATAAACAGCAAGAACAGCAGAAAAAGCCTGCTTTTTTTCAAAACGCTACCTTCTTTCCATATCCCTTTATTACTGCTGCCGCTTGGTCTGCCTATCCTTGAACCTTATCTATTTCATATCCCGGTAAAAGGCAACATAAGCCCTGTAGGCCATGTATATATCCGCCTTGCTCGCCAGCTCAAAGGGTGAATGCATATTTAACACCGGGACACCGCAGTCCAGTACATCCATGCCGTAATTTGCAAGAAACTGTGCTATGGTACCTCCGCCTCCCAGGTCCACCTTACCCAGTTCACCCGACTGCCATACTATGTCCGCCTGGTTGAACACCTGCCTCACCATGGCCATATATTCGGCATTGGCATCACTGCCGCCGGACTTCCCCCTATGACCGGTGTATTTTTCTATGCACACCCCGCTTCCCAGCCTGGGCGCGTTCTCCTTGTCATGGGTATCCGAATAATTGGGGTCAACCGCTGCAGCCACGTCCGCCGACAGGGCCTTGGAATTGGAAAGGGCCCTTCTAAGTTTCAAGTAACCACAATCGCCGGTGGTAAGGTCTATAAGCTCCGCCACCGCATTTTCAAAAAAGGTGGACTGCATACCGGTATTCCCCATGCTGCCTACCTCTTCCTTGTCTGCAAAAACGGCTGCACAGGTTTTTTGCGGGTCCTTTATATCCATTATTGCTTTGAAGGAAACAAAGGCACACACCCTGTCATCCTGCCCGTATCCGCCCACCAGGCTGCTGTCCAGTCCCACATCCGCAGCCCTTCCGGCGGGTACCGCTGTTAGTTCCGCGCTTATGAAGTCCTCCTCTTCCAAGCCGTACCTGTTTTTCAAAAGTTCCAGCACCATGTCCTTGGAACCCTTGATATTTTTTCCGTCGCTGTCATATTCCCTTGGTATGGTACCCACGATGAGATTTAGGCCTTCCCCGGGTATGACCTCCGATGCCTTTTTCTCCATCTGTTCCTTTGCAAGGTGGGGCAGCAAATCGGTTATGGTGAATACGGTATCGCCCGGGTCCTCCCCAATCACTATCTCAAGCTTTTCGCCGTTTCTTTTTATGACCACCCCGTGCAAGGCCAAGGGTATGGCGGTCCACTGGTACTTTTTGATGCCGCCGTAATAATGGGTCTTAAAAAGGGCGATACCCTGGTCCTCATAGAGCGGGGACGGCTTTAGGTCCATCCTTGGCGTATCCAAATGGGACCCAACGAGGTTTATACCCTTTTCAATACTCTCTTCCCCTATAACAAACATTATCAAAGCCTTGTCCCTGTGATTGACCAGGATTTTGTCCCCCCTGCTCGGCTTTCTGCCTTCCTTTACAAAGGTATCCAGGGGTATAAAACCGTTCTCCAGGGCCAGCTCCTGCATGTATTCGACGCATTCCCGTTCGGTTTTGCACTCGGACAAAAAGTCAATGTATTCACTGCAGAAATCGAATACCTCTTCCCTTTTGCAGATATCCGGCTCCAGCCAGCAATTCTTAATTTTTCTGGAAAGGTTTTTTCCCATTGCAAAAACTCCTTTGTTAATAGTATTAATATATAAAGCGAGAACCGCTGTTGTATCATATTGATAAAGTGCTGTACCCTTTTAATCGTACCTGTGCGCGAGATGGCTTTTCATCCCCAGCAGGGCCGCCTGGGTCCTGTCCTTTACACCAAGTTTCCTGTAAATATTGGACACATGATTTCGGACAGTCTTATCGCTTATAACCAGCCTCTCGGCTATATCTTCATTGCCAAGGCCCTTTGAAACCATGTACAGTATTTCCCTTTCCCTTGCAGTCAGTCTGTCCAATAACATGCTCTTGTCCTTTTGGGCTATGATATCCCAGGCGAGGTTAGGATGCACGTAGGTTTTTCCCGCCTTTACATCCCTGATGGCACGGTACAGGCTCTGCGCCTCAATGTCCTTTAGGAGATAGCCGTGGGCACCAAGCCTTATTGCCTGGTTAACATACTCCCAGTCGTCATGTATGGTCAGCATGATAACTTTTACGTCGCATTTTTTCTCCCTGAGAAGTTCCAGTACTCTAAGGCCGCTCATGTCCGGCAAATTTATATCCAGCAGTACTACATCCGCCGAAGTCTCGGACACTAAGTTAAGAAGCTCTCTGCCGGTATTGGCCTGGCCTACAACCTCAAAGTCCTTCTCCATCTCCAGCAGCTGCTTTAAGCCTTCCCGCATAAGCGAATGGTCATCGGCCAATAGTATTCTTATAGCCATACTTAGAATATTCCCCCTTATTTACTGCTTAATACCCGCCCCACAGGCCCTTAAACTAGTCAATGAGAATTCTTATAAATATACTTGTCCCCTGCTCCTTGTCGGAGTTTATATCCATATACCCCTGAAGCAGTTCCACCCTCTCCCTCATACCCATAAGCCCGAAACACCTGTCCTCTTCCATCCAGTCGCAAACTTCGTCCACATTAAAGCCTATTCCGTTATCCTTAATAAGAAGCGACATGCTTTTTTCCATGAATTCCAACTTCACCACGGCCTCGGTTGCCTTGGAATGTCTTTTTATATTGTTCAGGGCTTCCTGTACTATTCGAAACACCGCAACTTGAACCAGTTCCTTTACCTCCACCGGTTCCCCCATAAGCTTGAAATCGGTTTTGATACCCGTATCCTTTTCAAAGTCGGCAAGCAGCTTTTCAATGGTGGCCACCAGTCCCAGGTCATCCAGCGACATCGGCCTTAAGTTATATATAATCTTTCTTAAGTCCTGTATATTTGTATTGACCTGCTCCTTGAGCTCCCTAATATAACTCCTGGCCTTTTCCATGTCCTTATCCAGAACCTGCAGGCAAAGCTCCAGCCTTATCCCCATGTTAACCATGGCTTGGATGGGCACATCGTGGATTTCCCGTACTATCCTGCTTCTTTCCTCCTCGGTGGCTTTAATGACCCTGTAACCCAGGTACTGCTTTTTCCTTACATCCTCCGCCAGCCCATTGATGCCGGCAGCTCCCGCCCTGAGATAATCCAGCACCGCACCCATATGGGTCACCACGTTTTGGGCCTTCTTCACGAGCTTTTTCTGTTCCTTTAACTTTAATTCAAGCCTGTTCCGTTCCTCCCTAAGCCTTACTTCTTCCTGCTCCTTGATGGTCAGTGCGATTTTAAGGTCTTCGGCCTTCTGATAGGCTTCCTTTATATCCCGCTCGGTATGGACACTAAAGTCCCGGCTTACAACCAACAGCTTGTACCGGGCACTGTTCTCCGCTTTTTTTAGCCTCTCCACTTCCTGTATTATATTAAAAACCTCATCCCTTAATGCCTCGAGTTTTTTTCAATCTCCTCGGCTTCGTTATGGGCATGCTCCGCGATGTCGTAAACATCCTTTTGTCCTTTTTCCATTATCTTTATGGTCTTATGTATTATTTCATCAATCTTTTTCATCTGGTTCAGCGGCTCAGACATTTACATCCCCCTATCTGCCCTGTATCATTACCATTCTCATTACCCCGTCCCAGTCAACACTGTAGCCCAATACTTCGGACACAAACCTTATTGGAACGTAAGTTGTGTCCTGTCGCAGCTCCGCTGCCACATCAATATCCACGCTGCGGTTATTAACCAGCGCTTTCCTGCTGCCAATACCCAGGGTGATAACATTGTCTTGCCTTACAATTTCCACGGTATAAGTTTGGTGGTTCCAGTTCACCACCGCCCCCAAGTCTTCGCATATGCTTCTTATTGGAACCATAGCCCGGTTGTCTTTAATATAGGGTGCGGGGTTATACGCTTTTTTGATACCGTTTAAGTATATCAGTATATCGCTGCCGGGGCGGTAGGTCTCCAGCCCTCCTCCGCCGGTTGTAAAAGTCCACTCCTTTTTTAGCTCCTCCCGGCTGTTCTCATCGTATATTATTTCCATTACCATGTTTACCCTGTATGTAGTATAGGGTTTGAGCTTTCTTTCCGGTACCAGTACTATGGTATTATTATCGTCAAGCTCAGGGTCGTTTGAAGCATCAAACCGGTAAAATTTCACGCTGCCCGTACTTCCCTCGGTAATGGAAGCGCTCTTTAGCTCAACCCTTTCGGTCCTATCCCCGGATACCAGTAACGTTATGGGGTATCCCCCCGGTCCTTTGACCCCGGGATACAAGCGGAAGGGGTCAGGCTGTTCCAAGCCGCTCCATGTCAGCGGGACTCCCCTTTGACCGTCCGCCGGGTACACCACGACCTGGCGGTCAAGGCCGTTGTATCTTACGGCACCCACTTCCAGCACATTTACATGTTTTGATTCCCTAACCGCATACCCGTATCCCATGTGCTTGTAAATGGGGTTTATAAGGGGCAGCCTGTGGTACACCGAATCCATCCAGTCGTCCACCGCCCCGGTATGGGACTTCAAAAAGTGTATATTTTCGGCCACCATGGGGCTCATGTACCCAAAATACCTGGTCCTGTCCCAGGGCATCTCGCCGGTAAAATACTGATGTTTCTTGTTGTTCTGGTAGTGCCCCGCATTGGCGTTGCTGGAAACATAAAGCGCATGGCTGTTGGCTGCCGCGTTAAGGCTCTTGTCTATGGTCATGCTCGGCAGGCCGGCTATACCCCTGTAGTAGTTTATCCTATCCCTTACTTCTTCGTACACCGGGGTATTGGGTATCTCCTCAAAGGCCTTGTTCAGTATGTTGAAGCTGAAAGGAGGTGAGGAAATCCTAACCCCGCTCTTCAGGGTCACGACAATGGACACATTTTTCCTTCCCGGCGCCAGGTTTTCACCGGGAGTGTAATAAACCGAATTCAGGTCGTCCCTGAATACGGCGTTTACCTTTTTCCCATCAAGGGTCATATGAATTTCCTTTATTTGATCGGAGGAAAGCCCGGAAAAGGTCCATAGAATTGTAGGCCTTCTTATGCCCACATCCCCCTGCGGCGTGGGAGGATAATACCACAGGACTTCGCCGGTGGCCGACACCGCCGCTGCCAGCAGCACATTTAGTACAGCAATGGTTATTACCAAGGATATAGTCCTTTTCCACGAAAAGTTTTTCATCTTTTTTCCCCCAAAATATGACGTATTTATTATTTCGATAATATTGGTATTAATCCTGCCTGGGACTTTAATATTATTTGAAAAAGGACATGGGTAAAACAGCGCAAAGTTAAAGCCCCGTCCGGGGTTGACGGGGCTTTAAATGGATTATAAAGGGGTTAATAAAGCAGTATAGGGGTAATGATTTCCCTTGTACAAGTGATATTATACACTAAAAATTGATAAGTTCATTGCAATATTGCGCCAAAACGACTTCTATATGTCCAAAAACCACCTTTACATTGTTCAAAGGGAATATTAGCTAATTAAAGCCTCCAGGTCGTTTATCCTTGAATAGGATATAAGCGCCTCTTTTTTAATGTTCTTGAACTTTATTGCATAGACCTTCCTTCCGTAGCTTACTATCCGGTCCACATAGTGCATATTCACAAGATATCCCCTGTGGGACCTGAAGAACATGTCCCTGTCGAGGCGTTCCTCCAGGCTGCTTAAGGAATCGTAGGTTTCGAACACTTCCTTTACGGTATGGATGCAGGACTTGGCTTCATCCCTCTCCACCATTACTATCTCGTGCTGGTTTAAGAATATTATTTCGTCCCGGGTCTTAATTACAATCCTGCCTACCCTTTTATTGGTCGGTATTCGTATCCCCCTGGTCCTATCCTCGATGATTTTCATTATATTGGTTACCGTCCTTATTACCCTTGTGCTGTCGTAGGGTTTGACTATATAGTCGTACACGTAAAGCCTGTATGCATCCAAGGCGTACTCCGGGTAGGCGGTGGTAATAACGGTAAAAATGTCCGGTGCTATACCCTTAATAACTTCTATGGCGCTTAGACCGTCCATTCCCGGAAGCCCTATATCCATGAACACCACGTCCGGAGAGAGACTCTTTGCCATCGCTACCGCCGACATGCCGTCCTCCGCGTGGCCTAACACCTCCACCCCTTCTATCCTCTCCAGTATATCCTTAAGGCATAGGGCATTTTCCAATTGGTCCTCGCAGATCAGAGCCTTCAGCATAAAATTACTCCCTTTACAAAATATTACTATACCCATATAAACCCTTGAGGTGGACTTGATATCCACCTCAAGGGTCTGTTTATTTCCTCAAAGCTTTTGGGGTTTCGGGCTGGTATAGGTAGGAAAAACTGGCGCTTCCTGCAAAGGCTGCCGCTACTATGGTGAGCAGCGTGGTAAGTACTGCAAATATGTTAGCTTTTTTCATTAATAACACCTCCTTCTCTATCCAGTTTTTTCTCTATGGATTTTACAAGCAAATACCCACAGTCGGTTAATGTAAAGCCCTCCAGCAAAAGCCCGGTCACCAGGCTGTGATGATACCATGCGGCACTTCCCTTTACTGCATAGTCCATCCAAACCGCTGCCAGGACAAGGCCTGTCGTTATTAAGGACGCTCTCCGGAATTTGGGCAGCTCCTCCTCCCGTATGAGCCTGTTGGGGTTGTCCCTCGGGGAGTATCTGTAAACGTTGTGTGCAGCAAACAAACTACCGGATGCAAGGTAGAACGTTTCCGCAAAACCGGGCAGCAAGACAGCCAGCCGCATCATAAGGCCCCCAAATATAAAAATGAGGACGCTTGAAACCAAACACCTGGCATAGGTTGAAAAATGCACTCCCCCCGCCATAAGCCTTAACGTTGCAAAGACCGCCGACATAACCAGTATTTCCTTAAGCATTCCTAAAATTTTCCCCGAAAGAATTATTAGTGCAAATTCCAATGCGGTCCCCAGTATCCCCTGCAGGCCGTAGCTTATTACCTCGATATTCGCATTTTCTCTCGCGCTTCGCCGCGCTATAAATGCAGCCAGCCTGTCACAAAGCCCTTTCATACTTTTCACCTTCACTGGGGAAGCTCCACCAGTATACGCACTCCCCTTTCCGGGTGGCTGTCCACCTCTATCCTTCCGTTATACATATCGACAATACTCTTTACAATATTTAGTCCCATTCCCCTGTTTTTCCCTTTTTTTGTGCTGGTGCCCGGCACAAACAGCCGGTCCATTACCGAAGGGTGTATCTGCCCCGGGTTTTTTACGCTTATGTAAATCCTTGCCGCATCGCAGTAAGCCTTAAGTTCCACCTTGGGCGACGGCAGCTTTAGCTCCCTTACCGCTTCAATGGCGTTGTCCAAAAGGTTGCCCAGTATCCGGCACAGGTGCAAAGGTCTTACCCTGCCGCCCTCCAAGTCCCCCTGTATGTCGTACTCCAGCTGGACTCCATGTTTTTGGGCAAGGCTCACCTTCGAGCTAATAAGCGCTCCCACCGCCGGGCACTGCATGCCCAGTATATTATTTACCCCCGCCGCCTCTTCAGTAAGGTCCTTCAAGTATGCGAGGACTTGGGGAAGCTTATTGGCTTGAGCCAGCATGCTTATCACCTGGAGGTGGTTGTTGAAGTCATGCCTCTGTCCCCGCAGCGCTTCGTTCATCTGTTTTATGTGGCGGTTCTCCAACTCCTTTATCTCCAGTTCCTGCTGTTTACGGGCAAGCAGAGACAGCCTGCTCACGGTAAGGACCGTAATAATAGTTATTATCATCACTATGTACGACAAATAGGGAGCAATCGCAAGTGCGTTGTCCATCATGTATCCCATATTTGAACTGAAATGAAAACTTTGAAATATGGTGATGAGCAACATTGCCTGCAGCAGTATAATACATACAATATATACTGCATTCTTATCGAGCATTTACATCCCTTCTTCAAAAACCGTAACATCAAAGACTCTGAAGCCGTACTTATAGCAAAGCAGTATAATTAGAAGCATGGCAGCCTGCTCCGGCAGCGACACCAGAACCCGAACCCATGGGCTGCCTATAATTACCTCCATGGGCACTATTCTCAGCACAAGCGGAAAATATAATTGGTCAAGTATACCTGTAAATATTGCCGCTCCAAGCAGTATCCCCGGAACCACAACCGACCACCGGTAGCGCAGACACAGTTTCGCCAGAACCGCCATGGTGACAAGCTGGATTAATATATGTACGCCATAGGGAAAATTCAACCCCCTTATAAAATATGAACCTACCGCCTGTATTACGGCGGCGATTGCAAGCCTTTTTAGGTCGGGCTTAAGCCCTGTTAAAACCAATCCCATGAGCATTATCAAAAAAGCCTCCGGGATACTTATAAACACCACTGCCTGCCATGGCATAACATCCATAACCATTACCCCCCACTTATAACTTAATACCGCTTACCCCGATATTTCCTGCAGGTGAGCCTTTTCGGAATCGGACAGCACCTTTTCAATGTCAAGGATTATTATAAGCCTGTCCTGCAGTTTCCCCACACCCTTTATGTACTGCCTGTCCATGCCTTTGGCTACCGTCTCAGGCGTCTCCTCAATGCAGCCCTCATCAAGCCTTAACACCTCTTCTACCCGGTCCACCATGAACCCCACTGGGCGACCCTCCGGTCCCCCTATACCGGCAATAATCACCCTTGTGGCGTCCCCGGCCTCTTTTCCCCCCAGCTTAAACCTCCTGTTTAAATCCAAAATGGGCACAATACTGTCCCTGTAGTTGATGATCCCATCAAGAAAATCCGGGCAGTCGGGTAGTTTTACAGTCTTACGGTACCTGATGATTTCCTTTACCGCAAGTATGTCAATCCCGTATTCTTCGTCACCCAGCCTAAAAACCACCAATTGATTCTCGGGCATACCAAGCACCCCTCCTTTCAAACATATAAGTCACGCTCCAGCCTTCCTTTCAACGTGTATCCCGGTACACCAATCTCTGTTCATCCACAACCAGTTTGCCGTCCTTGATGACCTTGTCCACGTGGTTTATGCCGAAATGGTATGGAAGGTATTCAATGTTGGGAATGTCAAGAACCACTATGTCGGCCTTCTTGCCCACCTCCAGGCTCCCGATTTCCTTACCCCGGTCTATTGCATGGGCGCTGTTTATGGTGGCTGCAATTACGACCTCCTCCGGCGTCATTTTCATTTTAAGGCACGCCAGGCTGAGTATCAGCTGTATGTTCTCGGTGGGACAACTGCCCGGGTTGTAATCGGTGGCCAAGGCCACTGCGAGGCCGGCATCTATGATATCCCTTGCCCTTGCGTATTTCCCCACGTTTAAATTGAAGGATGTGCCCGGCAGCAGCACGGCTATCACGCCGCCCTCTTTCATCTTTTTAAGGCCCTTGCCCGACATGGCAAGGAGATGATCTGCCGACACCGTCCTCAGTTCTCCGGCCAGTTCCGCGCCCCCCAAGGTTTCTATTTCATCGGCATGTATCTTCAGCTTGTAACCCATTTCCCGCGCCCTGGTGAGAATCTTTCTGCTTTCCTCCACCGAAAACACGCCCTTTTCGCAAAACACGTCGCAAAATTCTGCAAGACCCAGGCGCTTGACCAGAGGCATTACTTCCTGTATCAAGAAATCTATATATTCTTCCTTTTTGTCACGGTATTCTTCCGGCACTGCATGGGCACCCAAAAAAGTGGATACTATATCAACCGGGTGCTGTCGATTCAGGGTTTCGGCTACCCTAAGACATTTCAGCTCGTCCTCCAAATTCAGGCCGTATCCGCTCTTTGCCTCTACGGTTGTGGTCCCGTGTAGGAGCATGATATCAAGGCTTTTCCTGGCTTTTTCCAAAAGCTCCTCCTCGGATGCCGCCCTCGTGGCCCTAACCGTGCTGAGTATCCCCCCGCCCCTTTTCAGTATCTCCAGGTAGGGCACTCCCTCCAGTTTAAGAGCAAGTTCCTTTTCCCTGGACCCACCGTGGACAAGATGGGTGTGGGGGTCGACAAAACCCGGGAGCACCGTTTTCCCCGAGGCGTCAATAACCAGGGTGTCTTCGTCCACTTCAATCTCCCCGGGTATATCCCCTCTGCCTATTCCCATGATCTTGCCCGCCGCAACCGCGATCCAGCCGTCCTCCATTATTATGTCATAGGACATCTCCTTGCCCCTCCGCGGCCTGTCACAACCCGCACAGGTTGCCATCTGTGCTGCGTTCCTAATCAGGATATCTGTCTTCATTGTTTACCCTCCCCCTAATCAACAGACCGGTAGCCGGCAGCCCACATGCTTTACCCTGTCTCCGGCACCCATGACCCGTAAGAAACAACCCGGTACCTACCAATCACCGACCATGAAACAATAATTTATTATTTCGCCTTATTTTATCATTCTCCTTCTTTTATCCGGCACCGGTTTTGCATGCAGGACGGCTCATCCAAGCTTATAAACCGCAAGGGGCAGGTAAATCCTTCTCCCCCTCTCCAACCTGCTTTCCATAAGGCTAATGGATGCCACGTTTATAACTTTAGGTTCCATCCTCTCCATGTCCCCCGGCGTCCCCGGCAGCACCACGTCCCTGGCAAGGGTAATATGGGGCGAAAACCGTTTTTCAACTTTAAACCCGGCGGCCACTGCCCGGTTTTCTATGTATCGTCTTAAGTATGAAAGGGCTTTTGTATTCCCCGTTGTATCAAGCCACAAAACCCTTGCCCTTCCATCCCTCAAATCCCCAAACACTCCCACCGGGCCGGTTGTCAGCCGGAACCCGCTGCAGCTTTTAGCGGCATCCCGTAGCAGGCAGTGCAGTTCGTCAATGTCCGTCTCATCTGCCTCGCCTATATATTTCAACGTCAGGTGGTAATTATATTTGTCCACCCACCTTCCCCCGCTGCACGCCGGTTTTACTACCTCCCGCACATACTCATGTATTTTCTCCTTTACCTCCTGCTCTAGCTCTATAGCTATAAATACCACCATACCTTTTCCCTCCTCACGGACCGGTTAGAAAACCTCACTTTATTTGATTATAACAGTTTCCGTTGGTTAAAAAAACCGCACCACTACGCTTCACTTCGAAAGTCGGGCAGTGCAAACAAAAAGCCCCGGTTAAAAGGATTCTGCTATTTCATGTAGAAATAATATTAACGAACGCTTTGGAGGGATACGGCTTGAAAAAGGCGGTACGCAAAAAAAACACAGGGTATATAACCTTCAAAATAATAAGGGGCACTACGGAAAACACGCGGTCGCTAAGGCTTCCGAAGGCCCTTATTAGGACCGTTATTGGCATTCTGGCGGCATACCTGGTATTTGTAGGTCTTATGACATACATGACAAGCAATTTAAGCTTTACATACCAGAAAAAACTTGAAGAAATACAGGAGCTGGAAGAGGTAAATAAAACCCAGCAGCGGGAAATAACAACCCTGAATGCAATAACCGCAGAAGTCAGGGAAAAGCTAAAATCCCTTGAGGATATTGAAGCAAAGGTTAAAGAACTGGTGGGAATAGAAGAATAAAACATATATTACAGGGAGGTAGACTATGTTTAGCGGAAAAAGAGAAGATACCACTCCTAAGTATGACAAGGTGGACACCCTTATAGGCAAGTCAGCATCTTTTAACGGCAATCTGGAGGCCGAGGGTACGGTACGTATAGAGGGGACCTTTGAGGGGGAAATGAACATTAAAGGCGATATAGTACTGGGGGAGACCGGCAAGGTTATCGGCAACATGGTTGGCACCAATGCCCATATTGCAGGACGGGTGGAAGGCAACGTAAAGGTGAAGGGTCAGCTTCATCTTACACCTACAGCATATATAGGCGGTGACATCGAGGTGGGCAACCTGGTGGTGGATGAAGGGGCGGTCTTTACTGGGAAATGCCTGATGGGAAACAATACAATGCAATCCGTTGAGATAAACAAAACGGACCTCAAGCTGGGGGATAAACCGCTGCCCAAGTAAAACCCCTGTTTCCCGCCTTGTCTAAAGGGTGGAAAGGCCGATGGTGAATATCAATCTTGAAAATTCGGAAAGGAAAGGGTATCGTGAATAATACCGACACCATAAAGAGGCTGCTTATTTCAGGCCTGCTGGTTTTTATCACCGGCCAGGTATACATCTATCCTTTCGGCTCGGATTTTCGGTTTTCCCTAAGCCCGATTGTATTTACCTTTGTACTTTTGTATTTCTCCCGCCTTCCGGTTATTACTGCGGCTTTTGTGGTCGCGGTTTCGGTGTTTTCCGGCAGGTTCATGCTCGAATACCTGAACCACACCATGCCGGTTGCGAATATAATAGTTAAGCATTATCCGGGAGGTATGTTCTATTTCGTAAGCGGTCTTATTTTTTACCTGTTGGATATACGAAAACACGTGGAAAAACCCCTGCTTGCGATTATACTGTTAACCTCCATTGACACCATGGCAAACATAATAGAACTTGTAATCCGCAACCAGGTAATGCAGGACTTTTCCATAGTAATGTCAAGCCTTCTATTGGTAGCATTCCTTCGCAGTTTCATAGCGGTACTGACATACTGGTCAATAAAGCTGTACAATGTACTGATACTGAAAAAGGCCCATTACAATCGGTATATAGAGCTGCTTCTTTTTATATCCAACTTGAAATCCGAATTGTTCTATCTCAGAAAGTCCATGCAGGATATTGAGAAAGTAATGAACAGCAGCTATTCAATGTATGTACAGATAAGCGAGATGCAAAACGGTAAAAGTGACAACGACCTTAAGCCCTATAAAGAGAAGGCCCTGGCGTTGGCAAAGGATATCCATGAAATAAAAAAGGACTACCAAAGGGTCATTACCGGTATAGAAAAACTGCTGCCCAACCCGGTTGAAAGCGAAAAGATGACCCTTGGCGAAATCCTTGAAATAATAAAAGATAACAGCAGCCGGTATATAGAAAGCATAGGAAAGAAAACCGTGCTTAGGTTCCAGTCCCGCGACAAGCTGATAATAAAACAGTATTATTCACTGGTATCCATTCTCAACAACCTTATATTTAATGCCATAGACGCCACCGATGAAAACGGTGAGATTACAGTTGTGGAATACACGCGGGACGGCAGCCTGGTAATCAAAGTGGCAGACAATGGGACCGGTATCCCGGAAGACCAGCTTAAGGTTATATTCCAGCCGGGTTACTCAACCAAGTACGACCCGAAAACAGGTACAATGTCCACCGGCCTTGGGCTCACCCATGTGAAGTCCCTGGTGGAACACCTATCGGGCACCATTTCGGTTAAGTCCATTCCCGGCAGCGGCACCACTTTTATCATAGAAATACCGCTTGCCCAATTAACCGGTGAAGGAGAGTGAAGGGAATGCTTAGTTTCTACATAGTGGACGATGATATTGGCGTCAGAAAGGTGCTGGCAAATATTATTATCTCCAAGGGATTGGGGAGGATAATAGGCGAAGCCGAGGACGGGCCAACGGCGTATCGCAGCATAATGGAACTTAACCCCGATATTGTACTTATGGACCTTCTGATACCGGGCAGTGACGGGATTGAAACAATCAGAAGCCTGAAACAGGAGGGCTGTACCAGCTGCTTTATAATGATATCCCAGGTTGATGCCAAGGAAATGGTATCCATGGCCTACGAAAGCGGCATTGAATTCTACATCAAAAAGCCCATAAACGTGATTGAGGTTCTGTCTGTGATAGACAGGGTTCGCGAAATGATAAACCTGAAAAAATCCCTTACCATCATCCACCGGACAGTAGAGGAACTGAGCCCCCGGGACAGTGATGCAAAACCTGCCAAATTCGGGCCGGCCGAGGATTCTATTGATACAATCCTGTCCGACCTGGGCATTACCGGTGAAGCAGGCAGTATTGACATAAGGAAAATAGTCGAAATAATACTGCAGAAAAAAGCCACGTCGGGAAGATATTTCAACTATAAGCTAAGCAACATGTATGAACTGTTAAGCAAGCACTATCACAGCGAAGGCCAGACCGAGCAGTCCTCCGCCGGTGTCAAGGCAATAGAGCAGAGGATAAGAAGGGCGGTGTCCAAGGCCCTGCAGAACATAGCCACCATGGGCATAGAAAACCCCAACGACCAGAAATTCACCCGTTATTCCACTTCCCTTTTTGACTTCAAAGAGGTAAAACAGGAGATGGACCTTTTGAGGGAAAGGTCGTGCTACCACGGCAAGATAAACGTAAAAAAATTCCTGGAGGGAATAGTCCTCCAACTGCTCCGACAGTAGTAAAGAAACCGGCATTGCCCCATGCCGGTTTCTTTATATTGCAGCCCTACCTGTAAGGGCAGGTCTTCGATGTAAAATGCCGTTTTATGCCCCGGTACTTGCATCAAGTCTTTGGTTTGTTACCTTTTTCCTCTGGATAAGATATCCTATCGCGAGAATTGCTATTCCAATAAAGTCGGTATAGACCCCCGGTATAACCATCAATAGTCCTCCTACAAAGAATATTATACGCTCAAGGAAGGACTGGTTGGTTATGAAGAACGCCGAAACCGCAGAAGCCACACCAACAATACCGATAACAGCCGTTACCACTATAAGAATCATGCTGCCTATGTTGACGTCTATCATCAACAGCTCTGGGTTGTATACGAACACATAGGGCACAAGGAACGCCGCTATG
>CZCB01009244.1_pt1 | contig 16620 bp, 12 predicted proteins | sample 591991 | NCBI WGS metagenome assembly CZCB01 (sample SAMEA3556809, study PRJEB10932) | anaerobic digester metagenome | reverse complement strand
GTATAGACTGCTATAAACCGGATATTTTTAACATTACCGATGATACCGCCACCTGGCACAATCCCTTCTTTTCCCCGGAAATGTACCGCGAATTATTCAAGCCGTATTATGTAGAGCTGGCAAAAGTCGCAAATGACCGCGGCATCCCCATTGAAATGCACAACTGCGGGCGCTGCGAAGACTTTATCGACGACTGGAGGGACTTTGGCGTTGTTTCCTGGAATCCCGCACAGACGTCCAACGATCTTCTTGCCATAAAGAAAAAATACGGCAACAGTCTTGTTATCAACGGGGGTTGGGATGTTGTCGGCGAACTTACTGCGGATGATGTCTCTGAAGAAACAGTAAAGGAATCCGTTTATGCCGCCATTGACAAATATGCCCCGGGCGGCGGGTACGCTTTTTGCGGCGGGTTCCTGGGCCCTTTGGATGACGAAAAAACACAGCGGAAGAACAGGTGGATTGCAGAGGCTGTCGCCTCTTACGGCGCCACGTTTTACAAGAAATAGTTACAGGAAATAAAAAACCGTCCGCCGCAAAAACGGGCCGCAAAAACGGCGGACGGCTTATTTTTTTGCAGCAAACTGACCGGTTTTTTGCTTTGGCAGCACGGCCAGCCCTTCCTACCTGAAAAATGAAAGCATGGTACAGGAATGTTACCTGTATCTGGGGATTTCAAAGCGCAGGATATAGGTAGAGAGAAGATCATAGAGAGACTTGATATATTTTACCTGTTTTTCAGCCCAGCCCACATCGGTGGCATACTGGTGATCCCCCGGGCTTACCGGATTCCAGCGCATCTTATAGAGTGTATCCTGCCTGTAGAGCGGGTTGTTTATATAGTTTTCAGCCACAAAGGCAGCCCCGCCGATGATGGCGTCTTCCGGAGTGAACCAGCCCTGTTTGTAGGCATACTCGGCGCCCTTTCTTACAGGATCGTGGTCTACGGCTCCGATGCCATAAATATTGTAAACCGTTCTGCCGTTGTATTCTACTCCTCTGGCCAATTCACTCTGCCCGCTTGCCGTTTCATGAAGGGCATGGGCAATTAAATAAATCTCGTTAACATTATATTGCCGGGCTGCGGCAATAAAGGCTTCCGCTTTTCCTTCCAGGATGCCCTTGCCCTGCAGGATTTTGGCGTTGACTTCTGCAGGATCCGCGTTGGCGGTGCCCGAAAGCAGCAGGAACTGGAAGATCCCTTCTCCCTTTACAGTTGTCAGAGTCAAAAGATCGCCGCGCACCCAGCCAACCCTGTACCTGGTCAGCAGCCTGTACCATGTATAGCCCTCGCTGTCCTCGGCTGTTTCAATGTAACGGTAAGGTCCTTCACCGACATACAAGAGGTCTATCTGGCTGTAGGAAAGACCGGGACCGGAACGCAGCCTGGCCGGACCGCTTTTTACTATGGCTGCCGGCACAGTTTCTTCCGTAAAGTGGGCGGGGTTGATAAACCAGCTAACCAGTCTTCTGTCCGCCGTCTGCCAGCCGCCGCCGTAAAGGTCTGTCTGGGGATTGCGGTTCATCTGCCGGTCGATGGCATAGCTCAGCGTGTAGTCGTAATTGACATAATTTATAATTATTGATCTTTCCACGTTTTTAAGCGCGCTTGCAAAGGCTCCCCCCACCTGGGCAACATTGTTAAAGGGGCTCCTGCGGAGCATTTCTTCCAAAACCAGCCGCTGCTCTTCAACAGTCCGGCCGTAAAAGCCCGCCATGTCCAGTTCCAGCACAGGCGCATATTCAAGTATCGCCTGTCTCATCATTTCCGTGTCTGTTGCCCGGTTGACGGCCCGCAGGGCGTTGAACTGGATTTCCACAACCGTGGCCGTTGCCGAGTCAAATATATTCTTTACTGCTTCCTTGCTGCCGTAGCCTCCCGGCGGGCGGTTTCTGTAAACGGTGCCGCTGACATATTTTTTCCCGTAGTCGTTCAGGGCGTTATAGCTGTCCAGGCTGATGCCCAGGCTTTCCGCCCCGAAAAGCAGCAGACGGAGTAATTCTTCTTCATCTGCGGCACTGTTAATAACCGCCAGAATATTTCCTGATTTTAGAAAATCGGTAAAAATCAGCTGTTCTTCCGCGTCAACCTCCACCCTGACCATAAGTTCAGGAATATCGGCTGTTTTTGCTTCCGGGCTTTCCGTGTACTGCAAGATTTCCGTGCCTTTGTTGTAGGCGTCGATCAGGGCCGGGAAGTCGACGTAAAGCTGTGATTTATTGTCATGTACGGCCTTTACCCCGAGAATTCTCATGCGCTCTTCAAAATCGCGCCAGAGAATGCCGTTTTTATTATAAGATTCAATTAAAGTGCCGAAATCGTACTGGTAATGCTTGCCGTCTTCGTCTTCAATAACATATGAATCAATGACTGCTTGTGCGGGACGTGCCGCCACCAAAAACAGGAAGACAAAGATCACTGTAATTGCCAGGCGTCGCAAAAAATTTCCCCCTTTCCCACAGGGAACGGCAAGATATACAACTGTTCTATTTCTTGGTTATTTTGATCAGGGACCGCAGCTGCTCTACTGTCATCTTGGTGTACTTTTGTTCTCCGATAATCTCGCTGTATTCGAAATACCCCTCTTTCTTCAGGTGAACGGCTATTCCGTCCAGATAAACGTTGTAATTACTGGGATTGTTTAAGTGAATACGGATACCGACAGAACCTATCAGCGGTGAATTCTCAACAATCTCTATGCCTTTCAGGGGATTGGGAACCGTAACGGTAAAGGTGCGTTTTGCTGTGGCATAACCGGATTTTTCGGCTGTTACGGTGATTTTGGACGTGCCGTACCCCACTGCTTCGATTGTTATTTGCTGTCCGGAAAGAGAGACTTGGGCAACGCTGCTGTTGCTCGATGAAACCTTCAGCACTGCGTCTCCGGGCTTTACCGTTACCGTTTTGGCGGCAGAAGAACCTTTTTCAACAGTAACATTGCTGAGATTGCCAAGGCTGATGCCGGGCAGGTTGACTGAAACTGTAAAGGTAGTGCCGGCCGGGGAGTGGTTTTCTTTGGAGGCTGTTACCGTTATGGCAGCCGTACCGGTGGCAGCCGCTTTAACGGTAATGGTGCCGTCTGCCAAAGTGACAGTGGCAACATTGGGGTTGCTTGAGGCAACGGAAAGTTCGGCGTCTGCCGGGTCAACAACCACTTTTCTTGTGCCGGTGCCGCCGGGCTGCAGGCTGAGATCTTCAATGGGCTGTAGCGTCACCACATGTTTGCCGCTTTCATCGGCCAACCCGCCGCCTGCTATGATGGATGTGCCTTCCGCAAACTGATAGGCCTTGGCATCCATATCCATTTCACAACCGTCCGCCAGTACAATGGCCAGGTTAACAGTGCCGCTGCCCTTGATGCGTACTTTGGAAACCAGCTCCAGCACATCGATTTCGGTCTGTTCGCCCAGGGTTAAAACGGAATTGCCCGCCGGTGATTCTATGTAAACTTTGCCGATGCGCCCGGAAAGGTAGTTGACCGCACCGCCTTCGTTTTCCACCGTTAAAGTAGGCAAATTGCCGGAGATGGTTACCGTTTCCGTGGTGGTACTGTAGACATGCCCGAAACCTTCCGCTTCCGTACCCGTTTTTTCTTCAAGCAAACTTTCAGACTTTACCCGCAGGCTCCAAATGGCTGCACTGCCTTCGGCTATGACGGTAGTGGCATTGGCCGGGTTGTTGATTTCCAGATAATTGACCTGGCCGTCCCGGATTGTTATCCTCCCACCGCCCCAAACGTGCAGTTCTCCAGTAACAGTAACATTATTCAGCGTCACGGAAGCGCCGCCTGCCCCCGCCTGTATGTAGAGGTTGCCTTTAATGACTGTATTTTGCAGTTCTACATTGCCTGCCATGACAGAAGCTTTGCCGTCAATAACCGCAAGTCCCTCCGAGGGGCCATACAGGCCTGCCTCCTCCCATTCTTTAGCCCAGGATTCGCCTTCCTCAAGGCCGGGAGCGGCAGCTTCTTTTTCAATCTCCGCTTCCTCTTCGGCTTCCGCCAAAACCAGCCTCTGTCCGCCGCCGTTTATGCAGAAGACAAGGCCGGATAATAACAGTATCAGTGCCAGCAGGAATATGCCCAAAGAACGCTTCACGTTAAAATCCCCTTTATATTCCGATTTGGAAGAAGTTATTCGACAAAGATTTACCCAAGTCCTGCCCCAAGAACTTTCTCCGCAGAAATCTAGACAGAAAAAAACCCCTTTTGAGCAAGGGGTTGTTTTATTGACAAGCTTCTTCCTATATTTGAAGAATATTTTCCACCACCCGGCGCATGTCATCTTTGCGGCAGACTGTTTTATGCCGGACGGGCCGGGTTTGCAGCGACTGCACCGCTTTGGGTATTTCTTCTCCCAAAAGCTCTCCCATTTTGGCAAAAAGGGTAAATTCATCCTTTTCCCTGTAGCCGGGATCAATGGAACCCAGTACGTCGCCCGGAAATTTATAGGGGCTGGCAGTGGCTGCGACCACCGTCGGCGTCCCGTCTTTTGTTTCGCGGCGGTATTTTTGCAAGACCGCATAGGCCACCGCGGTATGGGGATCAATCAGGTAGCCCGTTTCGGCAAAAAGATTCCTGATGGTTGCAGATGTTTCTTCCTCTCCCGCATACCCGCCGGCAAAAACCCGCATATTTTCCCTGACTTCCCTTGTTACCCGGTAATGTCCCCGGTTCTGCAGGGCCGTAATGTCCCCGGTTCTGCAGGGCCGCCATCCATTCTTTCACCTGCCTTGTATCTTCACCGCAGGCATGATACAAGAGCCGCTCCAGATTGCTGGAAATCAGGATATCCATGGAGGGAGACATGGTAACATAAAACTCCCGGTTGCTGTCATATATGCCGGTGGCAAAAAAATCAAAAAGCACTTTATTGCTGTTGGAAGCACAAAGCAGCCGGTTGACGGGCAGCCCCATCTGCAGCGCATAATAAGCCGCCAAAATATTGCCAAAGTTCCCTGTGGGCACTGCAATGTTTACGTTCTCTCCGCAGGCAATTTCCCCCCGGCCCAGAAGCTGCAGGTAAGCCCAGTAATAATAGACAATTTGCGGGATAAGGCGGCCGATGTTGATGGAATTGGCGGAGGAAAAGACGTACCCCTTTGCTTCCAGGGCGCGGCGGAGCGCCTCATCGGTAAACATGGCCTTAACGCCTCTTTGGGCATCGTCAAAATTGCCTTCTATGCCGATGACATATGTGTTGTCGCCCCACTGGGTTACCATCTGTCTCTTTTGCACCCGGCTGACGCCGTGTTCCGGGAAAAACACAATTATTTTTGTCCCTTCCACCCCGGCAAATCCCTCAAGGGCGGCCTTGCCCGTATCCCCCGAGGTGGCTGTCAGAATGACCGCTTCTCTTTCTTTCCCGGTTTTTTTCAGCGCCGCCTTTAAGAGGTGCGGCAGTATGGCCAGGGCCATATCTTTAAAGGCCAGGGTCGGGCCGTGAAAAAGCTCAAGAAAATGAATGCCGTTATAAGTCTTCAGCGGTGCTATGTCCTGATGGTCAAACTTCCGGTCATATGCTTTCGCAACGGCAGCAGAGATTTCTTCCGCCTGAAAGTCGGTAAAGTAAAGCCGCAAAATCCTTGCCGCCAGTTCCTGATAAGTTAAAGCGGCCAGTTCTCTTGTGACTTCCAGCCGGGGAAAGGCATGGGGCACATAGAGCCCGCCGTCGCCGGCAATCCCTGCAACGATGGCTTCCGCCGACAAAATTTCTTTGCTTTCTCCCCTGGTGCTTTTATAAATAATTTCCCGCATTTTATATTCCTCCCGTATCCCGGGCCAGAATACGGCCCAGCAAGGTATGACCTTCGTCAATGTAAATGCCCGTGCGGCGGGCTTCTTCTTCATTATAGCCGCGGCTGTTCCGGGCGGCTTTGGAAGTACTGTCATAAATTAAAAAAGGAACGGGATCAGCCGTATGGGTGCGCAAAGCAAGCGGTGTGGCATGATCAGGCAGTATCATCATCCTGTAAGGTTCCCGGAGGAGGGCCAATTGTTCTCTGAGAGTTGCAACCACCAGCTCGTCTATTAACTCAATCGCCTTTATTTTATTGTCCCTTTCCTGTTTATGCCCGCATTCATCGGGAGCTTCAATGTGAATATAAACAAAATCCAAACCTGCCTTAAGGGCAGCAACCGCTTTTTCCGCCTTGCCGGTATAATTTGTCTGCAGGTTGCCGGTAGCTCCCGGCACTTCCAGTACTTCCATGCCGGCGCAGATCCCTATTCCCCGGATTAAATCAACGGCGGATATTACGCCCCCCCGCAGTCCATATTTGTTTGAAAAAGAGGGCAGCTGCGGCTTCTTCCCTTCACCCCAGATCCAGATGGAATTGGCAGGTGAAAGTCCCCGGGCAATCCGCTCCCTGTTTACCGGGTGTCCGGATAAGAATTCCGCGCTTTTTCTCATCATGGAAAGTACCGTATCCGCTTCCTGTCCGGACGGCAGATAGCCGGCAACAGGGCGGCCGAGAATATCATGGGGCGGTGTAAGAGACCATTTTTCCGGGGCTCCGTTCCAAACCAAAAGATGCCTGTAGCCAACTCCCGGATAAAACCGTATTTTTTCGTCTGCGAAATGCCGGTTTACTTCCTGTAGCAGAATTTCGGCTTCCTCTGAAGTTATTTCCCCGGCACTGTGGTCCAGCATTGTTTTTTCCTCGTAAATGCCGTCCTCTGAGAGAGTTACAAAATTACAGCGGAAGGCCACATCATTTTCCTTTAGTTCTATACCCATGCTGGCCGCTTCCAGGGGAGAACGCCCGCTGTAATACTTCCTTGGATCATAGCCCAGCACCGAAAGATTGGCGGTGTCGCTGCCTGCCGGCAGTCCGTCAGGAATGGTTTTTACCAGGCCCAGCGTCCCCGCCCCTGCCATGGCATCCATGTTTGGTTTAAAGGCAGCCTCCAGGGGAGTTTTTCCTCCCAGCTCTTCTATAGGATAGTCGGCCATTCCGTCTCCCAAGACAACAATATATTTCATCCGGACATCTCTCCTTCATCAAATCTGGCTTTTTGCAGACGATCTACCGCCGGGCCCAGGCGGCGGCATTTTTTCCTGCCAGGTAAGAACTGACAACACATTCCGCCCAAAACAGTTCGGGCTGTGCCGTACTGCCATGCAGGCCGCCCGTAATTTCACCGGCGGCATAAAGTCCTTTTATTGCTTCTTTTTCTCCCCTTACACAGTATTTCTCATCCACGGCCAGCCCTCCCGGCGTCAGGGCAAGCAGACCGACTGCCGCCACCCGGTAGGGCGGCTGCAGTTCTTCAACTGCCGGAGCCAGAGTTTCTGCTTTTGTTTTCAGCACAAGAGACAAGAGGTTTAAATCCTCTACCCGGGCGCAGGGTATTCCGGAAGGAAATGTGCCGTTATTGCCTGCAACAAGAAATAAGATGCCGTGATTTGCCGCCAGCAGCTCTTCCAGCCCGGCCTCTTTTTCCACCACTTCGCCGTTTTTATTGAAAAAAAGCAGGTCTGATGTTTCCTCTTCTGTCAGGGTGATTTTTTCCCCGGTAGAAAGGAGAAAGGGAGATAAAAAAACACTTTCCAAAGCCGCTGTCCGCGCGCCTGCCGCAAGGGCCAGGCGCAGGCCCTCTCCTTCATGACCGCCTTCCGGTCTTGCAAGTACACCTTTTTTCCCGGCTATGTTCTGCAGCATTTCCGGGTTGGAACCGTAGCCTCCGTCGGCAAGAATGACAGCCCTGGAAAGGATTTCTTCTTCTTTGCCCCGTTCGTTCTTAACAGCCACGCCTTTTACTTTGCCGTTTTCCTCCAGAAGCCGCAGGGGCTGCAGACTCCTGCTCCGTTTGCAGACAAATTGCGGAAGCAGTGCTTCTGTACTGCAAAAAACGGCCGTCGGGGATAATTTCCCGTCATAATGCAGGCCGGGTTTTGCGGGATCGGGAACAGGGTAAGCTGCACCTACCAGTTTCTCCAGCCAGTTCAATGCCTCGGCCGATGCCAGGCAAAAGGACAGTATCTGGGAGTAGTTGCCCGTTTCCCCGCCCCTATTGTAAACTTCCCGGGCCATAAGTTCCGGAGGATAATTAATCTCCCGCTCCTCCTGAGCCGGGGTGCCGGCTGCCCAGAAAACCGGAAGGTAGACGGTCTTACCGTCTGCTTCCGGTTTGCTTATATCAATATACAGCACATCCGTATTCTCACCTGCTGCTGCCAGGGCAGATAGAATCCCTTCCGGACCGCCGCCGATAATAATTATGTCATATGTTTCGGGTATGGGCGGGCAGGTTTCCTCCCCAAAGGGGGTGCGAAAAGAATACTGCCACATCAGGTAAACGGCGGCCAATAAAAAAAGCAAGGGGAAAATATGCGGGGCAAGAGATTTTTTTCTACCGCTTCGTTTCGGCATTTCCCCACCGCCTATAATTCATGGTCGTCAGAAACTACCCGGGTCACACTGACTACCCGGTCACCCTCATCGAGGCGGATTAAAGTTACACCCTGGGTAGACCTGCCCATAACGGATATTTCATTAATATCCTGCCTGATCATAATGCCTCCCGCAGTAATAATCATCAGTTCATCTCCGGGGCGGACTGTTTTTGCACCTACCAGAGGACCGTTTTTTACCGTTTTCCGTATGGTAAGGATGCCTTTGCCTGCCCGCGACTGAAGACGGTATTCATCAATAGGGGTGCGTTTGCCAAAACCGTTTTCCGTTACCACAAGCAGATCGCTTTCCTGTTCAAGCTGCGGGTGTATAACCTCCAGGGCAATGACACAGTCTCCTTCATTAAGGGTGATACCCTTTACTCCCCGGGCATTTCGGCCCATGGGGCGGACATCATCTTCGGCAAAACGGATGGCCTGGCCTTCTCCCGTTACCAGTACAGCCTGGTGCCGGCCGTCCGTCAGCCTTACACCGATCAGCTCTTCGTTTTCCTGCAGGGAAATGGCAATTATGCCGTCCCTGCGGGCATTGGCGAAGTATTCAAGGGGAGTCTTCTTAACTATTCCCCGGTTTGTGGCAAAAAGCATGTACTGGTCCGTTTCAAAATCCCGGACAGGAATGACGGCAGTTACCGCTTCGCGCGGCTCCACCGCCAGCAGGTTGACAATTGCCGTTCCCCTTGCCTGCCGGCCGGCTTCCGGTATTTCAAAAACCTTAAGCCGGTACATTTTCCCCCGGTTGGTAAAACAGCACAGGTAAGCATGGGTTGAGGCCACAAAGACATGTTCAACAAAGTCATCGCCCTTTGCCTGGGCGGCGGTGATCCCCCGGCCGCCACGGCGCTGCGTTCTATAAGCGGCAACCGGTTGCCGCTTGATATAGCCCCTGTGGGTTAAAGTAATGACCATATCTTCTTCCGCAATTAAATCATCTATTTCAAAGTCACCTTCGTCAGGAACTATCCGGGTGCGGCGTTCATCTCCGTATTTGTCGCGAATTTCGGTAATTTCATCTTTGATAATCTGGTAAACCAGTCTCTCGTTGGCCAGTATTTCCTGGTAATAGGCAATCTTTTTTATTAATTCCAGGTATTCTTCTTCCAGTTTGTCGCGCTCCAGCCCGGTAAGCTTCTGCAGGCGCATATCAAGAATTGCCCCGGCCTGGGCAGCGGTAAGGGAGAATTTTTCCATAAGCCCGGTGCGGGCCTTCTCCACGGTGCGCGAGCCGCGGATAAGTTTAATGACTGCATCAATATTGTCCAGAGCAATGCGCAGGCCTTCCAGTATGTGCGCCCTTTCCTCCGCTTTGCGCAAATCATAGCTCGTTCTCCTGGTAATAACTTCTTTCTGGTGTTCAAGATAATAAAAGAGCAATTGCCGCAAATTCAACACTTTAGGCCGGTTGTCAACCAGAGCCAGCATGATAATGCCAAAAGACTGCTGCAGCTGACTGAACGCAAAAAGCTGGTTCAAGACAACATGAGGATTGGCATCTCTCTTCAGTTCTATAACTACACGCATACCGTTGCGGTCCGATTCGTCCCGCAAATCAGTAATGCCTTCGATTTTTTTGCTCTGAACCAATTCTGCAATTTTTTCAAGAGTTTTTGCCTTGTTTACCTGATAGGGCAGTTCGGTTACAACAATGCGGGATTTCCCGTTTTCCAGGCGCTCAATCTGTGTCAGCGCCCTGGTTTTTATAATTCCCCTGCCTGTAAGGTAAGCGCTGCGAATCCCCTCCCGGCCCAGTATCAGTCCCCCGGTAGGAAAGTCCGGCCCCGTCACCAGGCGGAGAAGCTCTTTATCAGCGCAGTCGGGGTTGTCAATCAAATAGATCAGGGCATCTATAACTTCCGTCAAATTATGGGGCGGGATATTGGTAGCCATCCCAACGGCAATACCGGCTGCGCCGTTAACCAAAAGATTGGGAAAACGGGACGGCAGCACAACAGGTTCCTGCAGCGTTTCATCAAAATTCGGCCGGAAGTCAATAGTATCTTTCTGAATGCCCGCCAGCATTTCCGTGGATATTTTGGCCATACGGGCTTCCGTATACCGCATGGCCGCCGCCGGATCGCCGTCCACGGAACCAAAATTGCCATGCCCGTCAACAAGGGGATAGCGGTAAGTAAAATCCTGGGCCATGCGCACCATGGCATCATAAACGGCACTGTCACCGTGAGGATGGTATTTGCCCAGCACTTCACCCACAAGGCGGGCGGATTTTTTATGAGGCCTGTCAGGTGACATGCCCAGTTCATACATGGAGTAAAGAATCCTGCGCTGGACCGGCTTTAAGCCGTCCCGGACATCGGGCAGCGCGCGGCTGACGATAACGCTCATGGCATAATCCAAAAAAGAACTTTTTACTTCCTCATGAATAGGCTGCTCCAAGATTTTTCCGTGTGTAAAATCCACTTTACCTCACCCTCTAAATATCCAAATTGCGGACATGGCGGGCGTATCTTTCAATAAAGGCACGCCGGGGTTCCACCTTGTCACCCATTAAGACGGTAAACATTTCATCGGCAGCAACGGCATCCTCCATGGTAACCTGCAGGAGAGTCCTTTTTTCCGGGTCCATGGTTGTCTCCCACAGCTGCTCCGGGTTCATTTCCCCAAGGCCCTTGTAGCGCTGCAGTGTGGTACCGTCTTTGCCCAATTTCTGATACATATTTTCCAGTTGTTCATCGCTGTACAGGTAATAGTTCTGCTTGTCTTTTTTCAACAGGTAAAGGGGCGGCTGGGCAATGTAAATATACCCCGCCTCTATTAAACGCTGCATATAGCGGTAGAAAAATGTTAAAAGCAGTGTGCGGATGTGCGATCCGTCCACATCTGCGTCAGTCATTATAATAATTTTATGATAACGGGCTTTTTCAATATCCAGGTCTCCGGCTATGCCTGTACCTATGGCTGTTATGATTGTCCTGATTTCTTCGCTGGCCAGGATTCTGTCCAGGCGCGCTTTTTCCACATTAAGAATCTTTCCCCGCAAGGGAAGCACGGCCTGGAACCGCCTGTCTCTCCCCTGCTTGGCCGAACCGCCGGCAGAGTCGCCCTCTACCAGGAATAGCTCGCACATTACCGGATCCCTGCTGACGCAATCCGCCAGTTTTCCGGGCAGATTTGATATTTCCAGGGCATTTTTCCTGCGGGCCAGTTCCCGCGCCTTGCGGGCCGCGTCCCGAGCCCTTGAAGCATTAATTGCTTTTTCCACAAGCCTTTTGGCGAGGGAAGGGTTTTCTTCGAAAAATGTGCCAAGCTCTTCGTAAACAAAAGAATCAACCAGACCTCTCACATCAGTGTTGCCCAGTTTTGTTTTTGTCTGCCCTTCAAACTGCGGTTCCAGGAGCTTGATGCTGATAATTGCGGTTATTCCTTCGCGGACATCTTCACCGCTTAAGTTTGCATCGTTTTCCTTTAACAGATTGTGCCTCCGGGCATAATCATTAAACAAGCGGGTAAGGGCAATCTTAAACCCCATTTCATGTGTTCCGCCCTCGTGGGTGCGGATATTATTGGCAAAGGAAAGTATCATTTCATTGTACCCGCTGTGATACTGCAGGGCAATTTCCAGTTGACTGCTGTCCTCCTCGTGTCTTTCCAGGTAAATTACCCTCTTGTGCAGCGGGTCTTTGTTTTTATTTAGATATTCAATATAGGACTTGATACCGCCTTCATACTTAAAGCTGTCTTTGTATTCCTCTTCATTGCGGTAATCTTCCAGGGTTATGCGGATTCCTTTATTTAAGAATGCCAGTTCCCGCAAATGCTGGGCCAGTGTATCATACTGGAAATCAGTGGTTTCAAAAATTTCAGCGTCAGGTTTGAAAGTGATTTTCGTTCCTGTTTTGCGTGATTTGCCTATGACTTTCAATTCAGTTACCGTTTTGCCCCGCTCAAAACGCATAAAGTAAATTTGCCCGTCCCGCCTTACTTCTACCTCCAGCCATTCGGAGAGGGCGTTGACCACGGAAACGCCGACACCGTGCAGTCCCCCGGAAACCTTGTATCCCTCACCCCCGAATTTACCTCCGGCATGCAGGACGGTTAAAACGACTTCTACGGCAGGCTTCTTCATGTCCGCCTGCTCGCCGACCGGAATTCCACGGCCGTCATCGCGGACCGATACAATATTGCCCTTGTCAAGCCTGACATGAATATTGCTGCAGTAGCCGGCCATGGCTTCGTCTATGCTGTTGTCCACCACCTCATAAACAAGGTGGTGCAAGCCACGGGGGCCGGTGGAGCCGATATACATGCCCGGACGCTTGCGGACCGCTTCCAGTCCTTCCAGGACTTGAATCTGTGATTCATCATAATGGCTGCCGTTGTTTTTCTCTGTCACAACCAAACCTCCCCTCACCTCTGCACTATTTGCTAAAAAGCCGAGAATCCAAGCGTTTTGCNNGTCCCGGGCGCTATGGGGGAAAATCCCACCTTGTCAGTGGTAACAATAAAGGATTTTACTTCTTCCTTGGAAAAATAGTCGTCCATCCGAGCGGCAGTTTGCAGGAATTCTTTATTGCACTGCTTCTCTTTGATGGCAATATTAAAGATCCCCACTATATCACGCACAGGTACAACACGGGATCCTCCTATATGCAAAAACATCACCCGCACCACCTTTTCTTTTAAGTACTATTTTGCCCACGGCCTTCAGTTTTACAGCCCAGGCAATATGTTTTGCCGGCGGTTTTTATCAGCGGCAACCCGCAGATTTTGCACTGCGGATTTTTATTTTTCAGAATATAATTTTGCTTTTTTTTCTGCGCGGTAAAAAATATTTCCAGGCTTTCCCTGATTTCAGGCAACAGCTTAACACCTTTGAAACTATCATCTATCTTTTCCCTGTCTTTGTCTGTCAGTTCTTCGTGCAGCCACGGCCTTTTTATCCGGGCGGTGCGGCAGGACTTTTTCATCCCTTTACTCTGCAGGCTGCCGACTATGAAGCGGATATCCTGCAAAAGGCCGCTTTTTACATGGTTATTTAATTTATCCATTATTTGCTTTTTTTGCAGTTGCAGATGCTGCGCCCAGACGGAGTCGGAAACCTTTACCAGCATAACACCCTTGCGAAGAGAGACAACGGATGTTTTTTTTGCGATATGCTCACCAACCACGTCGGGCCAGGCATCAATTATAAATTGAGATCTGATTTTCTTGCCGGCGGGATGCTTTAACAGCATCTTACTCAAGATTTCAGCTACGGGCTGCATGGGAATGCACCTCACCGCTTTTAACGGTAAATACACTGCCCCGGTGCCGGATGAGCTCTTGCGCGGCGGCAGTGCCTGTTATAAGTGTCTGTATCTGCCTGTCTATGAAATTTTCCAGCAGAAAATTGCGCCTTTTGGCGTCCAGTTCAGAAAACACATCGTCAAGCAGGAGAACGGGCAATTCTCCGCTTTCCCCCTTGATGAATTCCACTTCTGCCAGTTTTACAGCCAGAAGGATTGTTCTTTGCTGTCCCTGGGAAGCATACAGGCGGGCATTTCTGCCGTTTACGGAAAAAATGAAATCATCCCTGTGCGGCCCTGCCAGGGTTTGTCCAAGTCGCGCTTCTTCTGCAGCCAATTCTTTTATAACTGCCTGCAGCTGTTCTTCTATTTCCGCTTCCCTGACCTTCTCTTCAGGCAGACAGCCTATGCAGTAGGACAGCTTCAGGCTTTCCGTCCCGCCGGTCAGGCGACGGTGCGCCAGCCGGGCTAAAAGACTCAGCCTGTGCAAAACATACAGTCTTTTTCTGATAATTTTAGCTCCCTGCACTACAAGCTGCTCATTCCAGCTTGCCAGTTCACTGCTTCCAAGAGCCCGGGGGCCGTAATCCCGGAGCAGCTTGTTTCTCTGCCTGACAATACGCAAATAACGACCGGTTAAATGCTCATAAACAGGATAAACCTTGGCAATCAGGCTGTCGAAAAAATCTCTTCTCAACCTGGGAGTGCCTTTGACTACTGCCAAATCATCGGGAACAAAGAGCACATACAAAAGACGCCCCAAGTAATCTGACCGCGGCGCTGCCACTCCGTTTACGTAATAATTCTTCCGGGCGCTGTCTTTCCGGCAGCCGATTGAAATTTTTTCCCTGCCTCTTTGCCGGTAGAGATTTACGGCAACACTGCAGGCATTTTCCTCCCAGAAAATCAGCTCACTGTCATTTCTGGTCCGAAAAGACCGGCCTGAAGCTGCAAATACCAGTGATTCTAAAAGATTTGTTTTTCCCTGGGCATTTTCTCCGGTAAAAAAATTTAAGTACCGGTCAAGTGCAAGGTCAAGCTGCCTGTAATTACGGAAATTTTGCAGCTGCAATTTTTCAATATGCAAATCTCTCTCCTTGCTTTCATGTTCTTAAAGCTTTATCGGCAGCACCAGGTATAAATAGTCCTGATGCAGGTTGTCTCGAATAATAACAGGCGAGTCGGAGCCTGTCAGCTCCAAAACACAATTATTGCCTTCTACAATTCTCAGCATGTCCAGGACAAAACGGGAATTCAGGGATACTTTTACTTCTTCTCCCTCCAGCGCAACAGGTATTTTTTCCTGAATTATACCATATTTTGAGGATGCCCGGACATGCATAATATTATCAGCGATAGTAAAACTCACAATATTGTTTTCTCCGGCCGAGAGTATGGCAGCCCGTTCAATTGCCTGCAGCATAGCTGCCGTCTCTACCACTGCCCTGCCCACGAATTTCTGCGGGATAACCCTTTTTACATCGGGGTATTTTTCAGTCAGCAGCCGGGAGGAAAAATAGATATTATTACAGTTTAAAAGAAGCTGGTTTTGCAGTACGGCAACTTGTATTTCTTCTTCGCTGGCGGGAAAAACACGGATAACTTCCTGCAGTGTCCTGGCAGGCACCAAAAAGCTGCCTTTTTCACCCCGGTTTTTTACCGGACAGGAAGTAACGGCCAGACGAAAGGTATCGGAGGAAGCCAGTTGAAGATCTTTTTCGGACAAGGTGAAAAGAATGCCGGTAAAAGCAGGGCTTAGATCTTCCTGAGAAACAGAAAAAATCGTCTGTTTCAGGACACGCCGCAAATCTTCGCTTTTGACTGAAAAACGAATAGAGCACTCGGAGCTGAAGGCGGGAAAAGAGGGATAATCGGCGGCATTTAAGCCAAACACCTGAAATTCCGCCGTTCCGCTGGTAATTTCAGTCAGAAAGTTTTCCGTATTTACTTTTAAAACAACCGTTTCCCCCGGCAGGCGGCGGATAATTTCAACGATTTTGCCCGGTAGAACAACACTGCCGGCTTTGTGTTCGATATCCAGTTCGGTTTTTAAACCCATTTCCAGGTTGGTTGCAAATAAGGATAATTTTTCCCCGTCTCCCGTAAGCAGTACGCCCTCCAGCTCGCTTAGCGGGGTTTTCGACGGAATGGCCCGGGAAACAAGCTGAAGACTTTCCGCAAGGTCTTTCTGCTGAATATTTATAAGCACCTTTGAACACCTCTTTTCCTGAAATTAAAAAGCGCAAAGGAATAGTTTTATGATTATAAGTATATAATTTAGTTTTAACAGTAATAGGCACTGTGGAAGATGTGTACAATTGGGCAGAATGCTTTGGGCATGGTGCAAGACGGCTGGGAAAACAATGTGGATAGATTTATTTTTGCATCCCCAGTATACACATATAAACACCCAGGAAATAAAAATCCCGATATTACCTACAGTTCATTGGCAGGTAATCCACAGGTTATCAGCAATTGTTGATTTTTTCGATAATATGTTCGATGGCAGCTTTTATCTGAGGGTTCGTTTCTTTATCGGCAGAGATTTTTTTATGTGCGTGCATAACTGTGGTATGGTCGCGCCCGCCGAAGTCTTCACCGATTTTGGGCAGGGAAGCATCTGTTAATTCCCTGGAAAGGTACATGGCGATTTGACGCGGCAGGGCAACATTTTTTGTTCTTTTCTTTGCTTTTAAATCTTCTACTTTCAGGGAAAAATACTCGGCTGTTTCTTTCTGAATACGGTCAATGGTGATTAATTTTGGTTTACTGTTATTTGCCAGCAAGCCTCTCAGCGCCTCTTCCGCCAGTTGTACATCAATGGTGCGAGATGTTAAGGAGGAATAAGCAATTATCCTGATGAAAGCGCCTTCCAGTTCGCGAATGTTGGTTTGAATATTGTTTGCTATGTACAGGATCTGTCTCTTATACACATCTCCGAGCCCACGAGACTAAGGCGAAT
>CZCB01010104.1_pt1 | contig 16662 bp, 25 predicted proteins | sample 591991 | NCBI WGS metagenome assembly CZCB01 (sample SAMEA3556809, study PRJEB10932) | anaerobic digester metagenome | reverse complement strand
TACCTGTTCTGATTTTAAAAAATAAAGAATTGTGTAAACAAATAGATCTACGAAAAGATAGTATAGTTGACATTTTATTATCTGAAAATACAGTTGAATCGTATATAGTGTCTGATAATGATATACAAAGAAAATGTGAATTTGGAATTAACGTGGTTAACAACAGTTTAGTTAACAATATAGGTATTAGACCACATATATTCAAAAAGCTGTTTAAAGATAGTGATGAGTTAACTATCAACTATTCAGAACGATTACGTCTATTTAAGTTATCTAATGAACAAGTAACATTATATTCGGTAAACTGGTATAAATAAAGGAGGTGTGTGTATGATGACAAAGGAAGAGTTTATTAAATGGGTAGAAAGTATAACTGATGAACCGTGGTTTAGCGTTGATGTACCAATTGAAGTATTTTCTGAATATGAATGGGATATATTACTGTTTATAGAAGATAAGTTTGAATCTTTTAAACCACGTGACGTACAAACAGATGACGAAATGTTTAAAGAATGGTTAGAAGAAGAGAGACAAGAAATAGAAAATCAATATAAGACATTTATGTCATCTGGTTGGGTTAATGTATTCTTTGATATGATAACTGAACAAACAGAGTATATACCAGAATGGGAAGGGAAAAAGAATCCAGCTGATGATATACCATGGATAGTAGAAGAATGGGATACATGTGATTGTCAATTCGATATATGGAAAATGTATATAGAAAGATATTATAAGGAGTGAAAATATGAATCCAGAAGTGTATGTAAATTTCTTACAGTTTATAAACGCTAATAGTAGAAACGGACCTGTATATCTCAATGATAAATATAATGCAGGTGAATATTATGAACAATATGTAACTGAACTTGTTAATGAAGGATTGATTAGTAAAGAAGATGTGATTAAATACAAACATCAGTATGAAGTTATAGAATGGGTTGGTGAAGGATACTATGACTTTGTATATCAAGGTGAAAAAGAAATACCTGTATTGATGAGTATAGAAAGTATAGTTTCAATAAACAACAATTTTGGTGTACCTGATGATTTATTTATTAACACTGGTAAATATATTAAGCAAGAGTATAAAAATACTTTCTTTAGATATATATACCCTATATTTAAAGTAGAGTATATTAATGGTAAAAGACAACTGTTTCTTCTTGATGTACAATATTCCTCTGTAAAAATAAATGAAGTTGATGTAAAATGTGATTATTTAAGAAGAACTAGAAACATTAATTACGGAAGCATATCTTGGGATTATTATTATAATACTCTTTATACATTCGATTTATTTGATATATACGTAGATATAAAGGATAAATGGCAGTATTTTATACAAAAAGATAAGTTAAATAAAGGAGTGTGATATAATGGATATATATTACAACGATTTAAGTTACAACGAATCTATATTAAAAACTGAACTTATTGATATAAATATTGAAATTGTAAATAGAGAGTTAAAGTTTTTATTTAGTATGTTAGATAAATGTACAGAATATGAAAAAGAAAGTATATATGATAGAATTAAAAAGTTACAGATGTTAAATCATATGTTAGAAGAACAGAAACAACAGATATATAATAATATGTTTAAGGAGGTATAATAATGGTAAATAACATAGTTATAGAAGGTAACTTAATAAAAGACCCTGAATATCAGGTGTTTAAAAAGGAAGATGGTACTGAATTTAAGAAAACTAGATTTACTATAGCATACAACAAGAGTTATAAAAAAAATAGTACACCTATGTTTTTCAATATAGAAATGTATAATAACTCCGCTGATTATGCTATGAAAGTTTTACAAAAAGGTACAGGTGTACTAGTTATTGGTAGTTTAGAATCTAATATATATACTGATAAGACTGGTAAAAATGTATCGTATACGTATATAAAATGTAGAAATGTACGAGTTATAAGTAGAGGTAAAGATTATGATAAAAGTAAAGGTAGTGAACAAGAATATTCAACAGATTTTGAGTTACCTTCTGATGAAGAATTAGAACAATTGTTTATGGGTGATTGATGTGCGCATAACCATAAAATTGTTTGATAAAGAAACTAGTAAAAAAGTTAATAAACTAGTACAAAAACATTTTGTGATATGTGAAACTACTAATATAATAGATATATTAGCTAAACGATCGAATGTACATTTTGTTCCTAAATCTATATGTTTGAATGTAGTTAACGGTGTACAGATAAATATATTGTGTTTAACGTATAGAGATAAGACTGAATATTTTCTATATTTTAAACACAATTCTATTGATATATGTGATTTATATTATAAAGTACAAATTTTAAGTAGTTTAGAAGAAGTTAAAAATGAGTTTAGCTTGTTAACAGATACAATGTTAAACTTATTTAATTACAAGAGGTAGATATCGTTTGGAAGTATCAATAATGGTACTTCCAAATTCTCTTAATAAAGATAAATCATGGTTTAGAGAAATAGCAAAAACTCATTTTGGTATAAGAAATATAGAAGAATTTGTGGATTTTTGTGAATGCCAAATGACGGAAACAATAGAGCAAATAGATAGTAGATATTTTAACAAAATTGATATCAAATGGAGTGATGATTATGATTATAGTATTTGAAGGTATAGACGGTAGTGGTAAAAGTACGTTACTAGAAAATACATATGATTATTTAAAGACAGACCATTCTGTGTATAAATTTAAATTTCCTACAAAGAACAACCAAATTTCAACATTGATTTATGATACATTGAATGGCAATCTAAATCTTACATATGAATCGTTAGCTATGTTGTTTGAAATAGATAGATATCTTGGTAAAGATATATTGCTAGATCTCAATAGTCGATATGAATATGTATTATTAGACAGATATTATTTATCTAATTTAGCATTACAAGGAGCAAGATGTATGTTAGAGAATGGTGATATACACGAGTTTATATCTAAATTCGTGTATATAGTCAAAACATTAAATCTAGTACAACCAGATATGACGTTTATATGTGATACATCGTTAAACGTTACTACTAAAAATCTTAGTAATAAACAACGGGATATATTAGAAAGTGATGTAAATATACAAAGAAATGCACAGTATATATATAACGAGATATTACCACAATACTTTACTAACTTGATTTATCTGAAAATGTCAGATGATTCAGAGTTTTATGATCCTGATATACTGTGTACTAGCGTGATTAATCTTATACAAGAAAATACCAAATATAAATAGTAAAGGAGATTTAATATGAGAAGTGTTGTGTTTAAAATACTTACCTATTTAGTATCGTGTATACCTATCCTTATAATCTTTTCTATAATTAATTATGGTACATATCTGTTTACTATCGCTATACTACTTTCAATATTTGTTATTGTTGTATTTACGATATCGTTTAACACTAACAAGAGACAAGCAAAATATAAATATATAACAATTACAGAATTTAGAAAGGAAAATGGATATATGTTCTTATATATAGCATTATATGTCATGCCTTTCTTTAAGCTTAAAGATATGAAAGACTTCTATCTAGTAAGCAGTTTAATTATGATTGCTTTAGTAAAAGTATATACACTTATCGGGTTGTCTGTATTCAACCCATTTCTTACATTATTTGGATATAACATATATTGTATAGAGTATAATATTGAAGGATCTACAAAACCTGTATCAGGATATTTAATTACAAAAAATAAGATAAATGGTGGTGATTTGTATGTAAAAGAAATAGACACTAATTTTTACATATACTGAGATTGAAATACTTAAGTTCCGACTAAATTTATTTATATAACAGGAGATGGTAATATGTATAAAGAAGTAACATTAAATGATAATATGAAAAAACAGTTATATCCATTATTTGATGTATTGTTTGATATAATAATCGACGTATTATATCCATTGTCAAAATCAAAAGTACAAAATGCTAAAGAAATTTTGACACAAGAAAAATTCATTTCATTGATAATGAAGTATAACATCGAACAAAGAAAATTAGAAATTCGAAGATATAAAGAGGATTTTGACAAAATAGTATTATACAACGAAGGAATATACATATACGACAATATAAATCCTAATGGATTTATGGATTATAGCAAATTAAATACTCATAATATAAAATTAGCAGTGAATAATATCTTGAAGTTTTTAGAAAAGAAATATAGAAATGTCAACAAAGATAATAATAAGGCAAAAATAAGATTGTGGAATATCGACCCCATTATGACTAATAGTGAATTTGGAGAAATAGAAGGAATTATTTTAGGATCTGATGGAACAGGAGGAAGAAAAGTTCTTGTTCCTATGACAAAAATCAAAAATAATGATGCGGAATGGATAGTTAAGTTGTCAGGAGAAGGAACATATTCGCAATCTACATATGGCACAGTTTATATCCTTACTGCCGATAAAGAAAAAATAAATGTTATACATTATGGTAGTAAAGGATACGGCGTTATTTGCGTAATGGGATCGTGGTATGAGTTTTTGGTTGGTATTTTAGATACACCAGTTAGATTTGTTATTAGACCATCTGGTAATAAGTTGGAAAGATACTGGATGATTTTTGACAAAAATAAAGTGTATACAGTAAAACCACAAGAAATTGATATTTTTAATAAAATGACAGGAATAACTATACCTAAAATTGATATAGAAAACAAATTAACACATAATGAAGATGAAGGTAATATTATTGACTTAATTGACATGTTTGATGTGTTAAAAGAAAGATCGGAAGCTCTTATTCTTTATCCAAAAGGTAAAAAAAGAGGAGGAGGTTGAAGACTGGCTTATAAAGCATGGATTTTCAATCGAAATTTAAGATAAATTGTGGTGGTTTGTATGTTAAAGAAATAGACAGTAATTTTTACCTATACTAATGCTTAACCGTTTGAGCTACGCTATTTAAAAAATAAAAGGAGATGGTTTGTATGTTTATAGACGATATATTATGGTTATTACAAGAAGGGGTTGTACTTAAATCATATAACGATATTTTAAACTATACCGATGGGTTGTTCTATATTAACTGTATAGCAGTTGATGAAAAAGAGTTTAAGAAATATATAGAAACAAATAAAGATAGTATAATAGACTATATAAACTATACTATATTTATACTTAATATTGTAGAATATAACCAACAAGAATGAGGAGTGAGTACAATGTTAAGTGTATTAATAACAACAGGTTCGTTGTTCTTATTATTCGTTATATGGTTAAACAGGATAGGCAAAATATTGAATGGTATAGAAATATTTAAGAATATAATGACGATGGTTGTAGATGTAACTATATTTGTAGTATTATTAAACTTCTTTGGATTTACTAATTTCGCTATACAAACATCTGCGCTATTGAATATATTAACTACAGTAACTATAAAACCGTTAATGAAAAAATATAAAATATTTAAAAAGTAGAGGAGTGATAAGTATGGAATTGTTAGTAAGTAAATTACCAAAAACTTTAGTAGAACCATTTGATCAGAAGTTGGTTAAGAAGAATTATCAAGGGTTTGACTATGTATCGCCATCTGAATATAGAAAGTTGTTGAATGACACGTTTGGTAGTATGTGGAGTTTTGAAATACTAAATTACCAAATACTTAACGATAGCGTTGTTGTACATGGTAGATTAACTATATATATACAAGATGGTGATAGGGTATTTGAAATAAAGAAAGATGGTATAGGCGCAAGTATGGTATCTAAAACTGTATCGTTTGCATTGAAATCAGCTAAATCTACAGCATTAAAGAATGCATGTTTAGAGTTAGGTATAGGGTTAGATATGTATGAAAACGATATAGATGATATGAACGATACAGATTTAAGTAATGATATAACAAGTCCTAATCAACAGGTATATTCTGGTAAACAACCTACAGATAAACAGATAAACTATGCTACTATGTTGATTAAGAAAAGTAATATGAAAGAATTTGAAGGATTAGACGAAGAAGAGATTAAAGAAAAGTTAAAGAACATGTCTAGTCTTAATGTATCTAAAATAATCAATAAACTTAAATAACAGATGGGTTGGGATATACCCAACCAATTATTATAATTGAGGTGATATTATGGAAGTAATTGATGTTGTTGTACAAGCATTAAAATGTGCTTATACTAGTGCTGGGTATATTGTTGTATATGAAGAAGAAGGTATACTTAAATACGATAATATAAGTGATTACGATATATATAAAATTGCAGAATCTGATACAGTTAAGGTTATATGTATTATAGATTGTGAAGATTATGATGTTGATATAGAAATATCTAAGTTAGATGTATCGTATTTAAAAGAATGTGGGTATACAGATAAAGATGTTAGATTGTATAAGTCATGGTATAAATCTTTATATATGAGTGACCCTAATCTTGTAATGTTGAGTAGATATAATACTCATATGTATTTTAATGTTATAAACCATTATTTAAATAGTATTACAGATCAACTTGTTAGTGAAGCTAATAGAATATTAAAAGATATGGAGGGCACTTATGATTATTATTAAATTCTATTTGTTAATGATGTTAATAACAATTTTCTTGTTGTATACAACAAACTTTATAATTCCTATATTTAGGAAAAAAGATACATTGTACGATAGGGTTAAAAAAGCGTTAGAACAAAATGGTGTTATGATAAACTCGTTTAGCGCTAAATCTGGTGTTATATTTGGTATAATCCTTAAGTTTATAAAGATGGGATTAATGTGGTTCTATATAATACCACAATTTATTGTATCTATATTTGTACATGGAGAAGGTGAAATTAATGTCAAATAAAATTAAAGTATTAGATAACGGGTTTGTAGAGTTTGTCGATAAGATGGGTGACGATAAACGTGTTGTAGAAATTGCACGTATATCGTATAACAAGTCTGTACTTAGTAATGATAGGACATTAACAAAACAGGATATATCGTTGCTTAACAGTTTAATTAAAAATGGTCATCTTACACCGTTTGAACATCTAACTATAACATTGCATATCAAAGCACCTATTTTTGTTACTAGACAATGGATGAGACATAGAACTCAATCGTATTCTGAATTAAGTTTAAGGTATACTAATACTGATATGGAGTTTTATGTTCCAAATAAAGATAGAGTATCAGAAGAAGATATAGAAGAAATAAATAAAGTGTATGCAATTGTGTATAAAACATATAAACAGTTAATAGACAACAATGTACCAAAAGAAGTAGCTAGAATAGTGTTACCTGTAGGACAATACACTGAGTTCTATACTACAATTAATATACGTAATTTAATGCATTTTCTTGATCTTAGACTTGATAAAAGTGCACAGTACGAAATAAGAGTATATGCTGAAGCTATTTTAAAGATATTTGAAGTACAGTTCCCGTACACATGTCAAGCGTATTTAGTTAATAAGTAAATATACCATATGCCGCCGCCGTAGTAAAATAAATTATGTTATAATTAAAAGGAGTGTGATGTTTATGGTAAGTGCTGCTGATATTAATAAGTCTGTAAAAGTTATAAACCAAAAAATAATAAATCAGTTTGTGAATGAGTATCAAGATACTAAAGATAAAGTTATAGATGAATTTAAAACTATGGTACAAATGTTGAAAGATGTATTAACTGGTAAGTATAGAGGTATTAAACTTAGTACTATAGGTATATTAGCATTTACTGTTGTGTATATCATATTACCGAGTTTATTTCCACAAACGATAGTAGATGAAGCTGCATTAATAATGACATGTATTGGGTCATTGAAGAAAGAGTTTAATAGATATAAAGCATGGAAACTTAATCAAATTTAGGTGAAGAAGGCGGTGGAATATGGATTTTATTCTATTAGATAATCTTATAGATACACTTAAAAAGTTTGTTGATACATATTCATCAACGTATGGATTAGAATCTTTGTATACGTATTTGGATAGATACTCTATACAGTATATAGGTGAAGGTGAAATAAAAGGGTTCTATACATCTAGATACTACGATATAGATGTTGATAAAAACCCTATGTTAGTAACAGAGTATAACTTTATAGTTGATGAAGATACAAACTTTTTCGTTACTACTTACTATATTAAACAAAACGAATTGTACGATAACGAACTGTATATGTATGTATCTGAAAACTTTACTAATCCTGATATATTTATGAAGTATATAGAAGAATTAGCTAAAGATGCAGATATATTTAAGTATTTTATTTTTTAAAAAAGGAGAATAATATATGAAAATACTGTTAATTAATGATATACATTATTGTGAGTCTAAGAAGTATGATAAAAAACAGTACGGTATTACGTATAGAGATCTGTGTATTAATAATTTAATTGAAGAAGTATATAAAGAGCATGTTGATCTTATAGTTAATACAGGCGATATAGTACATGATGTTAATAAATTAAGTATAAATGAAATAAGTAATATATTAAATGTTATACAGTCAACTGATATACCACAGGTTATTATTAGCGGTAATCATGATAGGAATATATATAATACCGAACATGGATCGTTTGTGTCACTGTTCCATAAAAAGTCTATACGTAAAGTTATAAACGAATCTTTGATTATTGATGATATGGTGTTTGTACCGTTTATGAAAAGCAAAGAGTTAATTGCTGAACTTGAACGGTTGTATAATGAGTTAAAAGGTAAAGATATGTTAATGTTTGGACATTTTGGATTAGATTTTGCTATACCAGGATTTTCAGATGATATCTTACCGTATATAGAAGTGAAAGAATTTTTAAGTATATACAGGCAAGTATACCTTGGACATCTTCATCTTATATCTTCTAAAGATAACGTTAAATATACTGGATCGTTAACTACACATAACTTCTCTGATAGATATGTTAATGGCAAGTTTCTCAATAAATCTGGGTATACAATAATTGATACCGATACGTTAGATGAACGGTTTATACAAACTAACGATAAATTACCTATTTTTATTGAGAATCCTGATATATCAGAACTTGAAAGTGATAAATATTATTATGTTATAACAGATAACGCTGATAAATATAAACTATCTAATGTGTTGTATGTTAATGTGAAAAAAGATATTGTAATTAATAAAGATGAAGTTAAATATGAACTAGATAAAATACATATATCTGATGATATAATATCGGTTTTTATTGAACAAGGTATAAACGAATTTGAAGATAAAGAAACTGCTATGAATATAATAAACTATATTAGGTATCAGTACACTGATACATAAAAGGAGTGATTAGTGTGTATAGAATGAAAATAATTAAAGGTACAAGTTACGACGAAATTGAACAAAGAATCAACGATTTTCTTAATAACCCTATGATAAAAAGAGTAGTTAAAGTAGATGTAAAACGTGAAAATAGTATGTTAGTAGCTAATATACTGTTAGAAGTTATACAGACTGAAAAGATAGTAGATGATTTAGGAGGAGGTAAACAGATAACATACGATATATTCGATGAATAAGACAACTCCCGCTTGTATTGCGGGAGTATTATTAATGCGAGGTGGATTTATGAGAATTAAACGTGTTAAACTTAAAAACTTTTTGTCACATAAAGATACTGAGATAATGTTCAATAACGAAAATCTTATACTTATACAAGGATTAACTGAGTCTGGTAGATCTAATGGTGCTGGTAAGACTGCTATAGTATCTGCTATACTGTTTGCATTAACTAAAGATATAAATAAGAATGTTAATATAAAAAGTTTAATACGACATGGAAGTAAATCAGCTGAAGTAGAATTAGAATTAGATAACGTATTAATACGACGTGAAATAAAGAAAACTGTTAATACTACGTATATAGAAAATGGTGTTGAGTATAGTGTACAAAAAAATAATGAACTTGATAAGATTATTAAAGATAGATTTCATATAGTAGATAACATGTTAGACCATCAATATTCGTCTGAACTTAATACACGGTATATGTTCTATACGCCTACACGGAAACTTAATTTCTTTGAAGAAGTACTTAAACTTAATGAACAGAACGAGATGTATAAGAAAATAAATAAATATAAGAGTGATATAGAAAAAGAAATTACACAAGTATCGACAGAAATAAATATGTTAGAAGATGAAATTAGTAGAACTAAAAGTATGATATTAGATAACTATACTGACCAGAAGATGTATTTTGAAGAACAAATACGTGTATTAACAGATAAACGTAATAACATTATTAATGAAATAGATAGTATTAAATCTGATATAGTTAGTATAAAGAATAAGTATTTATACAAAAAAGATGAGTTAAAAGATAAGTATAAGAAGATGTATTTAGATGAAACTAATGAGTATACGTCTAAATTAGATAGTTTAAATAAATTAGTTACTGAACTTAACAGTAAAATAGATTTGTTGTATACACAGAAATCTGAGTTATCGGTATGGTTACAAACAGAGTTGAATAAACTTACTGATACTGATATACAAAAACTAGAATTTGAAATTAATAGTTTATACGCTAAGATTAATGAATATACTGAATTATCTGAACTTGATGTATGTCCTTTGTGTAAACGTGAAATAGGTAGTACTGATATTGAAATGTATATTAACGAAATAAATAAACTTAAAAGTTGTATAGAAGAGAAAAAACAGGTTAAAGATAAGTTAGTTGCTGAACTTAATAGTAAGAAATTAGAATTAAATAATGTATATACACAGAAAATTGAGTGTATAAATAAAGAGATTACAGATAATCAGAATGTACTTAAATCGTATACAAACGAGATTAATAAGTTACAATATGTAATTAAAGATATTGAAACTAAATATATGACTGAATATAAGTTGAAACTTAACGATATGTTGAATGAAATAAAAAGTAAAGAGCAGTTAGTTGTGTATAAAAATAATGAACTTAATAGTGTTAATACACAGATTAGTAAGTATGAACAAGATCTTAGAAATGTAGTTAATAGTATAAACAATCTTACTGATAACGATAAACTTGTATCGTTATCTGATTTACTTAATAACAAGAAAACTGAGCGTAGTACACTTAAATATAATTACGATATAGTAGAGTTATGGAGTAAAATATTCTCACCTAAAAGTAAGTATAGAACTAGTATTATTAAACAGTATTTAGATGTATTAAGTACACGTGTAGATTTGTATGCTAATAAACTGTTTGAAGAAGATATAAAGTTTGAGTTTGTATTAGATGAAAATAAAGGTATAATTACTGAGTATATATACAGAGATGGATATATAAACGAGTTTCATATGTTAAGTCAAGGTGAGAAAAAGAAAATCGAAATAAGTGTGTTGTTAGCATTCTATGAAATAATAGCTAATAGCAACATAAATAATCTACAGGTATTGTTGTTAGATGAAGTACTTGATGGATTAGATAACGATAGTATATCTGCTATGTTAGAATTAATTAAACAGTTTGCTGATACGTACAATGTACAGGTTTTATTTATAAGTAATATAGATATAGATAAAAGTATGTTTGATAGAATAATTACTGTAACAAAAGAGAACGGTGTATCCATTGTGGGGTGATGTTTTAAAGACGAGTCTCCAATGGTTATATGTTGGGACTCAACTTCTGCCACACCGTCTATTCAAGAAATTGAGACGGCAGAAATTGAAAAAACTATTGGTCTAAAAGCTAGATTAAATTCCAAATTTCTTAAAACAATAAATAATATATTATATAAGGCAAATTGCACATTAATATATGTAAATCAATTGTATACTAATATTAAGATGGGATTTGGAACATATGGTCAACCAGATGAAGTGGTTACTGGTGGAAGAGCATTATTATATTATCCTACTATTGATATTAGATTGAAAGATGGTAGTAGAAGTGAAGGTGAAAAATATGATATAGATGGCAAGATTGTAAAAATAAAAGCGGAAAAAAATAGGATTAAATCTCCACTTAAAGAGTTTCCAATGTTTTTATCTTATGAATCAGGATTTGTAAATGATTATTCTATTTTTTACATATTAAAATCATTTACAAAAAAAGATTGGAAAGATATGGGATTTGATGAACCAGTATTAGATACAAATGGTGGATGGTATACTTTTAAATATGAAGATATCGATTTGAAGTTTAGAGCTAAAGAATGGGATGAAATATATAAAACTCATTCTGAGATACATGAACCGATATCTAAAATTATTGATTTATGGATAGAAAAATTGCTATAATTTAAATTATAAGGAGGTAGGTATAAATGTTTAGTATGGAAGAAGTTGAAACTTTAAAAGATATTATAAATCAAAAAATCGAAACAACAAGTAACGAATTAGAAATTATAACTAACAGAATACAAGACCAAAAAATAACTGACGATATTAGAAACACACTTAATATGTATCAAGAGATATTTCAAAAATTGACGAGTATGGCATCCATATCTAATAATCAAGACACTATAAGTAGTAGATCTAAGTATACTAGAATAGATTCAATTGTACAGATATTAGAATCTGTGCAAAGACCAATACGTAAAGAATTATTACATTTATTTTGGGAATTCGAGTCAAAGGAAACAACAGATGACGAAAAGCTTGAAATCAAAGGTTTAATCAGAATATTGCAAGATGTTATTTATATGATAGATAATATGTTAGCTGTAATTTTTCGTGATGTTGTATATTCGCCAGATGAACCATGTAAAGATGTATAAAGTTATAGTTAGTAACGAAAGAATATTTTATTTGAAAGGAGGGAATGGCATTTTATCTCTATCCTATAGAGGATAGAGTATCCTGTGCCTGAAATATATGAAAGTACCGTACCAGACAAGGTATACTGATGGTACTTATGTATACTCGTTTTATGATAAATGGGTTGTTAAACATAAAGATAAATACGATAAAAATTATCCATATTATCATAAGAAGTATGAATCTGTAAAGAAAAAGCTTAATATAAACGGTATACCTGAAATTGTTAGTAATATACATAAAGATTTGTATAAGAATTTTGTGTGTATACACCAAGATATAATGATAATTGATATGAACTTTTTTGTTATACGTAAACAGTTGAATATGTATACAGATTATTATATACATATATTTGATTTTTTCTTAAATCTTATACAGAAGTTTAGTATAGTAAAATATTCGTTAACAGATTATTTTGTATTGTATATAGACGAATATGAACTAGTTAATAGAGTTGAAATAGAGAATTATGAAGTTAAACGGTATTTTGATGTGTTTGGGAAAAATGTATATACAAAAAAAGTATTAGTTAAGAATCCTAATTTAGATGAAGTTGTATCGTTTAATAATGGTAAAATAATAACTAATGGTATTACGGAATATTTAGGTAAAGAGTATAAAGCATATATTAACGATACTACTATGATGGTAAGAAAAAATGGGTGTGACATTATTTTTTTAATACATTAAAATAAGGAGGGATATAAAATAATTATAGACGTTATAGTAGATAAAGTATTGTTTAACAACTATTTGAATAACTATGTTATATTGAAATGTATAGATACAGATAATAACACGTTTATAGCTAAAGGGTATTTACCGTTTGTATATGAAAATATGATACTAACTTTAAATGGTGATTTCGATGATAACGAATCACCAACTTTTTTCTTTAAAAACGCTTCGTTTAAAGATACTCAAGATACACGTACTATTAAAGGAATATTGAGTTTAGTACCTGGTATAGGACCAAAAAGTATTGAACGTATTATTAATAAGTATAAAGACGATACGTATCGTATATTGATGAACGAAACAGATAAAATACTTGATGTTAAAGGTGTTAGAGTAGGTAAGAATACAAGAGAGAAGTTACAGGAAATAGTCGATATAATTAAGATGTTTGATATAGCTACAAATTCTAGACAGTTAACACCTAAAAGTGTGGTTAACGCTATTAAAACTGCTAGAAGTGATTCTGATGATAAAGTGTTAGAACGGTTACGATATAATCCGTATGAATTGTGTAAACTTAATAATACTATTACACCTATGTCAATAGACTATATTGTAGAAAATAGTTTAACTATTAAAAAGAAAGAGATTGTACCGTACAGAATAGAAGCGTATATAGCACATATATTACGTAATAAAAATTCTACATATTATCCTACTGATAAAATGATAAAGAGTTTGTGTAGGTATACTAAATTTAATAAACAAGAAGTTATGTACTATTTAGAGGAACTCGTATCACTTGATATAGTAAAGTTTACAGATAATCATATACAATTAAATTATATACAGAATATGGAATACACTATAGCTAAAAAACTTAATGAGTTGATGAAAATTGAATCTATAGATATAGATATATCAACGTATAGTAAGAAATATCAGAATTTAAGTTTAGAACAACAACAAGCTGTTAGTAATGTGTTTAAATATGGGTTTAGTATAATAACAGGGTTTCCTGGTACTGGTAAAACGTATATAGTATCTACTATAACTGATATATGTGAAAAACTTGATCTTAATGTACTGTTACTGTCTACAACAGGGAAAGCTGCACAACGTATGCAAGAACTTGATGAGAACGCTAAATCGTCTACTATACACTTAGCGTTAATAGAAAACAAAGATTTCGATAAATACGATGTGATTATAGTAGACGAATCGTCTATGATGGATTTAACGTTAATGTATAGACTTATAAATAAAGTTAATACATCTAGATTAGTGTTAATAGGTGATCCAAACCAGTTACCTCCTATAGGGTTTGGTAGACCATTTGAAACGTTAGTATACTCTAAGTTTCCTACTACACATTTAAATAAGATATATAGACAAGATAGTGAAGATATAGTGTTGTTAAGTAACTATATTTTAAATAATTTAACAGAGTTTACTAGAATGATGATAAACTCTGGTGATAACGGTATTAAGTATGTAGGTGTATCTAACCCTGAAGAGTATGTTAGTGTAATACGTAATCTGTATATGGCGTTCGCTAAACAGTATGGGTTAGAGTATACTAGAGATAATGTAGTTGTACTTACACCTACGTTGTTTAAATATAATCCTAGTGTGTTTAATGTGAATAAAGAAATAGCGTTAACACTTAACAGTAATCGTAAAGTTAGAGGTAATACTATAGAGTTTGTTACAGGTGATAAAGTTATTAATACAGAAAACGATTATGTACGTGAAGTTATGAATGGTGAGACTGGATATATAGGTAAACGTAAAAGTATAGATGAAATATACATTAAGTTTACTGATTTTATGGTATATAAACTGTGGGAACTGTCTGATGTACAACTTGCATATGCTATAACTGTACATAAATCACAAGGATCAGAGTTTAATTATGTAATAATACCACTACATCCACAGCATACAGGTATTTGGGATACACGTATGTTGTATACAGCTGTTAGTAGAGCTAAGAAAGGTGTTATATTTGTTGGACCTGATCTTAATACATATTCGTATGAAGATTTATATAAGATTATAGGTACAAAACGGTTTGAAGGGTTAAACTCGTTTAGTAGTATACTTGAAAATTAAGAGGTGGTTATATGAAATTACAAGAGTTGAATAAGAAATTAGAATTGTTGTACACGTTTATAGGTAACACTACAGATACTATATACTATTACCTTAATGTCAGTGATGGATATATATACGTCAATAATGAGTATTCGTATCTTGTTATAGATTATGAAACTAACGGTATGTATACTATAGATTTAAAAGATTTGATTAATAGTATTAAAATATTTAATGTAAATGATGAGATTAATGTATATAACAATGACGATCTTGTACTGTTTAATAACAACAAAACTGTTAGAATTGAGAAGTATAATACAGATAACACGTTAGTTGACCAGAAATACGATAACGTAATAGAAATAGATGCTAAACAGTTTCTTAAGATTGTTGATAGTAACTCTAATATCGGGTCTATAGGCGATAATATGTATGATAATATTGTATATACACAAAATGGATTTTTGTATTTTATTAGTAGTACATACGCTACATTGTTGATATCTAAATGTAAACTGTTAAGTTATGATAATTTAATAACTTCGTTTAATTACAGTTTTTTAAGGCATTTAGTTAAATGTTTGAAGTTGTTAGATATTAAAGGGAAAAGTTTAAAGTTAATGAAGAATGATAAAGTAACTACAATAGCTATTGATAATATGAAGTTTATATTTTTAAATAAAGTTAATACAGATTTTGAGTCGTATAAGTTGGTAGGTAATATAAATAACAGTTATAAACTAGCTACATTGAATGTACAAGAATTACGTGAAATAGTTAAGAAACTGTATATAGCTTCTAATACATCGTATTTAGGTAATTATCTTAAATTAGATAAAACTATATGGTTAGGGTTTAAGAAGAACGGTGTTGAAAGTAAACTTAATTTACCTATAGAAGTTAGTGATGTATGTGAAATTAATATAAATTATGTAAGTTTATACAAGTTTTTAAATACATTAAATAATAAACATATAGATTTTGTTAGATATAACATATTACACGATACATTGTATGCATTTGAAACTAATGACCATAAGTATATGATTATATAAGGTGGCGGATTGTGTCAACTACCCCACCCTCTATAGGGTGGAGCTTGTAAAAGCTCAAGTTGACTACCCTAAGTCCTTCGAGGACTACGTTATATA
>CZCB01011282.1_pt1 | contig 16702 bp, 14 predicted proteins | sample 591991 | NCBI WGS metagenome assembly CZCB01 (sample SAMEA3556809, study PRJEB10932) | anaerobic digester metagenome | reverse complement strand
GTGCTGGGTGACAGCCTGACCCTGGGCCGCCAGGTGTTCTCGAAGAGCATGGGCGAGTGGATCAGCCGCACGGTGCAGTATTTCGCCGGCCGGCCCGAGATCCAGCTGGTCATCCGCGTGCACCCCGGCGAGGTGCTCACCCACGGGCAGTCGATGGTGGACGTCGTCCGCCAGGTGCTGCCTACATTGCCCGAGCACATTCACCTGATCAAGCCGACCGACAGGGTCAACACCTATGACCTGGTGGAAGTGGCCGATCTGGGCCTGGTGTACACCACCACAGTCGGGCTGGAGATGGCCATGAGCGGCCTGCCGGTGGTGGTGGCCGGGCAGACGCACTACCGCGGCCGCGGCTTCACGCACGATCCCGATTCCTGGGTGAGTTATTTCAAGATGCTCGGCCACCTGCTGGAGCGCCCGCGGGAGTTCCGCCTGGACCAGCAGCAGGTGGAGCGCGCCTGGCGCTATGCCTACAGCTTCTTCTTCGAGTACCCGCTGCCCTTCCCCTGGCACCTGGTGCGCATGTGGGAGGACTACAAGAACCGCCCGCTGAGCCAGGTGTTCAGCCCCGAGGGGCAGGCCGAGTACGCCGACACCTTCCGCTACCTGACCGGCACGCCGCTGGACTGGACCGGTGTGGTCCAGCCGCAGGCCGGCGAAGCCGACTTCACCCCCTCCCTGGCAGGTGATTGATGCCCGATACCGAGATCAAGCAGCAGGTGCGAGCTTTTTATGACCAGGTCGGCTGGCATCTGACCGGCGAGGGCGTGTACCAGAACGCCCGCTACGAAGACCTGCGCCCGGTGTCGCGCGAGTACATTCACCGCTGCCACATGCGTGTCAAGCGCCATCTGGCCCCGCAGGGCCGCTACCTGCTGGACGCCGGCTCGGGGCCGGTGCAGTACCCCGAGTACCTGACCTATTCAGCGGGCTACCAGTACCGGGTGTGCGCCGACATTTCCATCGTCGCCCTGCAGGAGGCGCGCCAGCGCCTGGGCGAGCACGGCCTGCTGGTGGTGGCCGACGTGGCCAATCTGCCCTTCCGCCCCGAGGTGTTTGAGGGCGTGGTCTCGCTGCACACCCTGCATCACCTGCCGCTGGGCGAGCAGGGCAAGGCCTACCGCGAGCTGTACCGCGTGCTGTCGCCGGGCCGCTCGGCGGTGGTGGTCAACGGCTGGACGGTTTCCCCGCTGATGAACCGGCTGCAGCCGCTGGTGCGCCTGATGGAGCGGGTTGGGATCTGGATCAGCCGCCTGCGGGGCAGGAGTGCCCCGGAGAAGAAAGAGCAAAATAATAAAAGTAAGGCGGCCAGCCCGACCGGCACCTTCGTGGAAAAGCTGGACGCCGGCTGGCTGCGCCGAGAGCTGAGCGGCGCCATGCCCTTCGAGATCCGCGTGTGGCGCAGCGTCAGCGTGCGCTTTCTGCGGGCCGTGGTGCACGGTCCGCTGGGCGGGCGGCTGCTGCTGAAAATGCTCTACGGGCTGGAGGAGCGCTTCCCGGCCTGGTTTGGAGAAAATGGACAATATCCGCTGGTGATCGTCCGCAAGCCTGAAGCGGGCGGCCCGGCGCAAGGTTGAATTCAAGGAAAAGTGGAGATCAACAAGTGATGGACTGGAGCGATAAAGTCGTCCTGGTGACCGGGGGCACCGGCTCGTTTGGCAAGAAATTCATCCGCGTCATGCTGGAGGAGTACAACCCCGCCAAGCTGATCGTGTTCAGCCGCGATGAGCTCAAGCAGCATGAGATGCGCGCCGCCGGGTTCAACGACAGCCGCCTGCGCTATTTTATCGGCGACGTGCGCGATCTGCAGCGCCTGCGCCGGGCATTCAACGGGGTGGACGTGGTGGTGCACGCGGCGGCGCTTAAGCAGGTGCCGGCCTGCGAGTACAACCCCATGGAGGCCATCAAGACCAACATCCTCGGCTCGTCCAACGTGATTGAAGCGGCGCTGGACGCCGGGGTCACCCGGGTGATCGCCCTGTCCACCGACAAGGCGGTCAACCCGATCAACCTGTACGGGGCCACCAAGCTGGCCGCCGAAAAGCTGTTTGTGCAGTCCAACGCCTATGCCGGGGGCACCGCCACCCGCTTCTCCTGCGTGCGCTACGGCAACGTGGTCGGCAGCCGCGGCAGCGTGGTGCCGGTCTTCCTCAAGCAGCGCGCCAACGGCAAGATCACCATCACCGACGACCGCATGACCCGCTTCTGGATCTCGCTGGATCAGGGCGTGCACTTTGTCATCCGCTGCGCCGAGCAGATGCTGGGCGGCGAGGTGTTCGTGCCCAAGATCCCTTCGATGAAGGTGATGGACCTGGCGAAGGCCGTGGCGCCCGAGAGCGAGGTGGAGATCATCGGCATCCGCCCGGGTGAGAAGCTGCACGAGGTGCTGATCTCGGAGGACGAGGCGCGCACCACGGTGGAAATGCCGGACATGTACGTGGTGCAGCCGGCGGAGGCCTTCTGGTTCGGCCGGGAGTGGGAAAAACGCGGCAAGAAGCTGCCGGACGGGTTCCACTACACTTCCAACGAGAACGACCAGTGGCTGAGCATTGAAGAGATCAAGCAGATCATTGCGCCCATCGAGGCGGAGTATATGGAAGGCAAGCTGGGATGACGCGCTGGTTGGTGACGGGGGCCAGCGGGCTGCTGGGGTTGAATTTCGCGCTGCAGGCCAGCGGTCGGCACGCCGTGACCGGCGTGGTGCACCGCAGCCGCCTGGAGGGCGCCCCCTTCAGCGTGGTGACGGCGGATTTTCGCCGGCCCGAAGCGCTGGAAGCCCTGCTGGACCAGACCCGTCCCGACTGGATCGCGCACTGCGCCGCCCTGGCCATCCTGGATGAGTGCGAGGCCCGGCCCGAGGAGGCCTGGCAGCTGAACGCCGAGATTCCCGGTCAACTGGCCGAGCTGGCCCGCCGCAAGGGCATCGGCCTGCTGCACATTTCCACCGACGCGGTCTTCGACGGCGTGCGCGGCGGCTACAGCGAAGAGGATGAACCCAACCCGCTGAGCGTGTACGCCCGCTCCAAGCTGGCCGGCGAGCAGGCCGTGCGCCAGGCCTACCCGGACGCGCTGGTGGCGCGAGTCAATTTCTACGGCTGGAGCCTGCGCGGGCAGCGCAGTCTGGCGGAGTTTTTCTATAACAATCTCTCGGCCGGCCGCACGGTCAACGGCTTCACCGACGCGCTCTTTTCGCCGCTGTTGGTCAACGACCTGGCGGATCTGCTGCTGGAGATGGCCGGCCGCAGGCTTTCCGGGCTGTACCACGTCTTCTCCAGCGAAACGCTGAGCAAGTACGAGTTCGGACGGCACATTGCCGCGGCGTTCGGCTTTGACCCGGGCCTGATCCGGCCGGTTTCGCTGCAGGAAAGCGGGCTGGTGGCGGCGCGCTCGGCCAACCTGAGCATGCGCACGGACAAACTGGCCGCCGCGCTGGGCCGGCCTTTGCCCGGGCAGGACCAGGGCATCCGCGGTTTTTATGAACTCTACCGGCAGGGACACCCCCGGCTCATTCGCGACCTGGCCGGCCAGCCGGCCTGAGCCGCTTCCAGACAGCATCGTACAGGGAGTGATGGATATGGAAATTCAAATCGGCAAGCGCAAAGTGGGCGGGAACAACCCCACCTATTTCATCGCAGACATCGCCGCCAACCACGACGGGTCGCTGGATCGGGCGAAGATGCTCATCCGGCTGGCCGCCGAGGCCGGTGCGGACGCGGCCAAGTTCCAGAACTTCTCGGCGCCCAGGATTGTCTCGGATTACGGCTTCCGCTCGCTGGGCGGGCAGCAGTCGCACCAGGCCAAATGGCGCAAGTCGGTGTTCGAGGTCTACCAGGCGGCCTCCATCCCCTTCGAGTGGTCGGCGGAGCTGAAGGCGGCCTGCGAGGAGGCCGGCATCGACTATTTCTCGGCCCCCTACGATTTTGATGCCATCGACTATCTGGACGAGTACATGCCGGCCTACAAGGTCGGTTCGGGTGACATCACCTGGCTGGAGGCCATCGAACGCATGGCCTGCAAGGGCAAGCCGGTGCTGCTGGCCACCGGCGCTGCCGACATCGGCGAGGTGCAGCGGGCGGTGCACACCGTGCTCAAGGTCAACCCGCAGCTGGTGCTGATGCAGTGCAACACCAACTACACCGGCTCGATTGAGAACTTCAACCACGTGCACCTGAACGTGCTCAAAACCTACGCGCTGATGTTCCCCAACGTGGTGCTGGGTCTGTCGGACCACACCCCGGGCCACGCGGCCGTGCTGGGCGCGGTGGCGCTGGGCGCGCGGGTGGTGGAGAAGCACTTCACCGACGACACCACCCGGGAAGGCCCGGACCACGGCTTCTCGATGAACCCGGATTCCTGGCGGGACATGGTCGACCGCACCCGCGAGCTGGAGCGTGCGCTCGGCTCGGCGGAAAAGTTCGTGGCCGAAAACGAGCAGCAGACCGTGATCCTGCAGCGCCGCTGCCTGCGCGCCGCCCGTGATCTGCGTGCCGGGGAGATCCTCACCCGCGAGATGATCACCGTACTGCGCCCGGCCACGCCCGGCGCGCTGCTGCCCACCGACCTGGACGCGGCCGTGGGCACCCGGGTGCTGCGCGACCTGAAAGAAGGCCAGGAGCTGCGCTGGACGGACCTGGGAGCGGCCTGAGCGAGCGGCTGTGCGCGTACTGTATTTCACCCGCGATTACACCCCCCACGACCACCGCTTTCTGACTTCGCTGGCCTCGAGCGAACACGAGGTCTACGCCCTGCGGCTGGAGCGGCGCGGCCCGGCGCTGGAGGAACGCCCCCTGCCGGATGGCATCCACGCGCTGGAATGGGAAGGCGGGCGCGGTCCGGTTTCGCTGAGCGCCTATCCGCGGATGGCCCTGGCCCTGCGCAGGCTCGCGGCCCGGGTGCGCCCGGAGGTGATCCACGCCGGGTCGATTCACACCGCCGCGCTGGTGGCCGCGCTGGCCGGGGTGCAGCCGCTGGTGAGCATGTCCTGGGGCTCGGACTTGCTGGCGGACGCCGACCGCAGCGCCTGGATGCGCTTCCTGACCCGCTTCGTGCTGCGGCGCTCCACGCTGCTGCTGGGCGACTGCGAGACGGTGAAGCGCAAGGCAGTCAGTCTGGGCTTCCCGCCGGAGCGGGTGCGCCTGTTCCCCTGGGGCGTGGATTTGGAGGCCTTTCACCCCGCCCCGGCCGGCCAGTCGGCGCTGCGCGCCAACCTGGGCTGGCAGGAGCACTTCGTCCTCCTTTCGCTGCGCTCCTGGGAACCGGTCTACGGCGTGGACGTGCTGGCGAAGGGCTTTGCCCTGGCCGCCCGGCAGGAACACAGCCTGCGCCTGCTGCTGGTGGGCGGCGGGTCGCAGGCGGAGCTGATCCGCGGGATCCTGGCCGAGGGCGGCGTGCTGGACCGGGTGCATTTCGCCGGGCGGGTACCCAACAGCGACCTGCCCGCCTATTACCAGGCGGCCGATCTGTACGTCAGCGCTTCGCATTCCGACGGCTCGTCGGTCTCGCTGATGGAGGCCCTGGCCTGCGGGCGTCCGGCGCTGCTGTCGGACATCCCTTCCAACCAGGAGTGGGTGGTTCACGGGCAGCAGGGCGGCTTTTTCCGCGACGGGGACCCGCAGTCGCTGGCGGAGATGCTGCTGCTGGCCGTCCGCGAGCGAGACCGGCTGCCGGAGCTGGGCCAGGCCGCCCGCCGGCTGGCCGAGCAGCCGGAGCTGGGCCAGGCCGCCCGCCGGCTGGCCGAGCAGCGCGCCGACTGGCGCAAGAATTTTGCCTGCCTGCTGGAGGCCTACGAAGAAGCCGCCCGCTGGCAGCGCCCCGCAGGCCGGTCCGGGCGATGACCGGAGGAAACTGGCCTGTGCAGCGGGCGGTTTTGGCGTATGATTGAAAGGAATTTCGGGCTGGAGAGAGAGCTGCCTGAGGGGCAGGCTGCCGCCCTGGAATACCTTGCATCCGGTAGGAGACCAAAATGAACGATCGTTTAACTGCAATGCTGAATGAGAAGTGGATGGCTGTGGTCGCCTGGCTCGGCCTGTTGGGCGCGCTGCTCTTCTCCAGCTACCAGCCGATTGGCCTGATCCGCGGCAGCGGCGTCGGCCAGCTGGTGATGGCCATGTTCTCAACCCCCGGCCTGCTGGCGCAGAACCGCGGGCTGATCCTGCCCTTCGTGGGCCTGGCCCTGCTGGTGATTGCCCTGGTGCTGCTGCTGTTCATCTGGCTGCGCTTCGCCCAGCTGACCAACGATGTCATGATCGCCATGGCTTCCGGCCCCGACGACGACGAGCCGGTTTTCCTCAGTTTCCTGGACCTGGTCAGCGCCCCGGGCGCGCAGAGCGAGGGGACGAGTGAGCTTGAGGCCCGTGGCTCCACCTTCGGCGAGATCGTGCGCCTGCTGGCTCTGTTCTGGGTGCTGGGGCTGCTGGCCGCGGCCATGATCAGCCTGGGCGGGCTGGCTTAGAGGAATGATGATGGCGAGCGCTCCCCACCCGGACCCGCATCCCGAGGGCAGCCCGCGCGTGGTGGCCATTGTGCAGGCGCGCATGGGGTCCAGCCGGCTGCCGGGCAAGGTGCTGAAGGACATTGCCGGCCAGCCGATGCTGGCCTGGGAGCGTGCCCGCCAGGCGCGCCGGCTGGATTTCGTGGTGGTGGCCACCACCGACCAGCCGGAGGACGACGCGGTGGCCGAATTCTGCGCCGGCCGGGCCTGGCCCTGCTTCCGCGGCAGCCAGTTCGACGTGCTGGACCGCTATTACCAGGCTGCGAAGCACTTCTCGGCGGACGTGGTGGTGCGCCTGACGGCCGACTGCCCGCTGATCGACCCCACGGTGATCGACGAGGTGGTGGGCGTGCTGCTGGAGCGGCAGCTGGATTTCGCCGCCAACCGGCTGCCGCCGCCCTGGAAGCGCACCTATCCCATCGGGCTGGACGTGGAGGCGGTGACCATCGCCGCGCTGGAACGGGCCTGGAGGGAGGCTTCCCGGCCGTACGAGCGCGAGCACGTCATGCCCTATCTATATGACGAGCCGGGCCGCTTCCGCATCGCGGTCATCGACGCCCACGGCGACTACGGCGCGATGCGCTGGACGGTGGACACCCCCGAGGACCTGGCCGCCGTGCGCAAGATCTTCGAGCTTTTCGGCGGGCGGCGGGATTTCGACTGGCTGGAGGTGCTGGAGCTGGTGGACCACGTCCCCGAGCTGGGCCAGCTGAACATGAACGTCAAACCCAAGGCCTTTGACCAGGTGGACGAGCGCTTCCAGCACGGCCATTTCGACCCGCCCACTGTTTCGGAAATCCTGGACCAGGAACCGCCGGAGGATGAATAGCCTGCGGTTCTCATAGAAAGCCCTTTTCGACCTGATGTCATTTCTCACCATTTTCACCGCACCCAAACCGTTTACCGACCCGCACATCAACCTGATCCAGCGCAACGCGCTGCGCTCCTGGCTGGCGCTGGGGCCGGAGGTGGAGGTGCTGGCTATCGGCGCGGAGGACGGCCTGGAGCAGGCCGCCGCCGAGCTGGGCTTTGGCTTCATCCCCGAGGTGGAGCGCAACACCCGCGGCACGCCGCTGATCCGCTCGCTGTTTGATCAGGCCCGGCGGCATTCGACCAGCCCGGTGCTGGCCTATGTCAACGCCGACATCCTGCTGCGGCCGGATTTTGTGGAAGCCTCCCGGCAGGCGCTGGCGCAGCTGAAAACCTTTTTGCTGGTCGGGCAGCGCTGGGACCTGGACGTGACCGCCCCGCTGGAGTTCGGCGAGGGCTGGCCGGAGCGGCTGCTGGAGCAGGCCCGCACGCAGGGCAGGCGGCACACCCGCGGCGGCAGCGATTATTTCATCTTCCCGCGCGAGTGCTTCACCGAGCTGCCCGATTTTGCCGTCGGCCGGGCCGGCTGGGACAACTGGATGATTTACGAGGCGCGAAACCGCGGCTGGGCGCTGGTGGACGCCACCGGCTCGATTGACATCATCCACCAGAACCACGATTACCGCCATTTGCCCGGCGGGCAGCCGCATTACCGCCAGCCGGAGACGTATGAGAACACGCGCATGGCCGGCGGGCGGCTGGTCACCCGCTTCACGCTGGACGACGCGCAGTACCAGATGATTGGCGGGCGGCTGCAGCCCTTCCCGCGCAGCTGGGCCAAGTTCAAGCGCGAGGTGGAGATCTTCCCGCTGGTGCGGCTGCACTCGCGCCCGCTGGCCCGGGCGTTCTACGCGCTCTTCCATCCCCGCCGGGCCTACCGCGAGCTGCGCGCCGCCGGAAGGAGGGCATAATGCGCGTCGGACAGAACCCGGCAAAATTCGTCAAAGAGGTGGCTAAACCCGCCCGGGTGACCGTGGCGGTGCTCAACTACATCCCCTTCCTGAGCGGTTTTTACGCCCAGGCGCTGGACGTGCTCAAGGTGAGCCTGAACAGCCTGTGCCAGAACACGCCGGAGGAGCACGACCTGCTGGTGTTCGACAACGGCTCCTGCGCCGAGGTGCAGGATTACCTGCTGGCCGAGCGCCGCGCCGGGCACATCCAGTACCTGCTGCTCTCGGAGAAGAACCTGGGCAAGGGCGGGGCCTGGAACATGATCCTGGCCGGCGCGCCGGGCGAGATCATCGCCTACGCCGATTCGGACGTGCTTTACCTGCCCGGCTGGCTGACCCGCTCGCTGGAAATTCTGGAGACCTATCCCCGCGTGGGCATGGTGACCAGCCGGCCCTTCCGCACCAAGGATGAGTTCCTCACCGCCACCCGCGAGTGGATCGCCCGCACCCCGGAGGCCGAACTGGTCGAGGGGCAGCTGATCCCCTGGGAGACGTTCTACGAGTTCAACCGCAGCCTGGGCGCCGAGGAGGACGAGATTCGCGCCAGCTACGCCGAGACGCAGGACGCCCGGGTGACCTACCGCGGTGTGACCGCGCAGCTGGGCGCCTCGCACTGGCAGTTCGTGGCCTACAAGTCGGTGCTGCAGGAGTTCCTGCCCTTCCAGATGGACCGTCCCATGGGGCAGGTGCGCCAGCTGGACCAACGCATGAACGAGGCCGGCTACCTGCGCCTGATGGTGCCCGATCCGCTGGTGCTGAACATGAGCAATACCCTGCTGGAAGTGCCCGAGGCCTACCGTGCCGGGCTGCAGACCGGGGCCGCTCCGGCCGGCCCCTCCGGCGTGAAGGCCCGGCTGCTGCAGCTGCCTCCCCTGAAGAAGGGCTTCCTGTGGCTGTATAATCAGATCTTCCGCTGGTATTATTTCGACCAATCTAGCTGAAAGGACCTTAATCGGTTGAAGACGATTTTTGTAGTCCTGGACCACGGCCTGGGACTGGCATATTTTCTGGACACGGACCTGACCCGCTTCCTGGTGGACGCGGGGGTGCGGGTCGTGTTTCTGGTGCAGGACGCGGTGCTGCCGCGCGTGAAGGACTCCTTCCAGCACCCGCTGGTGACCTTTGAATCCATGCGGGACGGGAAGGTGCTGGAGTGGCAGAAGGCCAACCGTCCCGGCCTGCAGGAGCTGGTTGACTACGTGCGCAAGGCCAGCGCGGACCGCTCCATCCCGCTCACCTATGTGGACACCCACCGCCAGCGCAAGGAGTATGAGGCGCGGGGACGGCGGCGGCACGTGCTCAAGGCGCTGCGCCCGCTGATCTACCTGCTGCGCCGCTCGAAGCGCGCCCGCCTCCAGTTCCGCCGCGCGCTGGACCGCTACTTCACCCCGCACTTGTACGACGACCTGTTCGACAGCTACCAGCCTGACCTGGTGGTCTCGGACACGGCCGGCTGGCGGCTGGACCAGTACCTGCTGCGCGAGGCCACCCGACGCGGCATCCCCACCAGCACGGTGATCATCGGCTGGGATAATCCCTCCAGCCAGGGGCTGCCCGGGGCGTTTGTGGACACGGTCAACGTATGGTCCGAGGTGCACAAATGGGAGCTGACCGCCGGGGTCGACTGGCCGCCCGAGAAGGTGCACGTGGGCGGCATGCCGCTCTACGACGGCTACATTTCCGGCAAGTGGGTGCTGCCGCGTGAGGAATACTACCGCCAGCACAATCTGGACCCGAACAAGCGCCTGGTGGCCTTCGCCGCCACCGCGCTGAGCATCTCGCCCAATTTGCACATCATCGAGGCCCTGGCCGGCATGATCGCCCGCCAGGAGCTGGACCAGCCCTCGCAGCTGCTCATCCGGCTGCACCCCAATCACTTCAAGCCGATGAACCACTACCGCGAGGAGTGCGCCGCCATCATGGCGCTGGCCGAGCGCTACCCGGACGTGCATGTGGTCGAGCCGAAGGAAGTGCCCGGCGGGCTGGAACGCTATTCGGGCGAGGACTATTACGAAAAGGCCTCCATGCTGACCTACTGCGACGTGCTGGTGACGATCTATTCCACCATGGTGGTGGAGGCCACGCTGCATGACAAGCCTATCATCAGCGCCTGTATCAATTCACCGGAGGGCTGGAAGGACAAGTTCTGGATTCCCCTGGAGCAGGTGCCCGGCTGGCCGACCGCCGCGCGGGTGAACGCCGCCGGGGCCGGCAAGACGGTCATGACCGTGGACGAGCTGCGCGAGGCGCTGAATGAATACCTGGCTCACCCGGAGCAGGAGGCCGAACAGCGCCGCCGCTTTGTAGAATCCGAGCTGACCTACCTGCACGGGGAATCCACCCGGCGTACCGCCGATTTTCTGCTCTCACTGGTCGGGAGGGAAACCGATGGAAATCGCAGCATTTGAAATTGCCGGCCGGAAGGTCGGCCCGGGAGCGCCCTGTTTCATCGTGGCCGAGGTGGCCCAGGCCCATGACGGCAGCCTGGGGATGGCTCACGCCTTCATCGACGCCGCCGCGAAGGCCGGGGCGGACGCAATCAAGTTCCAGACGCACATCGCCGCGGCGGAATCCACCCCGCAGGAGCCGTTCCGGGTGAAGTTCAGCCTGCAGGACGCCACCCGCTACGACTACTGGAAGCGCATGGAGTTCACCCCCGAGGGCTGGGCCGGGCTGGCCGAGCACGCCCGCGAGAAGGGCCTGATCTTCCTCTCCTCCCCCTTCTCTGAGGAGGCGGTGGAGCTGCTCGACCGGGTGGGCATGCCCGCCTGGAAGGTGGCCTCCGGCGAGGTGACCAACCCGCTGCTGCTGGAAAGCATGTTCCGGCGCGGGCGGCCCATCCTGCTTTCCAGCGGGATGAGCAGCCTGGCCGAGCTGGACCGCCTGGTGGACCAGATCAAAGCCCGCGGGCTGCCGCTGGCCATTTTCCAGTGCACCTCCAAATACCCGGTCGCGCCCGAGCAGGTTGGGCTGAATATGCTGGCCGTCTACCGTGAGCGCTACAGCGTGCCGGTGGGACTGTCGGACCATTCGTCCAAGATCTACGCCGGGCTGGCCGCGGTGGCGCTGGGCGCCAACCTGCTGGAAGTGCACCTGACCCTCTCGCGGGAGATGTTCGGCCCGGACGTGCCCGCCTCGCTGACCACCGCCGAGCTGGCCCAGCTGGTCGAAGGCGCGCGCTTCATCGAGACCGCGCTGGCCAACCCGGTGGACAAGGACCGCGTGGCCGAAGAGATGGCGAATATGCGCTCCATCTTCGGCCGCGGGCTGGTGACCCGCCGGCCGCTGCCAGCCGGTCACCGCCTGACCCGGGAGGACCTGGCGGCGCGCAAGCCGGGCCTGGGCATTCTCGCCGAGCGCATCGACGAAGTGATCGGCCGTGAGCTGGTCCGCGATGTGCCTGAGGGCGAGTTCCTGCAGGAAAGTGATTTGAAATCCCCGGAAGTTGAGCTTCCATAGCATCGAGGCAGTATGACAAATAAGAGAAAAATCTGCGTGGTGATCACCGCCCGGCCCAGCTACTCGCGGGTGCGCACAGCTTTGCGGGCCATTCAGGAGCACCCCGGGCTGCAGCTGCAGGTCGTGGCGGCCGCCTCGGCCCTGCTGGACCGCTACGGCAAGGTGGTGCGCTTCATCGAGGCGGACGGGTTCCACATCGACGCCCAGGTGTACAACGTGTTTGAGGGCGAGAACCTGGTCACCTCGGCCAAAACCACCGGCATGGGGCTGGTGGAAATGCCCACGGTGCTGGACAACCTTAAGCCGGATATTGTGGTCACCATCGCCGACCGCTACGAGACCATCGCCACGGCCATCGCTGCCGCTTACATGAACATCCCTCTGGCGCATATTCAGGGCGGGGAGGTGACCGGCAACATCGACGAGAAGGTGCGCCACGCGGTCACCAAGCTGGCCGACTATCACCTGGTGGCCACACAGAAGGCCGCCGAGCGGGTCATTCGCATGGGCGAGGACCCGGCCAGCGTGTTTGTCACCGGCTGCCCGTCGATCGACATCGCCGCCGAGGTGCGGCGCAACCCGGGCCATCTGGAGAATCCCTTTGAGAAGTACGGCGGCGTGGGCGCCGAGGTGGACCTTTCCAACGGCTACCTGGTGGTCATGCAGCACCCGGTGACCACCGAGTATAAGCTGGCCCGCCAGCAGGTCACCGAGACGCTGCACGCCATCCACGAGATGGGGCTGCCCACACTGTGGTTCTGGCCCAACGTGGACGCCGGCTCGGACGGGACCTCGGAGGGCATCCGCGCCTTCCGCGAGATTTACCAGCCGCGCAACATCCACTTCTTTAAAGAGATCCCGCCGGAGGACTTTCTGCGCCTGCTGGTGCACAGCCGGGGGATCGTGGGCAACTCGAGCGTGGCCATCCGCGAGTGCTCCTTCCTGGGCGTGCCGGCGGTGAACATCGGCTCCCGCGAGGAGGGGCGCGAGCGCGGGCCGAACGTGGTTGACGTGCCCGCATATGACCGCCGCGCCATCCAGGCGCCGCGCCATCCAGGAGGCCATCCAGCGCCACCTGATGAACGGCAAGCGAGTGGAGCCGGTCGAGCTGTACGGCGACGGCCAGGCCGGAAAGCGCATTGCCCAGGTGCTCAGCGAAGTTCCGCTGCGCTACACCAAACGGTTGACCTACTGATGGAACCCAGAGTCCTCGCTCTGATCCCCGCGCGGGGCGGCTCGAAGGGCGTGCCCCGCAAGAACATCCAGAAGGTGGGCGGCAGGCCGCTGATCGCCTACACCATTCAGGCCGCGCTGGCGGCCCGCGCCCGGCTGCACCGGGTGATCGTGAGCACCGACGACGAGGAGATCGCCGCCGTGGCCCGAGAGCACGGGGCTGAGGTTCCCTTCCTGCGCCCGGCCGACCTGGCCGGGGACCGCATCCCCATGGTTCCGGTTATCCAGCACGCGGTGCGCTTCGTCGAGTCGCAGGACGGCGTGCGGCTGGACTGGGTGCTGCTGCTGCAGCCCACCGCGCCCTTCCGCTCGCCGGAGGATATCCAGAACGCGCTCGACCTGGCCGCTCAGGGTGGCTGCGACTCGGTCATCAGCGTGGTGCAGGTCTTCGCCCACCACCCGATCCTGATGAAGAAGATCGAGGGCGACCGGCTGCTGCCGTACTGCATTGTGGAGAAGGAAGGCACCCGCCGCCAGGACTACCAGCCCCCGGCCTACATGCGCAACGGTGCCATTTACCTGACCCGGCGCGACGTGGTCATGGAGCACGGCTCGATCTGGGGCCAGGTGATCCGCCCGTACGTGATGCCCGAGGAGCGCTCGGTCAACGTGGACAGTCCGCTGGACCTCAAGCTGGTCGAGCTGCTGCTGCAGGAGCGGGAGGGGTGAGATGAGCGCGGTGCGCATCCTCAACGCCGAGCCGGACCGTTACTCTCCCGAGGCGCGCGCCATCCTGGAGCAGATCGGCACGGTGGACAACGGTCCGCTGACCCGCGGCGAGCTGCTGGCCCGCCTGCCGGAATATGACGTGCTGATTGTTCGCCTGGCGCACCAGATCGACGCCGAAGTGCTGGCCCGGGGCGAGCGGCTGCGGGCGATTGTCAGCGCCACCACCGGGCTGGACCACATCGACCTGGCCGAAGCCGAACAGCGCGGGGTGGCGGTGCTCTCGCTGCGCGGCGAGACGGAGTTCCTGCGCTCCATCCCGGCCACGGCCGAGCTGGCCTGGGCGCTGCTGCTGGGGCTGGTTCGCCGCCTGCCGCAGGCATACGCGTCGGTGCTGCGCGGCGAGTGGAACCGCGACGCCTTCCGCGGGCACGACCTGTGCGGCCGCAGCCTGGGGATTCTGGGACTGGGGCGCATCGGCGAGAAGGTGGCCCGCTACGGGCTGGCCTTTGGCATGCGCGTGCTGGCCTACGACCCGACCCGCGACCCCTGGATGGAGGGCGTGGAGCGCGCCAATACCATGGACGAGCTGCTGGCGGCCAGCGAAGTTCTCTCCATTCATGTGCCGCTCAATGAGCGCACCGAGGGGCTGATCGGGCGGCGCGAGCTGGCGCTGCTGCCGCCGGGGGCGCTGCTGGTCAACACCGCCCGCGGCGCGGTGCTGCAGCGCGAGGCGCTGCTGGAAGCGCTCGAGTCCGGCCGGCTGAGCGGCGCGGCGCTGGACGTGCTCTGGGATGAGCGCGGGGCCGCCGACGAGCGCCTGCTCGAGTACGCCCGCACGCACGAGAACCTGCTCATCACCCCGCACATGAGAACCTGCTCATCACCCCGCACATCGGCGGGGCCACGGTCGAGTCGATGGCCGCCACGGAAGTGTTTATGGCCCGCAAGCTGCAACGTTTTCTGCAAGCCGGCTGAGAAAACCCACCCGTAAGCTTCGCAAAGGACACAGCCGCATGAAATTCCTGATTGCCGGATTCGGTTCCACCGGACGCCGCCACCTGCGCAACCTGCAGGCCCTGGGCCAGCGTGAAATTGTCGTCTACCGTACCCGCCGCTCCACCCTGCCGCTGGACGAGCTGGAAGGGCTGCCGGTGGAGTATGACCTGGAGGCGGCCCTGGCCCATAAGCCGGACGCGGTGCTGGTGTGCAACCCGACCGCGCTGCACCTGGAGGTGGCCGTGCCGGCGGCCGAAGCCGGCTGTCACCTGTTCATCGAAAAACCGGTGGCGGATTCCTGCCAGGGCGTGGAGGCGCTGCGCCGGGCGCTGGCCCGCGGCGGCGGCCGTCTGCTGGTGGGCTTCCAATTCCGTTTTCACCCCGGGCTGCGCCAGGCCGCCCGGCTGATCACCGAAGGCGCGCTGGGCGAGGTGGTCTCGGCATCGGCCCGCTGGGGCGAGTACCTGCCCGACTGGCACCCCTGGGAGGACTTCCGCGGTTCCTACGCCGCCCGGGCCGACCTGGGCGGGGGTGTGGTGCGTACGCTGTGCCACCCCTTTGATTACCTGCGCTGGCTGGTGGGCGAGGTCGAGTCCCTGTGGGCCAGCACGGCGAAGCGCTCCGGCTGGGGGCTGGAGGTGGAGGACACGGCCGAAATCGGGCTGAACTTCGCCGGCGGGGCGCTGGGGTCGGTGCTGGGGCGCTGGGGTCGGTGCGGCTGGACTACCTGCGCCGCCCGCCGCTGCACACGCTGGAGATCACCGGCACGCAGGGCACCCTGACCTGGGACAACGCCGACGGGGCCGCCCGGCTGTACCGCGCCGGGGCTGCGGACCCGGAGGTGCTGGCCCCGCCGCCCGGGTTTGAGCGCAACCATCTCTTCCTGGCCGAGATGGAGCACTTTCTGCAGGTGGTTCAGGGGCAGGCCGAGCCGGTCTGCACACTGGAGGACGGCCTGCGTGCTCTGGAAATTGCCGAAGGCGCCCTGCGCTCGGCGGAAACCGGCGCACTGGTGCGCTTCGATCACGGACGGATGCCGGAATGTTGAAAGCCCTCTCTCGCCGCGGCCCGCTGCTGGCCGGCCTGTACTTTCTGGCCCTCAGCCTGGCGATGACCTGGCCGCTGGCGCTGAGGATGGGCTCGGCTGTGGCCGGATATATCGGCGACAACGTCTACTTTATCTGGCTGATCGGCTGGTTTCAGAAGGCTCTGTTTGAGATGGGGGCCAACCCCTTCGACGTCTGGTTTCTCAACTACCCGCAGGGCTGGAGCCTGGCCTACACCGAGATCTCCCCGGCTCAGGTGGCGCTGGCGCTGCCCTTCTCGCTGATCGGCGGGCCGGTGTTCGCCTACAACGTGACCATGCTGCTCAGCTTCGCGCTGGCCGGGCTGGGCATGTGCCTGTGGGTGCGGCGGCTGACCGGGCGCTGGGACGCCGGGCTGGCGGCCGGGACAGTCTTCGCCTTCACGCCCTATCACCAGGCGCACTTTTTGGCCGGGCACCTGAATCTGGCCGGGCTGCAGTGGTTCCCCTTCTACTTTATGGGGCTGTACGACCTGCTGCGCGCCCCGCGCCCGTCCTGGCGGCCGGTGCTGCTCAGCGGGGTGATGCTGGGGTTGATCGGCCTGACCTCGCAGTACTACCTGTACATGACCGTGCTGGTCAGCGCTGCCTGGGCGCTGGTGGACTTCCTTTATGCCCGGCGGGTCTGGCTGCAGGCGCGCACCTGGCAGTCGCTGGGCGGCATGGCGGCCGTGGCCGCGCCGTTCGTGCTGGCGGCGGCCGGGCCTTTTCTGGCGCTGGCCGGTCAGGGCGCGCTGCCCGACCGGGACATCAGCATGGCGCGCATGTATTCGGCCAGCCCGCTGGACTATTTGCTGCCCTATTCGGACCATTTCCTGCTCGGGCCGTGGGTTTCGGCCAGTTTCAACCGCGATCTGTGGATCGAGGCCAGCCCTGTCTCTTATACACATCTCCGAGCCCACGAGACTAAGGCGAATCTCGTATGCCGTCTTCTGCTTGAAAAAAAAAAAA
>CZCB01000783.1_pt1 | contig 16829 bp, 16 predicted proteins | sample 591991 | NCBI WGS metagenome assembly CZCB01 (sample SAMEA3556809, study PRJEB10932) | anaerobic digester metagenome | reverse complement strand
TTGCTAAAGAGAATTTTTGCAAAGGAATTGTAAAAAAGGTACAAAGCAAAAAACTCATGAAGCATACCTGTTGACATATATTTAGCCTTTTGCTATACTATATTAGTGTCAAAACTTAAGGAGAGATGTCCGAGCTGGTTGAAGGAGCTGGTCTTGAAAACCAGTGATACCGCAAGGTACCGAGGGTTCGAATCCCTCTCTCTCCGCCACTAAATTAATATGGAGAAGTACCCAAGCTGGCCGAAGGGGCGCCCCTGCTAAGGGCGTAGGTCGGGATAACCGGCGCGAGGGTTCGAATCCCTCCTTCTCCGCCAAAAAATAAGGACTGCTATTTTTTATTTAATAGTAGTCCTTATTTTTTTGGGACAGATTATAATTAAAAAATCACAACAAAAATATTTCAAATTTATTAATATCAGTTAAAAAAAGAATAAATATTATAACAAAAAAGGAAATTACTATATTTTTTAAGTTAAAAGGATTATTATAAATATATAATAAAAATAAACATGTATAGAACTCTAAAAATATTGTTCTAAACATATTATACGAGGAGGGTTAATATGTATCAAATAGACCAAAGAATGTCGAAAAAGATCATAGCTATTTTATGTTTAATCGCAATCATAATATCTACTAGCGGCTGCACAGATATATTAGACACCTCAAAAAGTTCTTCGAATATTCAAGTCGGGCAAAATATAGAGCTTGAAGTAATAGAGCAAGAAGAAAATACAAGTAAATCTCAACCTGAGAATGTAAAAATTGAGGACGAGAAAGATGATAAAAGTGAGGAAATACAAAATTTAGTTCCATATAATGGTGCTGTCCAACATATATTTTTTCATCCTCTTATAGCATATCCTGAACTTGCTTTTGATGGAGATGCAAAAGAGCGAGGTTTTAACGATTACTTTGTGACAATACAAGAATTTGAGAGAATTATACAATCATTATATGAGAAAAATTATATTTTAATTGATATAAATATGTTAATTCAAGAGAAAAAAGAGGGAGATAAAACTAAAATAGAGCGAAGCACACTTATGATTCCTGAAGGGAAAAAACCTTTGATTATATCAATAGATGATATGAATTATTATGATTATATGAGGGAAAATGGCACTATATATAAGCTTATATTAGATGATGAAGGAAATATAGCCACATATTCTATCGCACCAGATGGGGAAGAGAAGATAGCATATGACAATGAAATAATTCCTCTGCTTGATAAATTTGTAGAAAGTCATACCGACTTCTCTCTTGATGGTACCAAGGGTGTAATAGCGCTTACAGGTTTTGAAGGAGTGCTAGGATATAGAACAAATGAAATTGATTCACCAAACTATCAAAAAGAAAAGGAGTCAGCGCTTGCAGTCATAGAAAAGCTTAAGGAAAATGGATGGACATTTGCATCACATGGATATGGACATAGGGATGCGGCAAAGATAAGTCTTAAAAAACTCATTGCAGATACTAATAAATGGAGAGATGAAGTGGGTTCACTAGTTGGTCCTACTAAAGTATATATATATCCATATGGAAGTAGAGTACTTCCGGGGGATTCAAAATTTCAAGCACTGGTTGATGCAGGTTTTAACATATTATGTGCTGTTGGTTCTCAGGCCTATGAGAAGCTGGACACTAATGCTTTAATGCAAGATAGAAGACATATAGACGGGATTGGACTCATACAACAAAGAGAACGTTTTTTGGATTTATTTGACAGCTATAAGATTATAGACTACAATGCGCGTCCTGATAAATATATACAGGGTATTAAGGGCGAGTTATAGAAAATAGGATCATAAAACTTTGAAATTGGGGAAATATGATATAGAGAGAAAATACAGAATAACTATCTAGCTCAGTATAAGTCTAATAATCTGAAAGGTGGGTTAACTGTTATGTCAAAAGTAAAATGTCAAATATGTGGTAATTCCTGTGACGGGGAGCTTATAGAATATTGTTCTAATTGTGGAGGTTTCATATGCGATGAATGCAGTGAATTATACGAAGGTTATTGTAAAAGTTGTTTTGACGAGTTTACAGAATATGATGAGTGATTCAATAAAAGCACTTGTCATGCAATCATTATCCAACGAAAATTTCAAACGTACTGATTCCGAAGTTAGATGGAATTTTATTTTCTAAACGTATGTAAACTTTGGAACTACTGCATAACGAATGATACGTATAATGGGGGCTGTTGCAAAACAGCCCCTTCATTCTTATATAAAAAAATATTGATAAGCCCTTGTTTTTGCTTACATAAAAACCGATGTAAGCCTTGATATTGGTGTACCTGGAGGGATTCGAACCCCCGACCTTTTGATTCGTAGTCAAACGCTCTATCCAGCTGAGCTACAGGTACTCACCACTTTCTAAGTTTATAACAAACCTAAGGGCTTGTCAACAGTTTAAATATTAGTTTTTTTCAGGAAAACAGTGAAAAAATCTAATAGGCTCATATATAGTAGATTTATAACACTTTAATGAGGGATTTTGGGCTAGTTAATAGTTTTATATATAAATTAGTCATATTTTCTAATATAAATGATATAATAGGAAGTGAGAAGATTTATAGGGGAGCTTCCACTCCCCTATAAGGTCAAGTGGTTTCCTTTGTGTGAGAGCTCATTTTTTCTGATGAGCTCTTATCCTTTTCTTTTGTAGATTTGAATGTAAATATACTAATTAATAGATTAATTATGGATGTTAGGAATTTTATAGTGGCTTCGCAAATACTCATTTAATTCACCTCCCTTCAAGACTTTTCTTGTAATATCTGGGAGATAAACTAATACAGTCAATGAAATGTAAAAGATGCGTTAAAAAGATCTTTTTAAAGAACGATAGGAGATACCTTGTCAATATATAAATATGCTCAATTTGTACAAGTTATTCCTATTTTTGTAAAAATATTTAAAACAAATTCCTCCTAGAAACATTGCATCTTACCTTGCATATATGTAACTGAACCATAAAAGAATGCAACTAAGCGAGATATGTTTGATAAATATTTAACAAATTCACTATAATAGTAGTCGAAGCAACCCACATAATAAAAGTAACTAGCACAATAGAGGCAAATAACACAATAATAAACGGAGGTGTTTTTATATGAAGGCATTTGCAATGCTTGGAATTGGGGAAGTAGGATTTATTGAAAAAGAAAAACCAGTAGCAGGTCCATATGATGCCATAGTAAGACCATTGGCCGTATCTCCATGTACATCAGATATACACACAGTTTATGAAGGAGCTATGGGCGATAGACATAATATGATATTAGGGCATGAGGCAGTAGGAGAAGTTGTAGAAGTAGGTAGTGAGGTTACAGATTTTAAACCAGGGGATAGAGTAGTAGTACCAGCGATAACACCTGATTGGCGTTCTGAAGCAGCTGTTAGGGGATACCCTCAACATTCAAATGGATTACTTGCTGGTTGGAAGTTTTCTAACTTTAAAGATGGGGTATTTGGAGAGTTTTTCCATGTAAATGATGCAGACATGAACTTGGCTCATCTACCAGAAGAGATTGCGCCTGAAACAGCTGTTATGTTATGTGATATGATGACTACAGGTTTTCAGGGTGCGGAGCTTGCTAATATTAAGCTTGGTGCAACAGTTGTGTGTATAGGTATTGGTGCTGTTGGATTGATGGCAGTAGCCGGCGCAAAGCTTAGAGGTGCAGGTAGGATAATTGCTGTTGGTAGTAGGCCAGTATGTGTTGAAGCAGCAAAGTTCTATGGTGCAAATGACATTGTTAATTATAAGGATGGTGACATTGTAGAGCAGATAAAGGATTTGACAGATGGTGAAGGTGTAGACAATGTAATAATTGCAGGTGGTAATTCAGATATATTAGTATCTGCTGTTAAGATGACAAAGCCAGGTGGTACAGTATCAAATGTCAATTACTTTGGAAACGGAGATACGATTGATATACCAAGATTAGAGTGGGGTTGTGGTATGGCCCACATAGATATACGAGGGGGCCTATGTCCTGGTGGACGATATAGAATGGAAAACTTAATAGATCTGATAAAGTATAATAGGGTAGATCCTAGTAAACTAGTGACCCATAAATTTCATGGGTTTGACAAGATAGAAGAAGCTCTTGAGTTGATGAAGGAAAAGCCAAAAGATCTTATAAAACCTGTTGTTATAATTGATTAATATTAAAATTTTTACACTTAAATAAATTCATGGATAGTTTTATTAACTTTTCAGTATTTACTATAGCTATCCATATAATTGACAGAGAATGATAATTTGCTTATTTATGATGATGTTATTTTATAATCTATATAGATGGTTAACTAAATTTTATATACTTTGCCACTATATAGAGAGTTTTAGAATAAATATATCTCTGGGAAATAGATTACATGTGAAGGATATAATTGCATACTTATGGCTGTCGCTATTATGCGGCAGTCTTTTTTTGTGTTCTTGGTACGATAAAAAGAGGCATAGAATCTCTTAACTATCAATATATATAAAGATTAATAAAGACAAGATAGTCCAATGAAAATTATGGACTTAAGCCGTTTTATTTAAGTTTTTATATAAAATTAAGTTCAAATAAGAGTAGGAGTCTTATGTGCACATAAGACTCCTACTAAAAACGGAGATAATTACCAAATTTTAATATAATTTTCACCTTTTTTCAAAAGAGTAATCGGACCCAATGAACTTTTCTCAGATTTTTGCTTATCTAGAAAATCGGTGTCTAAGATTAAATCACATCCATTTGGAGTTTCAAACTCTGCATCGACGATGCGCACCCTTTCTAGTGTTAATGTTGAATGTATCTCTCCTAGAATATTTTCAAAACTATCTGGTAATTTACATGAAATGAAAACTTCTTCACCTTTATCAATTATTTTAAAGTTTGGATCAAATTTTTTATCAACTAATTTATCTTTTTCTTTTTCAAAAGGCTCTGCTCCATTTAAGTATGCATTATTGTTAATATAAACGGGCTGTTCGACATCACCATGTCTTTCATGAACCTTTTCGATATATTCTTCCAAAGACGTAGTATGGTTTTTGTAATGGGATGTTCCAACGCCTTCCAGACCTTCTTTCCCGATGAATATGTTATTATAAAAACGATCATCTCCTCCATATACAAAAGCAAAACCAGAAACCTTTGTACTGTGTGGAAGGTGATATTGTGTGGAGCGATTTAATTCTTTTCTTTGGTGCATCTTACCGGCGATTAAATTATTAATATATGCTCCACCTTGCGCCATATTATCTAGTGCATATTCAGAAGCTAATATATTATGATCTATGACATATGGTCCATGACTTACTTCGACAAACAAATCACGATTATTATCATAGAATAAATTTTTGCTAACCCTTGTTCCTTGAGCCTGCCAATCTAGCCATAATCCTAAAGAGCAATTATGAATACGGTTATGATAGATTTGGACGTCAATAGCTGCATGCAACTTAATTCCTGCGATTTCATGTCCATAAAATTCGCGTTTTATACCAATGTTATAAATATGATTATTATAGATTTCACTAAATACGCATCCTAAGTGACCTACGATTGCATTTTGACCACAATCATAAATAGTATTATTTCGGATAACATGGGAACCAATCTTTTCTTTAGACCAGCCACTATGCTCAGCACTAAAAACGGATTCTAGTTGGTATTGGTGCCCTGATTTATCTTTACGGATGGAATGATATAGATGTCCTGTAGAGGCTTCTTTACCAATACTAATAGCACTACATTTTGAATCATGAATAATATTGTTTTCAATGATCCAACCCTTACTCCAATTAGCGCCTATCAATCCAGGTTGGTCAGCTGTTGGAGGTGCCCACGGTGTTGCTGCATGTGCCATTTCAAAACCTTTTACAGTGATATAGTCTATACCTGTCTGTGTAGGATAAAAACAGGATCTACGAACATTGATTTCAACTAATTCTTCATTAGGATTAGCATCTTGAAAATTTGCATAGATAATTGTATTATCATCTTCTACTTCTGCAAACCAAACATATTTAGTCTGTTCAACATTAAGTACTGGAACAATTTTTTGTGTCCAGTGATCTAATACCTTTGTTCTAGCAGGAGGATCAATCAATTCTTCAAAACTGCTAACTTCATAAAATGACATACCATTTAGATAGACATCCCCTAAATGTTTTTTCTCATCAATTGTAACGAGCCAATCACCAAATATTTCTTCCTTATATGGATTGAAGTCACCAAAAAAAGTGTTTGGCAAAGCACATTTCCAAACATTATCTTTAACATGCTGCCAATTTTGGATACGTTCAGATCCTTTGATAACTACTTTTTCGTTTTCTGCAGCTTGATAAGTAATCCTTCTTTTATTGCTTAGCCCCTTGTTCTTAGGTTTTACCCATTCACGATATACTCCTTCATGGACAACAATTGTGTCTCCAGCCAAAGCAACAGAAGCAGCTTTGTTTATAGTTAAAAAAGGATCGTGCTGAGTGCCTTGACCTTGATCAGAGCCGGTTTTTGCTACATGATAGATCATTTTCACATGACCTCCTTTGATTTCTTTTATTCTATTATAGGGGATAATAATAGTTCTTTCTACACAAAATGTAGTATAATATAAGACAATATTAGTGTTTTTAAAAGGAAGGGGTAAGAGGTATGTTTTTTTTTCAAGGGCATGGAATGGAAGGAAGAGAACTATTCAAGTTCTTTTCATTAAAAAATTATCAATTTCCTCTACATTTTCATAGAGCATATGAGCTAATTCATATTAATCATGGTCAATTGTATGTAGTTATTGATCAAAGAGAATATTTACTAAAAAAAGATGATTTAGCATTTATATTTACTAATCAAATGCATGAATTTAAGACTGTTGACTTTTCTGAGATTACAATTATTCTATTTTCGCCAGATCTAATCGGTGATTTTTATATAAATTATAAAGGCATGATCCCCAACGATAATATATTACATATAGAAGATGAACTTGAACTTGCAAAACTGAATTCCATCTATAGTCAAAAAAGCTTTCTATATGCTATATGTGCTGATTTGGTGAATCAAAAATCTTTTATTTCGGTTAAACAATCATCCCAAACAAGAGTACTCTATCAAATCTTGCTCTATGTAGAAAAAAATTACTCTTTTGATTGTACATTAAAAACTATTGCAAGACATATAGGGTATGATTATGCTTATATATCAAAGCTATTTGCTCAGCAGATGAACATAACCTTTACTGAATACTTAAATAATTATCGGATTTCGCAGGCATGTTATCTATTAAAAAATTCGAATCAATCCATTGGAGAAATTGCAATTAATTGTGGTTATAATAGTTTAAGGACTTTTCATCGTAATTTTAGAAAAATAACTGAAATGACGCCTAATGAATATAGGAAATTAGAATGATCGTACCGCCATCCCATTCCTATAGTTGACATCTTAATGGGTATAATATAATCTAAGTCTTAGCTTATATTTAAAAGGGGTGAAATAATGGAGGAATATTCTATAGAAGGGAAAGGAAAAGGAGAGATTCATCTTGCTTTTGATATAGCGACCCAACTCATTCCTTTATTAGTAGGTGGGCTTGACAGCAAGCAAAACTACCAAAGAATAACGTCTATTTTATATGATATGCTGGATTTTAATGCCGTTGTATTCATTGTTAATGATAATATAGAAGCCCAGTCAGGTGATATAAAAATTAATTCTTCCAATGAAACCAAGCTTACTTGTGTGGAAGTTGATATAGAGAAGGGATATAGGGTCATTGGTACCCTTAGATTTTATAAACTACCAATGTATGGGATAACAGATACAGAAAAATCCATGGTGACAGGTATAGGGAAACTTATTTCTACCCAAGTTACATTTAATGGGAAAGATTATTATTCTAGTTTAAGATCAAAGGCAGAACTAAAGGCCCTCCAAGCTCAGATTAATCCGCATTTTTTGTTTAATGCATTAAATACAATATCGGCAATGTGTAGGACAGAGCCCCTTACGGCCAGAAAGCTGCTTATACATCTATCTAACTATTTTAGGGCTACAATAGAGACCTCCCCTGACCTTGTGGAGATTCACAAAGAGTTGAATACAATATCCTATTATTTAGAGATAGAGAAGGCTCGTTTTGGTGATAGATTTGATGTGGAGATGGATGTACCTACCAATATGGATATAAAGGTTCCGCCTCTCATACTTCAACCTTTAGTAGAAAATGCCATAAAGCATGGTTTTTCAGAGAGTATGGATAAAAAGGGCAAGATTATTATAAGAGTAAAAGATTTCGAAACTTATTATGAGGTGTCAGTAGAAGATAATGGAAAAGGGATGGATGATGAACTCATAAAAGAAGTGCTAGAAGGTGGATTTGGAGATAAAAAGATAGGACTTTACAATGTTCATCAACGTTTAAAGGAAGTATATGGGGAAGAAAATGGTCTTATGATAGAATCAGAGGTAGGCGTTGGAACAAAGGCCATATTTCATGTGCCAATAAGGAGGAGGAGTGGAAAGGATGCAATTAAAGGTCATTATAGTAGATGATGAACCATATGCAATAAAAGAACTAAAATATCTCCTTGAGGAATATAGCGATTTTGAAATTTGCGGAGAGGCACAGACACGTGAAGAGTGTTTAAGATTGGTAGCAAGGGAGCAGCCTGATGTTGTATTTTTAGATATAGAACTTCAAGGAGAAAATGGAATCAATATTGCCAAGGAAATAAATAAAATAAACAGTGATATATATATAGTCTTTGCCACAGCATATAGCCAATATGCCGTTGATGCTTTTACTGTGGATGCATTTGACTATATATTAAAACCATTTGAGGATGAGCGCATAATAGAGGTGGTGGAGAAGATAAGACAAAGGGTATTGCCCAAACGTATGCCAGATTTTATAACGGCATGGAAAGATGATAGAATGGTTGTTCTATCACCAGATGAGATAGTATATTTCTGTATAGATGATGGAAAGACGGTGTTAAAGTCCTTAAAAGGGGAATATATAGTACCTACTACCCTATCTAATTTAGAGGAAAAGCTCAAATCTTTTGATTTTATGCGTACACATAAGAGTTTTGTAGTTAATTTAAAATATATAAAAGAGATAGTACCATGGTTTAATCATACCTATGTTCTTGTCATGAAAGGATATGAAGATGATGAGGTACCAGTTAGTCGTACGTATATGAAAAAATTTAAGGATGCCATGCAGATAGGATAAAAAATAAAGCCTTGGAACTTTTATATCTTAAAAGCCCCAAGGCTGAGGGAGATCAAATTTAATCTAAATTTTTAAGGTAGTCATCTATGGCATGGGCAGCTTTTTTACCAGCTCCCATTGCTAGTATGACAGTTGCGGCACCTGTTACTGCATCTCCTCCGGCGTACACACCTTCTTTTGAGGTCTGCATAGTATTTTCATCTACTATTATGCCACCCCAACTGTGGGTATCTAACCCCTCTGTGGTCTCTTTTATTAAGGGATTTGGAGATTGTCCAATTGCTATGATTACAGTGTCTACATCTAAAGTAAACTCACTGCCTTCAATTTCAACAGGTCTTCTTCTACCAGATGCATCAGGTTCCCCAAGTTCCATTTCTATACATTCTATGGCTTTAACCCAACCATCTTCACCTAAAATACGGGTGGGGTTAGTAAGGAGCTTAAATTCAATTCCTTCCTCTTTGGCGTGTTCTATTTCTTCTCGTCTTGCTGGCATTTCTTCTTCACTGCGTCTATATACTATATATACATTTTTTGCTCCTAATCGTTTTGCTGTTCTTGCGGCATCCATTGCAACGTTTCCACCACCTACTACGGCTACACTCTTGCCAACATATATGGGGGTAGGGCTATTTTCTGGATCGTAAGCCTTCATGAGGTTACTTCTTGTTAAAAACTCATTTGCTGAGTATACGCCGTTTAGGTTTTCGCCTGGTATATTCATGAATTTAGGTAGACCAGCGCCGGAGCCTATAAATATTGCTTTGTATCCTTCTTCAAATAGTTCATCTATTGTTATAGATTTTCCAACTATGACGTTTTTAACTATCTTCACGCCTAGATCCTCTATCTTTTTTATCTCCTTTGCCACTAGATCCTTTGGCAGTCTAAACTCGGGTATGCCATATACGAGTACGCCACCAGGTTTGTGTAATGCTTCAAATATTGTTACATCATAGCCTAGTTTTGCAAGCTCGCCGGCGCATGTAAGTCCCGCAGGACCAGACCCTACAATAGCAACTTTGTAGTCCATAGTTTTATCCGATATCTTTTCATGGGGAATATCCATGCATTGATCTGCGACAAATCTTTCTAGTCGGCCAATGGCCACAGGTTCCCCTTTAATTCCCCTTACACAATTGCCTTCACATTGGGATTCTTGAGGGCATACCCTTCCACATATTGCAGGTAGAGAGTTTTGTGAAGTTATTATTTTATATGCTTTTTCAAAGTCTTCTTCTTTTATAGCATTTATAAATTGGGGAATTGGCACATTTACAGGACAACCTTCAACGCATTTAGGATTTTTACAATCAAGACATCGAGTTGCTTCCTCAATTGCCTGTTCTTTAGTATATCCGAGTGCAACTTCCTTGAAATTTTTATTTCTCACATCAGGATGTTGCTGTGGCATCTTTACTTTGTATTTACTCATATTTGGCATACTATCAATCCCCCAATCCAATCTTGCAAGAGTGAGTTTTGTCATATTCTCTCTCAATATCTTTATACATGCTCTGCCTTCTGCTGAGCTCATCAAAATCTACTAAGAATCCGTCGAAGTCTGGTCCATCTACACATGCAAACTTGGTTTCCCCTCCAACGGTTACCCTGCATCCACCACACATACCTGTTCCATCTATCATTATAGGATTCAACGATACCGTTGTAGGTATATTCTTTTCTTTTGCAAGGTCCACAACTGCCTTCATCATAGGTACAGGGCCTATTGCGATTATCTTGTCAAATTTTTTCTTATCAATTATGTCTTTCATTGCATCAACTACTGTACCTTTTATCCCTTTACTACCGTCATCTGTTGCAACTATTACATTAGAATATTGTTTAAATTCGTCCTCCATTATTACAAGTTCTGCAGTTCGACCTCCCAAAATGGTATATACTTCAGTGCCAAGTTTAGATAGTTTTTTGACTTGGGGGTAGAGTGGTGCTATACCAACTCCACCACCTATACCAAGAACCCTCTCATACTTTTCAAGGGGCGCAGGGACACCAAGTGGTCCTGCTACATCTTCTAGATAATCTCCTGCACCTTTAGTACTGAGTAGTTTGGTAGAAAAGCCTACCTCTTGGTATATAATTGTTATAGTCTTTTTATCCCTATCATAATCAGCTATAGTGAGGGGGATTCTCTCAGCGTTTTTGTGAGATCTTACTATTACAAATTGTCCAGGTTCGCATCGTCTGGCAATAAAAGGTGCTTCTATAACCATAGACTTCACAAGAGTATTTAATTGTTTAACCTCTAATATCTTATACATACAACCCATCCTTTTCAGAAATTAACTTGTTTGCCATAATATGCACATTCAAGTATCTTCTTCATATCTTCTTCTGTGGTCTTTCTGGGATTACTTGCTGTACAAGGGTCTAGCACTGCGTTCTTTGCAATGGCATCTATTGAAGATTTAAGTAGATCTTCTGTGACACCATATTCTTTAAAGGTGGGAACAATATCCACCTTTTTATTCAATTCATCTACTGCAGCAATTAAGGAATCGGTAAGCTGCTTGTCGCTTGCTCCAGGCAGACCAAGTAGTTTTGCTATTTCTGCATATTCTTTCATGGCAACCTTTGAATTAAACTTGATTACATAGGGGAGAAGTATTGCATTACAGCAGCCATGAGGGATATCAAATACAGCCCCTATCTTATGAGCTAAGCTGTGGGTTATACCAAGTAGGGCATTACTAAATGCCATACCAGCTAGACATTGGGCGATATGCATCTCTCCCCTTGCACGCTTATCACCATTGTATGAGTCTTCTAGGTAGTCAAATACCATGCTTATTGCCTCTAGAGCTAATGGATCAGAAAATTTAGATCTAGCAGATGCAACGTATGCCTCAATTGCATGCGTAAGTGCATCCATACCTGTGTGTGCAACTAATTTTGGAGGCATTGTCTCTGGTATTGTAGTATCAAGTATAGCAATATCTGGAGTTATTTCAAAGTCTGCAAGAGGATATTTTATTTTAGTTGAGTAATCTGTTATAACAGAGAATGCCGTTACCTCTGTTGCGGTACCACTTGTAGATGGAATAGCTGCAAATATTGCCTTTTTCCTGAGTTTTGGCATTGAGAAAGGAGTTTTTATATCATCAAATGTGAGTTCAGGATATTCATAAAACACCCACATAGCTTTAGCTGCATCTATAGGTGAACCGCCACCTATTGCAACTATGATATCAGGTCCAAACTCCTGCATGGCCTTTGCTCCGGCCATAACTGTTTCAACAGATGGGTCAGGCTCTACTCCTTCAAAGAGTTTTACCTCCAAACCTGTCTCTTCTAATATGTTTTTTAGTTTGTCTAAAAAGCCAAACTTCTGCATAGAAGAACCACCTGTTACTATAAAGGCCTTCTTATGCCCCTTTAAATTTTTTAACTCTTCCATGGCGTTTTCACCAAAGTATATATCCCTTGGTAATGTAAAGCGTGCCATATTAACACATCCTTTCTTTTGTGTCAGATTATATTATATACTAAGTTGCTTATGATTTATAGCCACTATTTTTTTGATTATTGTGGCTATTTGACAAAATATATGGATAACAAGTAAAAAAGTCAATAATTTCTGGGTTATCCATTAGACTCATTAGGTTTACTAAGATTAGATCGAGATTTTTATATGTGAGCGATCTACTATTATTATTAGGAGACTGGTATAAAAATAAACATATAAAAGTCTCTATTAACATTATAACATTGTTAAAATAATAACAAAGAGATGGCTTACAACGTGCAAATAGAAATGGGTAAGATGCTCAAAAAGAAGGATAACTTGCAAACACGAAGTTATAGTAGCTAGGTGAATTTATATGATATGTATAAAATTAGAATTTTTTAGTCGGCCCATGAATAACTATAAAAAAAGAAAATTTTTTGAAGGTTTGAGTTTATATTTAAAAGAGCCAATGAGATTGTCTATAAGGATATTTAAATATAGGGATTTGGAGAACGATTCAAAGCGATAAAATCTTGAGTAATACGCTTCAATATGCTATATTACATATAAGATAGGGTATAGATACAAAAAGTTCAAGTACAAATATAGTTCATATAATAATACATCTAATAAAGAAGTCATCTTAATCATAAGCAATCTTTACAATTCTAGACTTTCCCTGGAAACACGAAGAAGATAGGAATTGTAAAATCTTATATATCTTAGAATCATATTTTAGTAATTTTAAGCGAACAAAAACCTAATTCATATAAGGAGATGAGTTAATATGAGTATAGATAGATTGAAAGAAATAATAGAGGGGAGTAATAATATAGTATTCTTTGGAGGGGCAGGAACATCTACAGAGAGTAATATTCCTGATTTTAGATCAGCAGATAGTGGAATATATAATAAAAAGGATAAAAAGTATCCCTATTCGCCGGAGATAATGATAAACCATACTTTTTTTACTTCCCATCCAGAGGAGTTTTTTAAATTTTATAGAAATGAGATGGTGTTTAGAGATGCTCGCCCCAACGATGCACATATAGTATTGGCCGAACTTGAGAGGATGGGTAAGTTAAAGGCTATCATAACACAGAATATAGATGGACTCCACCAAAAGGCAGGAAGCAAAAACGTATTAGAACTTCATGGAACAATCCATAGAAATTACTGTATTAACTGCGGCAGGGAATATGATTTAGACTATGTACTTGCAAGTGAGCCACTAGTACCAAAATGTGAAAAATGTGGAGGTATAGTAAGGCCAGATGTAGTGCTCTATGAAGAAGGCCTCGATATGAAGGTATTGAATAGGGCAATAAAGGCCATAAAAAAGGCAAATGTTCTCATAGTAGGAGGTACATCTCTAGTTGTATATCCTGCAGCGGGTCTTGTAGAATATTTTAAAGGAGATGAACTTGTCTTAATAAACAAGAGTCCTACACGCTATGATTATAGGGCGTCTGTTGTGATAAATGATAGTATAGGCAAGGTTTTAAGAGAGGCTACACGGGATATATTATAAAATAAATAAGAAGGGAGGATTTTTTTCTTTTTTGTAGAATAGAGCAGGAAAGAATAAGATGAGATAGGTGATATTGGTATGGGTATGCATAAGGGGCATAGGGAGAGAATAAAGAACAGGTTTTTAAGTGAAGGACTAGATAACTTTGAAGATCATCAGGTATTAGAGCTCATACTCTTTTACGCCATACCTATGAAAGACACAAATGAGCTTGCTCATACCCTTATAAAGCAGTATGGTTCCCTCTCTGCAGTTTTAGAGGCAGATGTGGAGGATCTTATGACAGTACCTGGTATAGGAAGGAATGCTGCAGTCCTTCTCTCACTAATACCTTCTTTGGCTAGACGATATTTTAAAGATAGATGGGGTGATAGACCAAAGCTCAATTCAACTTCAAAGGCTGGAGAATATCTCATATCTCTATTTGCCGGTAGATCATATGAACTTTTCTATATATTATGCCTAGATGCTCAAAATAGACTCAATCATGCAGCGCTAGTCCATGAGGGAACTATAGATCAAACAGCTGTATATCCAAGATTAGTGGTAGAAGCTGCCCTTAGACATCAAAGTAGTAGTATAATAATATCCCATAATCATCCTGGAGGAACACTTCGGCCTTCTGCTGCCGACATAGAAGTAACTAAAATAATAAAAAGTGCATTAGAACCTATTTCCATAGAGGTATTAGACCATATAGTAGTGGCTGGAGATAAATATTTTAGTTTTGCCGATAGTGGACTTATATGATAATATTAATTGTTATATAATATGTTTTGTGGGTATTATTTATAGTATAGACAAATTAGGAGGAAGGAATATGCTTGAGATTCGAGATCTTACATTAGAAGTAGAAGAAAACGTTAAAATTTTAGATGATATAAATTTAAAATTAGATAAAAAGAAATTATATGTAATTACAGGTCCAAACGGCAGTGGGAAATCATCCTTAGCCAAAACTATTATGGGAATTTATAAGCCAACATCTGGTAAGATTTATTTTGAAGGTCAAGATATAACTGATCTTGATATAACAGAGAGGGCAAAGCTTAAGATAGGTTACGCTTTTCAGCAACCTCCACGGTTTAAGGGTATAACTGTAGAGGAGCTTTTAAAGCTTTCTTTGAAAAATAATGGATCAGAGGATTTAGACCTATGCGAATTACTCTTAGATGTAGGTCTATGTGCCCAAGATTATCTTAAACGACAAGTGGATGGTAGTCTATCAGGTGGAGAGATAAAGAGGATAGAACTTGCAACGGTCATTGCAAGGCAGCTAAAACTTGCCATATTTGATGAACCAGAAGCAGGTATAGATCTTTGGAGCTTTCAAAAACTGGCCGATACATTTGAGACTATGCATAAAAAATATGATACTACTATAGTAATAATATCCCATCAAGAGAGGATATTGAATTTAGCAGATGAGGTAATCGTTATGAGGGAAGGGAAGATCGCAGAGCATACATCAAAGGAGAAATTTTTATCAAAACTTGAAAATGACGCAGATTGTATATGTAGACAAGGCTGTGAGAAGGGAGCATTATACGATGAAGTTGAATGTTATAGATAGGGAGTTATTAGAGAAAATAGCAGAGCTTCATAGTGTGCCCCAAGGTGCCTACAATATAAGAAAAGATGGAAAGGCCTTAGATAGGCACACTACTAGCAATATAGATATCATTCCTAAAAAGGATAGACCAGGTATAGATATATTTGTTAAACCAAATACAAGGGGAGAAAGTGTCCATATTCCTGTAATATTGTCTAAGACAGGGATGGAAGATATGGTCTATAATACATTCCATATAGGCGAAGGTGCAGATGTATATATAGTTGCAGGTTGCGGCATACACAATCCAGGTAGTAAAAAATCCCAACACGATGGAATACATGATTTTTATGTGGGAAAGGGCGCAAGGATTAAGTATGTGGAGAGACATTATGGGCAAGGAAAGGGCACTGGTGACAGGGTATTAAACCCTACTACCTATGTAGAGGTTGAAGAAGGAGGAGTAGCCGAACTTGAAATGGTGCAAATAAGGGGTGTAGACTATACCAAGCGCAACACCAAAGTAAAATTACACAAGGATGCAAAATTAATAGTAACAGAGCGACTCTTAACAGATCAGAGGCAAGAAGCCCATTCTATTATAGATGTGGAGCTTGTGGGAGAAGATAGTTCAGCCCAGATAATATCAAGGTCAGTTGCAAAAGATGAATCAAAACAAATATTTAATCTAAATCTCATTGGACTCAATAAGTGCAGGGGTCATATACAGTGTGATTCCATAATAATGGATAATGCCCATGTAAGTTCTATACCAGAGATAACAGCTAGACATTCGGATGCGCAGCTTGTACACGAGGCTGCTATTGGGAAAATAGCCTCTGAACAGATTATAAAACTTGAAACTCTAGGTTTTACTGAAAACGAGGCGGAAGAAATAATACTTGAAGGCTTTTTAAGATGACTAAAATAGTGTAAAATCAAAATTTTCAATAGTTCAAAAAGGGAGCTAATTGCGATGTACGCAGAACCTAGATATGTAAATAATAGAGAGTGGGTCAAAAA
>CZCB01006956.1_pt1 | contig 16836 bp, 14 predicted proteins | sample 591991 | NCBI WGS metagenome assembly CZCB01 (sample SAMEA3556809, study PRJEB10932) | anaerobic digester metagenome | reverse complement strand
CGCCGTCCGGCTGCAAATATTCCTCCAGTCCGGCGGCGAGGATTTCCTCGGGACCGTTCAACCGATAGAGATCGAGATGGTACAACGTGAGCCGCCCGCCGGTGTACACGTTCACGAGCGTGAACGTCGGCGAATGCACGCGGGCAGTAATGCCCAGGCCGCGCGCCATTCCCTTGACCAATTGCGTCTTGCCCGCGCCCAGGTCCCCGGACAACGCGAACACCGAACCGTGCTGCGCCATCCGGCCGAGCGTTTCACCGATCGCTTCCGTCTCCGCGGGGTTGTGGGTGATCTGCTGCATCAGGCGACGAGAACCGCGGCGACGGAGAACCCGCAGCCGATCAACAGCAGGATGAATCCGGGCAGCGCCGGCGTAGTGCGGCGGCGGCTGAACGCGAGACCGGCAACGAACAGCAACGCCCAGAACGCAAACGCGTACAGAGGCAAGGCGCGCTGGTCGCGCAACTGGTGTTCCGGATCGAACACTCCGGCCAGCGGAAACAGCGGATACGTCAGCAACGCCCGGAATCCATTCGAGCCCTCCGCCGGCGCTGCGTAATGCCAGAGCAACGCAGCCGCTCCGAACCAAAGGGAACAGGTAAGAAACCACGGAAACGCCCCGCGATAGGCCAGCAGTCCGCGAACGGCGCGTGGATCGGAGTCCGGACGCGATCCGAGGTGCCAGCACCACTGGGCGAACAGCCACGCACCCGACAGCACCGACACAAACCAGTACGGGATCGCGATGCGCACACGGGGCCGCGGCGACCGCCGTCCCCACCCCGATTCCAATTGAAGGTCGAATCCGAAGCCGGCCAGCTTGAGCCCTCGCGCGTGCCGTCCGCCCACCGGAACGCGTTCCCCCGTGTAAACTCCGTCCGCCGTCCATGCGGGAACATCCCACATGTACAGGAAGTGCGCCGCGCCTTCGACGGACGACAGTTGCACGAGCCACCTGCCCGGTTGAATGCCAATTGCCGCCGGCTCGAGCCTCGCCGCGCGACGGACGGACTCTTCGCAGAGCAGGCCCATCGACAACACAAGGAGCGCGGCGGCCCAGAACGCCGCCCGGCGCGACGACAGCCGCTCCGCCCAGGTCGGGCCCGACTTCGCGCCCCTGCTAGTTGTTGCCTGAATCGACGACATCCGGATTGCTGGTCTTTGCGAAATGCTCGTAGCCGCGCGCGATCAGCGGCCGAACGTTGTTCTTCTCGCGCAGTGTCACGCCCTCGTTCGCGGTGATCTTTCCGATGCAACTCAACCGCAGTTTCGGGAACGCTTTCTTCCACGCGTCGATGAGCGGCACCGCGTCGCGGCTCGCAACGGTGAACAACAACTCGAAATCCTCGCCGTCCGTCAGCGCCGCCAGCAACGGCGTCCGGCCCGACGCATCGGCGCGGGCGGATAATCGCGCGGCGCGGCTGATGGGGATGGCGCTCGACAGCAATTCGGCGCCGACGCGGCTGGCCTTCAGGATGTGGCGAAGGTCTCCCGCAAGCCCGTCGCTCACGTCCAGCATGGCGTGAATGGAGAAGTGCTGCGCCAGCCAGCGCGCTTCCGCCAGCCGGGGTTCAAACTGCAAATGCCACCCGGTGCCGGACCCGCCCAGTTCACCCGTGACGAAGATGGCGTCGCCGACCTCGGCGCCCGAGCGGAGCACGCCTTTCCCGCGCGGCACATGGCCCAGCAACGCCACGGAGATCAGCAGTCGCTCGGGATTCGACGTCGTTTCGCCTCCGACCACAGCCACACCGTGCCGTCGGGCGAGGGCGTTCATGCCGCTGTAGATCGCTTCGACGTCGTCAGGTCTGAACCCGTCCGGAAGGGCGAGGGTGACCAGCGCGGCCGTCGGCGTGCCAGCCATGGCGGCAATGTCGCTCAGGCATCGTCCGAGCGCCTTGTGTCCGATGTGGGCGGGATCCACTTCCCTTCGGAAATGGACGCCCTCCACCACGGCATCGGTTTTGAACAGGAACAGGCGATCCGGCACGCCGAGATCGAGCACGGCGCAGTCGTCGCCGGCGCCGGTAACAACGGTGTCATTGGTCGGGAGCGATCGGGTAAGACGTGCAATCAGTTCGAACTCGTTCATTCGGGCAATGGCGTTCCAGCGAAGATGTCGATCACGATCAGATAGATGAAATTGACTGCGTTGAATGTGGCATGGGTCGCGATCGGGGCAAGCAGGTTGCCCGTGCGCTCATAGAGCAGGGTCATCACCAGGGCCAACACGGTGAGCGGAATGAAGGTCTTGAGATTGGCGTGGATCACGCCGAACAGGATCGCGCTGATCCAGATCGCCGCGCGCGGATACCCGATGCGTTTGATCCAGGGATACAGGATTCCGCGAAACAGCACTTCTTCGGCAGCAGGAACGATGAGGATGGTGCCAATGGCGAGCACCACGCGATTCACGACGGCGCTGGACGCCCGGATGATCTCCACGGCTTCCTGCTCGGGCGCCGGTACGTTGAGCCGGTCGAGCAGCAGGCTCTGAAACGATTGAAGCCCCCAGGCCAGCGGCGTGATGGAAATCCCGATGGCGGCTCCGATGAGGAGCACTTTTCCGGGCGCCAGGTTCAGTCCAAAGGCCTCGTTCCAGGTCATTCCATGTTTCCGGACAAAGGGATGGACGAGCACGAGCGCCACTCCCTGGAAACTCAGCACCGCGATCACGACACGCCATGTGGACTGGTCCGACACGTTCTCGGGCAATCCGCCCTGCACTCGGATGGCCAGCCAGAGCAGGATGAAACTGCCATAGACCGTGAGGAACAGAAGTCCGGCCTGAAACAGGATGCGTTCAATGTTCCATTCCTTCTGAACCAGGAACATTCCGGCGAGAAAGAATGCCGCGGACGCGATGAACGCCGCGAAGTACGCGGGCGCCTGAACATCCTGCGGCTCCCGCAAATAGTGAGCGAGAGAGGCGGCGGCTGAATTGACAAAGAAGAGGGAAAGCAGCACGCCTCCAAACAGGCGCGCGAGGGCATCCACTTTCCACGGTTTGTCCGGCAGCATCGCCGCAAACTATACCGGCGGCCGCGGTGAGACGAAGTAAAATTCCCCGGGGAGTTGCCGAGCACCGCCCGGCAGTCTATGGTTCGGCCATGAACCCCGGAAACAGCGCTGACACGGCTGAAGAGGCAGGCCGCAAACGGAGAGGGACATGACCACGAGCGGCGTTCAATTCGAATTCACCAACCGGCTTGCCCGCGAGAAATCTCCGTACCTTCTGCAGCACGCGCATAACCCCGTCGATTGGATGCCCTGGGGCGAGGAAGCCTTTGAAAAGGCGCGGCGCGAGAACAAGCCCATCTTCCTCAGCATCGGCTACTCCACCTGCCACTGGTGCCATGTGATGGAGCGCGAGTCGTTCGAGGACCGGAAGGTCGCCGCGTTTCTCAATGAGCACTTCGTCAGCATCAAGGTCGATCGCGAGGAACGCCCGGACGTGGACCGGATCTACATGACTTTCGTACAGGCCACCACGGGCGCCGGCGGCTGGCCGATGACCGTGTTTCTGACGCCGGACCTCAAGCCGTTCTACGGCGGCACCTACTTTCCGCCCGACAACCGCCATGGCCGCCCCGGATTCCTCCACATCCTTCAGCATATCCATCGCCTCTGGGAAACGCGGCGGGACGAACTGACCGCTTCTGCGTGGCAGATGCACCGCCAGCTCGAGCAGGTGTCCGGCTCGTCGGAAACGCCCTCGGGCATTCTCCTGAGCACGGAAGCCATCCGCAATGCCGGGTCCTTGTTCAAGGAATTCTACGACCCGCGTCACGGCGGGTTTGGCGGCGCGCCGAAGTTTCCTCAACCCAGCCAGCCGCAATTTCTGTTGCGCTACGCGCAGCGATTCAACGACCCGGAAGCGGTCCGCATGGTTCTCCACACGTGCGACGCCATGGCGCGCGGAGGCATCCACGATCAGTTGGGCGGCGGGTTCGCGCGCTACTCGGTGGACGCCGAATGGCTGGTACCGCATTTCGAAAAGATGCTGTACGACAACGCGCTGCTCACCCACCTCTACCTGGACGCATGGCAGGTCAGCGGCGAGGAGCGTTACGCCAACGTCGCCCGAAGCACGCTTGACTACGTCCTGCGCGACATGACCCACCCGGACGGCGGATTCTATTCGGCCGAAGACGCCGACAGCGAAGGGCACGAGGGCAAGTTCTATTGCTGGACGCGCAAAGAACTGTCGGAGCTGCTTGCGCCCGAGGAATTCAACGTTGCGGTGCGCTATTTTGGAATCACCGAGGCCGGCAATTTCATTGATCACAGCCATCCGCAGCCGTTGCCCGGCCAGAACGTGCTCAGTGTGGTGCAACCGGACCTCTTCCCGGCCGACCGCGCGCTGCTGGAGTCGGCCAAGCGGAAGATGTTCGAGCGGCGCTCGACGCGCGTGCGCCCGCATCTCGACGACAAGGTGCTGGCCTCCTGGAACGGGCTGATGCTGAGCGCCTTCGCCCGCGCCTCGGCCGCCCTTGACGACGAGCGCTACCGAACCGCCGCCGCGCGAAACGCCGCGTTCATCCGGTCGAAGCTCTGGGACGACAAAAAGCGAACGCTGTACCATCGATGGCGCGACGGCGAACGGGACAATGTGGAATTGCTCGAGGCGTATGCGTTTCAGTTGTTCGGCCTGATCACGCTGTACGAGGCCACCCTCGAAACAGCGCACCTCGAATTTGCCCTGGCCGTCGCGGATTCGATGGTCGAACGGTTTTACGACCAGGAGAACGGCGGGTTCTGGCAGAGCCTGAGCCGGGCCGAGGACCTCATCCTTCGCGTCAAGGAAGCCTATGATGGCGCGGAACCGTCCGGGAACGCCGTCGCGATTTACTCCCTGCTCAGGCTGGGTGTCATCGCAGGGCGCAGGGAATTCACCGAGGCCGCCCATAAGAGTCTCCGACTGTTCTCAACGCGGCTGCAACAGATGCCGCAAACCGTGTCGTTCATGCTGCACGCGCTGGACTTTTCCCTTCAGGAACCGCGCCGCGTCGTGATCGCGGGCGATCCGGGTTCGGACGCGGTGCGCGCCCTGTTGCGCGTCGCTCACTCCGCCTATCAGCCGAATCAGGTGGTGTTGGGGAACAAGGGACCGGTTGAGGCGTTCGCCGCGACGTTGCCGGCCGGCAAACGGGCCACGGCGTATGTTTGCACCGGCACAGCCTGCCAGGCGCCGGTGGAAGATCCCGCGGCGCTGGCCCCGTTGCTGGCTCAGATGTAGTACATCTTTTCCTTCTCGGAACTCTCGTCCACCAGTTGCTGAAAGGTGATGCTGTCCGCCGTCTCCGTGATCGCCGTCTGAACCCGCCTCCACGCGCGCCGCAACTCGGGCGGGCAGTCCGCGTCGGACAACGCCGGCGTGTCGAACACTTCCCCGTGCACGGCGCGAAGGATGTCACCGAGACTGATATCCGCCGGCGCCCGCGCCAGCAGGTATCCGCCCTCCTTCCCGCGCACACTTCGCACAATGCCCTTGGCCTTCAGCTCAATCAGGATCTGAACAAGATAGTTGGGCGGAACGCCCTGTTCCGATGCGAGATTCTCTACCCGAATCGCAGTGCCGCCTGGATACCGCTGCGCCAGCCCGAACACAGCGCGGGCCGCATAGTCGCTCTTCACCGAAAGCTTCACTCGGGCAACTTAACGAACCCTCGACGATGCGCAATCTTCAAGGCCGGCCGGCAAACCATAAACCCAACGGCTACTTCACACCCGCTTTGCCCAACGCTTCCTCCAGACGCTTGTCGCCCGGGCTATAACCCACGATCGAAGCGACAATCTTCCCCTCACGATCAATGACAAATTGCGTCGGAATTCCGGTCACGCCATACAGCTTCCTCGACGCCTGGTCTTCACCCTCCGCATTCGGGTCGCGCGTGAAGACGATGTCCGGGTATTTGGACGCATTTTCTTTCACCCACTTTTCGAAGGCGGCCTGGGAATCACTCGTGCAGGCTGCCAGCACGACGACATCTTTGTCTTTGAACCGCTTTGCCACCTCCTGCGTATGCGGCATCGAAGACAGGCACGGGCCGCACCAGGTGGCCCAGAAGTCCAGAACAACGACCTTGCCCTTGTAGTCAGCCAGCCTGACTTCCTTGCCCGCCAGATCTTTGGTGACAAAATCCGGGGCCACGTCACCGACACCCGCCTCGGCTTTGGACGGCGCAGCGCTCTGCGGCGAAGGCGTAATCAATTGCGCGGGAACAGCTTTGCGATCAGAAGCCCCGCTTTCCTGGGCCCAGACGGCAACGGCCGCAAGCGACAAGCACAGGCACAGACGGACAGTATTTTGAGTCTTCATAGGCATTTCGTTTTAGACGCGAGAGCGGTTACCTCTTAAAGACATCCGTCAGTGTCAAGCGTTCATTGTTCGCGCGGCACGACAGGACAACCCCGGAACGCAGGGTCTGCGGCCCGCAGCGTTGCCGTCCGGACCGACCCCCTTTAGACTTCCTTTGCGGCATGGGGTAGGTTGCCTCGCTTATGGTCACTGGCACCGATATCAACAACCTGAAGGAAACAGAACGCAAAGGCGCCTCGCCCCGGCCCCTGCGCTACGTCGGCGAGGTCGTTTATATCTACGCCTACGATGTCGCCTATGAAATGGGCCGGTATCCCGTCCGCGAATTGCTCGGCCAGCCGGTGGCCGAGTTCGTGGTCGATGCCACCAAGCGCAGCCCCAGACAACTTTTCTTTTACCGACCCCAGATGATCCGCCTGCCGCCGCTGGAGCGGCATGGTCCGGGAGGACCCGTGCGGGTCGAGCGGGTGATCAAGCTGTTACCGGTCGGCGCCATCAGCATCACCGTCCGCGTCCCGTTCGACGTGGAGCGCATCGAAGACCTGGTGGGCTACCACGATCTCCAGTTCAGCGACGGTTCGTTGCACGAAGAAGTGCGCCAACTGGCCGAGCAGGTGCGCCGCGAACTCCAGCCGTATTACGTGCGGCCCGTGCCGGGTCTCGCCGAGGAAGAAGCCTACACGGTGTTCTGCATCGAATCCCCTGTTCTTTCCGAAAACGGCTCCCGATTGAACGCCGAGGAATGGTGGCACGCCAACCGCCGCGCCGTGGCATCGCTGCTGACACAGGAACCGAATATCGACCATTTGTCACGCCAGGAGGCGGACGAGTCCACCGGCCTCTACCTCAGCTACTACGAGCATGACCTGGTGGTGATCGACTGGGACGCGGCGCTGATCCTGGACGAGCGCGACAACTTCGCCCAGACCCTCTACATTCTCGAACTGGCGAACCTGCAGCTCGCGGAACTGGAAGCCTACGACCGCATCCTGGATGAAGCGCTGGACCGCGCCTATCGGGATCTGGGCGGCCGCGCAAGCCGCGGTCGAAGAAACATGCTGCGCGAACTGCGCGAACTGCGCATCGATCTCGCGCGTTTCAGCGACGAGTTGTCGAACATTTCAAAGTTCTTCGGGGACTGGCACCTCGCGCGGATCTACCAGAACGTGTCCGCGCGCTTTCACCTTGCCGACTGGCACCGGACGATCGACGGCAAATTGCAGACGCTCGACCAGTTGTACCAGTTCCTGCACCACGATCAGACCAACCGCTGGATGCTGATCCTGGAAGGGGCGATCGTCGTGCTGTTCATTGTGGATCTGATCGTCCTGTTCTTCGGGCTCTCAGGTTAGAGCTGTTGAACATTCAACATTCAACGCTCAACGCGACGGCAACGGCAACGGCGTTTGCAGGAGATGATGTCGGGAGGCGATTCGGACGATCAGGATGGTTGAACGACGGCTCCAGCCTCCGCCAAGGCTTCGACCTGGCAAGCGTGGGGACCTGCCTTCGCTGGGCTTCAACGTGGCAGGCTGCTCGCTCCACCGGAGTAGAAAGACATCCAACACTCAAGTGCCGTTGCCTTTCGTTGGGCGTTGGATGTTGGATGTTCGACGAATGGATGTTGGGTGTTTTCTCCACACCCGGCCTTGACTCCGGCGCGGGCTTTCCCATGCTCGACGCGAGCCGCGCGGTGCGGCTGAGCGTGAAAGTCCTACAGCGATACCTGCTGCGCCAGATCCTCGCGACGCTGCTGATGACGGCGGCGGTATTCACGTTTGTGTTGCTGCTGGGCAACCTGCTGCGGGAGGTGCTGCCGCTGGTCATCAACCAGAAGGCCACGTTCAAACTCATGGCGCAGGCGTTCGGGCTGCTCATCCCGTTCGTCGCCGTCTTTGCGCTCCCGATGGGCATGCTGACCGCCACGCTGCTCGTGTTCGGCCGGTTCAGCGCCGACCAGGAACTGACCGCCGCGCGCGCCAGCGGCTTGAGTCTCATTTCCCTCATCACGCCTGTCATCATCCTGAGCCTGGCGCTCTGCGGTTTGAGCGCGCTCGTCAATCTGGAGGTCGGCCCCAGGTCGCGAGTGGCCTACAACGCCCTCCGCTCCAACATTCGCGCCGCTATCGCCACTTTGCAGCTGCCGGAGCAAAGCTACATCCCGCTCAAGGTGGCCCCCAGGGACTCACAAGGAACAGAAGCAGATAAAGAGGACTGGACCATTTACGTCGGGAGAAACCGGCGCGGCGATCTGCACGACGTCCTCCTTTACCAGGTCAAAAACGAAACCAATCTCGTCCAAAAAGTCCACGCGCCAACCGGGCGCCTTGAAATCGACTCCGGTAGAGAGGAACTGTCGATCACGCTCTCCAACGCCACTGTGATACGGGTGGCCAGCGGAATCCCCGCCACGCTTTCGCACATCACGATCGACATTCCTCTTGAGACCGCCCGCATCGCGTCCCGCAAACCCGGCATCAGCGACATGACCCTTTCCGAATTGCGCGCCGAACTGAAGCGCGTCGAACGGCAGACCGCCCTGCCGTTGTCCATGGAAACCGGCACCGGCGAGGAGACGGCGGAGCGCCGGCGAGAGCTGCGAAAACAGCTCGCCGATGTCACCGAACCGATCCGCCTGCAGATCCATCGGCGCATCTCGTTTTCGTTCGCCTGCTTCGGTTTCACGCTGATCGGCATCCCGCTGGGCATCCGGATGCACCGGCGCGAGACCAACGTCGGCATCGCCGTTGCGCTCCTGCTGGTGGCCGTGTATTACGGCCTGGTGCTGCTCATTCAATCCTGGGAATCCCGGCCCGAGCTGGCGCCGCACCTCTTGATCTGGCTGCCTAACTTCCTGTTCCAGGCCGTCGGCGCCGTCCTCCTGTGGCGCGCCAACAAAGGCGTCTAGCAGTCCGTAAAAATGGCAGGAGCCGACGTAAGGAGGCTCAGACCAGCGCGAGACCAAAGACAAGCGTGAAACTCGTTACCTCGTCTCCTGCCAACCGTCAGGCTTGACGGAACCGCTGCGCTTTGAGAATGAATGAGCGTTCATTTACAACTGGATGGCCACAAGTCTGAAACATCGACTGGAACAGCGCGACAGAGTACTGCTCGCCGGCTCCGGGCCGACACCGACCTCGGAGCGACGTCGCTCTGGCTGGTGGCGTTGCTGGACGGGGCCATTGCGCGCCTTTCGGTGGAGCCGGATCTCGATCTCACGCGAACGCAGCAGACGCTCGCAGGAACCATTCGCCGCTGTTTCAAGGCCAACGGCGCTTGATTCGGATCTCAGGTTTTTATGGCTCAGATCACAGAAAACATCGCTAGTGTCACACCTTCCGCCAGGAGCGGCCGGGTTTCATTCCCGTCCGAAGAGGCTCTGGAGACCGCGATCTCAAGGGCAATGGAGTGGCTCGAGCGCGCGCAGCAGCGCGAAGGCTTCTGGGTCGGCATGCTCGAGTCGAATTGCTGCATGGAGGCGCAGTGGATCCTCGCCATGCATTTCCTCGGGGTGAAGGACGACCCCAAGCTGCCCGGCGTGATCCGCGCCATCCTGCGCGAGCAGCGGCCGGACGGTTCCTGGGAGGTGTATCACCAGGCGCCGATGGGCGACATCAACACAACTGTGGAATGCTACGCCGCGCTGCGCAGCGTCGGATTCAAGCCGGACGACGAGCCGCTGAGAAAGGCGCGGGAGTGGATTCTCTCCAACGGCGGGTTGAAGCGGACGCGGAATTTCACCCGAATCTGGCTGGCGTTGATCGGGGAATGGCCGTGGGAGTACACGCCCGTGGTGCCGCCGGAATTGATCCTTCTGCCGACATGGATGCCGTTCAACCTCTACTGGTTTGCGAGCTGGGCGCGCGCCACCATCGTGCCGCTGGCCATCGTCTCCGCGCGCCGGCCGGTGCGGCCCCTGCCGCCGGATCGCCGCCTGGACGAGCTGTTCCCGGAGGGACGCGACCGGTTCGATTATTCCATTCCGATGACCAAACAGGGCTTTTGGGCGACGTTCTTCTGGCTGAACGAGCGGATCCTGCACGTCTATGGAATGCTCCCGTGGCAACCGGGCCGCGAGACGTGCATCCGGCTCTGCCTGGAATGGATCATCCGCCATCAGGACGCTGACGGCGCGTGGGGCGGCATTCAACCGCCGTGGATCTACAGCCTCATGGCGCTGCATACCGAAGGCTATCCGCTCGATCATCCGGTGATGCACAGAGGACTGGACGCGTGGAACCACCACTGGTCCTTCGAACGGGACGGCGCAACCTATCTCCAGGCCAGCGAATCGCCCATCTGGGACACGCTCCTCACGCTGCAGGGCCTGCTCGACTGCGACGCGACACCCGATTCGTTTCCGGCAATGCTGCCCGCCATCGAGTGGATTCTCGACAAGCAGATCCTGGTGAAAGGCGATTGGGCAATGACGGTGAAGGGCGTCAAGTGCGGCGGCTGGGCCTTCGAACGCGCCAACCGGCATTATCCCGATCTCGACGACACCGCGGTCGCCATCACCGTGCTCGCCCAATTGCGCGAGCTGGTTTCGCCGCCGCTGCGCGACCGGATTCAGACGGCCATCCAGCGCGCCGAAGACTGGGTTCGCGCCATGCAATCGTCGAACGGCGGCTGGGCCGCGTTCGACAAGGACAACAACAAGTGGATTCTCACGCGCATCCCGTTCTGCGATTTCGGCGAGGTGCTGGATCCGCCGAGCGCGGACCTGACGGGTCACAAGCTCGAAGCATTGGGTCTGTTAGGCTACGACCTCCGGGATCCCGCCGTGAAGCGGGCGGTGGACTTCATCATGGCCGAACAGGAACCCGACGGAAGCTGGTTCGGGCGTTGGGGTGTCAATTACATCTACGGCACGGGCCTGGTCCTCCCCGGCCTGCGCGCGGTGGGCTTCGACATGAACGACCCCCGGATTCGCAAGGCGGCGGACTGGCTGGTTTCCAAACAGAGCCCCGACGGCGGATGGGGCGAGTCCTGCGCGTCCTACATGGACGAAAACTGGCGGGCATTGGGTCCGAACACGCCGTCGCAGACCGCCTGGGCGCTGATGGGCCTGTTGGCGGTGGGAGGCCACGATTACGACGCGGCGATTGCGCGCGGTGTCGAGTGGCTGCTGCGGCATCAGCGCAACGGCACGTGGGATGAACCGCACTACGTGGGATGCGGATTCCCGGGTTACGGCATCGGAGAACGCATCGATCTGAAGAAGGACACGGCGCGGCTGGCGCAAGGCAAGGAACTGGCGCGCGGGTTTATGATCAACTACAACATGTACCGCCACTATTTCCCGATGCAGGCGCTGGGCCGCGCGCGGCGGCACTTCCGCGGCGGCTGAGGCGCAAGCAAACGCCGAAGGCGACAATCCGGGCTGCCCGCGGAAACGAACGCGTGCACTCACGCTCCGTCCACGCGCTGCGGCGGGTCCTGCGGACACAGCCGCGCTCCGGGCCCGCACCTGCGTCAATCGTTAATCGTCAATCGCAAATCCCTAAAGTCCCTTCTGGTGCATGTGCGCGTGGGCGGCGGCAATGAAGCCGCGGAAAAGCGGGTGCGGCTGATGCGGTTTGCTGTGGAACTCGGGGTGGAACTGGCTGGCGATGTAGAACGGGTGATCGGGAATCTCGACAATCTCCACCAGCTTGCCGTCGGGCGTGAATCCGCTGAACACGAAGCCCGCCTTCTCAAACCGTTCCCGGTACGAATTGTTGAATTCATACCGGTGGCGGTGCCGTTCCTTCACCACAAAGGATCCGTACAGCTTCTGCGCCCGCGTGCCCATCACCAACTGGCACGGCTGCGCGCCCAGCCGCATCGTGCCGCCCTTCTTCGTCACCCGCGTCTGCTCGTCCAGCATCGCAATCACCGGATGCGGCGTGCCCGGGTCAAACTCGGTGGAATGCGCGCGGGTCAACCGCAGCACGTTGCGGGCGAACTCGATCGTGGCGATCTGCATGCCCAGGCACAGGCCGAGGTAGGGAATGCCGTTCTCGCGCGCGTACTGCGCCGCCTTGATCTTGCCTTCCACGCCGCGCTCGCCAAAGCCGCCCGGCACCAGGATGCCACCCAGCCCGCCCAGATGCTTCTCCGGACCGTCGCGCTCGATTTCCTCCGAATCCACGCGCTCGATTTCGACGCCGCAATCGTTGGCCACGCCGCCATGGATGATGGCTTCATACACGGACTTGTAGGCGTCCTGAAGCCCGATGTATTTCCCGACGACGCCGATGCGCGCGCGGTGCTGCGGCGCGATCAGCTTGCGAATGATCTCCTGCCAGTGCGCCATGTTCGCCGGGCCGGTGTCGAGATGCAGCAGCCGGCAGACAAGATCGTCGAGCCGCTCCCGCTGCAGCATCAAAGGCACTTCGTAAATGCTGTGATCAACGTCCTTCTCCTCGATCACGCCCTCGTACGGAACGTTGCAGAACAGCGAAATCTTCTGGCGCACCTCCTTGTCCAGCGGCAGTTCGCAGCGGCAGATCAGGATGTGCGGCGCAATGCCGATCTCGCGCAGTTTGGCGACGGACTGCTGCGTGGGTTTGGTCTTGAGTTCGCCCGCGGCCTTGATGAACGGCACGTACGTGACGTGCATGAACACGACGTTGCCGGGGCCGGCGCCCAGCGCAAACTCGCGGATCGCCTCGAGGAACGGCAGGCCCTCAATGTCGCCCGTCGTCCCGCCGATCTCCGTGATCACCACGTCGGCCTTGCTCTGTTCCGCCAGCACGTGGATGCGATTCTGGATTTCGTCGGTGACATGCGGAATGACCTGGACGGTCTTGCCGAGGTATTTGCCCTCGCGTTCCTTGTTCAGCACGGTCTGGTACACCTGGCCGCTGGTGAGATTGTTCAGACGCGTCAACTGGCAATTGGTAAACCGCTCGTAATGCCCCAGGTCCAGATCGGTCTCCGCCCCGTCGTCCAGCACATACACCTCGCCGTGCTGGTAGGGATTCATGGTGCCGGGATCGACGTTGAGATACGGATCGAACTTCTGAAGAACCACTTTCAGTCCGCGATTCTCGAGAAGCGTCCCCAGGGCGGCGGCCGTCAGCCCTTTTCCAAGCGAACTCACCACGCCGCCGGTGACAAAGATGTATTTCACATTGCGTTCCATCGATCAGCTTTTCAGCATCGCTTCCACCCGCGCCACGTCCCCGGGCACGTCCACGCCCACACTGTCGTAATCCACCTGGACCACGGCGATGCCGACGCCGTTCTCCAGCGCGCGCAGTTGTTCGAGCCGTTCGGCGCGCTCGAGTGGCGACACCGGAAACCGCACCAGGCGCAACAGCGTTTCCCGCCGAAATCCGTATATCCCGAGGTGTTTCAAAAAAGGAAACGCCGCCAACTGTTCGCTCACCGAACCACTGGCGGCCTCGCGCAGATACGGAATCGTGCGCCGCGAGAAATATAGGGCCCGGCCCTCCGCGTTGACAACGACTTTTACGACGTTTGCATTGTCATAGTCCTCCGCGTGCCGGATCCGCGTCGCCGCCGTGGACATCTCGCATCGGTCCAGCGCCGCTCCCACCGCATCGATCACCTCGGGATCGATCAGGGGCTCGTCGCCCTGGATGTTCACCACGCCCTCGCAGTCCAGCCGCGCCGCCACCTCCGCAATGCGATCCGAACCGCTCGGGTGATCCGCCCGGGTCATTTCGACGCGACAGAACGGCCGCGCCGCCGCGGCGATCCGCTCGTCGTCGGTGGCCACAATGACGTCCGAAAGCCCGCGGGCCTTGCGGCATTGCTCAACCACCCGCTGAATAAGCGTTTTGCCCGCAATCAACGCCAGCGGTTTGCCCGGGAACCGGACGGAGGCGTAGCGGGCCGGGATGATGCCGACAATCTTCATTGGCTCTCCTGGCGGAGGATCCAGTCCGCCGCGGCGGACAGGTCATCCACAATCATCGCGCGCTGCAACTTCTCCGGCGCCGTGCGCTCCAGCTCGGCGCCGTATCCCGTCCGCACCAGAATGCTCTGCCGAACGCCCGCATTCCAGCCGCATTCCAGATCGCTCAGCTTGTCGCCGATCATGTAGCTGCGGGCCAGGTCCAGGCCGAACTCGTCGCGCGCATCGAACAAAAACTGCGGCGACGGCTTCCGTCCCCGGCTCGGAACACCGGGCGCTTCCGGCGCCACGTAGATCCTGTCAAAACGAACCCCCTGCCGGGCGAGCAGGTCGCACAAATGGGCGTGAACCGTTTCAACATCGTCGAGAGTGAAGTAACCGCGCCCGACGCCGGCCTGGTTGGAAACGATGATCAATTTGAAACCGGACTGTTGCAGGCGCAGAAGCGCGGCGGCGGCGTTGGGGCACAATTCTACATCCTCCACTTTGTGGAGGTAATGCTTTTCCTGGATGATGGTGCCGTCGCGGTCGAGAAACACAGCCCGACTCATACGCCGCGCCATTCTCGAAGAATTGGCGCGGAATCAAAGAAAAAAACGGACTGCGGCTCTGCGGGTCGCAGCACCGGACGCACGCACGCCGTCGCCCGAACGTTCCGGCGAGGTTCGATTGAGGACGCAACCTCGTTGAGGTTGTGATCCTCTGAATCGGGTACTGGTCCTTCCTGGAGTTGAGCGAAGGTGCGTGCCAGCATTGTCGAACGCCGGCTCGCGAGGACCCGCCTTCGCTGAGCTTCGGCGTGGCAAGCTCCTCGCCCCACCAGGAGAGTTGGAACCTGGAATCTCGGTCCCGCCCCTGCGCTGGCGCTTTTGCAGCCGATATGCTAATGGGAACCGGCGTGACCGAACCCAGCCTCCTGCTGCTCATCCCGGCGTACGACGAGGAGCACCGGATCGAACCGGTGCTGCGCGATTACGCCGCGTTCTTCCAGCAGCAGTACCGCGGCCCGTTCCAGATCGTCGTCGTGCTCAACGGCTGCCGCGACAACACCCTGGGCGTCGTCCAACGCGTCGCCGCCGAGTTCCCCCGCATCTCCTGGCTCGAGTTCCAGGATCCCATCGGCAAAGGCGGCGCGCTCATCGAAGGCCTCAAGCTCGCGCCCATGTCGGACATCATCGGCTACGTCGATGCCGACGGCGCGACGCCGCCGCGGGCGTTTCTCGATCTGGTCCGGCGCATCGGCGAGGCGGATTGTGTCATCGGCTCCCGGGGGGTGGCCGGCGCCGGCGGATTGTGTCATCGGCTCGCGGTGGCTGCCCGGCGCCGTGCTGCACCAGGAACAAACCCGCAAACGGCAGCTCGCCAGCCGCGTGTTCCATCTCATCGTGCAGGCGTTGTTCTGGATGAATATCCGCGACACGCAATGCGGTGCCAAGGTCATGCGGCGCGAAGCCGTCGAGAAAATCCATTCGTCGCTGCGCATCGCCGACATGGCCTTCGACATCAACCTGCTTTATTCGCTGAAACGGGCCGGGTTCCGCATCCTCGAAGTGCCCACCGAGTGGACGGACAAGATTGGATCGAAGGTGGCCCTGGGGCGGACGTCGCTGGTGATGTTCCTGTCGGCGGTGCGGGTGCGGCTGATTTACTCGCCCATCTATCGCTGGCTGCGGCCGCTGCGGCCATTGGAAGCCTGGATCTATCGCAAGCTGCGCGCGCCTCAACCGCTGCCGGGTCCGCAGCGCGAGCCGGCTTCAGGCGCCCACGGACAGCCGGGACGCGGCTAGCCGTTTGGTCGCCTTGCTCCCCCACGTAAACCACACGGCGCACACCAGCAACGCCAGGCTGAAAACACCCAGCACCCGAAGCACCGTCAGCAGACTGTCGTGGTATTGCGTCACGGCGAAAATGTACGCGGCCGCCAGGCCGAAGATGCACACGGCCGGCGCCCATTTGGACCTCGGGCTTGCGAACAGGTTGTTCAAAAGCACGTTGGCCATCGCCAGCGGAACCATGGCGCCCGCGTACCACGGCAGCACTGCAGACGCGACCTCCACGTACTCCGGCTTGTAGATGATGCGCACGACCCAGGGGCCCAGAACGGCAAGGCCGACGACTCCAGTCAGCGCCAGCAAACCTGTGCCCAGCAGAACCCACTTCATCAGGTCCGTTTTCTCCGACTTCGCCGCGCTGTGCACAATGCGCGGAAACATTACCGAGGCCAGCGGCAGCACCAGCCACATGAGCGCTCGCGACAACGTTCCGGCGCTCACGTAGAAATCCACGATGCTCTTCTCGAAATACCCTTTGACCAGGATGGTGTCCGCGGTGAGCAGGACCTGGAACCCGAGGAAACCCAGGCCCAGCGGCAGCATTTCGGAGGCGAGAGCCCGCCAATCGAACGCCTCGGCCTTCATCAGCCAGACCGAGCGCGTGTGCCACGCCGCGATACCGGCGGCGAGAGCCACTCCGAACAACACGCCCGCCATCATGCCCGCCGACGATCCGTTCAGAAGCAGAACCGCCACGGCCGCGATGACAATGCGCCCGAGGCCGCTGCTCATGGCACTCCAGCCGAGCCAGAAGAAATTCTGCTGCCCCTGCAGCACTCGTCTCTTATACACATCTGACGCTGCCGCCGAAGAGG
>CZCB01003766.1_pt1 | contig 16891 bp, 14 predicted proteins | sample 591991 | NCBI WGS metagenome assembly CZCB01 (sample SAMEA3556809, study PRJEB10932) | anaerobic digester metagenome | reverse complement strand
CCGGCCACGGCGTGGGCGTGACCCCGTACGAAGCCCCCTACCTGACCGCCTGGGATGAAACCCGCCTGGAGCCCGGCATGGTGCTGGTCATCGACCTGGCCGTGCGCCTGCCGGGCGGCGAAATCCTGCGCGGCAAAGAGACGGTCACCCTGGCGGCTGAAGGCCCGCGCCTGGCCGAGACCTACCAGGACTGGCGCCAGCCCTACACCGCCGCGCTGACATTTTAGCGGTAAAGGTTAACGGTGGCAAAGCGGACCGCCGCGCGGCGGTCCGCTTTTGGGTTAAGGGGGGAACGGGCTATAATGGATGTATCCCTCTGGTGATTATCTGTATAGACTACCGGTGAAGGGGCTCCATCCTTGGTCACCTGCACACGCGAAGCAGGTTTTTTCCTGAGGGGAGGGGGTAAATCCCTCGCCGGATGTGAGGATAGCTGGTGTGGAGAAAGCACGAAACCTGGCCGGTTTCGCGCTTTCTCCACGGGTATTCACTCCCCCCTTCCCTGCGACGGTGCCGGGGAGCAAGTCGCCCGCCCCCTATGGGAACACCCACTTCGTGGCGGCAGGCGAGGCTGTATCTCACCTGCCCGCGGACCCCTTCCGCCCCTTAACGCTCCAGCCCCGCAGGGATCCCTGCGGGGCTGGACGATTCCCGGCTTCAGCCGGTCAAATTCTTCTTAGCGCGGCAGCACCACGAACACGTTGAACTCTTTCGGGGTGTGCACGTTGTCAAAGTGGCGGATCTCACCGACGATCGGATCCACCGCGGTCAGGTTCATCGGCAGGCTGATCAGGCCGCCGTCATACGTGCCCGAGACCACCGGCGAGCCGTGGATGTTCTGCGCATCCAGGATGCGGAAGGCCTGGCCGGGCTGCAGCAGACCGGAGAGGTCCACCTGCACGCTGTCGCGGTTTTCCCAGTTGTAGACCACCACATGGCCGCGGCCGGGCTCGTACTTGTTCGGCTTGACGAAGATCACGTTGCTGGTCGGGCGCGAGGAGGAGTAGGTGCTGTTCTTGTCAAAGCCGGTCGCGCTCTTCCAGGCGTTGAAGTCCATACCCTTATCGTCGACCTTGAACAGTTTGCCCGAGCCGTCGTAGTACTTGTTGTTGTCCCAGGTAATGCTGCCGGTGCTGGAGGCCTTGTAGTAGGTCACCAGGTTGTCGGCCGAGACCAGGGTGTTGCCGGTCACGGTGATATCACGGCCGCGCTTGACGTACAGGGCGCCCAGCTCGCTGTCACCGTTGACCACGTAGTTGTCCTTGATCAGGATGTTGCGCTGGTCCGCCGAGGCGTAGCCCACGGTCAGCGAGCGCTCGCCGTCGTTGGCCGGGCGGTAGGTCATGTTGCCCACCATCTCCAGACCGTTGATGGGATGGTCGCGGCCCGAGGCGAAGATGTTGCGGTCGTTGTTGGCGAAGAGCACGTTGTTGTAGAACTTGAAGCCGTTGACGTAGTCCCCTTCCGTGTAGGCCTTCATACCGGTGGTCCAGTTGCGGAAGGTGATGTTGTCCGAGATCAGGCGCTCGCCTTCCTGGTTCTGCGCATAAATAGCCGAGCCGCGCGTCCAGTTGGAGTTGCCTTCCTTGGTGGTGGCGTCGTACAGGCCCACGCCGTAGATGATGGTGCCGTACACCTCGCCGCCGTCACCAATCTCGCGCCAGAACCCGATGCCGGGGTGGCCGGTGTTGGAGATGATCATGTTGATCACCTTGGTGCCCTGGCCGAAGATGTTCAGGCCCGAGGGGCGGTCGGAAGGCGAGACGTGGCGCGCCGAAGCGGTGTTGGTGACTTCAAAGCCCCAGAACCAGGTGTGGCGGCCGTTGACGGTGATGGAACCGTCCACCACGGCCCACTCGCCCGGGTAGGAGCGCACAATGATGGGCTTGTCTCTGGTGCCTTCCAGATCGGCGGTGAACTTGGTCGAGCCGCCCTTGCCGTACTTGCCGCCGCGCAGGTACAGGGTTGTGCCAGGCTCGAGGTTCTTCCTCAGCGCGGTGGCCAGGTCCCAGGGTTTCGACTGGGAACCATCGCCCTTGGAGCTGCCGTCAGGGGCAGCGAAGACTTTCGGGCCGTCCGGCAGGGTAATCGGAGCCGGAGAAGGTCCGCCGACCTGGGTCGGCTGGGACGGGGTTTCGTGATTTCCAGCAATGGGGATGTAGATCGTAGTGCCACCGCTCTGCGCGAAGGCGGTGCTCGCAGGCAGAAGGAATGTAACTGTGATGGCCAGCGCCACCAGGAAATTGACTACACGTTTGTAGCTGCGGTCGTTAGACATGGTTCTCCTTGTCTCAGACAGGGCAGAAGCTGCAGGTTCAGGCCAGTGGTTTTCAGACGATCGCCTGGAGGCTCAGAACCAGGACCGGCAGTGTCGTGTGTGTTGTGGAGGTTCGGCCGGTACAGGGACGCAAACTTTAATGGGTTGCCCTCGTACGCGCAGCAGTATACAGACTATTCGCTCCCGTTTTCACTTACAGAAATGTTAGGGGCCGGGGATGCGCCGGATAAAAGCCTTGCATAAATGCAAGGTGTGCGGAAAGGTGTGACGCTGGCGATATTACGTGCGATAAACTGGTGAACAGCGCGATTCTGGCGGCCTGACAGGCCCGCCGGGCGGCTGTATCCGGCTGGAATCGGGCTGCTGGCGCACAAAAAAGCGCCCGGCACGTGGCACGGGCGCTTCGATTAATGAAAATGGACTAGTCCACCGGAGTTGTCAGACTAGTCCATATCCCTTGACGGACTGGATCATCCGGAGCGGGCGGATTACTCCCCTTCCGCGGACGATTCCACCAGCATATAGGTCAGCATGCCGTCCTCCCAGGCCAGCACGCACCCGGTGCCTTCCTCCACCCAGGCGGTGCGCTCCTTCCCGACCTGGAACCGGTCGGCGCTGAACTCTCCCGCCGGGGTGAGGAAATGCCTTTCGGCTCTGACCTGCACCAGTTCCTGGCTGAGGCCAGGCCGCTTTTCATCGTCCGACAGGTCCCAGCGCATGGGCCGGGCAAACGGCACCAGACGGGGCTGGGCGGGAGCAATTTCCATAAAACCGGCCCGCCAGGCCCACTCGTTCTCCAGCAGGGTCTCCTCTTCCAGCGACGCCGCCCCGCGTTCGCTGTTCCCGTACCACAGCCTGAGCGTGCCGTCCTCCAGCGCCGCTTCCCAGGTGAAGCCGTCCTCACCGCGCTTCAGATAATGGTAGGCCCGCAGCGCCAGCGTCTGGCGGTCCCACTCCGCCGTCCACTCGCTGTGGTGGCCGGAGTCGATCCACATGCTGTTCCCGACGGTCACCTCGTAGCCCCGCACATCCGCGCTGCAGTCCAGCCGGGCTGTGTCTTCCGACCCGGCCCCCAGGCGGCAGACGGCCTCCCCGACCACCTCGCCGCCGCGGTTGGCGGCCTGGTAGCGCCACTCTCCGAAGGTGAGCGCCGGATCGCTCTCAAACCCCAGGCCGCGGCCGGGCATCAGGGCCAGGTTCAACCCCTGCGCCAGTTCCAGACCGGTCACGCCGGTAAACAGCAGGGCGAAGACCGCCAGCGGCCAGTAGATCCGCAGCCCGCCGGCAGGCGCTGCAGCCGGTTCCGGCTCCTCCGGCGCCTGCTCCGGCAGGGGGAAGGAGCGCTTCACCAGCGACAGCAGCGCCGGGACCATCACCAGCCCCAGCCCGGCCGCGACCAGCACGGTCAGTCCCAGCACGGTTGTATCGCCGGAGGGCAGCAGCGAGACCAGCGCGGCCAGCGTGTTGTTCCCGGCGTGCACCAGCACCCCGGCCCACAGCGAGCCGGTGCGCCAGACCACCCAGGTCAGCGCGAAGGCCACCGGCAGAAGCGCCGGCAGCCCGGTGAGACGCAGGTGGAAGAAGGCAAACAGCAGCGCGGTCATCACAATGGCAAAGCGCGGGCTGCGGTTCTTCAGGTAAGCCCCGAAGATCGCCCCGCGGAAGAGGGCTTCCTCACACAGCGGGGCGGCCACAGCCAGCGCCAGGAAATAGACCACCTGCTCCAGCGTGCTGGCCGGCAGCGCTTCGGCGGGAATATTCACCGACTGCATGCCGGTCAGCTGGATCATCAACCCGTCGATCAGCGCGCCCACCGGCCACAGTGCGGCCCCCAGCACAAAGAAGAACGGCAGCCAGCGGGCCGGCAGCGGGCGCAGGTTCAGCCCCTCGCGCAGCGGTACCCCCGAGCGGCGCAGGGCCAGCAGGGCAGGCGCCAGAATCAGGGCCACCTCGGTGAACAGCAGCCCCCAGGCCAGGTCCCGGCTTTGAACCAGCGAACCGAGCATCACCACCAGCAGGGCGGAGCCGAGAAACAGCAAATTGGCGTAGCGAATGGAAAATGCGGAGCGCATGGAGTGTCCTTTTAATGTAGATGATGGCTTGAGAAATCACCCTGATTATACCGTCAGAGAAAAAAAAAGCCAGAGTGAAAGATTTCCGCAAATCCTGCCAGAAAATCAAAAATAAATAAAATCAACACTTGACAATATTAAAGTTTGTGCTAATATTTATTCAGAATTACAAACCGAGCATTAACTTTTACAGGAGGACGTGATGAGCCTGTGGATATCGCACGATCGAGAAACCGGATTGAACGTATGGGCGCCCGTTGAACGGCAGGTCCATCGCAATCCCTGGGTGGAGCGGGTTGTTGACCACCCGGCCGGTGACCCGGTCGCGCAGGCCGCCCTGCAGCCCGTGAGCTTCTGGCGGCGGGTGATCAAATCGCTGGCGCTGGCGCTGCTTCGCCTGGGCCAGAGCCTGCTGGTCCTCGCCGAAGGCCGCAGCCAGCTCTCCACCGCCTGTGAGTAGAAATGAGGCCAACCATGAACCAGATGCCTTCCACCTGCCCGTTCTGCGGCGGACCTGTTCTGGTCACCCGGATGTACTGCATGCACTGCGACGTGACCGTCGAGGGACAGTTCCAGCCCGGCCTGGAGCCGTTCGCCCGGCTGACCCCCGAACAGACCCAGTTTTTGCTCGCCTTCGTGCGCAACGAAGGGCGCTTCAATCGCTTGGAAGAGGAGCTCAACCTCTCCTACCCCACCCTGCGCAACCGTCTGAACGAGGTCATCCGCGCGCTGGGCTTTGAGCCCGGACGTGAGGAACAGCCCGTCCGGCTCACCCCGCAGGAACGCATGCAGGTGCTTGATGATCTGGCTCAGGGCCGCATTAGCGCCGAGGAAGCCCAGCAGCGCCTGCGCTCTCGAGGAGGTTAATCATGCCCACCCAGGAAGAACGCCTGAAAATCTTAACCATGCTGCAGGACGGGCAGATCGATGCCCGGCAGGCCGCCAAACTGCTCGAAGCCCTGGGTGATGACCAGCCCGGCCCCGAAGCCCAGCCGTCCGCCCACTCGACACACTCCGGCGGCGCGCGCTGGCTGCGCGTCCGCGTGACCGACACCGACTCCGGCAAGACCCGCGTCAACGTGCGCCTGCCCATCGGCCTGGTCAGCTCCGGGCTGCGGCTGGGCATGCGCTTCGCCCCGGAAGTCGCCGGACTGGATCCCGACATGCTGATCGAAGCCCTGCGCTCCGGCGAAATGGGCCAGATTGTGGACGTGCACGATGAAGAGGACGGGGAACGGGTGGAGGTCTTCATCGAGTAACCTCCCCGCCCCCTCCGCCATCGCCTGAACGTGTCTGATGATAGCCCCGCCTGAGCCGGCGGGGCTGGTATCCCCCTGCGTGTTTGCGGGTTGACCCCGCCGCCAATCAGAAAGTCGAGGCACCATGAAATTGATGACCGCCTCAGCCGATTCCCCCGGCTGGAAGTTACCCTTCTTCACCATCTGGACCGGTCAGGTCTTCTCCCTGCTGGGCAGCTATCTGGTGCAGTTCGCCCTGGTCTGGTGGGTGACGCGCACCACCGGCTCGGCCACCATCCTGGCGACCGCTTCGCTGGTGGCCCTGCTGCCCGACATCCTGCTGGGGCCCTTCGCCGGTGCGCTGATCGACCGCCTGGACCGCCGCAAGGTGATGATCGTCTCGGACCTGGCCGTGGCGCTGGTGACGCTCTCGCTGGTCTACCTGTTCTGGACCGGTTCCATCCAGATCTGGCACCTGTACGTGGTGATGACCCTGCGCTCGCTGGGCAACACCTTCCACCGCGGGGCCATGCAGGCCTCCACCGCGCTGATGGTGCCGCGGGCGCAGCTGGCGCGCATCGCCGGGCTGAACCAGATGCTCAGCGGCGGGTTGAACATCGTCGCCCCGCCCCTGGGCGCGCTGCTGATGGAACTACTGCCCCTCCACATGGTGGTCGCCGTGGACGTGGTCACCGCGCTGATTGCCGTGCTGCCGATGATCTTCATCGCCATCCCCAGCCCCCGCCGCGCGGACGGCCCCTCCGGCGCGACCAACCTTCGTGTGCTCTGGGGTGACGTGCGCATGGGGCTGCGCCTGGTGGGGCGCTGGCCGGGCCTGCTGGCCATCATCATCCTGGCCATGCTGCTCAACCTGATCATCTCGCCCGTCTTCCGTCTGCTGCCCCTGCTGGTCAGCCAGCACTTCGGCGGCGGCGCGCTCGAGTTCGCCTGGCTGGATTCGGGCTGGGGCGTGGGCTATCTGGCCGGCGGCGTGCTGCTGGGTGTGTGGGGCGGGTTTAAGCGCCGGGTGATCACCGCCCTGACGGGCATCGTCGGGCTGGGCCTGGGCGTGACCGTGGTCGGCCTGGCCCCGGCGAACGCGCTGCCCCTGGCCATAGGCGGCCTGGTCTTCGGCGCGGTGATGAACTCCATCTGCAACGGCGCCTTCATGGCCCTGATGCAGGAGCGCGTCGATCCGTCGCTGCAGGGGCGCATCGGCGCGGTGGTCAGCTCCGGCTGCATGCTGATGGTGCCTCTGGGCATGGCCGTCGCCGGTCCGCTGGCCGATGCGGTGAGCGTGCGGTATCTCTTCCTGGGCGCCGGGCTGGCCCAGACGGTCATCGGGTTGATCAGCTTCGGCGTGCCGGCGCTGATGAACGTAGAGAAAACCGACCCGCCCTCGCTGGAGGAGCTGATGCCCGTCGCTGAGGGAGCGGCTCCCGTGGAAGGGGCGGCTGCGGCGGATTAGGACGTTACAGGCGGCCTCCTGTGGAAGACCTCCTGCGCAGAGCCTCGCAGGAGGTCAGCCTTGTCAACGGTGCCCTGCGGGCGAACGGTGCCCTGCGGGCGCAGGTCTGCGACCTGCGCCCGCAGGATATCATCCACACCTCTCTTTACTGCTCCATGCCCGTTCTCGGGCGCCCCATTCAGGCGGTGCGGCCGGGACTGCCCCTGCGATCACCCCGGTCATATCCGGGTCAATGGGCCCTGCGGGCATCATCCTGAGGGCCAGGCCGCGGGGTGAAGTCCACAAAATAACATCCTGCTGATATTATCCTGTGGACTTTTCACTCGATTCGTGCAACAATAACGGCACAAGCATTTCGTGGGGGACAGCCAGAGCCGACCGCAGTCGTTTTTCACAGGGCGGCCTCATGGAAAGACACAGACACCGGCAAGGCCTCACAATGGAAGATCCGCCCCGGCCGGGGGACATCGCGGGGCTGTTCGAGCGCGTCTTCGACGCCTGGCTGAGTCTGGACCGGGACGGGCGCATCACCGCGGCCAACCCGGCCGCGCTGGCCTTCTTCGACCTGCCGCCGGAGGCCCTGATCGGCCAGTCCATCTGGGAGCTGCCCCCCACCGGCCCCGACACGCTCTTCCAGCCCGAGTTCCTGCGCGCCCTGAGCGAAGGCCAGCCGGTGCACTACGAAAGCCCCACCCGCCTGGCCGACCGCTGGGCCGAGATCCTGGCCGTGCCTGACGGTGATGGCCTGGTGCTGCACTTCCGAGACATTTCGCTGCGTAAGTTCAACGAACTGGCCCTGACGGAGGGCCACCTCCAGCTGCGCGCCGCGCTCAACTCCATCACCGAGGCCTACCTGCGGCTGGACGACCGCTGGCAGGTGCTGGACTGCAACCGGGTGGCCGCCGCCGACCTGTTCGGCCGTCCGCCCGAGGAGCTGCCCGGCCGCGGCCTGTGGGACCTGCGCCCCGATCTGCTGGGCAGCGAGACCTTCCGCCAGGCGCACCGCGCCGCCGCCACCGGCCTGCCGCTGCGCTTCGAGGACCGCTGGGGCGAGACCTGGTACGAGGTGCTGGCCTACCCCCGTGACCGCGGGGTGGACCTGTACCTGCACAACATCGACGAGCGCAAGCGCTCCGAGCACAACACCCGCTTCCTGGCGGCGCTGGGCGAAGCGCTGATGGCCGCCGGCGGGGCCGATGCCGCCGCCGGGGAGACCGCCCGCCGCCTGGGAATCCACCTGGGCCTGAACCGCTGCCTGGTGGCCGCGGTGGACGAGGCGGCCGACCTGCTGCGCGTCTTCCCCGACTTCCACCAGGACTGCCCCTCCTTCAGCGGGCCGCGGCTGCTTTCCGGACTGCCCGAGAGCGTGCTGGAGCGGCTGCGCGCCGGGCAGGTGGTGGTCAGCGCTGACCTGTCCGAGGATCTGCCCGGACCGGTCTACGAAAACCTGTGCGTGCCGCTGCGCGCCAGCTCGGCCGTGCTGGTGCCGCGCCACGCCGGGGGCCGCTGGCAGGGGCTGCTGCTGGCCGCCGACGGTCAACCGCGCGAGTGGCGCGCCGGCGAGCTGGCCCTGCTGGGTGCCGCCGCCGACCTGGCCTGGCTGGCGGTCAACAACGGCCTGCTGCTGCAGGACCTGCGCGAGACCCGCGCCCGCTTCGAGCTGGTCATCGCCCGCTCGCACATCTCCATGCTGACCACCGACCGCGACCTGCGCATCACCTGGGTCTACAACCCGCTCGTCGGGGGCAGCCCCGGGCAGCACCTGGGCCGCCGCCTGGAGGAGATCTTCCAGCCCGAAGAGGCTCTGTCCGTCCAGCGCATGGCGCAGACCGTGCTGAACGGCGGGCGCGGCCAGCGCCGCGAGCTCAGCCTGCTCATCGGCGGGGCCGAGCGCGTGCTGGATATTGCCATCGAGCCGCTGCTGGAGGACCGCCAGGTCAACGGGCTGACCATCACCGCCGTGGACGTGACCGACCTGCGCCGCATGGAGGCCGAGATCATGGCCAAGGCCGATTCACTCGAGGTGCAGCGACAGATCCTGCAGCACATCGAGGAGGAGCGCCTGCAGATCGCCCGTGACCTGCACGACGGCCCGCTGCAGAGCCTGATCGCGGTCAACTACGGCCTGGCCGACGCGCTGGCCTCAGACGACCGCCAGGAGCGGGCCGCCAAGATGGCCCGCCTGCAGGACAGCCTGCAGGCCCACATCCAGGAACTGCGCGCCTTCTGCGCCGACCTGCGCCCGCCCACCCTGGCTCCCTTCGGGCTGGAGAAGGCCATCCGCTCGCACGCCGACCAGTTCCGCGCCCGCTACCCCAACCTGCGCCTGGAGCTGGACCTGATGGAGGACCGCACCCTGCTGCCCGAATCGCTGCGCCTGGCGCTGTTCCGCGTCTGCCAGGAGCTGCTCTCCAACGCCGCCCGCCACGCGCAGGCCAGCACCGTCACCGTGCGCCTGTGGCTGGACGCGGAGGAGGTCAACCTGGTGGTGGAGGACGACGGCATCGGCTTTACCCCGCCCGGCCAGTGGCTGGAGCTGGCCCGCTCCGGGCATTTCGGCCTGGTGGGCGTGCATGAGCGGGTCGCGGCTGTCGGCGGGCAGCTGCGGCTGGACTCACGCGCCGGCCGCGGCACCGTCGCCCAGGTGACCATCCCCCGCCCGCCGGAGGAGTAGGACGGCTGCGGTCGTATGCCGCTTTGTCTTTTTGCACCCGCGGTTCTGCGTTTTCTCTCAGGGAATGGGGTAGTCATCCACCCATCCTCATGGGAGGGGGTCACCCCCCATGGGGGCAGGTGTGGACGGGTGGAAGATACCCCACCCTTTCCTTTCGGGAGGTGGGGCGCAGCTCCAGGGGCACCGCCCATGAGGCTAATGGGCGATGGCCGGACACCGCCGCCTACCGGCGGGCGGTTTGCTCTTCCTCTTCCTGCTCGCGCGGGGCGATCACCCGAATCGTCGTCCCCTTGCCCGGGGCGGAGATGACCTCCAGCCGCCCGCCCACCGCTTCGGCGCGCTCGGCCGCTCCGGCCAGGCCCAGGTGGCCTTCACGGGCGAACTCGTACCAGCGCTTGGGCACTTCGAAGCCCTTGCCGTTGTCGCTCACTTCCAGGAAGATGGTCTGCGGGTCCAGGGTGAAGGTCACCGTGATGCGCGTGGCCTCGGCGTGGCGGATGACGTTGATCATGGCCGTCTGATAGACGCGGAACAGCGCCAGGCGCACCGGCTCGGGCAGGGCCTGCTCGTCGGGCGTCAGGTGCAGGCGGATTTCCATATCCGGGTAGTTCTGCTGGAAGGACTCCACGTGCGAGCGGATAGCCTTTTCCAGCCCGAAGGGGGCCAGGGCCGGCGGGCGCATCTCGCGGGCGATGGTGCGCAGCGCGGCGATCACGTTCTGCAGGCGGGCCTGCTGGGCGCTCAGCTCGGGGCGCAGGTTCTCGGGCAGATCGCCGTTGAGGCCGGCCAGCCCGTAGCTGATGCCGTACAGCTCCTGCATGGGGCCGTCGTGCAGCTCCTGGGCCAGCTCCAGCCGCTCGGTCTCCACGCGGTCGATCAGGCGGCGCTGCACCTCGGCCAGCTCGGCCTCCAGCTGGATGCGGCGCTGGATTTCAGCCTGCAGGGCGGCGTTGTTGGTGCGCAGCTCCAGGGTGCGCTCCAGCACGCGGCGCTCCAGGTCGTCGCGGGCCTGGGCCAGCTGCTCGTTGATCTGGATGAGCGACTGCTCGGTCTGCTTGCGCTCGATGGCGTAGCGGATAGTGCGTTCCAGCAGGCCGGCGTTCAGCTCGCTCTTGGAGAGATAGTCCACCGCGCCGACGCGCATGGCCTCCATATCCAGCTCGTAGGTGCCCATGCCGGTCAGCAGGATCATCGGGCAGGGCAGCCCCAGCAGGGTCATCTCCTGAATCAGGTCCAGCCCGGTCATGTCGCCCAGCAGGTAGTCGACCAGCACGGCGTCATACGTCTGGCGGGAGAGAGCTTCGCGGGCTTCGGCCCCGGAGGAAACGCGCTGCAGGTCCACCTTGCGGTGAACCATCTCGGCCACCACGGACTTGAGAATCAGGTAATCGTCGTCGTCGTCTTCTACCAGTAAAACGGTCCAGGAGGCGGGATTGGGTGTTTCCATAACATCGTCAGGTTCTTGCCGGTTGATGGTCATATGCTGCCGGATGGCGCCTCCGTGTGGGTGGGTCTGAAAATGGGCGCATTCATCAATCCCGACAAAGTCAGTCGGGTTATGGCTTAAGTGTAGCAGGGTTTGTGTCAGAGGCAAGGGCGGCGGGCTTCACTTCTGCCCGGCCGGGCAGTCCCAGGTAGGCCAGCCAGGCGGCCATTTTCTCTTCGATCAGCGCCTGGTCTTCGGGCGCCAGCGGGCGGAAGGGGAAGGCCTGGAGGATCGCCTGGCGTCCCTGGCGCTCCAGCCGCCAGGTGGCGGTGATCTGCCCGCGCAGCAGCACGGTGGCCTCCACCTGCCCGGCGGGGCGGTGAACGCGGTCCTCGAAGCCGGCCGGCTCAAAGCGCCAGCGCTCGCGCCAGCCCATCACCAGCGCGTCGAACTTGGGCAGCAGCGCCACCGGGGGCGGTTCGGGCTGCGGGCCGCGCAGGGCCTGCTCGTCGGCGGCCAGGGCCAGGTACTGGCCGTTTTCGGGGATGTCCTCGCCCGCCAGCCGCAGTTCGATCAGTTCATCGCCCAGCGCTTTGACCTGCGCGCGGGCCTCGCTGATCCGCTGGCCGCTCCAGTAGGCGTAATCGGCGATCGCAGCCGGGCCGTAGGCACGCAGGTAGCGGCGCAGCAGCTCGGCGCGGGCCCCGGCCTCGGTCCAATCCTGCCAGTCCGGCCCCAGCCACTGCTCGCGCAGGGCGAACTGCTTGTAGTTGGCGAAGACCAGCTCGCCGTGATAAGCCAGCCCCTTGACGTCCACTCCCCAGCCGGACCAGGGCAGGCCCTGCAGGGCGGGAACGCGCTCGTGCAGCTGGCGGCGGGTGAGCGGTCCCCCGGCCAGGGCGGCGCGGATCTGGGCGTAGAGCGCGTCCACCTCTTCGGGGCCTTTGCCGAAGTACAGCTGCCAGAAGTGGTAGAAGCGCTTGCGGTGGGCCGGGCCGATGGCCGCGATCACCAGCGGCAGGTCACCGGCGGTGTGGGCGTGCACCGTGGAGCGCATCGACCAGGTCTTGACCAGGCTGCGCTGCTTGAGGAAGGCGTCCTCGGTCCAGCCGGAGGGCAGGGCCTGAGAGCGCGTCCACAGCGAGACGGGCACGCTGGCGTCGTACTGCATCTGCACCCCCACCAGCCGGCGGGGCACCTCGAGCGGGTCGTCCGCCGGGAGGGAGATGAACTGGCGGGCCAGGATGAAGGCCCGCGCCTGGCTTACGGGCAGGGTCAGGGTTGGCATGGGGTAATTGTAACAAAACCGGGCAAAAACAGGCCGCTGCGCTGCCCGGCAGCGAATCGCGGCCGGGAGGGAAGGTCGTTGGCCGGCGGGGCCGGAAGTCCCTTATAATGGAAGCCGGAAGGATAATGCTGCGCGCGGAAGGACGGTTGACATGCCCCATCTGTTCTACGGCCACCTCCAGACGCGGGGGGTGCGCATCAACTACTACCGCACCGGGGACGACAAGCCGCCATTGATTCTGCTCCACGGCCTGGGCGAGGCCGCCCTCTCGTGGGGCGCGTTTCCGGTGATGCTGGAGCCGGAATACGACGTGGTGCTGGTCGACGCCCGCGGGCACGGCTATTCGCAGGCCCCCGAGGACGGCTACGGCCCCGACGAGCAGGCCGCCGACGTGCTGGCCGTGATGGACGAGCTGAAGCTCGAGCGCCCGGCTCTGGTGGGCCACTCGATGGGCGCGGTGGTGGCCGCGGCGGTGGCCGTGCAGGCCCCCGAGCGGGTGCGCGCGGTGGTGCTGGAGGATATGCCCCACCAGGCGCCGCCCAACACGCCCGAGCAGCGCGCCGAGCGGGCCGCCCGCTGGGAGGAGGAAATCCTGCGCTACAAGCCGCTCAGCCTGGACGAGCTGATCGATCTGGTGCACCAGCTGCACCCCGGCTGGCACCCCGACGAGGCCTTTCAGTGGGCCAAGGCGCGCCAGCTGGTCAGCCCGCGCGCGGCGGCCTTCAACCTAGCCGAGTGGATGGACTGGGACACAACCTTCGCCTCGCTCAAGGTGCCCGGGCTGCTGCTGACCGCCAACCCCGAGCGGGGCGGGCTGGTCACCCCCGAGCTGGCCGAGCGCGCCGCCCGGCTGTGGCCGCAGGGGCAGGTGGTCCACTTCCCCGATGCCGGCCACAACATCCACCGCGAGCAGTTCAAAGACTTCCTCAACACCGTGCGCCGCTATCTGCGCCGGGTGCCCTGATCTGACCGACATTACCGAAAGGACTCTCTCTTTATCATGCCCACCGACATTGCCGAACTGGACGCTTCCGCCTGGCTGGAGCAGTTCCCCGCCGCGATCACCATCTGCGACCGGCAGGGGACGGCCCTGCTGCTCAACCGCGCCGCCCGCGAGCACTACCAGCCCGCCGGCAAACCCGATCTCAAAGGCTCGAACCTGCTCGACTGCCACCCCGGGGCCTCGCGCCAGGCGATGGCTGACCTGCTGGAACACCCGCACCAGAAAATGTACACCATCGAGCGGGACGGCACACCGGTGCTGATCTTCATGGCCCCCTGGCAGGCCGGCGGGAACCAGGGCGTGTTTGAGATGCAGCTGGAGCTGCCCGCCGGGGTGGTGCACGCGCCCAAAAAGAAGATCACCACGCGCAAAGCGCCGGAGGCCGCGGCCTGCCTGGGCCAGACGCTGACCGCGGAAATCGACCGGCCGCTGGGTTCGCCCCTGCCCGGGAGCCGCGGATTGTACCCGCTCAACTGCGGCTGCGTGCCGGAGATCACCGGGCCGGACGGCCAGCCGCTGGAGGCGTATGTGCCTGGTGTGTTCGAGCCGCTGGAGCGCTTCACCGGGCGGGCCATCGCGCTGATTCACCGGCCGCACGGCGCCGGCGACGCGCTCGTGCTGGCCCCCGGGGACCGGAAGTACACGGAAGAGCAAATCCGCGCCCTGACCGAGTTTGCGGAGGGCGGGTTCACATCTGAAATTTTCTGCGAGGTGGTATGAGCGAGTGCATTTTCTGCGCGATTGTGCGCGGCGAGCTGCCCGCCAGCCGCGTCTACGAAGATGAGCACACCCTGGCCTTTATGGACCTGCGCCAGCCCAACCCCGGGCACGTGCTGGTGATCTGCAAACAGCACGCGGACATGGTCTACGAGCTGGACGACGAGCAGGCCGGCGCGGTCTTCCGCACCGCGGCGAAGGTCGCCCGGGCGGTCAAGGCCACCTACCAGCCCGACGGGCTGAACCTGTGGCAGTCCAACGGCCGGGCGGCCGGGCAGGAGGTGCCGCACTTCCACATTCACGTCTTCGCCCGCAAGCAGGGGGATGAGCTGTTCAAAGTGTACAACTACCCGCCGCCGGCCACCCCGCGCGAGGCGCTGGAGGAGATGGCGGAGCGCATCCGCGCTTCGCTGGACGGCCGGGGCTAGTGGCGCAACTTTCCGCGCTCCGGCACGTACATGGAGTAGACCTTTATTGAGGGTATTTGAAAGGAGACCGTTTGCGATGGAATCGAAACGCCTGTACCGCTCCCGTGACGACCGCATGATTGCCGGCGTGTGCGCCGGAATTGCCCGCTACTTCGACGTCGACCCGACCATTGTGCGGCTGCTGTTTGTGCTGGGGTTCTTCTTCGGGGTTACCGCCACGCTGTGGATTTATATCGCCATGGCGCTGATCGTGCCCGAGGAGCCGTATACCGGCGGGGCCATGAGCTACACGCCGCCCTCCGAGCGGCCCGAAGACCGGCCCTAGACGCGGTTTCATAAAACAGACCGGCTGTTTCCCTGCAGCGGGGAAGGGCTGCCGGTCTGTTTTTGTTTTGGCCGGGGAGGGGAAGAAGAGTTCCGTGGAGGAAGGCATAGGGTATACCCCTCGCCTTCCTCCGCACCGGCCGGTGTATCGCCTGCAAGGAGAGGTCTTTCTTTCCCCATCACTGCCCGCCAGCTCAACCCGAGGTTGAGGGAAGACATCCTCATGAACAGATATCCCGGCTGACAGGCCGCTGGAAAGAAAAAGGCCTTCCACCTGAGTGGGAGGCTCTGTGATTCACCTGTCTCTCGCTCACCCGGCCGGCGGCGGATTCTCCGCCTCATCCGGCGGAGACGGCGGCGCATCCGGCGAGGGCGGAGTGCCCTCCGCCTGCGCGGGTCCCCCGTTCTCCGGCGGTTCGGCGGGGGCGGGCGGGGGCACGGCGCGCCCGTAGCGGATGACCGTCAGCGTGCCGATCAGCACGATCAGCACCAGCACCGAGGCCCCCAGCACGATGCCGTTGGTCTGGTTGGGGTCGGTGTACTCCTCGGGGAAGCGCGGCGGCGTGGGGCTGACCTCCGCGGTGGGCGTGGGGGTCGCCTGGAGCGTGCTGTGCGCTTCGGCGCCCGGCCGGGTCCAGGCCAGCAGGCCGATCATGGCGGCCAGCAGCACCAGCCACAGCACCGGGCGGGGGGATGAGTTTTTCTTCGCGCGGCGGGCCATCTCACTGCCCTCCCAGTTTGGCGGCCGTGTCGCGGGCGAGCTGCTCCACCTCGGTGTTGCCCTGCAGGATCTGCACCGTGGCGTCGGTCAGCGGCACGCCCAGGGCGGTGCCCAGCTCGGCTGCCGGGCGCGCCTCGGCGGCGGACAGCACCGTGCCCAGCTGGCTGCCGATCGCGGCATCCCGCCAGCCGGCCAGCGCGGAGGGGCGGGCCGGCAGCAGGCCGGCGGATTCGGTCAGCGCCGCCTGGAAATCGCTCGCCGAGAGGTACTCGGCCAGGCGCATGGCCAGGGTCTGCTCCTGCGGGGAGCGCTCGGCCAGCGCCCAGACCCAGCCTTCGGCCAGCGCCACCGGTTCGTCGCCCAGCGGGGGCAGGCCAATCAGCGCGGTCTCGGGCGGCCGCTCGGTCAGGTAGCGCGAGGCCCAGTTGACCACCCACTGGGTGCGCCCTTCCAGGAAGGCCTGCCAGGACTGGGCGTCGGTCTGGTACTGGGTCAGCCAGGAGGGGAAGACCCCGCTGCGCGCGCCTTCGGCGAAGAGATGCAGCACCTGCGCCAGGGGCGCCTCCTGCAGATCGGGATGGCCCTGGTTATCCAGCAGCGCCCCGCCCGCCGAGCGGTACAGCGCCAGGGTCAGCGAGGCTCGGGGGTCGGCGGCGGCGAAGGCCAGCGGATCGCCGTAGCCCAGCACATCCTCCCAGGTTTCCGGCAGGTTGGGGTAGCGCGCCGGGCGGTAGACCAGCACCTGCGCGTCGCCGCCCAGGGGCACGCCGAAAACGCTGTCCTGCACCCGGGCCAGCTGCTGAGCGTAGTCGTACCAGTCCGGCTCTTCCATAATGGTGGTCAGGTCATCCAGCGGCACCACCAGCCCTTTGACCACAGCCGATTCCAGATCGGCGCGGGGAAGCAGCACCAGGGCCGGAAGCGCGCCCGGGGCCGCGGCAGAAGCGGTCGAAAGCGTGCCCAGCAGGCCGCCCGGCCCGGCGACCGACTTGACCCGCAGCGTGACGCTCACGCCCGGGTTCTCGCCGGCGAACTGGTCCACCCGCTGCTGCAGCAGACGGCCGGCGTCGGTGGCGGAGTCGGGGTCGAACAGCGGCGGCACCCAGACCTCCAGGCGCAGCTCCTCGGTGGGCGAGGGCTCGGCCGCGGGGGTTTGCCCCTGCGGGGCGGGCTGAGTCCCGGCGCCCGGCGTGGCCGCCGCGGGTGTGACGCCCGAAGTTGCAGCCTGCGTGGGGGCGGCGGGCGTGGCCGGGG
>CZCB01003725.1_pt1 | contig 16907 bp, 18 predicted proteins | sample 591991 | NCBI WGS metagenome assembly CZCB01 (sample SAMEA3556809, study PRJEB10932) | anaerobic digester metagenome | reverse complement strand
CCCCGGCAAGCCGGGGGTCGCTGTGCAGAGAGGCGGGAGACCTCTTACCTGATAAGGTACGTCAGGCTGGCTTCGGCGGTCAGGACCAGCTGCCCGGCCGCGATGGGCGCTCCGGACATATCCGTGGCCACCCGGCCTTCCATCTGAACCAGCGGGATGGGGAGATCGCTGCCGTACACGTGGATGGTCTGCAGGTCGCCGAGCTCAATCCCGGCCGCTTCGGCCATTTCCTGGGCCTTGGCCCGGGCGTCGGCGATCGCCTGGCGGCGGGCCTCCGCTGTGGCCGCTTCGCGGTCTTCCACGTCAAAGGTCACACCGTTAATCTTGTTCGCCCCGCTGCGGACGACCTGATCCAGGATTTCACCCAGCCGGTCGAGCGCGCGCACCCGCACAAAGACCGAGTTTTCCACCACATAGTAGGTGCGTACGATCTGTCCTTCGGGGCCGTATTCCTGCTGGGGATAGACGTTGAACGCGCTGGTCTGAATGTCCTCCGGCGCCACGCCCAGCGACTGCAGCGTCTGCGACACCTGCATGGCCTCCACATTGTTCATGTCCAGCGCGTCGGTGACTGATTCTGCTTCGGAGCGCACACCCACGTACACATAGGCAATGTCGGGCACCACGTAGACTTCCCCGCGGCCTGAAACGTTCAGCGTGCGGTCCGTCTGCTGGGTCAGCCCCAGCGGGCCGCAGGCCGATAGCAGCAACAGCAACAGTAAACCGGCAGTGAGCAAACCTTTCCTCTTCATAAATCCTCCAGGATGTAGAGATGATGACTGTCTGTACTTTACAGACGCAGCATGCTGCCAAATGGTTCCATAAAAAAAGGGCGTTCGAAGAGAACGCCCTGTGAGCGCGGAAGAACCTACGGCAGGTACTCGACGGCGACTGCCCCGATGCCCGAGTCCACCACCAGCAGGATGTCCGCCTGGCCTGGCTCGGTGCCCGGTGAGGTGATGAGATCGTCGTCACGGACATAGCCGTCCGGCAGCGAAACACCGGTAATGCCGGTGTCCACGCGGATTTCCACGGAAGCATCCCGCGGGACCTGAATGGTGGTCGCGCCGATGCCGTTGTGGATCCGCCCGGTGAAGCTGCCGGTATCCGGCAGGGTCAGGATCAGCTGGCCGACGCCGAGGTCCGTGGTGAAATCCTCAACCTGCATCCCGGTCAGGTCGATCACCTGCCGGCCCACCCCCATGGAGGTGTCCAGGCTGCGCACCGCCTCGCCGTTGAGCCGCAGCTCCCAGCTGTAGGCCTCGCCGGAGATCGCTACCGGGAAGAAGACGTCGCCCTCGCTGGAGACCGTGTACCGGACGGTATCGGCGCCGGCGGCGAAGTTATCCACGAAGGTCTGGCCGCGGTGCAGGGTGATGGTTCCTTCCGCCAGCAGGTCTGCGTCCTCGCCCGTGGAGATCCACAGGTCCGCCACCGGCGCGTCGATGATGACCTCGGCTTCCTGCGCCTCAGCCAGCGGCTGGTTGATGGTCACCACTTCGCCCGGGCGGGCGATCATCCCGGAGGAGGCCAGGAAAAAGACACCCGCCACCAGCGCAACCGCCAGCAGGCCGCCCAGGAAAGCGACCCAGCCGGGCGATCCGCGGAAGATCAGGTCAACGCCGATGGCCACCAGGAACACCGGCCACAGGCGCAGCAGCAGCGCAAACGCGCCCATGCCCGCCCCCAGGTAGCCGAAGTTACCCAGCAGCAGGACCACACCCAGCGTCATCAGGATAATGGCTCCGCCGATCCCGTCACCGCGGAAAATGGCGTCCAGCCCGCCGATGACGAACAGCAGCGGCCACAGCCGGATCAGGACAGAGAGGCTGTCCCCTTCGAGCACCCCGGTGTTGACCAGAATAAGGATGACGCCAACGATGATCAACATCAATGGCCAGAAAATACTGACACGATTCTTGGTTTCCATAGCAGCCTTCTCGTACGTGTTGTGCTAGAACACCGGTTTTCCACGCAGTGATCGCCAGATCAGGTAAAGACCGGCGAGGATCAGCGCAAGCGGCCAGACAAACCCGGCCAGATTGGAGGCTTCCACCAGTGAAAGCAGGGCGATCACCGCCAGGATGCCGGCCGGCCAGAGCGGCCATTCCATCCGCCGGCCCTCATGCCGCCCCAGCAGGTAGACCAGCCCGAAGGTGGCCGACAGACCCAGCAGGAACAACCAGCCCAGGTCGAAGCGGATCAATTCGTCCAGAAAATTAACAATGGCAAGTGAGGTCAGCACACCGCCCGGAATGATCGCCCACCAGTAATCGCGGTGAAGCAGGTAGATGATCCAGAAGGCGAGGCCCAGCAGCCCGAGGAACACGCTCCCGCCGATCAGTTCACCGAGCGCGTCCAGGTTGAGCGCCTCCAGCACCAGCATAAAGGCGATACCCAGCAGCGCGAATCCCGGAATCACCGCCCACCAGTTGGGCCTCGGGGCGCTGAGGAAGACCGCCAGAAATGCCACGGCTCCGGCGCCGAACAGCATTCCCCAGCCGAACTCGGCCACATTGTCGAAATTCATCACATACAGCAGCGACAGCAAGCCCATCAGGATCAATATGATCCCGGCGATGGCACGCCAAGTGGATGCTTTCATCTCAACTTACTCCTTCCCAGCCTGATCAGCGGATCTCCAGCGAACCGACGCCGGTCTCGGCCAGAATGTCCACCCGGTGAACGGCGGTGTCGAAGTCCACGGACTGGTACACACTCCCCTGCTGCACAAAGCGGGTCTGGTCGACCACCACGCTGGACAGGCCGCTCTTCACTTCGATCCTCGCCGCCACCGTCTCGGGGATGTGCACCTCCATCGCGGCCGCGCCGGATTTGATCACCGCCCGGGTGTGGCCCGCCGCGGCGGGCAGGCGCAGCCAGGTGGAGCTGGCCCCGGTCTCAATCTGCAGATCCTTGACCTGCAGGTCGGCCAGGTCCAGGCGGTTCTCTCCGGCCCCCATCTTGATCCGCAGGCGCAGCGGGATGGAGCGATTCAGGCCGATGTTCCAGTGAATCCCCTCAGGGTGCGTCATCCAGGGCGCGCCCCAGAACATATCCCCGGGAACCTTCAGGTTCAGCCAGCCGGTGGTCCCGTCCTTGCGAACAATGGATTCCACGCCGCCGGTAAAGGTGCCCTCCAGCAGGCTGTAGCCGGCGTCGGAAGCGGCGCGAATTTCAAGCCGGCCCGCTCCGTGCTCCATCTGGATTTCCGCATCGCGCAGGTCCTCCACAGGAATGCTCAGCGTTTTTGTGGCTTTCTCCCGGCGGTAGAGCACCGGGGTCAGCAGCAGCCAGGCTCCGAGCACGATCAACCCGAAAGCCCACAGCAGACCCCAGAACTCACCCGGAAGCAGACCCAGGTTCAACAAAAGCAGCACCAGGCCCGCGACAGCCAGTACAATCCCCCAGAAAATGCGTGACCCTCTCATGAAGACATCCCTTCGGTGAAGAACCAGATTAACATGAACTTTCAACCTCATTGTACACAGCTATATACGGAATTACCGGGGGAAATGTTGCACAATTCTTGCCAGTAAATGGGGAAGTGACAGCCTGTCCAGCTCAACACAAGAGACGGCCCTTCCTACCTGGCCATCCGGCGGGAATCCGCCCCGGAAACATGTTTATTGCTTGACAAAACCATCCGCCGCCTCTATAATAATTCAGACTTAGATTATATGAATTAGGAGTATTTCATGCTTTACTGCATGTGTTTGAGGCGGGGACGGTTGTAGTCATCGCCTCCCCCTGAAAACAAGGTAGCTCTCCGGCGACCTGCGGTCGTCAGGCAAGGCGGTGAACAGCAGCCCCCCGCGAAATCAACATTTCGTGTCGTGTGGCAGGCGTTTGCCGCTTTTCGTTGCCTGACGACCGCTCGTCTTTTAACTACACCTTGAGAAAGCAAAGAAAGTTGAGAAGCTATGAAAATCGCGAATAACATCACCGAATTGATCGGCAACACCCCGCTGGTGCGGCTGACCCGCATGAACAACACCCAGGCCGACGTCGTGCTCAAGCTGGAGTTTTACAACCCGGCCAAAAGCGTGAAGGACCGCATCGGCCTGTCGATGATCGAAGCGGCGGAAAAGGCCGGCAAGATCAAGCCGGACACCATCATCCTGGAGCCGACCAGCGGCAACACCGGCATCGCCCTGGCCATGGTGGCTGCCTCCCGGGGCTACAAATGCACGCTGATCATGCCCGACACCATGAGCCGGGAGCGGAGGATGCTGCTCCGTGCCTACGGGGCGGAGCTGATCCTCACCCCGGGCAGCGAGGGCATGGCGGGTGCCATCCGCCTGGCCAACGAAATGGCCGCAAAGGATCCACGCTACTTCATCCCCCAGCAGTTCTCCAACCCGGCCAATCCCGAGGTGCACCGGCGCACCACCGCCGAAGAGATCTGGCGGGACACTGACGGCCAGGTGGACATCGTGGTATCCGGCGTTGGCACGGGCGGCACCATTACCGGCGTGGGAGAAGTGCTCAAGGAGCGCAAGCCCTCGGTGAAGATGATCGCTGTGGAGCCGGCCGGTTCTCCGGTGCTCTCAGGGGGCCAGAAGGGACCGCACCCCATCCAGGGCCTGGGCGCCGGGTTCATCCCGGAAGTGCTCAACACCTCCATCTATGAGGAAGTGATCCGCGTGGATGGAGAGGATGCCTTCCACACCGCCCGCCGGCTGGCCGCTGAAGAGGGCATTCTGGTGGGCATCTCCTCCGGCGCGGCGACCTGGGCCGCGCTGCAGGTGGCCGCCCGTCCGGAGAACGCCGGCAAGATGATTGTGACCATTATCCCCTCCTTCGGCGAGCGCTACCTGAGCACCAAGCTGTTCGCCGACCTGGCGGATATGGATTGAGAGAGGATATGTCTGTATTAGCGACGATCCGAGAGGACATTCGGTGCGCGTTTGAGCGCGACCCTGCCGCTCGTTCCAAATTAGAGGTGATTCTGGCCTACCCCGGGCTGCATGCCGTTTGGTTCCACCGCATCAACCACTGGCTGTGGAACCGCGGCCTGACCACGCTGGCCCGCTTCCTGGCGCACATCGCCCGCTTCCTCACCGGGATCGAGATTCACCCGGCAGCCAAAATCGGCCCGCGGCTGTTCATCGACCACGGCCTGGGCGTGGTGATCGGAGAGACCGCAGAAGTGGGCGCCAACGTCACCATGTATCACCAGGTCACGCTGGGCGGCGTCAGCCTGGAAAAGGGCAAGCGCCACCCGACCATCGAGGACGACGTGGTGATCGGCTCGGGCGCCAAGATCCTGGGGGCCATCACCGTGGGCCGCGGCTCGCGCATCGGCGCCAATGCCGTGGTGGTGAAGTCCGTTCCCCCCAACTCGGTGGTGGTCGGCGTCCCCGGGCAGATTGTGCAGCGCAGCAAACCGCGCCCGCAGAAGCCCGATCTGGACCACAACCGCCTGCCCGATGCCATCGGCGAGTCGCTGATCTCAGTGATGCAGCGGCTGGAAAAGCTGGAGCGCTCGGTGCAGTCCCTGGAAGTGGAAACCAACGGCCGCAACGGCGGCGCGGTGGTGCGCGTCCACACACCCGAAGGCGGCGTGTGGCACGGCGAAGACTTTATGATTTAGCCGGCCGGCTCAGCGCCTGCGCAGCCCGGTGAAGCCCACCAGGGCCAATCCGGCTGCGCAGACCACCACCATGGTGATCCCCACCGTGCGGCGGGTGTTGTCCTGGTCCAGGTCCGGCGCGCGCAGCCAGGGGGTCGGCGTGGCCGTCGGCGTGGCGGTGCGGGTGGCTGTCGGCGGGCGCGGAGAAGGTGTCACCGTCGGCGTGCGTGTGGGCCGGGGAGTGGGCGTGCCGGTCGTAGTGGCCGTGGGCGACGGCGTCTGCGTGGGCGCCGGGATGATCACCAGCTTATCGCCGGGAATGACCACCGGCGTGGCCGCCAGACCGTTCAGGGCGATAATGTCGGCGATGCGCACCCCGTAGGCGGTGGCGATGCTCCACAGCGACTGGCCGAGCAGCACTTCGTGCACCACCGACCCGTCCGGCCCCGGCGTGGCAGTCATCACCGGCTGGATGGCCGGCGGCTGGGTCGGCTGGACCTGCTGGCCTGTGCCGATCCCCGGCGGGGCGATGTTGGACGATGTTCCGCCCTGGCCGCGGCGCACCTGCAGCACGAAGTAATAAATCCCGTTGGCCTCAGCGAAGCCCGCGCCGACATACCCCGTGGTGATGCCCACCATGGTCTGCCAGTGCAGGGCGTCGGTCCAGTAAGTGTGCACCGCCGTGGAGGCGGACATGCTCATCCCCCCGGCGATGTTTTCGATGAAACCCAGCGTGGCGGGCGTACTGCCGTCCGCGCGGGTGTGGGTGATCTGCCCGGTGGAAGCCATGTACTCGGCGTGCGCCTGGGCGGAGGCCATCAGGTTACCGTCGACTTCATAAGGCGCCAGGCCGTACTGGGCGCGCAGGGCGTTCACTTCGGCGATCAGGTCATATGCGCCGCTCTGCGCCTGGACCGATGCGGTCGGCAGGAAGGCGGCCAGCAGTATCGTCAGTATGGTAGTGATGAAAAAAACCTGGCGCATCGAGCCGATTATACCCGATGCGCCAGTTCATCAACAGAGTTCTATAAAACTAGGATAGTACGCGCTCCCCGTTGCCGCGGCCCATCACTTCAGCGACCACGAGAAAATCTTCTGCGTTGATCATGCCGACCAGCTTCCCATCCTTGTCCACGACAGGCAGGTGGTGGAAGCGGTTTTCCTTCATCTTCTCGGCGCATTCCTTCAGCGACATATCCTCTGACACCGTCTTGAGAGGCGAGTTCATGATTTCCACCACGGTGACCTTCGAGGGATTCGCCTCCCGAGCCACGATTTTGTCACAGACATCAAACGCAGTAACGATGCCATATTCAGGATTGGACTCGGTTTTGCGGACAATCAGGCTGTTTACATAGCGATGCCGCATCAGGGTGAGCGCATCCGTGACCGTGGTCTCCGGGTCGACAAATACGATCAGATCCTTCATCCAATCTCGAACGGTTTGTTTCTGTTGCATTCATCTGCTCCTTTTGGTGGTGGTAGGACCAACACCTCCTCGCAGAGTAATCAGAGGAGGACAGTGCTGTCTAGTATAGCATAACCGCGGAAAAGTCAGAACCTCAAGGAGTAATGTCCTGCCATTTCCAGCCTTTAAGCAGGTCGATCTGGTCGTGGGCGGTCAGGTCCAGCTTGAGCGGGGTGATGGAGACGTAACCGCTGTTCACCGCGCCGATATCGGTGCCTTCTTCCGGCACGCCGGTGGGCACCCCGCCGCCGATCCAGTAATAGGGAACCCCGCGCGGGTCCAGCCGCCGGACCAGCTCGTCATGATAGATGCGCAGGCCCTGGCGGGTGATCTTAATCCCCTTGATCTGTTCCAGCGGCAGGCAGGGGATGTTCACATTGGCCAGAAAACCCGGCGGCAGGTCGTGGCGGATAATCTCAGCGGCCACCTGTTCGGCCACCCGTTCCGCGGCGGAAAAGTCGATCGGCTCCGAGAGATCTTCGGGCGATTCCAGCGAGAAGGCGATGGCGGGCTTTCCGCTGATGGCGGCCTCCATGGCCGCTGTCACCGTCCCGGAGTAGGTCACATCGTGGCCCAGGTTGCTGTTCGGGTTGATCCCGGAGACCACGAGGTCCACCTCGCCGGGGAGCAGGCCCATCAGTCCCAGCGCCACACAGTCTGAAGGCGCGCCGTCGCTGGAGTAGGCGGTGGTGCCGTCAGCCAGCTCCACCTCGCGAACCCGCAGCGGGCGGTGCAGGGTTTTCACATGCCCGGAAGCCGACCAGTTGTGGTCCGGGGCAATCACCCACACCTCGCCCAGACTGCGCATGGCGCGGGCCAGCGCCAGCAGGCCCGGTGCAAAGACCCCGTCGTCGTTGGTGACCAGTATGCGCATATTGCTATCCTTTCGCAGACCGGCAGGCGGTCGTTCCATTTCACAGCGCCGGAGACCGGCGCAGGCCGTCCAGAGGGTTAAACGCCCAGACCCTTGAGCAGCGCGCCCACGCCGTAGGCCACGGCGGCGGCCAGCCCGCCCACCAGCAGCATTTCCATCCCGGAGCGGAGGGGACTGCGCTGGGTGACGAACACTTTGGAAGCACCCAGCCCGAACAGCGCCAGGCCGGAGAGCGCCGTGGAGATGCCGAAGGCGGTGCCGGTCGACAGGCCGAAGTCCAGGAACAGGTCCAGCAGGTAGAACAGAAGCGGAATGACGCCGGCGACGACAAAGGAGCCAAAGGTGACCAGCGCCTCACGCAGCGGGTTGAGGTCGGACTTGACCATGCCCAGCTCCTCGAGCATCATCGCGTCCACCCAGCGCTCCTTGTCGCGGGTCTTGATCTCCACCATTGCCGCAGCGTCCTCTTCTGAATATCCCTGGCGGCGGTAGATCTCGTACAGCTCCAGCTTCTCCCCTTCCGGGAACTCCTCCACCTCCCAGGTTTCCCGCTCGCGCTCGCGGTCGTAATACTCCTGCTCGCTCTTCGAGGACAAAAACGCGCCGGTAGCCATGGAGAACCCGTCCCCCAGCAGGTTGGCTGCGCCTAGAATGAGGATGATGCCGGCGTCCAGCTGCGCCCCGACCACCCCGCTGACCACGGCGAAGGTGGTGATGATGCCGTCCAGCCCACCGTAAATCATGCTGCCGATATACTGCGAGGACGCCGGGCTGTGCTCTTCGGGCGCCATCTGAATGCGCTCCGGTGAATGGGCCAGCGCCGAACCCTGTTTATCCTTCCGTTCGTACGCCTGCCGTGCTTCTTCCAGTCGTTTTGAAATTGTCAAGATATCCTCCCGGGCTGCTGCAATCAAGCAGCCGGAACCGATTATACAACCGGCACGGGGGTAATTAAAAAAGGAGAGGTCAAAGCCTCTCCTTTCAGGGACATTCTCAGCCTAATCGCCTGCCGGCTCTCTCAGCGCGGCCAGCTCACCTTCCACAGCAGCGATTTCAGCTTTGAGTTCAGCCAGGTAGGACTCCAGTCTGGCGATGTATTCGTCGCGGGACAGGTAATGGGGTTCTGCCTCGTGGTGATGCCCGCCGCAGCCGCAGCTTCCGCCGCAGGCGCACTCGTGCTCGTGGGTCATGATCTCCTCCTGATGAGTAATGGTTCCATCGTGGGTTAATCATACCCATTTTATCCTATTTACACAAGCCCGGACGCCTATTTTTCCCAGTCAGAGGGTTCTACCACTCCGGCTTCCTTCTCCAGTTGAGCGACCGCGCGCAGCAGCTCGGCGCACAGCGGGTGATCGGGCATCAGCCGGGCGTATTCGTCGGCCAGCGCGCGGTAATACCACAGCGTGCCCTTGCGCCCGCCGTTGAAGCGCTTCCACACCTGCTCACCCACCAGATGGTAATCGGCCAGGATGGCGCGCACGTTGTACAGCTTGTCCGCGGCGGACACCAGCAGCGTCTCGGCGGGCACATCCGGCAGGTGGCGCAGGTAGCGCTTCTTCCGTTCCTCCCACTCCGGCCTGGGGGTGACGGTCGTGTCGCTGCAGTCCCGCACCATGGCGGCGATTTTCGCACCGAAGCGCCGCTCAATTTCCGCCAGCGTCTCCTCGCCGCCCTGGTCCTCGGCGGCGTCGTGCAGCAGCGCGGCGATGGCCTGGTCCTCGCTGCCGCCGTAATGCAGCACCAGGTCGGTCACGCCCAACAGGTGGCTGACAAAAGGCGTCTCGCTGCCCTTGCGCGTCTGCCGGCGGTGCAGCCGGAAGGCGAATACCAGCGCATCCTCAAAGCGCTGCCCCAATAACGAACTCATATGCTGATCCATGTTGGTTATCCTGCATCAGGGGGTTTTCCGGGAACTCCGGACTCTATGATTATGGCAGAAAAAAAAGCAGAGGCACCCTCAGGCGCCTCCTGCGAATTGACTGTTGTAGTGAAATTACGCTTCCTGGGCTTCCGCGGCCTGCTCCTCCTGCCGGATCAGCTCCAGCTCGATGTTCACTTCAATGTCATCCCCCACCAGCACGCCGCCGGTCTCCAGGACCTGGTTCCAGGTCAGGTTCCAGTTCTTGCGGTGCAGCGTGGTGCTGGCGGAGAACCCGGCGCTAACCGTACCCCAGGGGCTCTTGGCCATGCCGGTGTGAACCACATCGAGGACCACCTCACGGGTCACGTCTCGGATGGTCAGGTCACCGATCAGGCGGGCGGTCTTCTCACCGGTGCGCTCCACGCGCTTGCTGCGGAAGATCAGATGGGGATAGTTATCCGCATCCAGGAAGTCCGCCGACCGAAGGTGCGCGTCGCGCTGGGGCTCGCGGGTGTTGATGGAAGCGGCTTCGATCTGCACATCCACGGTGGTGTTTTCCGGCTGCTCCTCGTCCAGCTGGATGCTGCCGGAGAAGCGCTCAAACGTGCCCCGCACCTTCGAAATCATCATGTGGCGAACACTGAAATCGATGTGTGAGTGGGCGTTATCAATGATCCAGGTTGTCATATTCCCTCCTGAGAATGTTTCATCATCATATCGTTCAACATCGTGATATCGAACATCAATATAATACCGCATATATCGATATTGTCAACCCCATTCATAGAAGTCATTGCCCGGCCTGCAGAGAGAAATAGATTTACGAATCGCCAGACTGTGTGATATACTAGACCGGCCCAGCTTCAAGGCTGGCAATCCATCCCACACGCCTCCAGACCGGCCCTGCGTGCTTCGCCCGGCGAAGTGATCGGCCGGAATGACGGGGGCGGAGGAAATAACGCAAAGGAGTGTTTCTAATGGCTTCAATCGTATCCATGAAAGCCCTGCTCGAGAGCGGCGTTCACTTCGGGCACCGCACCAACAAGTGGAACCCGGCCATGCGCCAGTACATTTTCACCGAGCGCAATGGCATCCACATCATCGACCTGCAGCAGACGGTCAAGAACCTGAACACCGCCTACAACCTGGTGGTGAAAACCGTCTCCGAAGGCGGCACGGTGCTGTTCGTCGGTACCAAGCGCCAGGCCCAGGAGACCATCCGCGACGAGGCGATTCGCTGCGGCATGCCCTACGTGACCGAGCGCTGGCTGGGCGGCACCCTGACCAACTGGGTGACCATCTACGACCGCATTCAGGAGCTGGAGCGCCTGGAGCGCCTGCGGGACAGCGGTGAGATCAACCGCCTGACCAAGAAGGAAGCCCTGCTGATCGAGCGCGAAATCGGCCGCCTGAGCACCCGCCTGAGCGGTCTGCGCAACCTGAAGACCCTGCCCAACCTGCTCTTCGTCGTGGACGTCAGCCGCGAAGAGACTGCGGTTCACGAAGCGAACCTGAAGAACATCCCCGTCATCGCCCTGGTGGACACCAACTGCGATCCGCGCAACATCGACTACGTCATCCCCTCCAACGATGACGCCATCCGCGCCATCAAGCTGCTGGTCGGCAAGATCGCCGATGCGGTTCTGGAAGGCCAGTCCCTGCGCAAGGATATTGAGGAAGAAGAGGCCGTGCAGCTGGCCGCCGCTGGCCAGCCCGCCGTTCCCGCCCGCCGCCGCCGCATTGACGTGAACCTGGACGAGGAAGAGCTGGAAGACGACGAACTGCTCGGCGACGCCACCCTGGCCAAGATGGGCACCCGGGTTGAAGCTGCCGAATCCGAAGAGGAAGAGGTCGAAGAAGAGGAAGAGGTCGAGGAAGAATAATTCCGGCCTTGCCACACTGATTGAACACACGCAAAGGAACTGGAAATGGCCATTACTACGGAACAGATCAAACAACTACGTGAAGCAACCGGCGCCGGAATTCTGGATTGTCGCAAAGCTCTGGAGCAGGCGGATGGCGATTACAAGAAAGCGCTCGATTTCCTGCGGGAAAAGGGCCTGGCCACCGCCGCCAAGCGCAGCGAACGCCGCGCCTCTGAGGGCGTGATCGAACTCTACTCGCACGGGAACGGCCGCGTGGGCGTGATGGTTGAAGTAAACTGCGAGACCGACTTCGTCGCCCGCTCCGATGCCTTCCGCAACCTGGCGCACGAAATCGCCCTGCAGATTGCCGCCTCCTCTCCCCTGTACATCCGCGAAGAGGACATCCCCGAGGATGTGCTGAAGCACGAAGAGGAAAACGCCGCCGCCAAGGCCCGCGAAGAAGGCAAGAAGGACGCCGTCATTCCGCGCATCGTCGAGGGCTCGATCAAGAAGTTCAAGGAAGAGAACGTTCTGCTCCTGCAGTCCTACATCCGCGACGAGTCCAAGACCATCCGCGATCTGATCAACGACACGGTGGTCTCCACCGGTGAAAACATCGTCGTCCGGCGCTTCCAGCGCTGGGCACTCGGTGAGACCACAGCCGAGTAAATCCTTCAACAAGCCAACCCCAGAGGTTGGCTTGTTTTTCAAATTGGAGAAACCGCATGGACGGATTGAAGTACCATCGCATCCTGCTCAAGCTCAGCGGAGAGGCCCTGGCCCCTCCTGAGGGCGTGGGCATCAGCCCTTCTCATGCGCGAGATATCGCGGCGCGGGTGCGGGACGTGCGCGAAATGGGCGTGGACGTCGCCATTGTGATCGGCGGCGGTAACCTGTGGCGGGGCAAGACCGGGCTGGAACTGGGCATGGACCGCGCCACCGCCGACAATATGGGCATGCTGGCCACGGTTATGAACGCCCTGGCGCTGATGGACGCGCTCGAGGGCATGGGCGTGGTCACCCGGGTGCAGACCGCGCTGGAGATGCGCTCGGTTGCCGAGCCGTACATCCGCCGGCGGGCCATCCGCCACCTGGAAAAAGGGCGGGTAGTGATCTTCAGCGGCGGCACCGGCAACCCCTACTTCTCCACTGACACCGCCGCCGCCCTGCGGGCCATGGAAATCGGCGCGGACGTACTGATCAAGGCCACCAAAGTGGACGGTGTGTACGACAGTGACCCGGTCAAGAACCCCGAGGCGGTGCGCTTCAACGAGATTTCCTACATCGAGACCATCAACCGCCGCCTGGAGGTGATGGACAGCACCGCCATCACCCTGTGCATGGAAAACAAGCTGCCCATCATGGTGCTTAATCTGTGGGAACCCGGTGCGCTGCGCAAGGCGCTGCTCGGCGAGCCGGTCGGCACGCTGGTCAGCTAGCGGAAGCCTGAACTTAAATTGAAAGAGGTGCTCTCGGTGTGAGAGCACCTCTTTTTACACCGGGAGCGACTGAGATTACGCCTCCCGGAATTCGCCTTCGACCACGTCGCCTTCCTCACCGCCGGCCTGCGGCTCGCCCTGCGCAGGGCCAGCCTGTGCAGCCTTGTGCAGCCTGCGCGGCCCGGGTCATGAGCTGCTGCAGCTGCTCGGTCAGGCTGCGGATGCGGCCGATGTCGTCCTGCGGCATGGCCTGCTGCAGATCGCTGATTCTGTCGCGCATCTGCTGGCGCAGGTCCTCGGGCACCTGGCCGGGCTTCTCACCCATCAGCTTCTCGGCCTGGTAGATGGTGTTATCGGCGTTGTTGCGGGCTTCGGCCAGCTCCTTGCGGCGCCGGTCCTCGGCCGCGTGCTGTTTGGCCTCGTTGATCATGCGCTCAATTTCGCTCTTCTGCAGGTTGGTGGAGGCGGTGATGGTCACCCGCTGCTCCTTGCCCGTAGCCTGGTCCTTCGCTGTCACGTTGAGGATGCCGTTGGCGTCGATGTCGAAGGTCACCTCAATCTGCGGAATACCGCGCGGCGCCGGCGGGATGCCTTCCAGGCGGAAGCGACCCAGGCTCATGTTGTCGGCGGCCATGGGGCGCTCACCCTGCAGGACATGGATGTCCACCGCGGTCTGGTTGTCTTCAGCCGTGGAGAAGATCTGGCTCTTGCGGGCCGGGATGGTGGTGTTGCGCTCGATGATCGGGGTCATCACGCCGCCCATGGTCTCCACGCCCAGCGACAGGGGCGTCACGTCCAGCAGCAGCACATCCTTGACCTCGCCGCCCAGCACACCGCCCTGGATGGCCGCGCCAATGGCCACGACCTCATCCGGGTTCACGCCCTTGTTGGGGTCCTTGTTGACCAGCTGGCGCACCATCTCCTGCACCATGGGCATGCGGGTCGAGCCGCCCACCAGCACCACCTCATCGATATCGGAGGCCTTCAGCCCGGCATCGCGCAGCGCAGTCTCGAACGGGCCGCGGGTGCGCTCCAGCAGGTCGCGGGTCATCTGCTCAAAGCGGGAGCGGGTCAGCCGCAGCTGCAGGTGTTTGGGACCGGTGGCGTCGGCGGTGATGTAAGGCAGGTTGATCTCGGTCTCCATCATCGTGGAGAGCTCGATCTTGGCTTTTTCCGCCGCCTCGCGCAGGCGCTGCAGGGCCTGGCGATCACCGCGCAGGTCGATGCCCTGCTCGCGCTTGAACTCGTCAGCGGCCCAGTTCACGATGCGCTGGTCCCAGTCGTCACCGCCCAGATGGGTGTCGCCGCTGGTGGACTTTACCTCGAACACCCCGTCACCCACTTCGAGTACGGAGACGTCGAACGTGCCGCCGCCGAGGTCGAAGACCAGGATCTTCTGGTTGGCCTTCTTGTCCAGCCCGTAGGCCAGCGCCGATGCGGTCGGCTCATTGATGATGCGCATCACTTCAAGCCCGGCGATCTTGCCGGCGTCTTTCGTAGCCTGCCGCTGGCTGTCGTTGAAGTAGGCCGGGACGGTGATCACCGCCTGAGTGACCGGCTCGCCGAGGTAAGCTTCCGCGTCCGCCTTGAGCTTGGCCAGGATCATGGCCGAAATCTCCTGCGGCGCATACTCGCGCTTCATGATGGGGATTTCCACGCGAGCGTCACCCGCCGGGCCTTCGGTTACCCTGTACGGGACCATGCTGCGCTCCTCATCCACCTCCGAGTACCGGCGGCCGATGAAGCGCTTGATGGAATAGATCGTGTTCTCAGGGTTGATCACGGCCTGGCGTTTGGCCGTCTGGCCCACCAGGCGCTCTCCGTTTTTGTTGAAAGCAACGACCGACGGAACCAGGCGGGAGCCCTCAGCGGATGTGATCACGACTGGCTCACCGCCCTCAATCACAGCGACCACGCTGTTGGTGGTCCCGAGGTCGATACCAATAATTTTCGCCATCGTCTTTCTCCTTCCCTGACCTGATTGATGATGATTGCTAGATTTCGGTCCCTTTCATCCTAGCCAAAGAGTAATAGAAGAGCGTTAACGGGATATAAGCAAAATGTATATCCACTGGCCAGGGGCCGCGGATCATGAAGGAACAGCCGCTCACTCATCCCCCACCTGCCCCCATAGGGGTGAACCCCCCTTCCCATAGAGACATGTTTCCGCGCCTCATGTCCCGGGCCCGGGAAGGGTGGAAGAGTAGTCCGTGGAGGAAGGCGCGAAACCAGAGGTTTCGCGCCTTCCTCCGCCTGAAGCAGGGTTTAGGATTNNCACAGGTGTTTACAAAGGAGGAGGTATCATGCTGCGGAAATTCATGCGGATAGGGTGGCTGTTCGTCGCCCTGGCCCTGTTCATCACGCCGGCCGCAGCCGCCGGACAGGCGGGGCCGGGCCAGAAGGCCGTCTTACTGCAGGCCGAAGGACCGCTGACCTCGTCCATGGTGAATTATATTGACCGCGGCATCAGCCGGGCCGAAGCCGACCGGGCCGCGCTGGTCATCCTGCAGCTGGACACGCCCGGCGGCGAAATCGGCCAGATGCAGGAGATCATCCAGCGCATCCGCCGCAGCCAGGTACCCGTGGTAGTTTACGTCGGCCCGCCGGGGGCCATGGCCGCCTCCGCCGGCACGCTGATCACCCTGGCCGGGCACGCCTCGGCCATGGCGCCGGAAACCATGATCGGCGCGGCCAGCCCGGTCGGCGGCTCGGGCGAGGATATCGGCGAGACCATGGCCTCCAAAGTCAAAGAGACCATGAAAGCCCTGGCCCGTGACCTGGCCGCCGACCGCTCCGCGGATGCCATCCGGCTGGCGGAAGAGAGCATCGACGAAGCCCGCGCCGCCTCCGCCCATGAGGCCTACGAGATCGGCCTGGTGGACTACATCGCCTCCAGCCCGGAGGACCTGCTGGCCCAGCTGGACGGGGCGGAGGTCAACCTGCAGGGCGAGACCGTCGTCCTCCGCACCAGCGGTCTGGCGCTGGAGGTCGTCCCGCCGACCGTCATTGAGCAGGTGCTGCAGTTCCTGACCAACCCCAACGTGGTCTTCCTGCTGCTTACCATCGGCGTGCAGGCCATTCTGATCGAACTTTCCAACCCGGGCGGGTGGATCGCCGGTGTGATCGGGGTGTCGGCCCTGGCGCTGGCCGTTTACGGGCTGGGCGTGCTGCCGGTGAACTGGTTCGGCCTGATCTTCATCATCCTGGCCTTTGTGCTGTTCGCCTTTGAGCTGGCCACCCCCACGCACGGCGCGCTTTCGGTCGCCGGGGTGATCTCCTTCATCATCGGCGCGCTGGTGCTGTTCAACTCCGCACGCCTGCCCGGTTTCCCGCCGGTGTCGGTGCCGCTGGTGGTCGGGACGGGGGCAATCCTCGCCCTGTCTTTCTCCATCATTGTCGGGTACGCGGTGCGCTCCATGCGCGCCCCGGCTCGTATGGGCAAGCAGGCCCTGATCGGGCAGCGCGGCCAGGTTCGCGAACCATTGGACCCGCTCGGCTCGGTGCATGTGGCCGGAGAGCTGTGGACCGCGGAGGTGATCGACGAAGCCGTAAGCCTGCCGGCCGGCACGCCAATCGAGGTGGTCGCAGTGGAGGGCCTGCGGCTGAAGGTGCGGCCGCTGCGTTAGGCGCCAGCGATCACCACAGCACCGGCTTCAGGGCCGGGTACAGCGCCTGGAAGTACCGGTAGCCGACTTCGTACTTCCCGGCTGCGGCCGGATCATGCAGCACGGCTCGCCCGGGCAGAGGACCGCGCGCGGCCAGCGCCGCCGGTAGATCGGCGTACAGCCCTGCCCCGACACCGGCCAGCAGCGCCGCCCCGGA
>CZCB01001479.1_pt1 | contig 16926 bp, 18 predicted proteins | sample 591991 | NCBI WGS metagenome assembly CZCB01 (sample SAMEA3556809, study PRJEB10932) | anaerobic digester metagenome | reverse complement strand
TAATACGGTACATTCCTTCTTGGTTAAGGGCTGCTGCGTTTTGGCCGGGGAAGAGGGGTTCTCTATCTTCAAAATCTTTGATATAAGCTTCAATCTCTTCCCAGAAATTTGGCTCTATGATATCATCCGCCTTGTCTTTTTTTAGCTTTATTAAGTCTTCTTTTGTAAGGTTGAGAAGTTCCTGCAGCCCGAGACCTGTATTAAACCCGGTAATGAAAAGGTAATAGGCTTCTTTGCTTGTATCGGAGAGTTTCTTTTTCAATTTTTCCACCAGCAGGATATTCTGAATTGCTTTACCCTTATTCATATACATCCATCCCTAATATTTTCTTCGGCTATTGGTGATTGTACCCGGTAAGTTGTAACCGTCTCAGGCAGCGAATTCTCATTATACTCATAGTCGTAGAACACGGCAAATAGGGTATACGCTTTGTCATAAAAGATATTGTACTCCATAATTATGTCACCGATATTATTGTACTCGTAATTAAAGGCTTTGGTAATTACACCGTCCCTCTCAACAATAGCCTTGACCAAAAGGCCGTTATCGTAGTGAAATGTCCTTGTGTCCATGACTTCTCCGTCTGCCTCGGTTAAAAGGCCTTTAACTATCTTGCCATCATCATCCAGGTATGCGGTTTGTATAAAGGATATGCTGCCGTCCGAATTGTAATGTACTTGTGTCTCGGTATTATTCCCATAAGAATACTCTGTAACGGCTTCCAAACCGCCGCTGGTAACAGACCTGGCTTTCATAAGACGGTCATCTTCATAATAGTAGTACTTGGTAAGCGATACATCGCTATATGAGTATACCCCGTCATTCGAAAATAATCTTTCTTCAATTAGCCGGCCATTTTCATATGTATACTCAATCCGTGTTTTCGAGCCATTCCTTGTGGTGACCTCTTCCAGGATATTTCCATTATCATCGTATTTGTATGCAGTCTGCGTGATTGACTTTATATCATAAAAAATCCCATCGATTTCTACTTTGCCATCCTTTATGACTTCTTTATAGGAGCTATCTGCACTACGGTCACACCCGGTAAAAGCAATAACTGCAAGTATCAGTATCATTGTAATTGAAATAATTCTATTAAACATTAATAGGGCTCCTTCCTTAGCTGGGTATTCAACTGCTCATATAGTACGGTCAGAACAAGGGAACAGACCGGTTATGTAAAGTATGTTACTATAAAATTAGTACCGTAAGTCCCATATTCATTACAGATTATATCAGGATTTTTATGTTTTACAAAATTATGGAACCCCATAACATCGCAAACGTCCGCTGACCCCTATCGGCGAAATAGAATATATCGGGGAAGCGGAGCCGGATGCAGACCTGCAATTCATTGGCATGTTTCAGGTCAACGGCATCGCTTACTTCTACGCGGAGGAGCCGGATATTCTTCACGTGTGCCTGACTACCGGTTTGATGAGCGACACCTATGTGATGTTCAACAGGGAGTATTATGAGAAGTACCTTTTTGTTGAAAACGAAAAAAATTAAGGGGAGGGAAGTCATGAGGAGAATATGTATACTGGTGCTGGCACTGGGCCTTTTAATCACCGGATGCCAGGACGGTTATATTCAGGAAACCGGTGAGGCTTTGATGGAAAATACGGCGGATGCATCATTTGCCCCGGGTTCTCTTTAACTCCTGGATGGCGTGCTCAAGTCTACTTATATCCTCCCTTAAACCGTCAATCTTTTTTTCGAATCTAATTAACAGGTATATTGCGATGGCGATTGGAAAGCCTATATTTGCAATTGCATTGTACCACTCGTTAATCCCATTCATATTATCATCTCCGGATTATTATTCAACCTGTCCAAAGCGGTCCTACCAATTCCGCAATAACCATGGCCCGGCGAATCTGGGAGGATAATGGGCATGAAACGCTGGTACAGTTTGTCCAGTAAAAAGACTCACCAATGCATTTTAACGCAAAGCACCAGTGAGCCTATTAAGGCTTATTTCGGCAACCCGGCTGTCATGGCGAAACTGGTGTCCGCTGTAGACCCGTGGCTTTGCGTCCCCACCTTTCGGTAGGTTTGCCTTTTTCGAAACTGTTTTTGTAATATCATTATATATCACTCGAGGGACAAAATTTGTTGAATCCTGCTGTATGAATTTAATTTTGATCGCCATTTTACATTAATAGTTCTATTATTAATATCGACATAAAAGTATGAATCTACATACCTGGGCGTTTTGCAACCTTATTTTGACAGTTGAGCTGTTATCATATATAATGGTCTAAAATCCTTGAATTATAAGGTTACAAGCTGAACAGGCAGTGGACCGGGTAAAGGTCCATGGGGCCGGGCTCGAAAGGGCAGCAGATGGAATAAGCACATCTGTGGGACAGCGATATTCCACGATGTGTTTTTTTGTTAATATACAAGGGAAAACTAATTCTTGAACCTAGTATTGTACATAAAAGCAAGAAGTTCAAAATGGCTGGAAGTGTAATCAAAAGAACCGTCCCCATGATTACAAGGAGGGGTTGTGTTGATAAGGGCAATAATAAAGGCATTTATCAAGAATCACCGGGATACAGCCGATGCGTCGGTTAGGGAAGCCTATGGCGTGCTGTCCGGGGTGCTGGGCATACTGTGCAACCTGGTGCTGTTTATAACAAAACTGGCGGTGGGGCTTTTTATTGACAGCATCGCTGTTGTTTCGGATGCCTTTAACAACTTAAGCGACCTGGGGTCGTCGTTAGTTACAGTATTCGGGGCAAAGCTGAGCAGCCGGCCCCCCGACAAGGAACACCCCCACGGTCACGGCAGGTTTGAATACGTCGCATCGCTGGCGGTGGCCTTCATAATATTCGGGGTTGGCCTTCAGATACTAAGAAGTTCGGTCGAGAAAATAATTGCACCCAAGGCAGTGCTCTTCAACCCGTTATCGCTGGGCCTTTTGGTCGGTTCCATATTAATAAAGGTATGGATGTATTCCTATAACAAGTATATAGGCAGGGTAATAAACTCGGGCGTAAACAGGGCGGTGGCCCGGGACAGCTTGAACGACGCCCTTGCCACCGGGGCGGTAATAGCGGGGACCGTGCTGGGGAGGTATGTGGACTTTCCCGTTGACGGGCTGCTGGGCCTTGTAATTTCACTGCTAATCATGTACAGTGGATTTAGTATTGCAAAGGATTCGGTGAACCTTCTTTTGGGTGCGCCTCCCGACCCTCAGCTTGTGGATAACATCTGCTCGATGGTGCTTAAGGGCAAAAACGTAAAAGGGGTGCATGACCTGATAGTTCACGACTACGGCCCGGGGCGGGTAACAGCATCCATACACGCAGAGGTATCCCATACCTTGGATATTATAGACATACATTCCGAGATAGATGAAATAGAACAGAGGATAGAGGACCAGCTGGGGATAAATATTGTAATCCACATGGACCCCGTAAGGGAGAAACCGCAGAAGGCGCCCGGGGAGCGCAGCGGTACTCTAAAAGGTGCCGGCATCCAACCCGGGGATATTGACAAGGCGAAATAGGAGGTGCGATTTATGGACTTCAGGCAGCTTGAATCCTTTGTGGCGATTGCAAAGCACGGCAGTTTTACCAGGGCGGCGGAGGAACTCTACCTAACCCAGCCTACGCTGACCGGGCATATTCAGGCCATTGAAAACGAGCTGGGTACCGTTCTGTTAAATAGGTGCGGTAAGTCGGTCACGCTGACCGAGGCGGGCCGGATCCTGTACAACCATGCGGTCAATATTCTGAATATGCGTGAGCAGGCCCTTTTTACCTTGGCAAAGTACGAGGGCAAACTGGAGGGGGAGCTCGCCATTGCAGCCAGCACGGTACCCCAGAGGTATATACTTCCCGGCCTTTTGGCCGCCTTCAGCCGCGAATACCCCGGCATAACCTATGCAATAAAGCAGTTTGACAGCCGGGGCGTAGTAGATGCGATTATCTCGGGCGGCATGGACTTTGGTTTCGTTGGAAGTGCCGCCTCATATCCCGAGCTCGAAATGTTAAAGCTTTGCGAAGACCGCCTGATACTCATAACCTCCTGTGAAGGTAAGTTCCGAAAATTTAAAGGCGATACCGTTACCTGGGACCAGGTCAGGGACGAAAGGTTCATTCTCAGGGAGGATGGCTCGGCAACCAGGGCTCTTTTTATGAAAAGCCTCGAACAGAGGGGAATTGATGTAAAAAGCATATCGGTGGTGGCTAGTATTGAAAACCCCGACACCATCAAGCAGTGCGTAAGGGAGGGCCTGGGTGTAGCGGTAGTATCCGAAAGGTCGGCGGAGGAAGATATCCGACTGGGCTTAATAAGGGGTTACTACATATCCGACCTGGACCTTAAGCGAGACTTTTATTTCATAAACCACAAGAACAGGGTGCTAAACCCCGTGGCCAGGGCCTTCCGGGACTTTACCGCGAAGTACAGCCAATGTCTTTAAGAATTTGGTTAACCGCAAGAAGCGTTGTTTCAATATCTTCCCTTGTATTAAAATGACCCGGCGAAAACCTTACGGTGCCCTGGGGAAAGGTATTAAGGGTCCTGTGGGCGGAAGGGGCGCAGTGGAGGCCGCACCGGGTTTTTATCCCATAATATTTGTCAAGGCGGTAGGCCACCTCGGCGTTGTCGTATCCTTTAAAGTCGGCCGATACCACGGCAGTCCTGCCTTCGGTACTTTTCAGCCCGGCAATATGCACACCCTTAATGCTGCAGAGGCCCTCAAGCAGCATTTCGGTCAGCTGCAGCTCCTTTTCTTTTATAGATTCCGTTCCAATCTTTTCTATATAACCGAGGGCGGCATGCAGGCCGTATATTCCCGGAAGGTTTAATGTACCCGCTTCGAACTTGTCCGGCATGTAGGGGGGCTGCTCTTCGTATTCCGAAAGGCTCCCGGTCCCGCCGCTTATAAGCGTGTCCATCGACTTGGCAAGCCGGTCGGTTATCAAAAACCCTCCGGTGCCCTGGGGGCCCAAGAGTCCCTTGTGCCCGGTAAATGCTATTGCATCGGCCTTTATCCTTTTGAAGTCTATGTCCAAAATACCCGCCGTCTGCGCGGTATCTACTATGAAATTAAGTTCCTTCTCTTCGCAGATTCTGCCGATTTCTTCCACCGGCAGTATTGTGCCGCATACGTTGGAGGCGTGGTTTATTACAACGGCCTTTGTGTTTGGTTTAATGTGTTGATACAGCGTGGAAGGGTCCAGCCTTCCCGTTTCATCGCACACAGCCCTTGAAAACTCTACACCCTTTTCCTTGAGCTGCATTAGGGGGCGCATTACTGCGTTATGTTCCATCGAGGACACTATGCAGTGGTCGCCCGGCTTTAGAAGGCCTTTCAGCAGGAAATTGAGCCCATAGGTTATATTCAGCGTGAAAACTATGTTCTCGCTGCAGTCGTATTTAAACAGGCGGCCCAGCATCTCCCTTGTTTCGAACAAAATCTCTTCCGCAGCAAGTGTGCCGGTATACCCGCTGCGATTAACGTTGCTTCCAATATCGTCTATAAAGCGTTTTACCGCATCCCCAACCCCCGGGGCCTTCGGGTAGGAAGTCGCGCCGTTGTCCAGGTATATTCTCTTCAACTAAACCCACCTCCGTATCTAATTGTACACTAACACACCTATGGCAGATAATAAAATATTCCTATATGAAAAGGTCCGGTATTGGAAAACCCGATTGTACACCGAAAGACACCGTTAATATAATAACAGGAGAGAATGCGTTCGTACAACTGATGGTGTTTGTGGCCCGGGGAGGGCTACTTTGTACTGTTATTATATTTATATTACTTGAGGAGGGTACAAATATGAGCGGCAAGAAAGGCATTATTCTTACCGGTGCCATTGTGGGGATGCTGGCAGTGGCGCTAGTAAAGTTTGGAAACCCAGTCAACATGGGTATTTGTATTGTATGCTTCATAAGGGATACGGCAGGGGGCCTGGGGCTGCATAGGGCGGCAGTGGTCCAGTACATAAGGCCGGAGATAATAGGTATGGCCCTTGGGGCTTTCATTATTGCACTAAAGAGCGGGGACTTTAATGTACGCGGCGGGTCGTCGCCCTTTACCCGCTTTATCCTGGGGGTCTTCGTGGTTATCGGTGCCCTTATGTTTTTGGGCTGCCCCTTGAGAATGGTTTTAAGGCTTGCGGGAGGCGACCTCAACGCACTGCTGGGTCTGGCGGGATTTGCAGCGGGTATATTCTTAGGCGTATTGTTCCTAAACCGGGGGTTCACGCTGAAGAGGACCTATTTGCTGCAGAGGGCCGAGGGTTACCTGTTCCCGGCGGTACAGCTAATGCTGCTTATACTTTTGCTTGTAAGTCCGGCCTTCATCTTTTTTAGTACCGAGGGACCGGGGGCCAGCCATGCGCCGGTTATTATTTCCTTGGCGGCGGGCCTTATCATAGGCATAGCCGCCCAGAGGACCAGGCTTTGCATGGTGGGCGGTATCAGGGACTTGATAATGTTTAAGGATACGCACCTTTTGACAGGGTTTGCAGCCATCCTTGTTGTGGCTTTCATAGGCACCCTTATAACCGGCACCTTTAACCTGGGTTTTGAAGGCCAGCCGGTTGCCCATTCCGACGGGCTGTGGAATTTCCTCGGAATGGTGCTGGCGGGGCTGGGCTCGGTACTGCTGGGAGGATGCCCGATGAGGCAGATAATCCTTGGTGCGGAAGGAAACATCGACTCGGTTGTCACCTTCATGGGCATGCTTGTAGGGGCCGCTTTCGCGCATAACTTTGGTTTGGCCGCATCGGGGGCTGGCCCTTCCGCCAACGGGCGGGTTGCGGTTATTATAGGTCTGGCCGTGGTTCTAGCCATTGGTTTTATGAATACCGACAGGGCGGCGGAGGTTAAGATGAAAGGGGATGTGGAAATTGGCGCTTAATAAAGTGGATGCAAGGGGAAGGTCCTGCCCCGAGCCGGTTCTGTTGACTAAGAAAGCATTAGACCGGTCCCCGGAGGGGGTGCAGGTTCTAGTGGACAATACGACGGCCAGGGAGAATGTAAAAAGGTTTGCAGGAAATTTGGGATATAATGTGGAAGTAACGAAGGAAGGGCAGGACTACGTACTTACTATAAGCAGGTGACGTTTATGGACTATATAGCCACGTTCTTTACCCATTCGGGTGCGGTCAAGTACAAAAAGTACATGACAAAGCTGGGTATTAATGTTGAGCTCCTTCCGGTGCCGCGGCGTCTCAGCTCCGACTGCGGGATAGGTGCCAGGTTTTCGACCGGCCGGGATATAAGGGGGCTTATAAGCGAGGATATTGATAAGCTTTTTGCGGTGGAAAAGGACGGGGAGAGGCTTTTATATAGTTCTGAAAACGGATGAAGAATAACGCTTCGGCGGGTGAACAAATGCCCGCTGAAGCTTTTTTTAACTCCGCCTGTCTTACTTTGAATCTGGCGGTATATGTGGTAGAATATTTACCATAATATTTATGGAGACTGCACAAACCCATACAGGACGGAGGTGCAAAAGATGAAAGTACTCTACGAAGGCAAAACAAAGACGGTGTTGGAAGCGGAGGATGGAAACATACTTCTTAGGTTTAAGGATGATGTGACGGGGGAGGCAGGTATAATTGACCCCGGCGCCAATTCCATAATAGGTAAAATGGAGGGCAAGGGCAACGCATCCCTCAGGCTCAGCAAGCATTTCTTTGAACTTCTGAAGAAGGAGGGAATACCCAGCCATTATATCGATGCCGATACCGATGAAAACACCATGCTGGTTAAAAAGGCCGCTACCTTTGGGGACGGGCTGGAGTTCATATGCCGCCTGAAAGCGGCGGGCAGCTTTGTAAGGAGATACGGCAGGTACATAAAGGAAGGCACGCCGCTGGATTACCTGGTGGAGGTAACCCTTAAGGACGACGAAAGGGGCGACCCCTTGGTAAATAAGGACAGCCTGTGCCAGCTCGGATTAATGACCGCCGAAGAGGTGGAATACGCGGCTTCCCTTACCAAAAAGGTTACAAAGCTGGTGGAGAAGGAATTGGAAAGGTTTGGACTTGAACTAATTGACATAAAGTTCGAGTTCGGCAGGGTGGACGGTAAAATAGTTGTCATAGACGAGATTTCCGGGGACAACATGAGGGTAAAAAAGGATGGAAAGGGAATAGACCAGAAGGAGCTTTGCGAAATAGTGTGCGGCTGAAAAACGTATTGGAATGGCGGCTTGATGAATAAACTCTTCATGCAAAAACGATGATGTAGGAATGCCCTTTGGGGCGTTCTTTTTTTTGATTTTTTGTAAAGTTAGCTTGACATTTATCTTCGGGTGATGTAAAATAAACTTGACGTAAAGGCAGCTTTACAAAGGGGAGGGACGGATATTGAATAACAGGGTCAGGGAACTAAGGGAAGCCAAGGGGCTCACCCAGGAGCAGCTGGCGAAAAAGATGGGAGTTTCCCGCCAGACCATCATTTCAATAGAAACCGGCCGGTATAATCCTTCGCTTATTTTAGCCCACAGGATTGCCCGCGAATTCGGCAAGTACATTGAGGATATATTCGATTTTTCGGATCCGGAAGGGGGGAATCGGCAGTGAATAAGTCCTTTGTCAGGGAACTGGTAATAACCAATTATTTGCTCATTGGGTCTCTTGCGGCGATAACAGCAGCAGCGAACCTGTACTACGGCGGCAGCGCGGCCGCCTGGAGCTGGGCCCTGGGGCTAGTGGCGGTTTTGGCCCTTGCCCTTTTCTTGAAAATCAGGCGGATTAAAGCAAAGGGTGACAACCTGGACGAGAGACTGCAGCTTATCACGTATCGATCAGTGACAATTGGTTACTATTTTATGCTGGGTGCCATATGGTGGTTCTATACAAAGGAAATGGCCGTTTACGGGGAGGTTTCAACAAGGACCGTCGTGGAAGTGCTGGCGGGTATGATAGGCTACCTTGGGAGCTTTTTTGTGCTGAACAGGCGCTACTAAGAGCGGAGAGCTCTTATAAAAAAAGATGCAGCCGGAAGGTCACGCGAAACCGGGCCTTCGGCTGCCGTTTTTATTTGTTTCTGTTGAGGATAAGGATTATCCCAAACACTATAAAGATAACCGGGAATATCGTATCCCAGTCCAGCCCCGTGTTAGTACGCAAGAAGGCAACAGCGGAAAACCCGCCCAGTATGGCAATGGGTACCAGTAAAGCCGAGTCCCTTCGTCCGAAGAGGTACAGCTGCAAAAGTCCAATAGCAGCTCCCAGGGGGAAGAAGGGCCACAGGTATGACATGCTGTGCCGTCCCAAGATTATGTTTGCAAAGAATACCAGCCCGTAGGTTATCAGCATCCCGGCGGGGACTAAAACCCCCGCATCCCTGCTGCCGGCAAAATAGCCAATTTCCAGGGCGAGGCCCGGCACAATCAAGAACAGCGGCCATAAAAGCGAAAAATCTATGTCAAAAAGTCCTAAGTTTTTAAAAAGCAGTACAAGGCCGATAAGTAATATAAGTGTTCCAAAAACCACCTTGGAGTTTTTCATCGGGATTCCCTCCTGTCTCTAGTTGCATTAATAATTATTGCAAGCCCTGCAATTATCAACAGTATGGGCCAGTATCGGCCGAGGTCCACCCAATAAAACCATCTTTTGAATAATAGCAGTCCTCCAAGGCAAATAAGCAGTGTTCCTGCAAGAATGCGGTTTCTGCCGCTATTTCCGTGTCTTTGCGAATCATGGCGATACTGACTATCGGGTTGGTGCTGTTCACTATTGTTGTGCTGTAACTCTGCGCCGGGCTGCACAACTGAATCCTGCTGCGGCACGGTATCCTGCTGCACCTGGGCGTCGGGCTGCTTCCCTGTACTGCTTTGCTCCTCCCGGCAACCGGGCTCCTTCGGTTTTGCAGGCGCGTATTGAGCCGTCGACCTGTTTTCGGGTATCACAATCAGGCACACCAAGTATGCCAGTATTCCAATGCCTCCATAAAAGGCCGAGAATGCCCAAATAAGCCTTACAATCGTCGGGTCCACGTCCAGGTATTCTGCGACTCCGCCGCATACGCCGCCAATTACGGCGTTTTCCCTGGAACGGTATAAACGCTTTTCCAAAATATAACCCCCAATCCTTCACAAGTGGCCGGCGGTTGGCGGTCAATCTGCCGGCTGCGGGCTGCCAAATATTAGCTATGGTATATTATATTTTTCCCGGCAAATAATATCAACCTTTTATTCAAATGAGTGAATACCGGCCATATTTCCGACGGCAGGACCAGTCCGTCGGCGGGGTCAACATGGGGCCCGGCCTGGCGGAAGGCAAGAGGACATTTTTACCGCGGAGTAGGCGAGGAAGGCTTTTACTTTTCATATATAAACAGGGTTTAGTGGATAGAATAAAAGTGCTTTGACATACCGGAGACAGGGTTGTATAATATTAGTATACCCCATGGGGGTATAAAACGCTAATATGATTAAAGGTTAAAGAAAAGGGTATTGAACAAACAGGATGTACGACGAAGGAGCGGACGGAGGTGGTATTATGGATAATAAAAAAGATGGTGGTAACGAACCGGGCAAGGCGGTTTTCAGGGTTTCGGGCATGACCTGCGCCGCCTGTTCAAGCAGGATTGAAAAAAGATTGAATATGGTGGAGGGTGTGCACAAAGCAGCCGTTAACCTGGCCGTTGAAAAGGCCACGGTGGAATACGATGTTAACAGGGTGAGCCCGGAGAAGTTGATAGAGGTTATTCGAGATACCGGCTATGACGTGGTGTTGGATAGAGTTGAATTAAGGCTTAAGGGTATGACGTGCGCCGCCTGCGCCGCAAGGCTGGAAAAGGCACTAAACAGGCTGGACGGCGTTGTAAAGGCTGCCGTCAACTTTGCTATGGGAAACGCCACGGTGGAGTACAACGCATCCCAAGTAACGGTAAGGGATATGATAAAGGCTGTGCAAAGGGCCGGGTATGACGCCGAGGAAAAGACCCGGGAGGATGAAGACATTGAAAAAAAGGAACGCGAAAGGGAGCTAAGACAGCTAAGGGGCCTTTTTATCATGTCGGCGATTCTTTCCTTCCCGTTGGTTGCGGCAATGGTGTTTCATCTTATTGGAAGTCCCATAGAAATACTTCATAACCCTTGGGTGCAGATGTCATTGGCAACGCCGGTGCAGTTTGTGGTGGGCTACAGGTTTTATAAAGGTGCCTACCATGCCCTTAAGGGAGGCGGGGCCAATATGGACGTGCTGGTGTCGATAGGCACCACCGCAGCTTACCTGTACAGCGTATACAACGGATTTTTTGCGGGAGACGTTATGAACCTGTATTTTGAAGCTTCCGCCGTTGTAATTACGCTAATAATGCTGGGCAAATACCTGGAGGCGGTGGCAAAGGGCAAGACCTCCGAGGCCATAAAGAAGTTGATGGGGCTTAGGGCCAAAACCGCGAGGGTGGTACGGGACGGCCGGGAAGAGGATATACCGGTGGAAGAAGTGGTAATCGGCGATATAGTTGTGGTGCGTCCGGGAGAGAAAGTGCCCGTTGACGGCGAGATTAAAGAGGGCCGCTCGGCGGTTGACGAATCAATGCTTACCGGAGAGAGCATACCGGTGGAGAAAAACCCCGGCGATACGGTCATAGGCGCCACCATAAACAAGACCGGAAGCTTTAAATTCCGTGCCACGAAGGTGGGCAGGGACACGGTGCTTTCGCAGATAGTAAGGATGGTGGAGGAAGCCCAGGGGTCCAAGGCGCCCGTTCAGAAACTGGCGGACAAGATATCCGGGGTGTTTGTACCGGTGGTGATGGTTATAGCCTTGATTTCCCTGCTTCTCTGGTGGCTGGTGGCTAAAGACCTAAACGCGGGGATTATAAACGCGGTGGCGGTCCTGGTAATTGCCTGCCCCTGCGCCTTGGGACTTGCAACGCCTACATCTGTAATGGTGGGTACCGGCAAGGGTGCCGAAAACGGCATACTGATAAAGGGGGGCGAATACCTGCAGAGGGCCCATGAGATTGACGCACTCATTCTTGACAAGACCGGCACCATAACAAAGGGGAAGCCGGAACTCACCGACGTTATAAGCACCGGAAGCCTTTCGGAGGAAGAGGTTTTAAGGTTTGCCGCCATAACCGAGCGGGGCTCGGAGCACCCGCTGGGAGAAGCCATAGTAAAGGGCGCCCGGGAAAGGGGCATAGAACTGTCTGAAGCCTCGGAGTTTGAAGCGGTACCGGGACATGGGGTTGTGGCCGTAATTGAAGGCAAAAGAATACTTCTTGGGAACCGCCGGCTTATGCAAAAGGAAGGCGTAAGCCTTGGCGATGCTGAACAGGTCCTTTCAAGGCTGGAAACGGAAGGCAAAACCGCCATGCTTATGGCGATGGAGGGAAGCCTTGCGGGAGTATTGGCGGTGGCTGACACCGTTAAGGAAAACTCCAAAAAGGCCGTGGAAGAGCTTAAGAGCATGGGAATAGATATTTACATGATAACCGGGGATAATAAAACCACGGCGGAAGCCATAGCACGGCAGGTGGGTATAGACAACGTGCTGGCTGAGGTGCTGCCCGAGCACAAGGCGGAGGAAGTAATGAAGCTTATAAAGGCGGGCAAGGTTACCGGAATGGTGGGGGATGGGATAAACGACGCCCCGGCCCTTGCTGCGGCCGATGTGGGGTTTGCCATAGGCACCGGAACCGATGTGGCAATGGAGGCGGCAGACATAACCCTAATAGGCGGAGACCTAATGGGTATTGTCCTGGCTGTACGTTTAAGCCGTGCAACCATGAGGAATATAAAACAGAACCTTTTCTGGGCCTTTGCCTACAACAGCGTGGGCATACCCTTTGCAGCCCTGGGCTTCTTAAGCCCTGTCATAGCGGGGGCCGCCATGGCCTTCAGCTCGGTGTCGGTGGTGTCAAACGCGCTGAGGTTAAAAAGGGTCAAGCTTAGGTAAAGACAAAGGGACGGTTCTTGTGTCTGCGAAAGCTGGAGGGATAAAAAGGAGGCCAGGCTGTAGGGTGTGCCGCATGGACAGGGTATCCGAATTTATTGCACGGGGTGACAGAGTATGAAGCAAAGAGCGGGAAGGGAGGGATAGCATGAAGACAAGCACATTAAACGTGGAAGGCATGTCATGCAATCACTGTGTTATGGCGATAAAAAAGACGGTGGGCGCAATCCAGGGCGTGGAAAACGTGGATGTAAACCTTGAGGGCGGCACGGTTTCGGTGCAGCACGGGGACGGGGTAAACATGGAGCAACTTAAGGAGGCAATCCAGGGCGCAGGGTATGAAGTAAAGGATTAAGGAATGTCCAATTAAGGTAAGGGGACACACCGCTGCTGACGCGGGTATTCCTTGCTGCGGAATGTCCCCATTAGGGTTCCTTGTTGCGGTATGTCCCCGAATTTTATAGGGTGGCGGAGAGGATTTCCCTGTCACTTTTTTATGCGCAAAAGACAGGTGATGTTCTAACGGATTCTTTTCCTTCTTGACCAGTGTGGTCATTTAACATATAATAATGAATGACCATACTGGTCATTTGTTTCGATGACCAACTAGGATAATGGGGTGATTATTATAAACCATAAATTTTTTAGCCTAAAACCTGAAAAGCGCGAGCGAATCATTAACGCGGCACTAAAAGAGTTTGCAAAAAACGGTTACGACAAGGCTTCGACCAACGAGATAGTCAAGGAATCTGGGATATCTAAAGGTTCATTATTCAACTATTTTATCAGTAAAAAAGAACTGTATTTATTCCTGCTTGATTATGTAGTCAAGGTTATTGAGCAAATGTACGATGAAGTGGACTGGAGTGAAACCGACTTTTTCAAAAGAATGAGGCAATTCGGACTGGTAAAATTCAAAACCTATAAAAAGTTCCCGCATGTATTTGATTTTATTAATGCCGTAACCAATGAAGATGCTGCCGAAGTAAGACCCGAAATCAAAAGTATAAGCAAGGACCTTATATCAAGCGGCTTGGAACGGGCTTATGAGAACATTGACTTCACAAGATTTCGGGATGACATCGATATTAAAAAGTCCATTGATATTATTAACTGCGCAATACTGGGTTTGGCCGAACAGAAAAGGAACAGGGTAAGTTCCTTTGCAGATGTTGGCATTGAAGTGCTTGACGAATTTGACGAGTACTTTAAAATTTTGGAGCGCTGTTTCTATAAAGAGGGGGAGAGGTAGAGTATGTTTATTGATGTTTCGAACCTTAAGAAGAGCTATACATCGGGGGCTGTCAGAAATGAGGTATTGAAGGGGGTAGAAATGAAACTAGACAGGGGGGATATAGGTGTCATCCTTGGACCTTCGGGCTCCGGCAAGTCAACGCTGATGAACATTATAGGAGGCGTAGACCGGGCGGACAGCGGCCGGGTCCATGTTGACGGGGTTGAGATAAATGATTTGAGCGATGACCAACTTACCGAATACAGGCGAAGGGATGTCGGCTTTATATTCCAGTTCTATAACCTGGTTCCCAACCTTACGGTAGCGGAAAACATTGAAGTGGTTTCAAATATCAGCAAATCCCCCCTAAACGTCGACGAAGTACTCGAGGCTGTAGAAATGAAGGATAAAAAACGCCGCTTTCCCAGGGAGCTTTCGGGCGGAGAGCAGCAGCGAGTTTCCATTGCAAGGGCCATAGTCAAAAATCCCAAGCTTTTGCTCTGTGACGAGCCAACCGGGGCCCTTGATTACCAGACTTCACGCAGCATCCTGAAGCTTTTGCAGCAGGTGAATAAAGAATTCGGAACAACCATTCTGATGATAACCCACAATACAGCCATTGCCGCCATGGCTAACAGGGTATTTAGATTAAGAAGCGGCAAAGTGGTTGATGAAGCGGTCAACCAGGTGATTATTCCAGCCGAAAGGATTGAGTGGTGATGGCTTTGAATAAAAGGGTATTTCGTTTCTTGAAGGAAAACAAGCTGCGTTACCTGGGCATTCTTACGCTTATTATCCTTGGGAGCTATACCTTTGTAGTGGCTGCGGGACTTGCCCAGAATCTTGCCGACCTTGTCACAACCTTCACGGAGGGGCATATGCAGGAAGACCTGTCCTTTAGAGCCGATAATGCTGTTCTTGATAGTGCTAAACTTGGGAAAGAAGTCAATGCAGTAATTGAAAAGTACCTGTCCCTTGACGCTGCCATCTCGGATACGCTTACGCTGCGGCTCTTAAGCAAAACGGAAAAGCTGAACATCCCGGCTGTCATTGAGGGCAGGGGGCTTTCCGGTCCCGGTGAAATTCTCCTTGACCCTTCCTTTGCCAGGGTCAACGGTTATCCCGTAGGAAGCCAAATAGAAGCGGCGGGTAAAAGCTTCACCGTGGTGGGATTTGTTTCTTTGCCCCACTATATCTATCCGCTAAAGAATGTGAATGATGTTTTGTATTCGCCCAATGAGTTCGGCGTGGGGGTTGTAAGCCGTGAAGCCTTTTCAGGCTTAGATAATGCCTTAAGTATATATTCGGTGAGGTTCAATGACAGAACGAAAAGCCTTAACGAACAGGCGTTGGGACTGCGTGAACATCTACGGGAAGAGGGTATCGCTGTTTCAGATTGGATTGATATTTTAAACAATAAACGGGCAAGAATGGCCTGGGCATCCATAACCGGCATGCGAACCATGAGCGTGCCGCTGCCGGTGGCAATGTTCCTTTTATCCTGCCTGATTATCGGCATCATGTTCTGGCGCATGATTCGCCGGGAATCGGTTATAATCGGGACACTTTATGCCCAGGGTTACCGGCGGCGGGAGCTGATGCGGCACTATATTTCGATTCCGCTGCTCATAGCTTTTGCGGGTGGAATGATAGGAAGCCTTTTGGCACTGCCCTCTATAAAACCAATGGTCATGGCGATGGTTTCCTACTACAACGTCCCTGTTCCAGGCATTAAGTTAAGCTTTGTAAACGTACTGATTGGGATACTGACGCCCATAGCGTTTTTAGGCATAAGCAGTTATCTGGTTATTCACTCGGAACTTAAAAGGTCCCCGGCGGAGCTCATGAGGGGCGATAAAAAGAAAACTGAAGTTAATGCCCTGGAGCGGACCTTTAAACTGGAAAGGTTTAAGTTTAGCACCAAATTCAAGCTCAGGGAGCAGTTTAGAAGCATATCACGGCTTTTGTTTCTTTTCCTGGGCGTTACCAGTGCTTCTGTTTTGATGTTATTCGGTTTTACTGTTTTAAACTCTGTGAACCATGTGTTTGACACCTCGGACGTATACCACTTTGAGTACGAATACAACTTCCGGGAATTACAATTCGGTGGGGTGCCGGAAGGGGCGGAGGCCTTCAATGCAGGAAAGTTTTATCCTAAAAACAATGAGGAAATTGAGTTTTATATATCCGGGATAGAGCCGGGCTCAAAGATGGTAACCCTGAAGGACAGCAAGGGGAACCCCATCCCCAACAATCAAACGAATATTACGAAACCTTTGGCCAACCGGCTGGGAATTAAAGCCGGGGACACCGTAAGCTTCATAAACAAAGAGGACGGGAAGCCCTACACATTTCATATTGATGCTGTTGCCGATTCCTACATCGAGCAGTTCATATATGTGCCTATCCACGAGTTTAACAGGAAAATGGGGCTTCCGGAAAACAGCTATATAGGGCTTTTTAGTAAAATAAAGCTTGATATTCCCGACGAAAAACTGTCAGGGACAAAATCCATGAGTGAACTGCCCGCCGCAATGGATGAATTTTTGGGTCAGACGGTTTCCATGGTAGCATCGATGACCATTATCTCCAGTGTTGTGGCCTTGATTATCATTTACCTTGTAACGTCATTGATCATTGAAGAAAACAGGAATACCATATCGCTTTTCAAGGTATTTGGCTACAGGCGCCGGGAAATCCGGTCCCTTATACTGAACAGCTCCACCCTGGTCATAGTGGCGGGATTTTTATTGGGCATTCCTATTGCGGCGGTGTCAATGGGTGCAGTGTACGGG
>CZCB01006982.1_pt1 | contig 16946 bp, 19 predicted proteins | sample 591991 | NCBI WGS metagenome assembly CZCB01 (sample SAMEA3556809, study PRJEB10932) | anaerobic digester metagenome | reverse complement strand
ACTCTCAAAGTGGCTGGTTTTGAACTGCCCACTCATGGCTGGTTTTGAGTGCCCGATGACACTTTCGATGATCGTTTCGATCAAGGACCCTGTCCTCAATCCGCAAGTGCTGTTTCATTCGGCCAGGAAAAGGGGATCGCGGCACTCCACCTGCACAGATGCTTGCGCCCCTGGCATACGTCCGAAACGACCGGGTGGGTATGGGCCACGATCCCGCAAATGTTAATCCGGACCAGAGCCCGGCTTCCTGCTGCGATCTCAATGGAGGACGATCCTCCTCGCGGACCAGGCTTGGCGGCAATAAAGAAAGCCGGCTCAATGAGGGCGTCGATGACATGGGCCTCCGAGGAACGTCCGGAACACATTCACCGTCACGAGCTCACGCAAATGGAAATCCTCGCATCTGTAGGTGCACCGTGATTTTCTCCGGGTTGGAGCGTGTAGGAGTTCCTAAGAGATCGGTACGTGGATCATGCGCGACCCTTTTGGAGGGTTCACGCAACTTCAATTAAGCCGTCGGCAGGGCCGCGGCCTCGGCGCCTGGCCTGTCGTTTTCCAAGCGCCGAAATCCAGACTCCGCAGGTCCACTGCCGCCTTCCCGCAGCGGCGCTGCGGACGGGGTGCTGCGGATCAGATCACTGCTTGTGACGATCTGATTTCGCTTCCGGCGAACCTTGGCGGCCACCTGCTCATCCGTTTCGGGCCGCCAGTTTCGAACCTTTGCTTTTGATTTGCTCTTCGCGTTGTTTGCGCGCTCGATCGCCGACCTGTACGCCGCCAATGCGGGGCGCAGCGTGACGTTGAGAGCCTGATCGATGTCGGACTGCTCGACGCGCTGACGGCCGTTGCGTGAGGCAATGTCGATTGCCCTCTTCGCGGCAGGTTTTCCTGAGTGCAGGTAGCCAGGCGCGCTGATCATGTAGTCGGCGAGAGTGCGCTGGGCCGGCGCGGACCCGGTCGGGAGTATCGCCTTGGCGACTGCTCCCACGTCTCGCGGATCCAAACCCTTCGGTAGCTCAACAATCCGGACTAGGCTCGTCAGTACATCGCGATTCCAGCCGGTGCGAGCCTCGACGAATCCAAGAGTTTCGAAGAGCTTGGTGTGGGCAACCATGACGATCGGAACACCGTGTTTCGCCAGCTCCATAGTCCAACTGACCGGTTTTGGAAGGGCGTATCGATAGTCCACAACCGGGAAGAGGTATTCAGCGTGATCCAATACCAAAACCAGATCGCCGCCCTTCAAGACCTCCTCACACCGGTCTCGGAGCTGCATCGCCTTTTGAGAGAATCCCGCGGCGCCGCCAAGGGAGTCGGCAATCGCACGAAAGAAACCTGTGTCATCATTCGTCGCCGGAACAACGCAGTATCTAACACGGCCTGGGCCGGCTTTGCATACTCTCTTGGCGGCGAAGCTGCTCCCGATTCCGGTCCCTCCATGCAGCAGGACGACCTCTTTGAGTTTATGGGCATCGGTGATTTCGCGTTCCACGATCCGCGTCACTTCCGTCTCGGCAAATCCCGCCGATGCCGCTTGTGCAGATCTGCGCTCAACGTACGATCGCAATATTGATGCTGCTCGATGGCAGTACCATGGGGCATCGCGGACAAGATCAAATTGAGGGTCAAGGCATAGCCGTTGTAGTGTAGCATCCAAGTGTGTTGTCTTGCTTTCATTTTCCTGCGCTAATGCGCCGGTGATACACCGGTCAAGAATGGCTGAAACACTATAGGTCTTTGGGCGCCGAAAGCGGACCTCGTCTGGATCTTCAGCCTCAGCCTGCGCTTTGGCGATCGAGTAGCAGGTGTGAGCCCGGTATTCCTTAAAGCGCACCTGGGCTTCATGTTCACCGTGAAGGATGAACAAACGGCGGTCCGCAAACGGTAATTCCTCCCGCAACATCTTCACTTCTTCCCCCGTATAAGCCTGGTTAGGCCGTTTGCCGATTTTGGCCATGGACGCAGTGCCGAATTGGTCGGGGTAATACTCGACCAGGTCAGTGGCTACTTTTGCCAGGCCTCCCTCTTCGTGGCTGAAGCTTTGCAGTGCCCAGACCAATTCGCGATCAGCGGCGGAATGGAGAACAGAGACGCGCTTTGCCACCAGGTTCGCGAGTAAACCGGTTTGAAGAGCGGGGCTTGAGCAGTATCGATTCTGCCGTAACGGCGCGCCTTCTGGAGCGTGGCGTGTTGAGCTCATTGAGTGTTGTCCCCCATTATTGATTTGGATGCCTTGCCGAATCCCGGCCGCGACGCCATATCACCGAATGCATCCGTTGAGTTTCGGTTGTTCGCTCGCCCGGTCTGCGCGGAGCGGCGCCGGAGATCCGCGCGCTGGCGCTCGCCTTCGACTCCAGCAGCCGAGAAGTTTGGATCTACGACCGGCACACGCGCATTGCTTTGCGGCTCGGCCTGGGCATTTCGCAGGAACTCCTTGCGTGGATCCCCAAATCGCTCTTCGAGTCGCTCATATAATGACCGAATCGCTCCGCGGTGCTCTGCTTTGGTTTCGTACTCGATCGCCAAGGGTTCGGGATCGTTTTCGGCCGCGTCGTAGGGCACGATCGGCCGGACTGGCTCGGTGAACACATCCGAGAACTCGGGAGTCATGAAAGTGACAACGTCAGCGCCGCGCCGATCGACAACTGCCCAGAGCTCCCGACCGATGTAATTGACCAGGCGCCCGCCCCTGACGCGAACGTCTTCGCCAAAATGCCTGAAACGCACACCACTCAATTTGACTGCAACGCGGTATCTGTAACCCAGCAGCCAATGCAGTTCCGGAGGCAACGAGATCGGTGGGTTATCTGCATCCTGGAGGGCATCGAACGCCTGGTCTGGCGAGAGACCTTTCAAGATACCGCGGAGCTGCGGGGTCGCGTTGTAATCCATGACCATTTCGTTTATTGCCCGAACTGCCTGGGGAAAGTCATAGCGGCACGTGGCAGGATCGCGGGGTTTCGCCCTCCGACGGATCTCCATCTGTTCGCGCGCGAATTGCTCCGGAGCGTCGTAGCGCTGTGTGTCCTGGTTCAGCGTGAATTGGAAAATGGGTGTTTGAGAGTTACGTAGTCAGGACCATTNNCTGCAACAAATCAAACGCCTTCTCCAGTTCTCCCTTCGCGGTTGGTGTTCTTGGGCTGAAATGACGAACCTTGCAGCCGTACTCGGCCAGGCCCGCGATAATGACGTCGTCTGATTCGTCCCGCTTGCCAACGATCGCGTTCGCCCGCCCAAATACCCATCCGTTTTCTAGCCAGAGATTGTGCGGGACCATTCCGGTTCTGCGGACGGCGTCAAGAAACGCTTCACAAACCAGCTCGGCCGTGGGCGATTCGTCCAGGCTTGCCGACCAACCAACCAGCTTGCGCGAGCGGACATCCATAACGCCGATGAACTGCACAAGCCTGAGAGACGTTGAACCATCTTCGTTCCGGAGAAACACCTCGAGTGTGCACGTGAGATCGTCCATGACCCATGCGTGCATCGCGGGGATGTTTGGATTGCGGGTAGTGGTGCCCAGAAGTCTGTCCAGGTATAGAGACCCCTGCCGGAGAGCGTGCAAGCCTCTTACAAGCTCACGATTGACCGCATTTGCAACGGCCCTTGGGCAGCGGCCGTGTCTGCTGCCTCGCGCCCGAGTGCACTGACTGAGTTTCTGGTAATCCTCGCGCCAAGCTGTGTCTATGCGACCGGAGTTCTTGAACGCGGCACTGTGAAGCAGAATCTCGACGTCAGACTGCGGGACAGGAATCCGCGTGCCATTATTCCGCCGCCCGTCCGCAAGTGCGCCGGGTCTGCCTTCTTTGCCAATGAAGCGATCCAACTTTGAGTTCCATAGCTTCAGCAAGGTATCGCGATTTCGCGGGAGAAACAGGCAACGCGAATGCAACAGATCTCTGACGGCTTTCGCAGCACGATTTTCCGCAACTCCTGATCCCAGGAGTCGGAAGAACTCATTAAAGGCCGCTCGCCACACCGCTGCCTGAACTGGTCTTGGTGGGCTCGATCCCCCTACCAACGCGAGCGCGGATTCCAATTCCGGGAATTGTTCGGTAAGGCAGGGCTCCTCTGTTTTGTGGTCCGTCGCTTCCTTCAGTCTTGGCTTGTCAGGCAGATAAAGAGGAAGGCTCTGAAAGTCGCGTCCACCCGCTGCCCTTTTCAGCGTTCGAAGGAATAGCTTCCGCGCATATCGAGTGGTGATTCGTCGGCCAAACACCTCCTGATAGCGCTGAGAGATTTCCTGATCGCGTTGGCTCGCCGGCATCGTGAGGTTTTCATAGTAGTGCATCAGCAACCCTCGCAGCTTGAACGCTCTGTCCAGTTCGTCTTGAGCAATGTTTGCGAGATTCACGGCTGGCTGTGGTTCAAGGGCGCTTTCGAACATCGATCGCGCATCCCGATACCCCTTGCGCCTTGCATCTGCTGTGAGGCGTTGTAACAGCGGTGCGCATTTGGCGAGAGTGGAGAATTTCCAGGCCGGCGTCTGATGACCGCCGCGGGTCACACGCAGACCGTCGGCCGGCAGCCCGCGCAGCAGCTTTGCAACCCCCTTGCGGGAAATGCTGCCGGATCGCAGAGAGATCTCTCGGGCTGTGTATGTTCCCTCGCTCATGCGCCGGTCTTGAGTGAATTGCGGCGGCCTTTGAACGCAGAGATCGATCCCGGCAGGATTCTCCAGAATCTTTTCGATCCCCCGCCTACGTTGATGGCGGCCAGCTCGCCGGCGTCGATCAGGTTCGACACGTGGACCTCGGACACGCCGAGTTCTGCGGCTGCCCTGCGGAGTGTGTAAAGTGTCTGTTCAGTGCGCTTCGCTTTTTTTCGTTTGGGAGTGGGCATGGCGTTCAGCGTGCGTGGTTGAGCAATCGAACTTAATGGGGCCGCCCGGCGCTATCTCGTCAGGTGCGCGGCGGACCGCGACAGAAAAATTGGTTTCAGCCAGGATCTCGTCTCCCGCGCGGACCCGCACATGGATATCCAGGATTGCGTTCCGGATGATGCGATCGCGCAAGAGGCGAGGCTCGCAGACTCGCTGCCAGAAGGCACACAGGGCGCCATAGCTGGTCTTGACGCCGAAACGCTCCTGGATGCGGGTGATCGCCTGGGCGTACGTAATGCGCTCGTCAATCAGCCAGGAGGCAATCTGCTCCATTTGATCCGCGGGCAGGTCTAGCTTGGATCTTTTGGGCCGTTTCATCGCAGCAGGTAGATGCAGACCAGGGCGAGAACTGTTTCGGGGAGATCTGATTCCCAGAATAGCAAGAGCCGCCGCCCGGACCACCTCTTAGGTCCAGACAGCGGACTCTCTGCCACGCCCTGCGCACCAGGCGCAGGATTCCGCGCCGGTCCACTCGATGGCGGCGCGAAAGTGAAGCGCAATAGGCGTCGAGCCGCCAGACGCGGAACTCCCAGGAGCAATCCTTGGCCGCAGTCGCGCCCTGGAGGCGCTCCATTTGCTTTGGAGCGGCTTTTCTGGGCGCCGGAAGCGGTCAAGACGCCAGTCAAGCGCGGAACAGCTTCCAGCGCGTCCAGTGACGCTCTCGGTGCCTCGGTGGGCAATTTGAAAATGGGTTCTTGGGCGCTGATCATGTGGAGACCTTGTTTCCGCGCTTGCGCAGTTGATCGACGACAAGTCCGACCCCTTCCATCAACATCCAATCCCTCATCTCCTGGCGGTTGTTCAGAAAGCCTATCTTCACGGAATTTTTAGCGTTGGGCGGCGACGTCACGAGGCCGCCATTTGCGTAGCTCGGCAGCGCCCCCATCGATCGCGTGACGGAAGGAACATCCAGGGCTCCGCGTCTTAACGACAGCAACGGCGCCAGGCCGATCCGAGCGACGTCCTCCTGGGAGAACACCACTTCGCCCCTGTGCACAACGCCGGCTGGCTCATACTTCCCGCCTGGCCCCGTATAGCCGCCCCGGCTGAAACCACCGGCGGCGCCGATCGCCGCGATCGCCGCAATGATCGCAGCAACAACGAGCGCCACTCCTACCGCGTTGGCTCCAAAGGTTGCCGCCCCTTCGGCGGCCGCGGCCGGCGCGGCACTCGCCGTGATCGTGGCATTGTGCGCGACCTGCTCGGTCGTAGCCTTCTGGCGCAACATGCTGGCCAGCGCCTCCTGGATCACCATCTGCAGCCCTATGTTGACCAGCGTCTGCACGGCCGCGACGCCGAGCCCTTGCCACACCTTTGACCAGTCGCCGGTCCGCAGCATGGCATCCGTGATGTTTGCGGACAGCGTGCTGATTTCCCCGTTGATCGTTCCGAACACCTGGCGCGCGTGGCTGTCCATATCGCCCAGGCTCTTGATCCACTCTTCGAATGGCGACAGCTCAGGCATCGGGACAGCGCCAGGGGCAGCCGCAGCGGGTCCGCGCGCCCTCTGCCGGAGCTGCGCGGCCGCGGCCGTGTTCGCATCGATCTGTTCCTGCAGTTCAAGCCACTGCTTGGTTTTGCGAATGGCCTCATCATCCAGGTTGAGCTTCTTTTGCAGCTCTCGCTGTTGCCCCTGCAGCACAACATTGATTTGATCGAGGATCCCCGCTTGCCGCCGCAGGTTGTTCTCCATGACGTCCGCGCCCTCAATTCCCCTTGCGGCCCACGTGTCCTGGTTGGCGGCCATGATCTGGTATTCAGCCGCCAATGCCTTGAGCTGGAACTGCAGTTGGTGCAACTCCGACGCCGGCTGCCGTGCCTTTCCGATCGCTTCAATCTGGTTGCGGACCTTTTCGAGCGCTTGAAGGTCTGCCGCCCGATTCACCTCGGTCATCAGTTTACTCGACTGCTCGCGTGTGAGTTTCCCGGCCCGGTCCAGCTCGGTGATGAAGTTGTTGAGGTGGAATTGCGCGATGCTGAGACCCTTTGTCTGAGCAAGCTTATTCTGCTGGTTCCACAAGTCCTGAAAGCTCAATGTGAGGCCCGCAACGGCGGCCGTGGCGGCGATTGCGATCGGCGCGATCGTCGCCAGGGACGCGCCTGTGGCTTTTGCTGCGGCAGCCACGCCAGATGCGGCCTGCTGCGCGACGACGGCGGCCATCGTGAATTTGGGGAACGATTGGCCTCCCACAAGGATCAGCACGCCGCTCATCGCGCGCAGGCCGTTGCCGGCGGCGCTGACTGTCTGCGTCAGCTTCCCGGTCTGCACGGCCGCCGTGCTGACCGTCTGCGTCATCTTCGCGGTCTGGGCGGAGGCGGCCTGGGCAGTTGCCCCCAGGCGAGAGACTTCGGTGTTGACCTTCTTGACGGTATTGCTCGCCTGGTCAACTCCCTCCAGTACTAATTGGATCGTCGTATTCGCCATTAGGTTTTTCGGTTGCGTTTACGTGCGCCCGCTTCTCGCATGTCCGGCCGCTCAGCTGGCACGCGAAGTCTCTCGGTCAACATCCGCTCGAACTGCTCGAACGCGCGCCTGCCGGCATCGCCGCCCTTGAAGAGCCCGCCCGCTGCTGTGATCACCTGGAGCAGCCGCAGGTCCGCTGCAGCCGCTTCGCGCTGCTCCCGCTCCGCTGCTACTCTGGCCAGCAGCCTCAGTTTTGCGGGGCTGTACGACCAGAGATCGGCGTCTCGGTGCCCCTGGCTGATGAGCCATTCGTGGAGCCGAGCAATGTCCTCAGGGCCGGGTTGCTCTGCATCAAGTCGGCCGCCATCGCCAACGTCTGCTGCTGTCCTTCGACAACCTTTAGCTTGCGCGCCTGGCGCTCGAACCAGCGCGCGAAACTGGTAAAATTTAGGCGCTGGCCCTCCTCCAGCACGTGGTCAAACGAGTCATCATCGAGGCTGTTCGCCCAGGCCTGATCGCGATCGCAGTAGAAGGCGCATTCGGCGGTTTCGTCGCCGCCGCCGATCAGCATTGAATACTGCGCCATCTGTGAGCGCGGAACCTTCCGGACCTTCACTACTTCGCGCCGGCCGTCCTTGTGGATCACTGGCACGTCCACTCCGTCGTAAAGCGTTTCGTGAATCTCTTGCGCGGTCAGCGCGGCGCTGCCTTCGCCTTCTTTGGGGTGTGTTTCTGGTGTCATACGTTCTTTGGTGTTGAGAGAGATGCGGGGAGAGAATGGACGGCCCTCCCCGCTGCAGTAGCTGTTCCCGGCACATCAAGCAATGCCGCCAATGCAGCCGCCGCAAAAGTGGGTTGTGTGAGTCTCGCCGGCATCTCAGGATTTTCGGACGGCCGCGTATTGAACCGGCCCGATCCCCATGCGGATATCGGCGCCGGCTGCTTCGTTTGCTGCCTCCTGCGCCGGCTTGGATGCGGCCGGGCCGATCCGGTCCAGCGCGGCGAACAGATCGGGGAAATGACGTTCCAATGCGGCCCATGTTTGATCGAACTTCGACCCCTGGGTGAGCTGCTGAAAGCGGACGAGGGTAACTAGGATCTTCGCGGCGATCTCGGGCTCGATGCTCTTCACCTGTTCAGCGAGCTTCCAAACCCTGAATTGCTTCTCGGTCGCCGAAGTGGGCAGACCGAGCGCCGCCAATATTTGCGGAGGAACCGGCCAGTCCGGCGTTAACCGCTGGCCATCGGCCGATACTTCCGACTTCGGCGGCAGTTCGTTGACCGCGGCGGTCATGCCGCGGTAAAGCTCCGGCTGGCGGCGCCGGACCTCGTTCCAGGCCGCATCCCAGGTGAGATTCTGTGAAGCCATCAGAGCGTTCACGGCTTCAACAAACTGCGAATGGCGCTTGCTCATGTGGTCGCGGGTTTGCGGTTTGCTTCGGTTTGGTATGCCTCCAGTCTCTTCCGAATCAAGATAAGGTGCCGGGCGGCTGCAGCGGGATTGGCCGCAAGGTTGTTTGAGCCGGTGAGATACAGATCATTCAATGCCACGGAGGGTTCTGAGCCGCGAACAACCTCTTCAACGGCTTTCCTGTTGCGCTGGGAGTCCCCTAACTTCGGCAGCATTTCAGACGACACATGTTGGCGCTCCTTTTCGCGCAGTTCCATCGCGAGCTTTCGGAGACGTGTCTCTTCCGTTTCCACGGCCGCAGTCAGTTCCCGTTCGACAGCGGCGAATTTCCCCTCGCAATTTCGGATCACACCAGGCAACAACGAGAGCTTTTGCCGGAGGGCCGCCAGCCGGGACGCGCTTTGAGCGTGTTCCGGTGGCAAGGCGTCGGATCCACTGAAGGATGCAGGGGCCATGTTGCTAAGATCCTGCTCGATCTTGGCGATCTCGGAGCTGATTGCCGGTCCGGCAGCCTGGAGATTCATCAGGTCTGAAGCCAGCGCCTCAAGCCTGGACAATAAGACTTCAACGGGATTTCTTTTCATTGGGGTTATCGGTTTCGAATATAGGCATTCCAAGGGCGGTGTTGATCTTCAGTTCGGCTATCCGGCTCCTGGTATTGCCGCAGAGCAAGTTTGAGACGTACCTTGGGTTCAATCCGATTCGACTTGCCAATTCACGAATCGCCCAACCACGGCGCGCCAGCTCAACTCGCACCGTGGCGATCTCTACGCGTCTCTGCTGTGGCGACATCACAGATAACGAATAGCAGAACGTGCCATTTCATGTCAACTTCCAAGCGGCTATCCTGCGGCATGAAATCGAACATGCGGGCAAGAGAGCTACAAATCGGCGGACGCATCCGGAGGATCCGGGAGGCGCTTCGCCTTTCCCAGGCTGAATTTGCAGAGCAGTTGGGTATCACTAGACAGCGCCTGGCCAGCTATGAAGAGGGCCGGGTCGCCATTCGGTATGATCTGGCGCTGAGGCTTTGTCGCCGGTTCATCGTAAGTGAGAAGTGGCTTGCGACCGGCCTCGGAGATCCGCGTCTCCTGATGGATCTGCGGTTCGATCCGGTGGCTGCCCAAATACCGGTTGATTCCCCCTATTCCAAGGCTTTCGACGACGCCTTGTCCAACCGCTATGAGGAAGTCTTGCGTGCGAACAGCGGTGGCATGCGGATCCAAATAGCCCCGCAAGATGATCCTGGATTCATGGACACCTTGTTGAAGGGCTCGCTCGCCGCCTGGAGGGAGGCGCTGCCGCCGGAGCAGTACGCGACCCTTTGCTTTGGCCTTTGGGAGGAGGGTCAGCGGTTGATGCGCCGGCGGCCGCTGCTGCCTTGGCCTGAGGCGATTCGCCAGCGCGCCGAAAACTCGGCCCAACCCAGCCTTTCGCTAGCCCAAGGCAGCGTTGAAAAAGGGCTGGACATAGTTTCCGAGTATGATAATAGCAAAAACGTGAAAGGGTTGATGACGCAACTCTTGGAACGCATCAAGAGAGTGACCGAGCAGCGTGGCAAAAAGGCCGCGCTGGCGAGGCACCTCGGGGTTCCACTTCCGAGCGTCAGCCAGTGGCTGTCCGGTGCCAGAGAGCCGGGCGGCGAATATGCGCTCCAAATGCTGAAATGGGTCGAGCAGGAGGAGCGGAAACAATGAAACAAAAAGGCCCTGGCCGTGTGCTACCACAGCCAGAGCTGAAGACCCAACGAAAGGCATCTGTGAAGAAAAACCAACGTCAGGTCCGGGCCGACCGTAGCCCGGAGTCACCGCAAAATCAATCCTCATCGGCGCGCGATCCTATCCTGGAACGCGTATTCGCCGGCGGCTGCGAAGGCACCGCCGCCTGGGTCACCAACTTCCTCGACAACGCATCGGCGCGGGACGTGTTCCTGCAGTTTTTCAGATCACTCCCGGATGACCAGCTTCGGCAACTCGCTCAGCGATTGATCGACGTGCGGAGCTGGAACGTGTCGGAACGCGCCCGGCAAGCCCAAGAGTTATTCGAAGAGGATCGGATCGAGTGTTTGGAGGATTCCATCAATCAACTCTGCGCTTTCGCCTTACTCGTTGTGGACAGGCTCACGCTCCAAGCGAAGACTGCGAGCGAAGGATACGTCGCCGAGATCAGCGCGTTGCGTTCTGTCCTGAGCAACAACGCCGAGTGCTGCTTCGAGGAACTCGAAAAATCCTACCGGAAGCTGGGTCACGCTCTTCAGATCGAGGCGGCCAAAGTCGATATGCTCGCCGCGCACTTTGGCACCGATGCCGGATCCACTTCGCATCTGCAGCCCGGAGGTGAGTCGTGAACGCCGTTCGATCGCACATCCTGCGCGGCCTTGTCCTGCGCGGCGCCGCGCCGTTCAAGCACGGCGTCAGCCGGCAGGCGTTGGAGGTCTTGCTGCTTGCCTGCGGTTTGGATCTGCAGGAGAGCGGCCCAAACTCGCTCGATCCGGTGATCGAGGATTTGAGGCGCGACGGCCTTATTACCGCCGCGTACTCGCTCACCCCGGCGGGCGCTGCTCACGCTCGCGAACAGGGTCTCCTGGCATGATCACGTCCGAGCAGCTCAAGCTCTACGGCCGNNCGGCCAACTGGCGTGCGATGAAGCCGCCAGCGCGGCCCGGTCCGATCTGCATCGCCAGGTGTGGGAGATCGGCCGTGAGCTGGCCGGGGCAGGGCAGCTCGGGCTCGATGATCTGCGCCGCGCTGTGACGGCCCTGGCGGCCGGCCGGTTTGTATCCACGAAAGGCCTGACAAATCAGGAGTTCTCGCGGTTGCTGTGCCTGATTGGCAGCGGGCCGCGTTATCGCAGGCCGGAGAAACGCGGCCTGCTGATTGATCCGGATGATCTTGTATCCATGCGGTATTGGCTCGATCCGGAGCTGGAGGAAGTCGAGCAATGGACGTGGTTTATAGAGCACGAATGCGAGCCGGCTTATCGCCGCCGATCGGTTCGGGGTCGCCGACTGGCGCGGTCTTGCTCGCCGGGATCTGCGGCAACTCTGGCTGACCTTGCACAACCGCCCCAAGGCGCGGCGCTGAGCTGTATCCTTTATGAAAGCAACAATAAGAACACTGCGACAACTCAATCGAACGGACCAGCTTGGAACTCTGGTCGATTGGGAGAAACAGGCGCGAGAGACGATCCGCTTTGGGGTGGATCCCGCAGCAAAACACCGAGGTCGCCAATTGCTCAGAAATTGCGAGCGTTGGAGGCGCGAGCTTGGATTGATGTGAAAAGATCTCTGCCTACTTAGACGCCCGGTCGGCGATTGCCGTCCGGGCGTTCTTGTTGCTGTTTCAGGGGCGTTAAGCATCGAGATCTCATCGGGCCGGCTCGCCTTTTTCCAGATTGCCCACAGAGGAGAAATCGTTAGAGTTCTACCCGCGCAGTGATCGCGACAGAGGCCCGGCAACAGGGTTTGCGTCGGCGCCGGCCCAAGTTAACATTAGCAGGGATCGCGGCCTACCCACTCGGTCGTTTCGGACGTATGCCAGGGGCGCAAGCATCTGTGCAGGTGGAGCACCGCGGTCCCGTCTTTCTGTTTCAGCATGAAGCAGCAGTTGAGAATCGAAGGTAGAGTGTTGGATAGTAATTCGCCGGAGGCGCGGAGACTCTTGGACGCATTCGATCCGGAGACGTTCGAGCCTAAGAAACTGGCCGAATTACGAAAGTTCCTTGCTTCGCGCCGCAGCCCACTCAGCACAGACAAATGAAACTCGTTAACGGCAATATCCTGCCGGAAGGCCGAGTGATCGATGAAGCCTCGCCGGAAGCGCAGAGGATCTTGGCTCAAGTGAATTGGAAAACAGGACGCCTCAAGAAGTTTGATCCCCTGTACGAGTCACAGCGAAAACAGAAGCTCAAGGATTCCTCTGAATCGTGACCAACCAGGTCCGCGTTGTGGCTGGCTTGCCTATTCCTAGTGGCCGCTCTTCTTTTCGGCCAGATGAGGTGGCCGCCCTTCTGCGCGTCACCAGTCAACACGTCGTCAACCTGATGGAGGCCGGGAAAATCGGGACGACCACAGATCGTCGCCGCATTCCAGTTGAGGAACTGATCTCTTTCCTGGACAGCCGTGCTGTCCGGCCAAGCCTACCTGCGCCTGCACTGCAGCCACCGCGCAGTGGCGCTGCAAACCGCCCACAGGTGTCCTGACAATTTGAGGTTCCAACAGAAATGCCAAACCCGGATTTCTGGTACCAGGTGCCATCAAAAAAAACTCCGGGTCTCTCAGAGCCCTCCTTGATATTCAAGCACTTACGATGCCGTCTATTGGAACCTTTCGTTCGCTTGACCTCCCTCGACTTCGCCACGTAAGTAGTTGCAATTTAGGCTTTTCACCCTGTCCTGCACCGTATCCAGGGTATCCGGAGAAAATCACGGTGCACGCTCACATCCAACGTCTTGTTGGTGCCAGAGGAGGGATTTGAACCCCCGACCAAAGGCTTATGAGTCCTCTGCTCTACCACTGAGCTACTCTGGCAACCGAAGGCCGCAAGACCGTAATCACCGGAGTTTGGCACTGTCAAGCGCTTTGCCTCGCGGGCTTGCTTCGCGGCTCGCAGCGCTGGCTCGCTCCGTCGGTCACGCGCAACGCCACATGGAGCGCGGGAAAGAGACGCCTTCGCATGCGGCTGCACGACCGCACAGCCACACCCGGAGCATTCCAGGATTGAATGTCGGGCTGAAGGACGAAACCCCGTTGGGGTTTTCATTTCTTTGATCGCAACACCGGGCTTTGTGACGGAATCCCGTTGGATTCGGCGCTACGGCTCGGTTGTCCAGGTCGTCTCTGCGCTCGTTGTGATTACGTGGCCGTGCCGTTCGGTCATCTTCGCGGCTTCGCGGCTTCGCGCGAGACAAATGCCGAACGTTTCCAGCAAAGCTTCTTTGCGTTCTGGCGTCCTGATACGCCTCTGGGTCCGAGATCGTCAGCAAGTTGATGGTTGATGGGCAAATCAACTGGCGGCGAGGACGCCGCCAGAACCCGCAGGCGGGGGCGCCTGANNTGGCGCGGAATGTTGGGCGTTGATGTTGAATGTTCGCGCCGCCCCCTCTTCTTTTGCCTCTTTCTCGCCCCGATTTCGCATTGATTGGCGATGAACACCATTCGAAGGCTCAAGAGGTGCGTATCCGGTTGCGTTGCCGGCGCTTTGCTCGCAGGTGCAGGTCTGATGACCGCGCCCTCGTCAGGCTGCGCCCAGATTCTTGATACCAACTTCAGTTCGACGTTGTTCCCTGCCGCCGTCGCCATTCATCCGGACGGACGCGTGTTGGCAGACGACTATAGCCTCGTCCGGCGGTTGAACCTGGATGGGAGTTATGACGCGGTTTGGTCCGGACTTGCTTCGATCATCACCGCCCTGACTGTGCGGCCGGACGGGCAAATCTTCGCCGGCGCGACTTATGACCCGCTCACCACCCGAAATATGGCCATCATCGATCCCGGTGTTTCCGCCAATTCCATTGGAGCGTTTGGACTGGGGGGAGACATCTATTGCGCGGCCCTGCAACCGGAGGGAAAGGTCCTGGCCGCGGGTTTCGGAAACGGACCCGGCCCAACCAATCTCATCGTGCGCCTCAATCCCGGCACCAGCGAGGACCCGAGCTTCAACGCATTCGCGAGTTTTTCCGTGTTGAATCTGACAGTCCAGCCGGACGGCAAAATCCTGGTCGGCGGTTATTTCGGACTGCTGAACGGGCAGGTGCAGCAGGGCATCGGCCGCCTGAACAGCGACGGCACGTTGGACACGACTTTCACGCCCAGTCCGGTCGGCTACATCAATGGCGGAGTGAAAACCGTGCTGCTTCAGCCGGACGGAAAAATCCTGATCGGCGGCGACTTCACGGTCCTTGGCGGGCATACCCGCAACCACATTGCCCGGCTCAACCCGGATGGCAGCGTGGACACCACCTTCGACGCAGGCGTTAGCGGCAGCGGACAAAACGTCAATTCCCTGGCCCTGCAGGCCAATGGCAAAATTGTGGTAGCCGGACATTTCAGCACCCTGGCGGGACAGCCCTGCACGAATGTGGGCCGGCTCAACCCGGACGGTTCATTCGATGCCAGCTTCGAGGGAAGCGCCAGCGAAGGCTGGGCAAACAGCGCGACGCTGCATCCGGACGGCAGCATTCTGGTAGTCGCTCCAATCACCACTCCGGGCGGGCAGATTCTGTTTGCTCGCTTCATCAACACCGACCCGGCAACGAACTCGTTGACGCGCTCGGGCTCGGCGCTTACCTGGTGGCGCGGAGGTTCGGCACCCGAGGTGTGGCGCACCACTTTTGAAGTCTCCACCAACAACGGGGCGTCCTCCTTGGTGAGGGAACACGCATTGAAGGCGGCTGGCAACTGACGGATGTTTCCGCGCCGGCAAACGCGACCGTGCGGGCGCGCGGCTATTACAGCAGCGGCCGGTTCAATGGCTCCAGTTCCACCGACGAGAAGGTGATCGGGCCGCCGGTAATTGTCAGCCATCCGATTTCACATTTCGTCAATGCCGGGGACTCCGTCCATTTCTTCGGCGCAGCGGGCGGAACTGAGCCGATCAGCTATCAATGGCGAAGGAACGGAACGAACATCATCGACTCAAGCGGCATCAGTGGCACACAGATGCAATCGCTCGCATTGAGCAACGTCTTTGCCGGGCGCGATCAGGGGGAATACTCGTTCGTGGCGAGCAACTCCTTTGGCAGTGTGACCAGCCGGGTTGCAAACCTCAGCATTCTTGAGCCCGTGGTTCTGCTCCCTTATTCAGAAAAGACCCAGTGGAAAAGACCCGGTGAGACGGTGACATTTTCGGTCACGGCCTTCGGTACGCCGCCGTTCCATTATCAATGGACCAGGAACGGAACGAACCTCGTGGGCGCGAACGAAAGTGTTCTCGTCCTCACCAACCTGCAGCTTTCGGACGCCGGGACCTACTCCGTTGTTGTCAGCAACGACTACGGAGAGGGCTATGGTCCTGTGGACATTCTCAGGATCAGTGTTGCCATTCCCGATTCGCTGGCAACGATCACCAATGACTTTGATCCTGGTTATGTGAGCTGTATTCTGCCGCTTCCGGATGGAGGGCTGTTGGTGGGTGGAAGTTTCGTGTCGATGGGCGGCCACGGTTGCACGAACCTCGCCCGAATCAACGTGGATGGCACTGTGGACGCCTCGTTCAATCCTGCTCCTGCCGGATTCGTTGATAAACTGGCATTGCAGCCTGATGGCAAAATCCTGGTCAAAGGGTATTTCGACTCCATCGCCGGTGCCGCCCGCACCAATCTTGCCCGGTTGAATCCTGACGGCACTCTCGACCCCACTTTTGTTACCGGGGCGGCGGAACCATCTGATCCGCTAGCGGTGCAACCCGACGGAAAAATCCTCCTGACAAGGTACGACGCCTGGACCAACTACCTGATTCGACTCCATCCCGACGGAACTCCCGATCCGACCCTGATGGCGTTGGTAGTCGACGGTGAAACGCCGGGCAATGTGTTCACGATCGTTCCGATCGAGGATGGAAAAATCCTGGTCGGCGGAACATTTACTGAAATCGCGGGACAGCCGCGCACGAACCTTGCCCGATTCAACGCCGACGGCACGTTGGACTCGTGGTCGGTCGACTTTCTTGTCACCGGTTCGTTTGCTGTTCAACGCGACGGCAAAATCCTGATCACGAGGGAAGATTACGAGCTCTTTGGATACCCGCCCTGGAGGCTCGTTCGATTGAACCCGGACGGCAGCCTGGACCCGGGTTTCACGCCCGTGCTGTGTGAGCACTCTTACACCAAACTCGCCGTACAGTCCGACGGAAAGTTCATTATGGCGCCCGGACTCGCCCTGAAACGGTTCAACCCGGATGGGTCAGAGGATCCCACATTTGTTGTGGTTGGCGGCAGCGGGCAGGCGCAACTGGCGGCAGACGGGAAGGTGTTGCTCCTGGGAATTTTCAACAACATAAATGGCGTGCCACGACTGGGATTCGCCCGATTGTCCAACGACCCCGCTACGCACTTGCTCGAACCAGGAGACTCCATGATTACCTGGCTGCGCGGCGGCAGCAGTCCGGAAGTGTGGCATACCGTTTTTGACTATTCCGTTGATGGCCACACATGGATCCCGCTTGGGGAGGGGACTCGCATTGACGGCGGCTGGCAGGTAAGCAGCCATGGCCTGCCGGCCCCTTCCACTCCCCGCGCCCGCGGCTTCGGCA
>CZCB01003837.1_pt1 | contig 16964 bp, 13 predicted proteins | sample 591991 | NCBI WGS metagenome assembly CZCB01 (sample SAMEA3556809, study PRJEB10932) | anaerobic digester metagenome | reverse complement strand
TTTCTAAACAATATGGGTGCAAATGTAAAGGGTGCAGGTACTGATGTTATAAGAATAAAGGGTGTGGATAAACTGCATGGTTGCAATTATACTATAATCCCTGATCAGATAGAGGCAGGTACTTTTATGATTGCAGCTGCTGCGACTGGCGGTGATGTTACCGTAGAAAAGGTTATTCCCAAGCATTTGGAAGCAGTAACTGCAAAACTTCTTGAAACAGGTATGAAGGTTGTTGAGGGAGATGATTATATACGTGTAATTGGAACAGGTGCACCGCGGGGAGTAAATCTAAAGACCCTTCCCTATCCTGGATTTCCCACTGATTTGCAACAACCTATGACTGTTTTTTTAAGTGTGGCAAAAGGCACTAGCATAGTGACGGAAAATGTATGGGAAGCGCGCTATAAACATGTAGTAGAGTTGAGAAAAATGGGAGCTAATATAAAAGTAGAGGATAGAATCGCCATAATTGAAGGTGTAGAAAAACTGACTGGCGCATCAGTAAAGGCTACTGACCTTAGAGCTGGTGCTGCTCTTATAATAGCAGGACTTATGGCAGATGGAGAGACATATATAGAGAATGTAAGTCATATAGATAGGGGTTATGAAAGGATTGAGGAGAAGTTCGTAAATTTAGGTGCTGATATAGAGCGCATTACAGAGGATGAAGATGGAAATATAATCAGATCAACATTAGTTGTATAAAGATATTAATAGATTATTGTATTGTTTTGTTTAAGCTTACAAATTAAAGTGGTTATAGTTTTATAGGAGTTTGTGGATTATATCTGATAATAATATGTCAAAGGATGCATTTATATGTTTATAAATTTATGTTCTCTGTTTAGTGGTAGTAGTGGTAACTCTACATACATAGGAACCGATAAGACTCATATCTTAGTGGATAGTGGTTTAAGTGGTGTAAAGGTAAAGAAGGCTCTTAGAAGTGTAGGAATAGAGCCATCGGATTTAGATGCAATTGTGATAACCCATGAACACACTGATCACATACAGAGTGCAGGTGTTTTATCTAGGGAGTTTGGTATCCCCATATATGCAAATGAAAAGACATGGACAGCTATGGACGGAAAGATTGGCGATATAGCTTCTGAGAATATAAGGATATTTTTTAATGATATAGATTTTTACATAAAAGATTTAAATATTGTACCTTTTTCAATACCACATGATGCCGCTGATCCAGTTGGCTTTTGTATCCATTATGGAAATAAAAAGATAAGTATTGCTACAGATTTGGGATATACTAATAATAAAATATTAGACCAAATAAGAGATTCGAATGTAGTGATACTAGAAGCAAATCATGATGTAGATATGCTGAGTTTTGGTCCCTATCCTAAAGCTCTAAAAAATAGAATAATGGGAAAGAAAGGACATCTATCAAATGAAGATGCAGGTAAGGTGGCAGTTGATTTGGTAGAGGGTGGAGTAACCCATATTCTACTTGCCCATCTTAGTAAGCAAAACAATCTTCCAAGGCTTGCGTATGAAACGGTAGCTCATACACTTGCATTACAAGAGATAAAGGTTGGGTATGACATGATGCTAGATATGACCCATAGAGATAGGGCAGGTAATATGTATCACATAGACATATAGAATCTCTTTGGAGGGGTGTTATGTGTCTAAGAGACATATAGGTTGGCTGACTGTAATATATATGGTATTGTCACTGGTATCATGTACCTATTATAGTCCACCTAATATTCCATATAATAATCTGCAAAACCAAGTACAGCCACAGCAAATAGAGAAACTTTCAGATTTGGATACCTATAGAATTGCCAATGCTGCCCAGCAGGTCATTCCATCGGTAGTAGGCATATCAACTATTAGGACTATTAAGGAAACGCCTTTTGAAGAAGCAACCACCATAGAAGGTGTAGGTTCAGGTGTGGTAGTTCATAGTGATGGATATATTCTTACAAATGACCATGTTGTTGATGGTAGTACACATAATATAACGGTGGTCATAGAGGACGGTTCTGAGTTTGCTGGAGAAGTGTTATGGTCTGATCCTATTTTGGATTTGGCAGTTGTAAAGGTGGATAGTGAGGATTTACCAGCAGTGACATTGGGAGATAGTGAAAGCTTAGTAGTGGGTGAGCCGGCGATTGCCATAGGTACACCATTGGGACTTCAATTTCAGCATACAGTTACCTCAGGTATTATAAGTGCACTGAATCGTACCGTGGAGATACCCACAGAACGTGGAGAGAATGTCATGGAGGATTTGATTCAGACTGATGCATCTATAAACCCAGGTAATAGCGGAGGACCACTTATAAATATAGTAGGAGAGGTTGTGGGTATAAACACTGTGAAGGTGACATCAGCAGAAGGCATGGGTTTTGCAATTCCCATAGATGTGGCCAAACCTATAATAGATCATTTTATAGAGGAAGGCTTTTTTGTTACACCCTATATAGGGGTAATAGGATTTGATAGAGAAACGGCTAAATTCTATAAAAAAGCAGGAGCTGTAGAAGAAGGAGTATATGTTGCATATGTGGATGCTAATGGTCCTGCATTTAAGGGAGGTATAAGGACAGGTGATATCATAACTAAAATAGGTGATACTAAAATTTCAAAGATGCTAGATCTCAGAAAGGCGATATATTCAAATAAGGTGAATGATAAGATAGCTGTAGAGGTATTTAAAAATGGTAAAATTCATACTTTTAATATAACTTTAGAGAAAAGACCAACATGAATCCTAGACTTTTTTAAACATATGAGTCTTTGAATTTGATTCAAGGACTTTTTTTATGCCAAATTTTACGGTATAATAAAAAAGACGACTAACTTGTGGAAATGGAGGAAAAATATATTGGACAATTATAATGATGAAGGAACAGATAAGGCTAATTGGCCGACAATATTCGGTAGTAATCTTTTGTATTTAATAGTATTAACTTTGATGATAATCAGCAGCTTAACATTTGGAGTTCAAGATATCGATGATGTAAGTGTAAATGAATTTTATTTTAAGACAGTTGTGCTTGAAGTGGCAGTAATAGGATTACCAGCTCTTTTATATCTTCTATATAAAAATGCAGATATCTCAAGGGTAATAAGACTAAATCGAATAAAGATGGAAGAGGTGTTTTCGGTAATTGGCATGGCTATATTTGGCTATGGGATTGTCATATTTGTAAATTATATTTGGCTATGGCTTATATCTAAGATAGGTATGCCCATTATCCAACCGAATCCTCCCGTTGAAACAGGGGGGCAATATTTTGTGGCGCTTATATGTATAGCGGTAGTGCCGGCGATTGTTGAGGAATTTTTATTTCGCGGAGTAATATTGAGGGGTTATGAGCGAATGGGTCGTAAAGCAGGAGTCATAATGAGTGGTTTATTATTTGCTCTTCTTCACATGAGTATAGTAAGCCTCCCTTCCATAATACTTCTTGGTATAATAATAAGTTATTTAGTTCAAATATCCGATTCTATAGTAACAGGAATGATATATCATTTTACTAATAATGCTATTGCAGTTACTTTAGTGTATATATCAAATAATTTACTTGGGTACCTTGAAGATGTACCAATGGAGACACCAGATAATCTAGCTAATATGTCCCCGGAGGTATTTTGGATGGGTTTTATAGGTATAGCTATGATTATGATGTTTTCAGTTGTTATGTTTATATTGTGTTTTAAGGCATTTAAACGTTCTACCCATGAGAGGAGATTAAGGGGACAGATAGAGATAGATAGCACATTTGCCGTTGTACGACCAATGGATATGGTACCTGTAATTATTGCCATGGTAATAATAATTCTCTTATTTATATTAGAAATATTTACTATGATTACTATGGGATAGAGGTGTAGTTTTGAATATAAGAATAATTGCAGTAGGGAAAATAAAAGAAACATATATTTTAAAAGGGATAGAAGAATTTAGCAAGAGACTTTCAAGATATTGTAAGTTAGAGATTATACAGGTGCGTGATGAAAAAGCGCCGGAGAAATTATCGAGTAAACAGAGGCACATAGTAAAAGAAATAGAAGCGGATAGAATATTAAAACACATAAAACAAGGTTCTTATGTAATAGCCCTTTCCATTGATGGTGAAAATCTTACTTCTGAGGAGTTTGCTGACAAACTTAATACATTAGCAATAGACGGATATAGTAGTATAACTTTTATAATAGGTGGTTCTTTAGGTCTTCACAATAAAGTGTTGAAGAGGGCAGATATGCAGTTGTCCTTTTCAACCTTTACTTTTCCCCATCAACTGATGAGATTAATACTCTTAGAACAAATTTATAGGGGATATGGCTGTGTAAATCATATAATTTCTTATAATATATAGATGCTTTAACATTAGATATACAATATATACATGGTTTTGACATAAAAAATCGATATATCATAGCAATATACACATTTATCACCTTGACTGCAGAGGTTTCAGTTTTAAATAATTAGCCTTTTATTTGTAAAAACATATCTTATTTGCAAATAAAAGGCTAATTATTTATGATAGGGTTGATTGTTATTGATACGATAAGCCCTATAGATTTGTTCTAATAAGATTGTAGCTTGTAGGCCTATATCCATATCCATAGTACTAATCATTATAGATTCATCAAAGGTATCTTTAAACATTTCGAGAGAATCTCCTAAAATAATAGTTATATTTGATATACCAGCTATCCCATAATTATTAATTTTTTCAGCAAGTTCTTTGGATGAAAGACTATTTCCTTTAGTGGATATTAACATTACATAACTATTTTTAGGTAATTTTGAAAGTAGTTGCTCTCTGTTTCTTAAATGATACAATTTAATCTTGCAGTATTTGCTTAATCGTTTTTCATATTCATTTATTGCTTCTAGATAAAATCTATCTATTTTATTTTCCTCGATAATATAGATTTTGTAATTCATAGTATACCCTTTCTAATTAATTTATGAAGATTATTCAATTATAATTGAATAGAGGTGAAATGAAAAGGAGGCAAGTCCAAATTAGTGTGCAAATTTCCTCGGTATTCCAGTCATCAGGATGTGGGATTTTTTACTACCTGCTGAATTGAAGCGTTTATACTGCGAAAGTTGTTGATAATGAGCACATGGCATGTTAGGCTGGTTGCCGAGCATCACTATACCAGCCTAGCTTATCCCTGTAGGCAGAGAGATGCCTCTGATGCCTATAAACATGCTATGAGAGGCTCGTTGTCAACAGACCGTGGAATAAATGCGTAGGTAGTAGAATTAGGCAACTGAATTATCATAATATGATATAATAAATATACACTACATTGTTACACAGGGAAAGAAATATATTGAAGGGCTCTCTGAAAGGAGAGATTGGCTATGTTTAGAAAATTATATAAAGAAGCAAGTAATGATATTGAAGAGGATAAATCTTTTAAAAAAACTACTATAGAAAAGATGCTAAATAAAAATGTAATTAAAAAAAGACCTAAACATTTTTTTAAGTTCGCAGTAATAATGGTAGCTATAGTGGTTTTATTTAGTTTTTTTATTAAGAGCAATAGGGTGAATACCTATGCCATAGCAGAACCAACATATCCAACAAAAATTAAATTTGATAATTTTGATGAAAAGATAAATAGAGAAGAAGATATAGATGAAAGTTTCTTAAAAAAACTTAAGGATTTTTCAATTAAAACTTCTTCATTAGTACTAAGAAAAACAGATAAAGATACAAATAGTCTTTATTCTCCAATAAGTTTATATATGTCTTTATCCATGGCTTCAGAAACAGCTAATGGAGATACTCAAAAAGAGATTTTAGAAGCATTAAATATGCATAATATTGAAATTGTAAGAAGTGAAACAGGGAAATTGTTTAGAAGACTTTATTATCATAATGAAATAGGAAAGTTAAGTTTTGGAAATTCCTTATGGTTAAATAAAGATGTTGAATTTAATAATGATTTGCTAGATTTATTGGCAAAAGAATATTATACTAGCTCCTTTAGTCTTGATTTCAATGATAAAGAAAGTCCTAAAAAGATTAGTAAATGGGTTTCAGATCAAACAGGTGGGAAACTTGGAAACAATTCTGATGATTTTTCTTTTAATTCAGATGATATAATGACATTAATAAACACAATATATTTTTATGATGAATGGGTAGATCGTTTTAATGTCGAAAATACAAAAGAAGATGATTTTTATCTTGCAAATGGAAGCACAGTTAAATCTGATTTCATGAATATGACCTATAGTAGTCATGGTTTTGTAGGTGTTGATGGATATACTGTTTCTTATCTTAATTTAAAGAATGGTGGAAGAATGATATTTGTTTTACCTGATGAAGGAGTATCTCCATATGATATTGTATCAGACCCAGAATTATTGGATGAAGCCCTGAATTCATTATCAACAGGTGAACGACAGATGGGAGAAGTTATATTTAAAATTCCTAAATTTAATTTTTCATCAAGTCTTAAACTAGAAGATATTTGTAAAACCTTAGGAATAGAAAAGGCATTTGAAACAACAGCAGATTTTACTAATCTTTCAAATACTAAACCCTTATTTATTTCAAATATCAAACAAAACTCAACAATATCTATTGATGAAAAAGGAGTAGAAGCTGTAGCTTTTACACAAATAGACTATTGTGGATCAGCACAGCCAGATGGAAAAGCTGAAATGATACTAAACAGGCCTTTTATATTTGCAATAACAGGAGTAGAAGGGTCGCCTTTATTTGTTGGAATTATTAATAATCCAAATATATAGTCTTCTAAGTGGAAGTGATGGGATTAATATGCAGGGTAATTAGATTTTGCTTTATATATTACTATTTTAGAGCTTTGCTTTGGTGGAGAAGCTATATTTTATATGGTAATATTTGGGGATATATAAGATTGTTATTAATCACTTTTTAGTGATATAATATTTGTACTATATTTAAATGAAATTCCTAGTTGTTTAATGGTTGAAAATAAAATAATATATTTATTATAAAATTAACTAGCAATGGAGGTTTAAAATATGGAATATATATCTGTAATTTTAATAACTATTTTATTTACTATTTTTAATACAAATATTAATGTATTACAACGCAACCAAAAACGTATAGAATCAAAACTAGATAGAATTATTGAGCATCTTGGATTACCTGAACTATCTAAAGAGAACATAAATGATGAGTTAAAAGAGGAGCTAAAAAAACTTATTGAAGCAAATAAAAAAGTTAAGGCAGTAAAAAAGTTAAGGGATGTTACTGGAATGGAATTAGTTGAAGCAAAGGATTATATAGATAGTTTATAATAAATATTAGGAATTATTGTGAAAAATAAGTCTTGGATAAGTTGAAAAGGTTTAAATATTCAAGACAAGGTAAAGTGATTCAGTATATAGTGAATGTACAGGAGAGAAGAATAGATATATCGGTTTTATAAAACCAGTAGGCTTATTATGATGAAGCCTTACTGGTTTTACTAATTAAAGCTACTTTTTACTGCATATATAAATAAATTTTGCCAGTAGAACTAACGCTAATAAATATACTTTTGTATGTAGGAAATCTATAGGAATCTATCAAAAGAATCTTAAAGAAAAAATCATAAAAGAGTTTAATATGGACGAACACTTTAATTTAGAAAATGTGACCATAATTTTAACATATATAACTAACTCTTATTAAAATTAGATATAATATTGGTAATTAGATATAATAAGAGATATAGAAATTTTAGTTTTTAAAATACTAATTTGTAGCTTTATTTTTTAAGGAGTGTTTAACATAAAAAAACTAACTATTGATAAAGTATTAAAAGCTATAGCTGTTCTTATAAAGGGATATATTCTATATGCTCTTATATTTGGTGTTATACTTTTTGGTTTTCACAGACATAGAGAGAGTGACTATATTGATACTCATTCGGTGGATCGTTTTTTTGGCTCTGAGATATGTCAGGATGAGGTTGTTCTTTTGGAAGACAGATATGAGTCGGGAATTGCTAGGATAAACCTCATTGAGAATGCGGAAGAGACTTTAGATGTAGCTTATTATACCATACATGAGGGTGTATCTACTAATGTGTTTTTAGGATCCCTCTTAGATGCTGCAGATAGAGGTGTAAAGGTTCGATTTATTTTGGACGGGATATTCCATAATTTAAGGGGAAATTTAAAAGACACAATATATGCCTTTTCAATACATCCAAATATAGAACTGAAATTTTATGAGCCATTTGATCTATTCCGACCATGGAGATGGAATAATGTTCTCCACGACAAGATTATAATTGTAGATGGACATCTTGCTATGATTGGTGGGAGAAATATAGGAGATAAATATTTTGCCAATGATGACTACGACAAACCAACTGTAGATGATAGAGATGTGGTAATACTAAACACAGATGAAAAAAACATAAAAAGTAGTGTCATCTGGCAGATGCAGGAGTATTTTAACAATCTGTGGGAACATGATTTTTCAAAGTATCCAGTAATGCACTTGACACAGAAACAGCAAAAAAAAGGATATGAGTACATTGTATATTTGCATGACTATGTTGATACTATACGTAAGACTAAACCTGATATCTTTGGGAATAACATTAACTGGATGTCTATATCTATACCTACAAAAAACATAACTCTAATACATAATCCATTAGAGCGGTTAAATAAGGAACCCTGGTGTCTATATGAGATTACGAATTTAATGAAAAAGGCAAGGCATTCTGTGTTTATCCAAAGCCCATATGTTATTCCAACTAAAAAATTGCTTAAACCATTTGAGGGAGAGAAACTTACAGTGGATAGGATAGATATATTGACAAATTCACTTGCGTCGAGCCCAAATTATTTTGCATCTGCTGGATATAGAAAATATCGCACGAAGATAATTGACTATGGGGTTAATATATATGAATATCAAGGTTCAGGTTCCATACATGCCAAATCGTTTATATTTGATGATAAGATTAGTCTTATAGGTTCGTTCAATATAGATCCAAGAAGTGCTTATCTCAGTACTGAGACTATGGTGGTAATTGATAGTGAGGAGTTTGCTACCCATCTAAGAGAAAAGATTGATAAAAAACTTGATAACAGTCTGCAAGTGGCAGAAGATTATTCGTATGTAAAGAAATCACATATAGAAGAGAAGAATATCCCATGGAAAAAATTATTTACAGTAAAAGCCTTATCCTTAATTGCCTATTTTTTTGATTATATGTTGTAGACAAACATAGGTGCTTATTCCCAAGCACCTATGTTTGAATCTATTTTTCTAAATGATTTCTTGATAAGGAATATGGTTATGATAATTATAATTAGCGGGGGTACTAAGGGTAAAAGTTTGTGCCACCATAGGAGAGTAATTGAAGGAAAGAGAGTAGTATCCTTAGTATAGAGTTCACACCACAAGTAAAATGGAATTATTATTCCCAGACTTAAAAATATATTTTTAAACTGGAGCGATAATCCCTCTTTAAAGTTTAAGCTTGCTGTATCTGCTTTTATTACTCTATTGGGAACCTCTAAAAAGAGTTCTAGAGCATATATTGTGGAATAAAATATTACTATTGCCATAGGGATAATACTCAGCAGCATAAGGGGATGCATATCTGTTATGAAATATGCTGCCACTAATACTATTGTGTATGTGGCTGTAAATATTGCAGTTGTTATAAATGCCTTGTAGCGGCACATATTTCCCATAGGCAGAGGTAGAAGTTTTTGGAATGGCCATATTTTTTGTTCTTCAGCTAGGAGCTGAAGTCCTAGATTACAGGCGTACAAAATAGCAAACATACTAGCAAAGATACTTCCGCTTAAGGCTGAATGGTTTACATAAGTCATAATTAAAGGGAAAATCATGGCGTAAGATATACTGAATAGACTTTGTGGATTCCTCATAATAATGCGTAATTCTTTTTTTATAATAGGATGGCGAGACACTCCTAATTTTCGTCTTTTTTTTGTGCTGATTCGCCCATTTTTCATTCCCGTTAAATCTACTGTTTTCATAGATACTGGTATAAGTATGAGACATAAGATTCCTAAGATACCAATTACTTTTATATCACCTTTGATTGCATATAATAGCCAATTAGTTGGGAGCAGCCTTGCATATTTGCCTTCTAGAATTTCGAATATTTTGCTAAATTCTATTGCAACCATTTGGGGATTTTCAGCTTGTCTAGGCATGATATTCATAATGAGTACATATAGTAGAAGGCTTATGTATAAAAAGATTTGAGATGTAATACGGGCGGTAGATTTACTCATAAACCTAGTCAATAATGAACCTAGAGCTATTGAAAGTAATAATATGAAAGATAAGAATAAAAGTAATCCTAATATAACCAAGACAATATTTAATTTAAAGACAATGGCATAGCAAATACTGCTTATTATTATCATGAGGAGAGGGAAAATACCACTGGTAATTCCCATAAGGGCTTTAAATAAAAAGAGGGTTTGTTTTTTTATGGGAAGACTGAGCAAGAAAGCAATATCATCGGCTCCATATACATTAAAAACCATACTAGGTACTAGAGTAAGTATTGCCATTAATCCTAATGTGGCTGGGAATGTGAACATATATATATCTGCTATATATCCTGAATATGGTATGCCTAAATTAGACACAGGTATGGCAAGCATAGTAAACATTTCATAAAAAGCAAAAGTCATGGGGATTACAAAAACAGCCATTATAAATAGAGTAGAGATTATAGATAATAGTTTATTAGATTTTTTCTTTGTTTTTTTTGGCTTATATAATTTTGTAGCATATCTGTATAATAATTTCAAATCCCTCATTTTAAAGCCTCCACAATTTCACGAACATTTTCATTACCGGTTAGTTCTAAAAACAAATCTTCAAGGCTTGTATGTCCTTCATTACTTAGGTGTTGAAGTTCTTCAAGGCTACCTTCGGCTATTAAAAGTCCTTTATCTATTATTCCTATCCGATTACACATCTTTTCAGCAATCTCCAGCACATGTGTAGTTAAAAATATTGTAGCTCCTTCTTTGGCGTACTTATTTAGAAGTTCTTTTAGTATACGGGCAGCACGGGCATCGAGACCTACGGTCGGTTCATCTAAAAACATAACTTCAGGTTCACGCATAAGGACAGATATTAACATAAGCTTTTGACTCATGCCGTGGGAATAATCGCCTATGTAGTCTTCTAAATAGTCTACTACAAAGGCAGATGTCAGCTCTTCTACCCGTGGTAATATAGTATCTTTATCTAAATTATAGACTCCGATTATAAAATCCAAAAACTCTCTACCTCTAAGTCCTTCATATATCTTCGGTTCATCGGGTACTACTCCAATGCGTCTTTTTATCTCTAGTTCATATTCTGTCATGGGAAGGCCGAGGATTGAGATTTCCCCAGCGGTGGGGGTTAATGTACCAGTTAGCATTCTTATAGTTGTAGTTTTGCCTGCTCCATTGGGGCCGAGAAAGCCGTAGATTTCACCTTTTTTTATTGAAAGATTTATTTTGTCTACGGCAGTATAGTTGCCGAACTTTTTAGTTAAATTTTTTGCTAGTATAGAAATATTATCCATAAATTCATCTCCTTATAATTTAGAGTCACTCTATATAATTTGATATTAGGTATATAATATCACTTTCGGTAAAGTTAATCTATAAAGCAGCACACCTGCCAGCCACAAATCCAGAGGACCAGGCCCACTGCAGATTAAAACCGCCACATAGTCCATCTATATCTATCACTTCTCCGGCAAAAAATAGGTTTTTTACAAGTTTCGATTCCAAAGTACTTGGATCAATTTCATCGGTGTCTACTCCACCTGCTGTAACCTGTGCACTAGGCCAACTCTTTGTGCCACGGATATTGAATCTCCAATCGGTGAGTATATGGATTATGCTCTCGCGTTCCTTAGATGATAGATTTGACACAAGTTTTTTTGTATTATCAATTTCAGCCTCACGCAGGAGTACAGGAATTAATCTTTTATTTATCAGTCCTACAAGACTGAATTCTACTGTTTTTTTTGTGCTATTTTTAAAGCGCTGGGTCATATAGTGTCTAAGTTCTTCTCTGGACATGGTATCTATTATAGAAATCTTTAATATAGGTTTTTCACCTTTTTGTAGAAGTTCACCTGCCTTTCTACTGAGCTGAAGTATAGGTGGCCCTGATATTCCATAATTAGTGAATAGAATATCGCCCCTATCCATGGCAAGCGTATTATTCTTATGTAGCAATTCAGCAGTTCCTACAAGTTTTACGCCTTGAATTTGATTGAAAAATGAGCCTTCTAACTTCAATTGGACAAGAGCAGGGAATATATTTATTATGTTATGCCCCAAATTTTTAGCCAGTTTAAATCCACTTCCGTCGGAACCAGTAGATGGCATGGCTTTACCACCGGTGGAAATTATGATGCTATCACCTTTTATAGGGGATTTATCTTTTAATTCAACTTTAAATACATTATCTTTTTTTAGTATATTTTTAACATGGGCGTTGCAAATGATGTCTACACCTATATCATTTAATTCATATAAGAGAACATCTAATACGCTAGAGGCTTGATCTGACATTGGAAAGACCTTACCACATTCTTCAACCTTGTGGGCTATGCCTAACTTTTCAAAAAAATTAATAGTGGTATAAGGGTCGAACTGTGATAGTGCGCTATATGCAAATTTAGGATTTTTGCCATTATAATATTCAATATCTGTATTTATATTAGTGAAATTACATCGTCCATTGCCGGTTACAAGTATCTTTTTCCCGACTCTAGGATTTTTTTCAAGTATGGTAACTCGAGCCCCTTGTCTTTTAGCTGATATGGCAGCAATCATGCCTGCAGCTCCGCCGCCTATTATGATAACATGTTTTTCTTTTTTAGTCATAAAGTGATACCTCTATCTAATGTTTAAAAGTTTATATTGTCAAAAAGAGGACAATACATCTTTTGAAGTTAATATTGATATATTTAGGTTCCAAGTTTTTGTTTTTAGTATAACATATTTGATTATATATATAAAGAATTGCAAGTTAAAACCGTATTTTGCAACATAGCTAAAAAAATATTGACAAAGGATGTGAGTATTGCTATTATGATAGTGTTTAAAAGATAAAGCATAAGGTACAATTTTAAAATTAATTATATGTAAAAGAAATCACATGACTGGCGGCAATGGAAAAAACCATGAGGGAGTGTGATTTTAAGATATGCCGACCGCCTGGGCAGCAAAAAGTCCGGGTGGTCTATATTTTTGGACTCATATAGAAGTATAGAATAGAGGAGGTTTTAAAATGAAGCAAGCATGGAAGGGGTTTAAAGAAGGAAATTGGATAGAAAATATAGATGTGAGAGATTTTATTCAGGAAAATTATACCCCATATGATGGAGATGAGAGTTTTTTAGAAGGTGTATCATCTAAAACTCAGAAGGTATGGAATATATGCAAAGATCTATTGGCAGAAGAATTAAAAAAGGGAGTCTTAGATGTTGATGCAGATACTGTGTCTGGCATAGATAGTTTTGGACCTGGATATATAGATAAGGATAATGAGGTAATAGTAGGGTTACAAACAGATGCACCTTTAAAGAGGATGATCAATCCCTTTGGCGGTATAAGAATGGTGGAGCAGGCACTTAAGGCTTATGGATATGAGTTAGGAGAGGAAAATTCTAAAATATTTCATGAATATAGGAAGACTCATAATCAAGGTGTATTTGATGCATATCCTGAAGAGACTAGGGCAGCGAGGACTGTAGGGCTACTTACTGGGCTTCCTGATGGCTATGGTAGGGGACGCATAATAGGCGATTTTAGGCGAATACCTCTATATGGCACTGAATTTTTAAAACTTAAGAAGAAGGAAGATTTAAAGGGATTAAAGGGGCCCATGGATGATGAATTGATAAGATTAAGAGAAGAAGTAACAGAGCAGATAAGGGCACTTGAGAAGATGGAGAATATGGCAAAGTCCTACGGTTTTGACATTTCGAAACCAGCAGAGAATGCAAGGGAAGCTGTCCAGTTCTTATATTTTGGATATTTGGCAGGTATAAAGGAAAATAATGGTGCAGCCATGTCGTTAGGTAGGACAAGTACATTCATAGACATCTATATACAGAGGGATTTAGAGAATGGTATTCTGACAGAGGCTGAGGCACAAGAGCTAATCGATCAATTTGTAATAAAACTTAGATTGGTCAGACATTTAAGAACACCTGAGTATAATGAGTTGTTTGCAGGTGATCCCAACTGGGTAACGGAAGCTATAGGCGGAATGGGAGAAGATGGCAGACCTCTTGTGACTAAAACTTCTTTTAGATTCCTTCATACACTTGATAATTTAGGACCTGCGCCAGAGCCTAATATGACTATATTATGGTCGGAGTCTCTTCCAGAGAACTTTAAAAGATATTGTGTAAAGATGTCTATTAAGAGTGATGCAATCCAATATGAAAATGACGACGTTATGCGTCCAATATATGGGGATGATTATGGAATTGCTTGCTGTGTTTCTGCCATGGAGATGGGTAAGCAGATGCAGTTTTTTGGTGCAAGATGCAATTTAGCAAAGGCACTTTTGTATGCAATAAATGGTGGTGTGGATGAGAAGAGAAGGATGAAGGTTGTACCTGGTATTCCTAAGCTAGAGGGGGACATGTTGGATTTTGACGAAGTATATGAAAATTACCTGAAAGTATTAGAGTATGTGGCTGAATTATATGTTAATACCATGAACATAATACATTATATGCACGATAAATATGCATATGAAGCAGGGCTTATGGCTCTCCACGATACCGACGTTAAAAGATCCATGGCATTTGGTGTAGCTGGACTATCTGTGGCTGCAGATTCACTTAGTGCAATAAAATATGCCAAGGTAAAACCCATATGGAAAGATGGTATAGCAGTAGACTTTGAAATAGAAGGAGACTTTCCTAAATATGGCAATGATGATGATAGGGTGGATCAGATAGCGGTTAGTCTCTTGAAGACTTTCATGGCTGAACTTAGAAAGCACAAGACATATAGGGATGCAGAGCATACTCTATCAGTACTCACGATTACGTCAAATGTGGTATATGGTAAGAAGACAGGTTCAACGCCAGATGGTAGAAAAGCAGGAGAACCTTTTGCACCCGGCGCAAATCCAATGCATGGCAGGGATAAGAGCGGGGCACTTGCTTCCCTTAACTCTGTAGCCAAGATACCATATAAATCTGTATGTGAAGACGGTATTTCAAATACATTTTCTATAGTGCCTGAAGCACTAGGCAGAGACGATGAAAACAGGATAGAAAATCTATGCGCCATATTAGATGGTTATTTTGCCCAAGATGCTCATCATTTGAATGTAAATGTTATGGATAGGGAAATGTTAATAGATGCCATGGAGCATCCAGATAAATATCCAACCCTTACTATTAGAGTTTCAGGGTATGCAGTAAATTTCAATAGGCTTACACGGGAGCAGCAGCTTGAGGTTATAAAGAGAACGTTCCATGAGGCAATGTAAATATATATGGAGGTGGGGCATATGACAGGGAAAATACACTCAATAGAGAGTATGGGACTTACAGATGGCCCAGGTATTAGATTTGTAGTTTTTTTTCAGGGATGTAGTTTGAGGTGTGCTTATTGCCATAATCCTGACACTTGGGATGTAAATAGTGGAGATAGGTTTACTGCGGAGGAACTTTTAGAGAAGGCCATTAGGTTTAAGCCATATTTTAAGAGCTCCGGCGGTGGTATTACATGCTCCGGCGGCGAGCCCCTCCTCCAGCCTGATTTCTTGATAGAATTCCTTAAACTTTGTAAGAAGAACGATTTACACACTGTCATTGATACAGCAGGTTTTGGGAATGGCAGATATGAAGAGATATTAGAGTATACGGATCTTGTACTTTTAGATATAAAGCATATAACAGAAAAAGGTTATAGAGAGCTTACTGGTAGAACCCCTGAAGAGTTTTGGAGATTTGTAGAAGCGTTGAGGAAAACTAATAAGCCTATATGGATTAGACATGTGGTTGTACCAGGGATTACAGATGGCAAGGCTCATATAGAAAAGTTAAATAAGTTTATAGATGAATTTGACAATGTAGAGAAAGTAGAGCTACTTCCCTATCATGTATTGGGAGTAAATAAATATAGAGAGATGGATATTCCCTATAGATTAGATGGGATAGATCCCATGAGTAAAGAGAGAATAAAACAGCTAGAAAAACTATTATCTAACTCTATTCGGCAAACTTTTTCTATAATGAATTAATTGATTATAGAACAGTCTGAAATGCAGGTAGGAATGATAGATATGTTATAATAGAACAAAAATTCTTATAATTTATATGGGGGTCTATTATATGAAAATAGTTTCTTGGAACGTAAATGGTCTTAGGGCATGTGTAAAAAAGGGATTTTTAGATTATTTTAATGAGGTAGATGCGGACATATTTTGTATTCAAGAGATAAAATTACAAGAAGGTCAGATCGATCTAGTTCTAGATGGATATGCACAATACTGGAATTATGCAGATAAGAAGGGATATTCAGGTACGGCTGTATTTACCAAGATAGAGCCCATCTCTGTAAAATATGGAGTGGGCATTGACGAACATGATAAAGAAGGTAGGGTTATAACTCTAGAATTTGAAGAATTTTATTTAGTCAATGCATATACGCCAAATTCTCAGAGAGAGCTTACAAGACTTAACTATAGAATGGAATGGGAGGATATATTTCGAGATTATCTCAAGGAATTGGATGATATAAAGCCTGTTATATTATGTGGTGATCTCAATGTGGCACATAAGGAGATAGATTTAAAAAATCCAAATACTAATAGGAGAAATGCAGGTTTTACAGATGAAGAGAGAAGTAAGATGACAGAGCTTTTAGAGTCAGGTTTTATAGATACCTTCAGGTATTTTTATCCAGATAAAAAAGATGCTTATACTTGGTGGTC
>CZCB01004192.1_pt2 | contig 17098 bp, 22 predicted proteins | sample 591991 | NCBI WGS metagenome assembly CZCB01 (sample SAMEA3556809, study PRJEB10932) | anaerobic digester metagenome | reverse complement strand
CAGGGTCGCCTCCAGCCCTCACTTCACCGTGAACTTTAAACTTCGCTCCACAAGTCGCTCGCTACAACCTTGCCCCACCTTAAAAGATTAAAAGTTCCGGCAGGAAAAGAAGTAAGGCATGAAGGGCGGTGCTGCAGAAGATGTTTCTGGTGCGGTAATACATGTAACCAAGCATAAAAAACGTAAGGGGAATGAAAAAAAACGATTGCAGTAAATCGTCGGGAGAGGTAGAGATGCCCCGGGGCTTACACAGTAAATTCAGCGAAAATAAAGCGGAAAAAACTAACGGTGTCAGGATAAGACCCATCCATTTACCCCCGAGTCTCTCCAGCAGAGTATGTAAAAAACCCCTCCAGCAGGACTCTTTAGCCAGGGCATAGAAAGAACATAGCAGGAACTTGAAGGCAATCTCCAGGTAGGTAAATTCCGGCAGTATTCCTGTAGGAAACTGGAAAGCGGAAAAAGCTGTTATAATAAAAAATACTATCAGGGCAAGGATTAGGCAGCGCTGCAGATGCCACCCGGTTACAATGATAGTCGGTGTGGTGATGACCTGTTTCCGGGCCAAAATGAAAAGAAGAAGTGCCAGGGCAAGATATAGTATAACAGAAAAAGGATCAATTAAACTATTAAATGGCCTGAATCCTGAGAATTTCTCTGCAAGGAAGACTACAGGAAAAATTATCAGTGCCAGAAAGAGTTCCTGTCGGGTAGGGGGCGTATTTGCCAGTAAATGCAGAAGTTTGACCGAGGGATGCAAATCCAGCGTGAGTATCTGTATGGTTAGAATAACTATGCAGGAGATAAGACTGAAATACAACAGGTAACGGCCAATATTTTCTCCCGCGTGAGGGAGGGGAAAATCCTGTTGAACGATGCCGTTTTCGAGGTAGAAATAGTATGACTCCGGAGGGGGCAGGAACATATATGTAAAGCCGATACCGCTAAGCTGCGGAAGCTTAATTTTCTGGCCGGCATAGGCCAAAACCCTTTTCTTTAAAGAGAGGTCTTCCAGTGTTAAAAAAAGTGTATCCTTTTTTAAGCGCAGGAAAGTATTATCACTTAAGGCCAGAAAGCCGTAGGTTATCTTGTGGCTCCGGTTTTCTTCCGATACGGTGAGCTCTTCTTTGTTTTTCTGAATAACGATACCGTGAAAAACTCCTTTGTAATAAACAGGTATGACTATACTGTCCTTGGGGAGGTGAAACTCATATTCTCCCAGGTGAAAATGCCAGGACTCACAGCGGTACACTTCTTTAAAAGTAAAACGGGGTGAAATAATGCCGGTAGCTTTATAGCCGGAAATGGAAAGGCTAAAAGCAGCCAGACTGGAGGAAAGAAGCATTATTAAAAGGACAGTAAAGTGGGTTATGGGATTAAGTTTAAAAGAAATCTTCACAGTATCTGTCATCCGGGTTTTTTAGGGACTGGTATTCTAAGCGGAACCCTATTATCTTTTTCGCTATTTTTTGATTAATTCCTGCATTTTCCGCGGGAGACGATAAAATGAAAAGTTTCAATTTTAAGGTTCTTTTTTGTTTCTTTCTCTTTGAGCTTTTAAGTTTTTTAAAAATGTAGTAAACTGTACTGGGCTTATATATCAAGAGAGAGGGTTGAAAGGTGTGCTACTGGCTATCGATGTCGGTAATACCAACATCATGTTGGGTGTATATGATGGGGAAGAGCTGAAAATGTGCTGGCGAATTTTTACCGATCGCCGGAAGACCTCCGATGAATACGGGGTTTTAATCCGGAATCTTTTTCAGCAAAACAGGCTGCAGGCGGAGTGCATTGATGCGGTGATTATCTCCTCTGTAGTGCCCTCATTGCACTACCCCCTGGAAAAGATGATTGAGAAATACTTTAATATTTTACCACTTATGGTAGGTCCCGGGATAAAAACAGGTCTTAACATCTTATATGACAACCCTCGCGAAGTAGGTGCGGACCGTGTTGTAAACGCGGTGGCTGCGATCGAACTATACGGTGCTCCTTTGATTATTGTTGATTTTGGTACAGCCACAACTTTTGATGCTATTTCTGAAAAGGGGGATTATCTGGGAGGGGCTATTGCTCCGGGTATTACTATTTCCATGGAAGCCTTGTTCCAGAAAGCGGCTAAACTGCCCCGCGTCGAACTTGTTAGACCCCTTAAAGTCATTGGTAGGGATGCCGCTTCCTGCATACAATCAGGTATAATATTTGGCTTTGTAGGCCAGGTAGACGGTATCGTTAAACGTATGGTCAAAGAATTTTCTCAAAAACCCTTCATTGTAGCAACGGGAGGGCTGGCAGGGCTTATAGCCAAAGAGTCCGAGACGATTGAAGAGGTCAATCCTTTTCTGACTCTTGAAGGTTTGCGCATAATATACCGGAAAAATGTAATCCCCTTGGGGAAAAAATGAAACTGTGAATTTTTTTTTAATAATGGCAGGAATTTGCGTTGAAAAAGCGAATCTTTTTAGGTGAAGTCTGAAAAAGCTGATTTATAAGGAAAATATGGCAGATTTTTAGGAATTATCTTAAAATATTTTAGATTTACGTTAATTGTGAAACTTGTAACAATCCTTAAGGGGTACTGCAGTTTTGGCAACGGCAGGGATGATCTTATTTGGCTAAGAAAAAACAGCGATGGGTAAGTTCTGTTCGCTATTTTAACCTCGCGCTTTCCTTCGGGATCACCATGGTTGTAGCGGTTTTTCTTGGGCTCTACGGGGGATGGTGGATAGACCGTCGCCTGGGGACTTTTCCGGTTTTTATGTTGTTGGGGATTTTTTTAGGGATAGGAATAGGTTTTTATAACTTGTGGAGCGAATTGAATGAATTGATGGGAAAGAAGCCGGAGAAGGAGTCAGATCGGGGAAACGATGAGAGACGGGAATAAGGAACCAAAGGGCGCAGAAAAAATTATGGCGATACTGGGTATGGGTATTTTAATCATATCCTTGTTGCTCGGCTACTGGGCCTATGCACTGGGGGTAGCCCTGGCTGCCCCTGTTGCCTGGTTCTTTTACCGCTGGCAGATGAGGGCTGTAGTCAACGCGGAAGGCCTTTCTCCCCGAAAAGCAACCAACAAGCTGGTAGCCCGTTCGCTAATAAGGTTTATTGTATTCTTAGGTATGATTGGCCTTTCTTCCTTGGGCGGAGAAATATTTTTTTTCGGGGTAGCAACCGGGCTTCTTCTTCAGATTATGGCTTACATCGGCCAGGCTTTTTTCATTATTAGAGGAAAGGAGGGATAGAAAAATTGGGTTTGGAAGCATTGCAGCATCTATTAGAACATGTAAGACCCTCGGTTTTGTTTTATATAGGTCATATACCTGTCACAACAACCGTGGTTAACACCTGGATCGTCATGATCATTCTTTTCCTCCTGGCATTTTTCATCTCCAGGCGTTTAAATACTATACCCCGGGGGATTCAGGGCTTACTGGAGATGGTAGTAGATTTTTTCAATGATCTGCTGGAGGATAACATGGGTAAGGAAGGGTACAAATACCTTCCGCTGGTTGGGACCCTCTTCATATTCATCTTATTTTTGAACCTCTCCTGGTTCATCCCCGAGATGAAACCGCCTACCACCGATCTTTCTACCACAGCGGGGTTTGCTGTAGTTACCATTATCCTGGTCCAGCTCATAGGTATTAAAAAGAAAGGGCTGGGAGGCTATATCAAACATTTTTTTCAGCCTACTCCCGCTTTATTCGTGCTGAATGTCATTGAAGAACTGGTTAAACCTGTATCCCTATCCCTCCGTCTTTTTGCCAACATGTTTGGTGAGAAGACGGTGGTTGGGGCGCTGGCCCTGATGTTTCCTTTATTGCTCCCACTCCCGGTGATGGTGTTGGGGGTAATTATGGGCCTTATTCAAGCCCTGGTATTTTCCTTGCTGACAGTGGTATATATATCCGCGTTTGTCCACGGACATTAAATAATTAATATTAATTTATTATATTTCATTAAGGAGGCAAGAGTAATGAACGGATTGGCTTTTGTAGGTGTGGCTTTAGCTGTATGTTTGGCTGCTTTTGGATCTGCTATTGGTCAAGGGATTGCTACGCGGGGTGCCATGGACGGCATTGCCAGGCAGCCTGAGGCCAGCGGGGATATTCGTACTTCTTTAATTCTCGCACTGGCTTTCATGGAAGCCTTGACCCTCTTTTCTTTTGTTATTGCCATCCTCCTGTGGACTAAAATTTAGATTAATAAAAAAGCAGATAAAATAACGGAGGTGGTGTTATGGATGCCATTTTTGAGGCCTTGGCTTTCAATATATGGACTTTTCTATTCCAAACGATTAACGTTTTGGTGGTATTAGGGGGGCTTTATTTAATCCTTTGGAAACCTCTCAAGAAAACCTTGGCCAGTAGAGGGGAAAAAATTGAAGGGGATCTCAAGGAAGCAGCTTCTGCCAGAGAAAAGGCAGAGGAGCTTTTGGCCTCTTACCAGCAACAACTGAATCAGGCGCAACAGGAAGCCCAGAACATATTACAACGGGCTAACGAGATGGCAGAGGTTACCCGCTCAGAAATAGTCGCCCAGGCAAAAGAAGAGGCGGCGCGGGCTTTGGAGCAGGCCCGGCTGGAGCTGGAGAAGGAGAAAAGGTCGGCTATCGCCGCTATACGCAGCCAGACAGCAGACCTCGTGGTAGCGGCGGCAAGCAAGGTTTTGGCCCGCACCCTTACCTCTGAAGATCAGGAGCATTTGCTCCAGGAGGCCCTTGCGGAGGTGGAGAGGTTATAGTGAAAGACAAAAGAGTTGCCCGGCACTATGCGGAGGCCCTCTTTTATGCTGCTCAAAAAATGGGGCAGGAAGAAGAGGTGGGAGAAAAGCTGGCCTCTTTAAAACAAATATTTGAGGAAGATGCCGAGCTCCAGAAGATCCTTTCAAACCCTCTTATCTCTCCCGAAGAAAAGGAGACGGCTTTAAAGGATTTGCTTCCCCGGTTATTGAGTAGAAAGAAAGAAGAGGTTATCGCTTCCATCGCTCCGGAGTACCAGCGCCTTCTTGATAAGGCCAGGGATGTTGAGCCGGTGGAAGTAACGGTAGCCGCTCCCCTTTCCCCTGCTCTGGAATCCGAACTGGAAAACAGGTTAATTCGCCTTGCCGGGAAGACAGTTCGCCTGGAGATTAAGATTGATCCTCAAATACTGGGAGGGCTTGTTGTGCGCTGGGGAGACCGGGTAATAGATGCCAGCGTTAAGAAGAAGCTTGAGTTCATTGGCGCCCACTTAAAGACGGTTTAACACCCGGTATGGTCAACTGAAGCAAAGGGGTGAAGAAGGTTTTGGATATCAAGCTAGAAGAGATTACCAGTGTTTTAATGCAGCAGATCAAACAATATGAGTTGGAGATAGAAGTAGCCAATAAAGGTATCGTTAACTATGTGGGTGACGGCATCGCCCGCATTACTTTGGAGCAGGTTATGGCCAGCGAGCTCCTGGAGTTTCCCGGGGGAGTTTACGGTATGGCCTTGAACCTTGAAGAAGATAGCGTGGGAGCGGTCATTTTAGGTCCATACCAGCATATTAAAGAAGGTGACGAAGTAAAACGGACCGGCCGCATCATGGAGGTGCCGGTAGGAGAAGCCCTCATTGGTCGTGTGGTGAGCCCGGTAGGCGAGCCTCTGGACGGCAAAGGCCCGATTAAGACCGAAAGATTTAGGCCGGTAGAGTTTCTCGCCCCGGGGGTGATCCAGCGCCAACCGGTAAATACTCCGCTGCAGACAGGTATCAAGGTTATTGATGCCATGTTCCCCATCGGCCGGGGACAGCGGGAGTTGATCATCGGTGACCGTCAAACTGGGAAAACGGCTATTGCCGTGGACACAATTATCAACCAAAAGAAAGAAAATGTGCTCTGCATCTACGTGGCCATAGGGCAGAAGGCTTCAACAGTGGCGAGTGTTATTCAAAAGCTGGAGGAAACGGGTGCCATGGAGTATACTACGGTGGTGGTAGCCAATGCCGGTGAAGCAGCTCCGCTGCTGTACATAGCCCCGTATGCCGGCTGCGCTATGGGCGAATATTTCATGTATGAGCAACACCGGGATGTCCTGGTGATTTATGATGACCTTTCCAAACATGCTGTAGCCTACCGGGAGCTCTCCCTGCTTTTGCGGAGACCGCCGGGACGGGAAGCCTATCCAGGGGATATTTTTTACCTGCACTCCCGTTTATTGGAGCGGGCAGCCCGCCTGAACGATGACATGGGCGGGGGCTCGATTACAGCTTTACCCGTAATTGAGACTCAGGCGGGAGACGTCTCCGCCTATATTCCCACCAATGTTATTTCCATTACTGACGGCCAGATTTATTTGGAAACGGATCTTTTCTACGCCGGCCAGCGTCCGGCCATTAACGTGGGACTTTCTGTCTCCCGGGTCGGCGGGAAAGCCCAGACAACGGCGATGAAGCAGGTAGCCGGCCGTCTGCGCCTGGATTTGGCCCAATACCAGGAGTTGGCTGCCTTTGCCCAGTTCGGGACAGACCTGGATAAAGCCACCCAGGCAAGATTGTCCAGGGGTGAGCGGATGATGGAACTTTTAAAACAGGGTCAGTACCAACCCATGCCGGTAGAAGAGCAGGTCGTTGTCCTTTATGCAGCTGTAAACAGATTTTTAGATAACCTTCCTATGGAGAAGGTAGCTTCCTTTGAACGGGAGTACCTCCGCTTCCTTCATACCAACTATCCCCATCTTCTCCAAGGGATCCGGGAAAAGAAGGCTCTGGATGAGGAATTGGAGGAAATCCTGAAGAAAAGTATCCAGGAATTTTTGGACAGTTATGCTCCAGCTGTTGAAACTGGTTCTTGATTACCGGCTATTCAGGCTAATAAAACTGGTTCTGTCACGGCCGATGGAAGATAAAGGCGGTGGAATCCTTGTCTAATATAAGAGAAATAAAACGGCGTATCCGGGCAATTAGCAATATCCAGCATGTTACCGGGGCTATGAAGATGGTGGCAGCATCCAGGCTTCGCCGTGCCCAGAGTCGGGTATGGGCTGCCCGTCCCTATGCCCAGAAAACAGCTGAGGTGGCCGGCCGTTTAGCCCTGTCCCCTAATGCGCAGACGCTTCCGCTGGTGGCCTCCCGTGAGGTTAAGAAAACAGCTTATGTTTTAATCGTTGGTGATAAGGGATTAGCCGGGGCCTATAATGCTAATCTTATTCACTTGACGGAGGACCGTTTGGTCAAAGAGGGGCAACCGGCTGGTTTAGTGGTAGTGGGGCGCAAGGGCTTGCAGTATTTTCGCCGGCGCTCGGTCGAGATCCTTAAGTATTACGTAGATATTGGTGACGAACCTGATCTATCCTTGGCTCGGGAGCTAGCCCGGCAACTTATGGATATTTTCTTAAGCGGGCAGGTAGATGAAGTAAACTTAATTTATGCCCGTTTCATTTCAGCTCTTCGCAACATCCCCCAGGTGGAAAGGCTTTTGCCTATTGAAACCCCTTCTGTAGAAGGGACTGAAACGATTGACTATATTTACGAACCTGAGCCTGTGGGGGTGCTGGAGGCTATTTTGCCCCGTTATTGTGAGGTAAAAGTGTACCAGGCCCTTTTAGAGGCCAAAGCCAGCGAACTCAGTGCCAGAATGGTAGCCATGGAGAGTGCCACTAAAAACAGTGCTGAGATGATTGAACAGCTGACCTTATCCTTCAATAAAGCCCGTCAGGCTGCCATTACTACTGAACTATTGGAAGTGGCGACTGGCGCTGAAGCTTTGAAGGCCCAGGGGTAGAGGAGGGATATAACATGAACGAAGGAAAAGTGGTGCAAGTTATCGGTCCGGTAGTGGATGTGGAGTTTCTTGATGGAAATTTACCCGATTTATATAATGCCCTTGTCGTCAAGGAAGAAGGGTTCAACCTTACCATGGAGGTTATGCAGCACCTAGGAAACAACATGGTCCGCTGTGTGGCCTTGTCTTCTACCGACGGCATGCGGGGAGGAATGAAGGCTATAAACACAGGAGCTCCCATAAAAGCTCCTGTAGGTGCTTCTACTCTGGGGAGGCTGTTTAATGTGGTAGGCGACCCTATAGATGAAAAAGGCCCGCTGGAGCCGGAAGAGTGGTGGCCTATTCATAGGGAGCCTCCTTCTTTTGACGAGCTAAAGCCTTCCACGGAAATCCTGGAGACGGGACTTAAGGTCCTGGATCTCTTGGCCCCCCTGCCCAAGGGCGGAAAGATGGGCCTTTTCGGCGGAGCCGGCGTGGGGAAGACAGTGCTAATCATGGAGCTTATCCGCAACGTTGCCTACGAGCATGGGGGATATTCTGTCTTTGCCGGTGTAGGCGAACGTACCAGGGAAGGCAATGACCTTTACCTGGAGATGACCGAATCCGGGGTTATAGACAAAACAGTACTGGTATTTGGCCAGATGAACGAGCCCCCGGGAGCCCGTATGCGGGTAGGGTTGACAGGGTTGACTGCTGCAGAGTATTTCCGGGATAAAGAAGGCCAGGATGTCCTGCTTTTTATCGATAATATCTTTCGCTTTGTTCAGGCGGGTTCCGAGGTTTCCGCGTTGCTGGGGCGTATGCCCTCCGCCGTAGGTTACCAGCCTACCTTGGCTACAGAAATGGGTGAACTACAGGAACGTATTACCTCTACCAAGAAAGGTTCCATTACTTCGGTTCAGGCTATCTATGTTCCGGCAGATGACCTTACAGACCCGGCGCCGGCAACTACTTTCGCCCATTTGGACGGGACAATCGTGCTTTCCCGGCAGTTGTCAGAGTTGGGCATATACCCTGCCGTGGATCCCCTGGATTCAACCTCGCGGCTTCTTGATCCTCTTGTTGTAGGGGAGGAGCACTATGAGGTGGGCAGAGGAGTACAGCGTATCCTGCAGCGTTACAAAGAACTCCAGGATATCATTGCTATTTTAGGTATAGAAGAGCTTTCAGATGAAGATAAGATTATAGTAGCAAGAGCCCGTAAGGTCCAGCGCTTCCTTTCCCAGCCTTTCCATGTGGCTGAAGCCTTTACCGGAAGACCGGGTGCTTACGTACCCTTAAAGGAGACTATTAAAGGGTTTAAAGAGATCCTGGCCGGCCAGCATGATGATCTGCCGGAGGAAGCTTTCTACATGGTGAGTAATATCGAGGAGGCAATAAAGAAGGGACAGGAGTTGACCTGATGAGCACGTCAAGATTTGAGGTTGTCACTCCACAGAGAAGGATCCTAGCTGAAGAAGTAGAAAGCGTTATTGCCCCTGGAGCAGAGGGCTACCTGGGTGTCCTCCCCCGGCACGCCCCGCTTCTAACCATCTTAAAACCTGGTGTTGTCTTTTTCCGCAAGGTTGGAGGCAAGACAGAATGCATGGCTGTTTCCGGGGGATTGCTGGAAGCAGGTCCTGATAAGGTAATTATTCTGGCTGATACGGCGGAGCTTTCATGGGAGATCGACGTGGAGAGAGCGCGCCGGGCTAAAGAGAGGGCAGAAAAACGCCTGCGGGAACGTTATGCAGGATTGGATGTCGCCCGGGCAGAATTCGCTTTGCAAAGAAGCCTTGCCCGGTTAAAGGCGGCCGAAGGTAGTTGATATCAATACAAATTCAACTGAAGTAGCAATCTAATCGTAGAACTTTTTTAACCGGTACCCCCTCTTTATACAATAGATTTGTTTAAGGAGGGGGTTTTTTCTAACCAAATCCAAAAGTTTACATGGGTTTGGGTTCTTTTTGGGTATCTTCTGCCTCTTTTTTAATCTTGGCTTCACACATTGGACAGAAAGCCCTGGATTTTTTTGGAGGGGGGTCGAGAAAGTTATCTTTCGGGGCGATTTCAGACAGGGCCTCAATTTCAAATACACGTCCGCACAGCATGCAGCGTTGTTGGAAACTTTTACTCATAAGTATCTCCTCCTCCCAACAGCTCCCTGGAACAATTATAGCCATGTTCTGATAAGGATGTCAACAATGGTCTCACGAAAAAAAGACGCAACTGACAAACCGGGAAGCGAGAGAGGTAAAAGATTCTTATTAGGGATATTTCAATATGGCAGGAATCTTAAACTAGAAAGAGAATATACACTGCTATAAGCCAGAAAAGCCTTAAAAAACAGGATAAGGGGCAATTTTAGGAATTATTTTAATATTATTACTTAAACATGGCAGCTAACACAGGAGGTGATGCTGATGAATGATTACATTAGCAGGGTAGTTTTTCGTTATGTAACACTTTTTATTATTGTGTATGGTTTTTATGTCATTCTTCACGGCAGCCTTTCTCCCGGCGGCGGCTTTGGCGGGGGAACGGTGCTGGCTATGGGTGTATTAATGTATTTTTTAATTTTTGGCGCCCACTGGCGGGGGAAGCTGCGGGAAGCTCCCATGGGCGTGGGAGTTTCATTGCTTGTCTTTGGGGCTGTTGTGGAGGCCTTGAAATTCCTGATTCCGCATGAACATGGACCGGTCGGCACACCCGGTACTTTGTTCAGCGGGGGACTAGTCAGCCTGGCAAACTTTTGTATTGGGACGCTGGTAGCCTGCGCTATACTGAGCATTATTTATCTTCTGGTAAAGGAGGATTGAAACGATAATGACTGTTGATTTTTCCCGGTTGTTGGCTAACTATCCTTATTTTATTGCCATGATTATCTTTTGTTTGGGCTGTCTGTGCTTTCTTACCCAGCATAATTTGTTGAAAAAAGTAATCGGCGTAAATATTATGCAATCAGGCATCTTTCTTTTTTATATTGCCGTGGGCAATATAAAAGGCGGTATTGCCCCAATCTATGATCCCAGCTTGCCGGAGGCTGCTTTATACATTAACCCTTTACCTTCAACTTTGATTCTTACCGGTATAGTGGTTGGTTTCAGTGTAACGGCCTTTGCACTGGCTCTCATCGTTAAGCTTTATAATTATTACGGAACGATTTATGCTCCCAAGATCTTTAGGATGAGGTGACCAACAGGATGTATTTATGGGAAAATATGCCTTTCTTTTTAGTAATCGGATCTTTAATCGGGGCTTTTATTATGGCGGCATTTGCCCGCTGGAAAAAGGAATGGTGCCCTTATCTGGCGATAATCAGCATTGCTTTCTCCTTTATTTTAAGTTGTCTCCTGGTTTGGCGGGTGGCCGGAGGAGAAATTATTTACTATTATGCTTCCGGCTGGAGCCCCCCATGGGGTATCGAAATGATGATCGACGAGCTGGGCGCTATGATGCTGCTGCTGTTAACGGGAAGTTTTCTGTTGATTGTCGTCTACAGTATCAAATCCATTCCTAAGGAAATTCCCCCCTCTGTGTCGGGATGGTATTATTCATGCTGCTTGCTGACGCTTTCAGCGATGATGGGTATGGTTGCCACGAACGATTTTTTTAACCTTTTTGTCATGGTCGAAGTTACGGGTATTGGCGCCTGTGGGCTGGTGGCGGCTAAAGGAGAAAAACTGTCCACTGAGGCCGCTTTGCGTTACCTGTTGCTTTCTTCTATCGGGGCGGCTTTTCTTTTATTTGCCATTGGTTTTGTCTACCAGATTACCGGCAACCTGAATATGACCTACGTTGCTGCCGAGCTGGCCAGAATTAAAGAACAGTATCCTGTCATTATCTGGGCGGCGATTAGCTTTATTACAGTCGGCCTCGGGGTGAAGGCGGCGCTTTTTCCACTGCATATCTGGTTGCCGGACGCTCATTCCTCGGCTCCTTCTCCTTCCAGCGCCATCCTTTCCGGCCTGGTGGTTAAAGTGTATATTGTGTCGATTATGAGGCTATATTTTTTAGTTTTCGGGCTGGATATTTTTACCGGCACATATATGCGTTATTTGATCCTAATCATGGCGTCGTTGGCGATTCTTATGGGTTCTTTCTTTGCTTTTGTCCAGCTAAACTTGAAGCGCCGCCTGGCGTATTCAACAGTGGCGCAGATCGGTTATATTTTCCTCGGCTTTGGGCTTGGTACGGCCTGGGGTATTGCGGCGGCGATGCTGCACATCATTATTCATGCCTTTATGAAAGTGTGCCTCTTTTTGTCAGCAGGGGCAATTTATTACCAGACCGGAAAGAAAAAGGTCACCGAGTTTACAGGATTGGGTTACCTGATGCCGGTCACCATGGTTGCTTTCACTATTGCTTCCCTTTCGATGATTGGCATCCCGCTTTTCGGAGGCTTTATCTCGAAGTACGGCCTGGCTCTCGGCAGTCTGGAAGCGGGTAATCCTTATTTTATTGCTTTGATTGTTTTAAGCGGATTATTAAATGCCGCCTACTATTTACCGATCATCTGGCAGGCTTTCTTCGTGTCGGGGGCAAAGTCCAAGTTGCAAATGGACGCTGTTCCTTTCAGCATGCTCTTACCGATTATGCTTACAGCCGCCGGGATTATTTATATGGGGGTTTTCCCCGGCGAAGTCTTAAGTTTCCTGGGGAAAGCGGTTACCAGGTTTTTACTATAAAGTCAGGGGAGTGATTTTTAATGCCTTCAAACCGCTCGCTGCTGGATGGTTTTAAAAGGGACCTGGGCGGCTCGTTGCTTATCGCTGTCCTGATGCTGGCTTTTTGGTTGGTTGTTTCCAATAGCCTGCACTGGCAGCATATTCTGACGGGAATCTTTATATCTTTTCTAACGACTCTTCTTTGGAATGAAATTAACGCGGAAGAAAAGGTAAAGACGGGGTTTAACTGCCGCCAGGTTGTTCGTACTATACGCTATTTATTTTGTTTGCTCTGGGAGATTATCAAAGCAAATTTTGTTGTGGCGGGCATTGTGCTGAATCCCAGGCTGCCTATTTCGCCGGCGCTTCTTATTATGAAAATAAACTTAAAAAGAGACCTGACGCGCGTTCTTTTTGCCAATTCCATCACCCTCACGCCGGGTACTGTGACATTGGAATTGGAGGGGGATCGCCTTATTGTTCACGGTATTACAAAAGACCATGTTGAAGGAGTGCGCGATTGGTACCTTTTAAACATGGCCAATGAACTGGAGGAAAGCGGGGAGTAAAATGCTGGATGCCGTTTTAAATTTTTATTCCATTGGTTTGGCGATTTTGGGCCTGACGGCTCTTTACAGGGCTTATTCCGGCCCCTCACCTACAGATAGAATCGTGGCTATGAATATGATCAATACCATGGTCACGCTGTATATATTAATTTACTGCTACAGGTTTAATCAGTATCATTATATAGATGTGGCTTTGCTTTTAGTCCTGGCGGGCTTCGTCGCTACCCTCGCCATTCTCAAGCTGTTGCGCGATGGCCGGATAATCTAGCCGGGAGTTGCCGGGTCTGCCAAGTAAACTGGGTTATAGAGAGAAAAATACTATTTTTGCGTGGTAGGGGAGGTAAGCAAATGCATGCGGTTAGGGATATTATCGTGCTGATTCTTTTAATTGGAGGCTATTTCTTTCTGGCAGCAGGTGTAATTGGCCTGATAAGGCTTCCTGACGTTTATAACCGGATTCATGCCATGGGAAAATGTGATACTTTGGGCTGCGGCCTGGTTCTTCTGGCGATGATCCTCTTAATTCCGGGAACCTCCAACATAATCAAGATTTTAATAATTATTGGGCTGATTGCGGTTGTTAACCCTGTGATGTCGCATCTGATCATGAAAACAGCCTATGAGAGCGGCACCCCGATGGTAAAGGGCACTGTTACTGTCGATGTTTATGATACAAAAAAAGGGAAGCTTCCGCAGGAAGAAGGTGAGCAGCAATGATCTTTGCGCCGGAATATGTTATTTTTATACTGCTAACTTTACTGGTTCTTGCCATAGGAGCTATTTTTATCTTTGAAGACCTTCTGGTCATGGCCATTATCTATGGAGGATACAGCATTGTTATGGCCTTTGTCTGGCAGCTGCTCAATGCCCCGGATATAGCCATTACTGAAGCTGCGGTGGCCATAGGTTCTTCCGTCTTGATGATTACTGTTATATCCAGAGTAGGGAGGCGGCCGGAATGAACGACAAAAGGCGTGAGCTAGCTTACATTGGCTTAGTTGTTGTGATGGTGGTTTTTATTGCGACGGTCCTTTTTTTGGCCGTTATGGAAATGCCTGTTTATGGTGAAGTGGCGAACCCGACCAACAATTATGTTATGCGCCGCTATATTGATATGGGAGCGATTGAAAGCGGCGGCGCCAACCTTGTTGCCAATGTGGTGCTCGATTACCGCGGTTATGATACCCTGTTGGAAACAACCGTCATTTTTACCGCCGTAATATCTATTATGGTGCTCTGGGGAGTTAAAAAGGAGTAAAGGCACGCTGCCGGTAAGAAAAAAACATGAAAATGCTTAAGGGTAGTTGCCGGTACATGGTAAGTTGTTGAGATGTTGAGATTAAGAAGATATCTCCGGGAGAAGAAGGAGAGTGAAGATAGTGGAGATTGTGTCAAGTTTACCGCTTTATGCCGTCATTATTCCAATTATCGGAGCATTGCTGCTTGTTTTTATTGCCGAAGAAAAGGACAATATTCGCAATCCCCTGGCTTTGCTTACCAGCCTGTTGACGGCTGTTATAGTTATTTTTATTATACAGCAGGTTTTTCGGGGAAGCATCCTTTCTTACAAGCTGCTCCAAATCTTGCCCGGGCTGGATTTTACCTTACGCGTCGATCCCCTGGGAGCGCTTTTTGGAGGGTTAGCATCGGTTCTCTGGGTATTTACGGTGCTTTACTCCATAGGCTATATGTCTTTTGGGCATAACAGAAGGCGTTTTTTTATATTTTTTTTGCTTTCCCTTAGTGTGACCATGGGAATTGCTTTTTCCGCTAACCTGTTTACCCTCTATCTTTTTTATGAACTGCTTACTTTGGTGACTTATCCCCTGGTTATTCATGAGGGAAAAGAAAAGGACCATAAAGCCGGGCTGCGCTACATTATCTACAGCTTTTCAGGCGCGGGGCTGGTTCTTTTTGCCCTGTTCGCCACCTTCGGGTTTGCCGGGAGCCTTGATTTTGCACAGGGGGGGATCCTCTCGGAAGCAGCACGGACAGCCCCGCTGGCGCTGAGCATTATTTTTGCCTGCTATCTGCTGGGTTTTGGCGTCAAAGCGGCGATTATGCCCCTGCATTCCTGGCTGCCCTCCGCCATGGTTGCGCCAACTCCGGTCAGCGCCCTGTTGCATGCTGTGGCTGTCGTCAAGTCAGGTGTGTTTGGTATTTTAAGGGTGATGTATTCCGTTTACGGTACTGACGCAATGAGCGAGCTGAACCTGGGTGTTTATGTCATTGTTTTAATTTCCTTCACCATCATTTTAGCCTCTATCATCGCCCTGCGGCAGGACTTTCTCAAAAGGAGGCTCGCCTATTCCACGATCAGCCAGCTCGGCTATATCACTCTGGGGGGGGCTTTGCTGACGCAGTTAGGCCTAACCGGAGGGTTGCTGCATATTGTAAACCATGCGCTGCTGAAGATAACGCTCTTCTTCTGTGCGGGGGCCATTATAACCATGACCGGCAAAGAAAGAATCAGTGAGCTTAACGGTGTGGGCCGCCGCATGCCGCTGACCATGCTGGCTTTTACCATAGGCAGTATAGGGATGGTAGGAATATTGCCCATTAACGGGTTTATCTCCAAATGGTACCTTTTAGCGGGCAGCCTGGAGGCGCAAATGCCCGTAATAATCGCTATTTTAATAACCAGCGCGGTTCTTAATGCTGCTTATTTCTTTCCCATAGTTATAGCAGCTTTTTTTAAAAAAGGGGATTTTACGCCTGCCAAGACGGTCGAGGCCCCCCTGTCAATGTTGCTCCCCATTACTGTGCTGGCTGTCGTTTGTATTGTCTTTGGCGTCAAACTCGATTTGACGGTCCCCTTTGTCAGAGACGTTGTTAGCTATCTATTTTAACCCTTTCTTTAAATAGACGAAGGTATTGTTGGCCGGATTTAAGACCGGAAGAATTTTGATATCTAAGTAAAAGGGAAGTGACCAGAATGAATATGATGTTATGGTCGGTAGTCGCTCCAGTTATAGTTGCTCCTGTTCTTCTCTTTCTTGCGCCGAAATGGCGGCGTGCTGTGATGCTGGTTTATGTTGCAGGGTTGCTTTTCCTGGCTTTTTACCTGTTGACCGGTGCAGAGCTGGGCCATTACAGTTTATTGTACAACTTTGAATTTCTACAGGAAACCGGGATGACGCTTTTTTCCTTTAGCGAGCATCCTTACAGCAAAATAGCTGCTTTCGGGTTTTTATTCGTAGGGGCGATTGGACTGCTCTACGGCCTTAATGTCTCCAAACCTGCAGAGCAGGCTGTATCTTTAGGAGCAATTGCCAGCGCGGTGGGTGTTGCTTTTGCCGACAACTTTCTTACCTTCCTTTTTTTCTGGGAAACGCTCACCTTAACAACTGCTGCCCTTGTTTTCCTGAAAAAAACGCCCCATGCCCTTCGCATGGCTTATCGAATGCTCTTCTTTTCACTGATGAGCGGTTTTTCGCTTTTGGTGGGCATTGTCCTCCAGTACAATGCTACCGGGACCTTTGAGCTGATGTATCCGGAAGCCGGACTTTTCTTCTTTATTTTGGGTATCGGGATTAAAACGGCCTTTTTACCTTTACATTTTTGGGTTCCCTGGGGCTACCCTGCCGCCAGCTTCCCCTGCAGCGCTTTGCTGGCCGCCCTGTGTACAAAAGTGGGGGTTTATGCCGTGGCCCGCGTGTTGCCGCCGAGCGATTTTATTAATACCATGGGGGCATGTATGGCTATTTTTGCGGTCGTTATGGCTCTTCTCCAGAGCGATCTGCGGCGCCTGCTTTCCTACCATATTATCAGCCAGGTTGGCTACATGGTTGCAGCAGTTGGGCTGGGGAGCGCCATTTCCGTGGACGGCGGGCTTTTACACCTGGTAAACCATATGATTTATAAAGCCCTTCTTTTTATGAGCGCGGGAGCGCTTATCTTTGCCGTGGGAACTGAAGATTTGCATGAACTCCATAATCCGGCAGAAAAGCCAAAAACCGCGGCAGATAAAGCCGCGCTCTGGAAGGCCATGCCCATCGCCTTTATCGGGGCGCTGGTGGGGGCGCTCGCCATTTCGGGGACGCCTCTTTTTAACGGGTATGTAAGTAAATACCTGATTAAATCGGCCATGCATGGAACAAATCCGGCAGAATGGCTGCTGATGGTGGCCAGTGTCGGGAC